>Ga0066710_100002841_pt1 | contig 14307 bp, 12 predicted proteins | sample GraSoiAngelo_159_FD_79666 | JGI IMG/M metagenome (GOLD analysis project Ga0066710, IMG submission 79666) | Grasslands soil microbial communities from the Angelo Coastal Reserve, California, USA - 14_1009_16_40cm | ecosystem: Environmental > Terrestrial > Soil > Grasslands | place: USA...
CCTGCTCCACCCGCCGTACACGTTGTGGCACCTCTCCTACGTCGTGATCGGCGCGTGCACGGTCCCCGACGTGAACCTCGGGTACCTCGCATGGTCCGTGCTCGCCTTCTTCGGCGCGGTCGGTCTGGGCGCGCACGCGCTCGACGAGCTGAACGGACGTCCGCTCGGGACCGCGATCCCGTCCCCGGTGCTCGTCTCGATCGCGGTCGTAGGACTCACCAGCGCCGTCGTGCTCGGCATCTACGGCGTGGTCCTCGTGTCGTCGTGGATGCTCGCGTTCATCTTCCTCGGAGCGTTCATCGCGATCGCCTACAACCTCGAATGGTTCCACGGTGCGTTCCATTCGGACCTGTGGTTCGCCCTCGGGTGGGGTGCGTTCCCGGCTCTCACCGGCTCGTTCGCCCAGACGGGCCGGCTCATGTGGGCGGGAGTCCTGGCCGCCGCAGCCTGCGCGATGCTCTCTGCGGCACAACGCGTCCTGTCGACACCGGTTCGCCGGCTCCGGAGGAACGCCGTGGCGATCGAAGGGCGGGCAGTCTACGACGACGGGACCGACGAACCCCTCGACAACGCCTGGCTCCGTGGAACACCGGAGCGGACGCTCCGCCTGCTCTCCCTCGCGGTGCCGCTGTTCGCCGCCGCCATGCTTGCGTCTGCCGTCGCACGCCGCTGAAGCCGTCTTATCGGCAGACACGGCTACCCTGGTCGGCATGACCCAAGCAACCACCCTCGGTGAACTCCGCGCCTCCGCGTATCCGGACCGCACCGTCAAACAAGAGCTCCGCGCCAACCTGCTCGATCGGCTCGAGCTCGGTCAGGAGCTCTTCCCCGGGATCCTCGGGTTCGAGGACACGGTCCTGCCGGGTCTCGAACGGGGGATCCTCGCGGGGCATGATCTGATCCTGCTGGGCGAGCGAGGCCAGGCGAAGACGCGACTCGTTCGGGCGATCGTCAACCTGCTTGACGATTCCGTGCCGGCCATCGCGGGATGCGAGGTGAACGATCATCCTTTCCGGCCGATCTGCGCTCGCTGCCGCGATCTGGTCGCGGCCGAGGGCGACGCCACACCCATCACGTGGCTCGCGCCGGACGAGCGCTACAGCGAGAAGCTCGCGACCCCGGACACGTCCGTGGCCGATCTGATCGGTGACGTCGACCCGATCCGGGTGGCGGAGGGGCGCTACCTCGCGGATGAGCTCACGATCCACTACGGGATGATCCCGCGGACCCATCGGGGGATCGTCGCGATCAACGAGCTGCCCGACCTCCCGGAGCGGATCCAGGTCTCCTTGTTCAACATCCTCGAGGAGCGCGACGTGCAGATCCGCGGGTATCGGATCAGGCTCCCGCTGGACATCCTGCTCGTCGTGACGGCCAACCCCGACGACTACACCCATCGTGGTCGGATCGTCTCGCCGCTCAAGGACCGGTTCGGGACGCAGGTCCGAACGCACTACCCGGACACCCCTTCCGAAGAGATCCGCATCATGGACCAGGAGACCAGGCCGCTCACGGCCGGTATCCCCGTCAGGATCCCCGCGTTCATGAAGGAGGTCGTCGCCTCGCTCACGCAGGAGCTTCGGCGCTCTCCCCACATCAATCATCGGAGCGGCATCAGCGTGCGCTATTCGATCGGCAACCTGGAAACGCTCCAGGCCGCCGCCGTTCGTCGAGCGGCGCGCACCCATGAGCCGGAAGCCGTCCCCCGCCCGATCGACCTCTCGGCCGTGCTGTTGTCCTCGGAGGGTCGCGTCGAGTTCGACACGGTCGAGGAGGGGCGCGAACACGACATCCTGGCGCGCGCCCTGCGGCAGGCCGAGCTCAATGTGTTCCGCCGGAGGCTGTCGGGCTACGACTTCTCCGGTCTCCTCGGCCGGTTCGATGATCCATCGTTCGCAGTCGACACCTCCGAGCTCACGCCCGCGTCGGACCTCCTCGGCGGGTTGGGCGACCTCCCTGGGCTCGCCAAACTGCTCGAACGTCTCGGCGTGCAGGAGGAGAGTCCCGGCGTCGCTGCGAGCGCGCTCGAGTTCGCCTTGGAGGGACTGCACCTGTCCCGACGGCTGAACAAGGAAGAGGACGGCGCGGTCGCCCGCTACGCGGGTGCCGAGGACTCGACCACCGGGTAGGGCTCGCGCGAAGGCGGTCGGACCGGCAGGAACACCACCAGTAGCACGTACGCCAGCAGGTACGCGTTCTCCAACAGCGGCGTGAGGAAGGGGCCAACCCGCAGTCGGCCGTCGGCGACCCAGTCGGGAAGGCGGAGCACGAAGAGGACGAGCAGCGAGCTCCATGTGGCTCGGCGCCAGACCTCGCGGCCGTCGCCCAGCAGGATGCCGGTGGCCGGGACGATCCACACGGCGTGATCGATCCATGAGACCGGCGACACGAGGAGGCTCGTGATCCCGACGAGCGTCACCGCGACGAGTTCCTCGCCGGCATCGTGGGCCGTTCGCGCTCGGCGCATGCCGACGACCAGCACGACCGCGACGATGGTCGTCCAGAGCAGTGGATCCGCCCACCCCGACCTGAGCAGCCACCCGTAGATCGATTGGTTGCTGACGAAACTAACGTCACCCACGCGGCTGGTTCGGAACACGACATCGGTCCAGAACTCGCGCGAGAGCTCCGGTCGGACGATCGCCGTCGCGAGCCACAGACCCACCGCGGTCACGGCGGCCGTCACCGCTGCGCGCCATCGCTTGGTGACGAACCAGTAGACGAGGAAGATCCCGGGTGTGAGCTTCACCGCCATGGCGAAGCCCACGAGCACTCCACGGGGAAGACGCGTCCGGGTCGGGACCGTGTCTGCCAGACACGCTGCGGCCAACACGATCCCCACCTGGCCGAACCAGAAGACGCTGCCCAGGGGCGTCGTGATGGCGACCGCGACGACGAGTGCCGCGAGGGCGATACGGCGGGCGCTGTCGGCGCGCTCGAGGACCGCGCGATAGGAGAGCCGCACGATCCAGAGCAGCAGGCCGATGTTCAGGATCGTCCAGCCGAACGCGACGACGCGCCAGTGGAGCCACGCGATCGGAGCGACGATCGCGGCCCACACCGGCGGATACGTGTAGGGGAGCGGGTGCGCGAGCGGGGCGCCCCAGTTCGCCCCGTACAGCCCACCACCCGTCGCGAACATCCTGCCTGCGCGGAGATACACGTCGAGATCGACCGGCGGCGTGCGACGAACGCCCATGAGGATCAGCATGGGGACGAGGAACAGGCCGAGGATCGCGATCGCGACCAGATCGCTCCGCCGGGCACGCATCGGCATACGAGGATACGGCGCCTCCCGAGGTCGCCCACCGTAGACTCCCCGCCCGATGCCGGAGGTCCACAAGTACGTCGGGTTCCTCGTCGAGGCCGTCTTCACGGTGGGATGGGTGTGGGGGCTCGTCGCGTTGATCCGACGACGCACCCCGGGGAAAGGCTTCTGGACCTGGCTCGTGGTCGCGCAGGTGATCGCCGGCGTTCAGGCCGCGATCGGCCTGATCCTGTTGCTCCTGGGGTACCGGCCGGACACGTGGCTCCACTACGTCTACGGGTTCGGGCCCATCGTGGTCTTCCTGATCGCTCACCAGATGGCGCGCGAGGTCCACTCGAGCGAGCCGGGCGGGCGGCTCTCGCAGCCATGGGTCGTGTTCGCCGCGGCCGCCTTCATCAGCTTCGGGCTCGCCGGACGCGCGCTGATGACCGGGCTCGGCTACGGATGAACCGCCGTACCCTTGACAGGTGGCTCGCTACTTCCGCTACTCCCGGTGGGACGGCTCGCAGGATCCGTTCGCCGATGACCTGCCCGCCTCCGATGTCCTGGAGGAGCTCTCCGACGACATCTTGATGGGCGACTCGACCGATGCGGCGCTCCGCCGGCTGATGCGCCGCGGCATGCAGGGCCGCTTCAGCGGTCTCGACTCGCTCCGCAGCCGGCTCCAGCAGCTGCGCGACGAGGAGCAGACGAGGTTGAACCTCGCGGGCCCGTTGGAGGAGCTCCGCCAGCGCCTCGACGAGATCCTGGATCGTGAGCGCTCACGCCTGTCGTTCGAACCCGGCGAGGACGCGCGGATGCGCGAGGCCTCGCTGGACGCTCTCCCCCCCGACGTCCCCGGCCAGATCCGGGAGCTCCAGGACTACCGGTTCATGGATCCCGACGCGAAGCGGATGTTCGAGGAGCTCATGGAGCACCTGAAGGAGCAGGTGCTCGGGTCGTACTTCCGGCAGCTCGCGCAGGGGATGCGCAACATCGACCCGGAGCAGCTCGCGCGGTTCAAAGACATGATCGCCGAGCTGAACGGGATGCTGGAGCGACGCGAGCGCGGCGAGGACGTCCAGCCGGCGTTCGAGGACTTCATGGAACGCTACGGCGATCTGTTCCCCGAACGACCGCGCACCCTGGACGAGCTGCTCGAGCAGATGGCACGGCGGATGGCAGCGATGTCCCGCCTCCTGGCGTCGCTGTCCGATGAACAGCGCGCGGAGCTGCAGCAACTGGTCGACGACGTGATGCAGGACATGGATCTGGCCTTCGAGCTCGATCGGCTGGGGTCGAACCTCTCGGGCGCGTTCCCGGACGCAGGATGGGATGAGCCGGGATGGGGCATCGGCGAGGACGCCATGCCCATGTCGGCCACGGTGGACGCGCTCGAGCGCATGCACGACTACGAAGAGCTCGACCGGACGCTCGAGGGTTCGTACCCGGGAGCGTCGCTCGAAGACGTCGACGAAGACGCGCTCCGGCGGACGATGGGTGAGCCTGCCGTCCGCGATCTCCGCCGGTTGGAGCAGATCGAGAAGATGCTCGAGGACGCGGGATTGGTCCAGCGGCGGCACGGTCATCTCGAGCTGACGCCGCGCGGGGCTCGGAAGATGGGCGAGCGCGCACTCACACGGGTGTTCGAACGTCTGACGCGCGATCGCGAGGGGACGCACGAGGCACGGGACCCCGGTGGGCTCGCCGAGCCCACCGGGCAGACGCGGCCGTGGCGATTCGGCGACCATGGGCAGATCGCGGTGCAGCGGACGGTGTTCAACGCCGTGACGCGGGGCGCGGCATCAGATGAAGGGGTCGTCCGTCTCCATCCCGACGACTTCGAACTGGTCGAGGCGGAGGAGCGGACCGAGACCGCCACCGCCTTGCTCCTGGATCTCTCGTTCTCGATGCCGCTCCGCGGTCACCTCGTGCACGCGAAGAAGATGGCGCTCGCCTTGCACGCGCTGATCGAGGGCCGCTATCCGCACGACACGCTCTACCTGATCGGGTTCAGCGACTTCGCGCGCCGGCTCCAGCCGGAGGAGCTCGCCGCTCCCGGGTTCGAGCGGACGTACGGCACCAACATGCAGCACGCGTTCCTGATGGCTGGGAGACTCCTGGCGCAGCATCCTCGGGCCGCCCGTCAGGTGATCATGGTGACCGACGGGGAGCCGACGGCCCACCTGGAGGGCGAGCAGGCGTTCTTCGCCTGGCCACCCGAGCCCGAGACGATCCGGCTGACGCTCGCGGAGGCGGTCCGTCTGTCGCGAAGCGGGGTCACGCTCAACATCTTCATGCTCGAAGACTCGGAGGGGCTCGCGCGGTTCATGGAGCGGCTCGCCGAGCGCACCGGCGGACGTGTCTTCCTGATGGACGACCGCAACGTCGGCGAGTTCGTCCTGCGCGACTACGTCCGTCATCGCAGCCGTTAGGCTCCGCGTCGTGCCTCGCTGGGTGAAGCGGACGCTCTGGCTGGGCGTGTTCGGCATCTGCGCCGGGGCGGGCGCCTTCGTGGCCGCGCACACGAACCCCTTCCCGCCCGGCGTGGAAGACCCCGGTGCGCGGTCGCTGACGCCCTCGCCGACGAGCCCGGCTCCGACGAGCCAGCGGTGGAACCTGGTGATGGACAGTGCGACGCGCCATGATCTGCACGTCGGAGGTTCCTGCCGGAGCCGCTGGCGGACGTCCGGACACGTCACGATCCTGCCGGACGGCACGGCCGACGGCGAAGCGCGCGCCGTGCTTCAAGACTGGGGCTGCGACTTCCCCGTGGCGCAGGTCCAGACCCGGTCGGTCACGCTGCTCGTCACGGGCAGGTCCTCGGACGGTCGCGTCGTCCTCGGCTTCGAGGAGGCGGGCGTGGCTCCGACGGGGTCGCAGGACCTGGGAGGGTTCCTGGCGACCATCCGGCGCCTCGCGCCGGCGATCCGCTTCACGGATGGGCACGGTGGAGCTGTCGCCGCGGCCTCGCGGCCCGACGGGGACCTGGGTCGCTACGTCGACAACGGTGAGATCCAGCTTGACTGCGCAACGGGCTGTTGACGGTGCGCCGATGCACAACTGGTAACGCAATGCACAATCGTGGATGATTAACACTCTATGAACGACGAAAGCCTCCAGCGGGCCAATGCCTTCCTTGCTGCAGTCGTCGAGCGTGTGGCAGTGGGCGAGGTCATGACCGATACCCCGGCTGAGATCGGGCGGGCGCTCGGACTGCCCGATGCCCTGTCCACCGCGAGGGCCGTCCGCGCGCTGATCGCTCGCCGCCGGCTGGAGCCGGCCAACGGCTCCTACCGTCTGCTGGATGCCCGGCCCGTCGATGCCGGTGAGAAGGAATCGATCGGTCGGAGGCCGCGGCGCGCCCGCGGCGCGGCGAAGCCGCGCGGCGGGCGCGCCGTCGGCGGCTCGCCCGGTTACTCGGACCTGGGGCGGGCGGTGGCCGACAAGGTCGTCGAGCTCGGCCGGGAGAACGCCCAGCTCCGGGCGGAAGCACGTCAGCTCCGCGAGGAGACCCGCGACGCGCGGGCGCGGATGGACGAGGCCGAACGTCGCGCGCGATCGTCGTCGGAGCGAGCCCGCGAGCTGGAGGGCCGGGCGGAGATGGCCGAGTCCAACCTCCGTTCGCTGCTCGCCTCTGCGCGGGGCAGCAACGTCAGGTCGGACACCCCCGTCGGCGATGCCGAGATGGCCGCGATCCTCGGCGTGCTGAAGGGCGAGGAGGCCGAGCGCGGCGGTGTCGCCTCCGGCGGAACACCTGACGAACACGATGACTCGGAGACCGGGGACGAGCTTGCCCAGCCCAGCGGAACGCCCGCGGCAGGCTGAACCTCCCAGCTACGGCTCTTCGCCGAGCCCTGTCAGGTAACACGCGACGTCGTGACCCGGCGCGATCTCCTCGAGCGCCAGATCTTCGCCGATACAGCGGTTCAGGATGCCGAGCCGCTCCGCTCGACCGCTCGCGACGACCGGGCACCGGGGATGGAACCGACACCCCTTGGGGATCCGGGTGGGGTCCGGCGGCTCGCCCTGCAGGATCGGCCGCTCGGTGCCTCCGGCCTCCGGCACGACGTTCAGCAGCGCCTTCGTGTAGGGGTGCTTCGGGCGCTGAAGGACCTCCTCGGCGGGCCCGACCTCGACGACCCGTCCCAGATACATCACGGCCACCCGATCGGCGACCGTCCATGCGAGCCCCAGATCGTGCGTGACGATCAGGATCGAGATCCTGGATCCCTCCCGGAGCTTCATCAGGAGGGCAAGGATCTCGCCGCGCACCGAGGCGTCGAGGTTGGAGACGGGCTCGTCCGCCACGATCACGGTCGGATCGACGACCAGCGCTCCGGCGATCACGACGCGCTGGCGTTGCCCGCCGGACAGTTCGTGCGGATACAGGAGGTAGAACCGCTCCGGCGGTCGGAGCCCGGCCCGTGAGAGCGCGCGGGCCACGAGCTGTTCCTCGGTCTTCGCATCCGGACCTCCGGGTACCCCGTGGATCCGGAGTCCCTCCGCCACGATCTCGTAGATGGTCTGGCGAGGGTTGAGCGCGGCCGTGGGGTCCTGGAACACCATCTGCACCTGCCTGCGGTACCCCCTGAGCCCCCTCCTCGATCGTGCCAAGGGCTCTCCGCGGTACCGGATCGTGCCGGCATCCGGGATGAGCAAGCCCATGATCGCGCGCGCCGTCGTCGTCTTTCCGCAGCCGGACTCGCCCGCGAGCGCGAGCACCTCGCCTTCGTGCAGGGTGATGGACACGCCGTCGACCGCCTTGGCGTCGGAGCCTTTCCGCCCCAGCAAGCCGGAGAAGAAGCCCACCCGGCCCTTGAAGTTCACCTCGAGGCCTTCGACCTCGAGGACGGGGACCCCGAGCTCCGCGACGTCCGGTTCCGGCTGCGGATCGCTCAACGGGACACGCCCTCGAGCGCCGGCGCACCGGACGCATGCACGCATGCCGCGAGTCGTGCGGGACCGGCTGTCCAGAGCTCCGGCGTGACCGATGGGCACGCGGGGGTGACCTCCGCGCACCGAGGATGGAACGGACAGCCCGACGGTATCTGCTGCGGATCCGGCGGGTCGCCGCCGAGTCCGCTCGGACGGCCACGGAACCGCATGTCGCCGATCGCCGGGAACGCGGCGGCCAGCGCCTTGGTGTACGGGTGGGCGGGGGTGTGGAAGACCGCTTCCGCGCCTCCCTGCTCCACGATCTTGCCCGCGTACATGATGGCCAGGCGATCAGCCACCTCGACGAGCACCGAAAGATCGTGGGTGATGAACAGGAGCGCGAGGCCGAGGTCGTGCTGGAGCGTGCGGAGGAGTTGGAGGACCTGCGCCTGCACCATGACATCGAGCGCGGTCGTCGGCTCGTCGGCAACGATCAGGCTCGGGCTGCACGCGAGCGCCATCGCGATCATGATGCGCTGCTTCTGGCCCCCCGAGAGTTCGTGCGGGTAGTCGTCCAGCCGTCGGGTGGGCAGACCGACCTGCTCCAGCAGCGTGCCCGCCCGGATGCGGGCTTCTCGCTCACCCGACTGCCCGTGGACGAGGATCGGTTCCATGATCTGCTCCCCGATCCGCTGCACCGGGTTCATGGCGTGCATCGCGCCCTGGAAAACGATCGACCCCGCGGTCCAGCGGACGGCACGGAGCTTCCCGGGCGTCAGCTCCAGGATGTCGTTCCCGTCCAGCTCGATCCGGCCCGTGATCTTCGTCTTCGCGGGCAACAGACGAAGGATCGCGCCCGCGATGGTCGACTTGCCACAGCCCGACTCACCGGCCAGACCGAGCACCTCGCCCCGATCCACCTCGAGGTCGACGCCGCGGACGGCGGGGACGCCTCCGCCGGTCGTCTGATATTCGACGACCAGGTCCCGCACGGAGAGGACGCTCATCGCGCGCGGAGCCTCGGGTTGATGATCTCGTCGAGCGCGTATCCACACATCGTGAACGCGAGGACGACGAGCACGATCATGACGCCCGGCGGGATGATCCACCACCAATAGCCTGCCGAGAGAGCACCCGCCTGGAACGCCTCGTTGATGATGCCACCCCACGAGACGCTGTTCGGATCGCCCAAGCCCAAGAGCGAGAGCGTGGTCTCGGCCAGGATCGACAGCGCCACGGTGAGAACCGTGTTGGCGAAGATCACCGGCATCACGTTGGGGAGGATGTGATGCGCGATCGTGTGCAGGTCGCCTCCGCCGAGGGCTCGGGCCCGCTCGACGTAGGGGCGCTCCTTGACCGTGAGCGCCTGTGCCCGCACGAGCCGGGCCGTCCCGGCCCACGACGTGATCCCGATGATGAGGATGATGTTCAGCAACGTCGGTCCCAGGATCGACGCCATCACGATCGCGAGCGCGATCCACGGGATCACCAAGAACCAGTTGGTGAGCGCGTTCAGCAGGGTGTCGGTCTTCCCTCCGTAGAACCCCGACGCGATCCCGATACCGGCACCGAGGACCATCGTGACGACCGTGGCCGCGAACCCGACGATGAGGGAGATGCGCGATCCCACGACGATGAGCGACAGCACGGAACGACCGAAGTTGTCGGTGCCGAGCAGCCAGTGCACGGTCGGCGGTTGGAACGGCTTCCCCGTGGCGAAGGCAACGCTCACGTCCTTCGCCGGCACGAAGAACGGTCCGACGACGGCCAGCAGGATGAACAGGACCATCATCACGAGACCGACCATCCCCATGCGACTGCGGCGATAGGTCTTCCAGAAGGCCGAGAGCGCTCGCCGCCGTCGGGCCCACCCGATCCGTCGGGGGCTCTTCGGCGGTACGAGGTCGGTGGGCTCGTCGACGAGGACCGGCGGTTCGCTCGGTGTGGGGTCCAGCGTCTGCACGTCAGGCCTCTCGGACGCGCGGATCGAGGTAGCCGTACGTGATGTCCGCAGCCAGGTTGAACGCGATGACGGCGAGGCTGAACAGCAAGAACACCGCCTGGATCACGTTGTAGTCGAGGTCCTGGATCGCCCGGTACGTGAGCAGGCCGAGTCCCGGCCACGAGTACACGGCCTCGACGATGACCGAACCACCCAGGATGAAGCCGAAGCTGTAGAAGACGAGCGTCAGCGTCGGCAGGAGCGCGTTGGGCACCGCGTGGCTCCGGCGGACCAGACGGTCGGGGACCCCTTTGGCACGGGCGGTCATGACGAAGTCCTCTCCCATGACCTCGAGCAACGATGACCGCATGATGATCGTGTACTCCCCGATGTAGCCGAGAACGAGCGTCATGCAGGGCAGGAACAAGTGGGAGAGGATATCGAGGACGTTCGCGATCCCGGTCTGCCCGGTGTTCGACGACATCTGGCCTGCCGGGAACCAATGGAAGGCGCCGACGAAGATGATCAGCAGGATCATGCCGAGCCATCCCTCGGGAGCCGAGTAGAGCACGAGCGATCCGAACAGCGAGGTCGTGTCGAACAGGCCCCCCCGTCCCCAGGCGCCCTTGATGCCCGCCCACAAGCCGAAGAACGTCGCGATCAGGGTCGCGCTTCCGACGAGGAGGACCGTGGGCCAGATCGCTCGCGCGATCACGCTGGTCACGGACTCGTTCGTGACGAACGATATGCCGAACCGTCCGGTGAGCGTGTTCTCGGCGTACACGACGAATTGTTGGGGAAGGGGCCGATCGAGGCCCTGCTCGTGTTCGATCTGCGCGATCCGCTGAGGGGTCATGTGGGTCGCGCTCCCACGGGCGAGCAAGCGGATCGGATCACCCGGCATCACTCGGAAGAGGAAGAAATTGAAAGCCAACACGAAGGCCAAGGTGGCGAGCGCGTGCAGCGACTTGCGCGCGAGGTACTTCCTCCCCACCCTGGCCCTCCTTGCTTGCTGCCCCCGAACCTAGGGATCCGAGCTCAGGCTTCTTCCTCCGCTCGACGTCGGCGGGAGAGGACGAAGAACGCTATCACCGCTATCGCGACGACGCCGAGGACGATCCAGAGAGCGGCCGGGATCCCTGATGATGAGCCGCCCTCGGCCGCCGCCAGGGGCGTCAGCCCTTGATACTGGTTCCCCCAACCGAACAGGTAGGTTCCACCGTTCGTGGGCTCGGGCTTCCAACCGGTGAACCTGTCCGACCGGTACGCCTGGAGATAGTTGGGGTAGTTCAGCACGATCTCGGGGATCTGGTCGTAGATGAATTGCTGCATCTTCTGGATGTACGCGACCCGCGCCGCATGATCCAGCAGGGTTGATTGATGCTCGAACATCTTGTCGTACGTCGGGTTGGAGTAGCACCCGTCGCTCCATCCCAGGCACTGACTGGTGATGAAGATCGAGAGGATGAAGTTGGGGTCGGGGTCGCCTCCCCAGCCGCAGATGTACGCGTCGAAGTCGCCCGTGTACCAGTTGTTGTTCTCTATCTGCTTGTCGCTCATCGACTGGAGCTTCACCCCGATGCCGATCTGTTGCAGTTGGGCGGCGATGAGCTTGCCGGTATCGACCGAGCCCGTCTCCTCGGGGAGCGTGATGACGTTCAGGTTGATCGGCTGCCCGGTCTTGTCCAGCCGGATGCCACCGGCGTCCTTCTTCGAATATCCGGCTTGATCGAGAAGGGTGTTCGCCGCGGCCGGATCGTACGCTTGTGACTGGACATCGGTCGGCGTGTAGAACCACTGCGGTCGCGAAGGAAGCGTGATCACCGATCCCACCTCCGCGTCCCCCTGCCACACCTTGTCGACGATCGACTGCTTGTCGATCCCCATCGCGATCGCCTGACGGATCTTCAGGTCCTTGAGTACGGGGTTGTTGGTCGCGTCCGGCCCTTGACCGCCGAAGTTGAACGCGAGGTTGCTGAACGTCGACGCGGTGCCCTTCACCGTTCCGATGTTCGGTTGGCCTTGCAAGGTATTGAAGAGCGTCGGGTTGAGGTTGTCGGCGAAGTCGACCTGGCCGGACTTCAGCGCTTGGACCATGGCCTCCTGGCTGTCGTAGACGATGTATTGGATCTCGTCGATCGCGGGTGCGCCACCCCAGTAGCTCTTGTTCGCCTCCATCGTCCAGCCCTGGCCCTTGTTCCAGGATGTCAATACGAACGGTCCGGACCCGACGGCAGGAACGTTGGCGAATCCCCTCGCGGCCTTCCCGTCCCCCTCGAACTGCTTCCAGATGTGCTCGGGCAGGATCGGGACCCAAGGCGGGATCGTGGGAGCGAACGTCGGTTTGGGGCTCTTCCAGATCAGTGTGGTCGCGTTCGGCGCAGAGAACGTCGGGTGGTAGGGGATGTAGCTCGTGAACACCTCGTTCTCGTCGGTCGTCTCGATGAACTTGTACGTGAACGCGATGTCTTCGGCCGTGAGCGGTTGTCCGTCGCTCCACGTAACCCCGCTTCGGATCGCGCATGTCCATGTCTTGTAGTCCGCCGACGGATCGCAACCGGTCGCGAGACCGGGGGAGGGCGACAGGTCGTCGGGATTGAAGTTGAACAGCAGGTCGTACGCGTTGAACAGCGTCTCGTAGTCGTTCCCGTTCGTTGCCAGGAGCGGGTTCGGCGAGATCATGTCGCCCGGGACGCCTACCCGAAGCACGATCTTGTTGGCCGTCGGGCTGCTGGTACCGCTCGACTGCGCGAGCGCCGAACCGGAGAGCACGACTCCCCCAACCATCGCGAGCGTGACCGCCATGGCCACCGGACGCCATCTCAGCATCATCTTGGCTCCTTCCACTTCTTCCTCCCTAGTACGGAACCAGCGTGTCCGCGGGTTGCTTGCATCGCGGGGTCTCATCCGACGATGGCAGCGCTGGTATAGCACCAGCCCTTGGCACAGGGCCAGACAACGCCACGCGGCCCGCCGTCATGCCAAGAGCTCCGTGACGTCGATGCGCTCGTACTCGTGCTCGCACGGGTTGCCCGCGACCACCCACATCTGGCCGGCTCCCAGGTCGGCCACCATCGAGAACATGACCGCCGAAGCCTCGTCGCCTTCGTTGGGGTCCGGATGCAGACAGATCGACTGAGGCGCCGAGGTGTGGTCGCGCATGATCGCCATCAGGTCCTCCGCGGAGGTCGGCGGCTCCTCCTCGACGAGCTCGACGAGACGCCGGAGCCGGGCGAGGGAGCCCTCCGACGGCTCGGGGGCCAGCTCGGCGAGGTCGCTCCGGTAGTGGTTGGTATGCGGGGCGGCCCCTTCGAGCAGCCGATGCTCTCGTCCGGTGGTCTCGAGCGTGAAGCAGTCGCCGTCGGGGAACGCGAAGACGTGCCCGTAGCCGCCGGCCCGTCCGGGCATCGCGCCGCGGGCCACCGCGTCTCGTCGATCCCTCGCTTCAAGGGAGCTCCGGGAAACGAGGACACGGGGGATCCCGATCCCGTCGTCGGAGGCCGTGAGCGAACCGATCCCCTGCGCGGCGCCGTGACCGTTGACGCCCACCGCCGGCAGGCAGCAGACCACCGTGGGGCTCGCGACCGCGACACGACCGTCCGCCGGGTGATCCACCACGAGGGCGACGTTGGCCGAGTCCCCCGCCAGCCAGTGCTCGTTGTGGGCCAACAGCGTCCCGCCATCGGGCGTTCGGGCCGAGATGCTCGAGCATCGATCGGAGGCCGGGCTCGGTCGCCGTGTGTACCCCTCCTTCTTCTGGAGGAACAGGAGCTCGCCCTCGGGAGACTCAAGGAGGGGTTCGAGCTCTTCGAAGGTGTTGATCGCGAAGAGCTCGAGGACGGGAACGAGCGCCGCGACGGACATACCCTTGAGGACGTTCATCATGTCGGGGTAGGCGGTTTCCGCGGCCACCAGGTAGGGGGTGAGGAGATCCTGGAGCTGCTCGGATGACACGCCACGCCGGTCGAGGTACCGGTGGTAGAAGTCGATCGAGCTCTGGATCAGGTCCTGGAGCTCCGCGCCCACCTGCATCCCGCGGGAGAATCCATCGCCGCGCGCGTGGACGACTCGGATCTCGCTCACCGTTCAAGAGCCTTCTCGCGCACCTCGCGGCCGGGCCTATCCTTCGGCCGGGTCGTCGGCTCGATGGCGGTCGCGCCGCGGCGCTGGGAGCGATCCGGCCTGCGCCGGAGATCATCCGTCAGCGAGCGCGCTCGACCGTAGATCCGTGCTCCCTCCC
>Ga0066710_100002842_pt1 | contig 14306 bp, 14 predicted proteins | sample GraSoiAngelo_159_FD_79666 | JGI IMG/M metagenome (GOLD analysis project Ga0066710, IMG submission 79666) | Grasslands soil microbial communities from the Angelo Coastal Reserve, California, USA - 14_1009_16_40cm | ecosystem: Environmental > Terrestrial > Soil > Grasslands | place: USA...
GGAGCCCCCTGGAGGCTGGGTCGTCGACTTTCACCGGTATAAGTTCGCGGATGGCCGTGCGGTGTTCCCGCAGCTTCTTCGCATCGCCCGGCACGCGATAGAGCTGATCCTGCGGCTCGCTGTCCCTATAGCTGTCTCTATAGATGATGAAAATGTCGCCAGGCTTCGCGCCGTCCGCAAGTCCCAGGTCGACATACACCACCATGCCTTGTGAAGCGATTCCTTGTAAGAGAGACGCCAAGGACCCATGGTGCACGCCGGGCATGACCTGAGTCGCCCGGAAAACCGAGCCGAAGTTGGAAAGCGCATCCTTCGTCACTGCGACCGAACCATGCATCTCTCCGGATGTCGTCATAAACGCGGAAAACGGCCGGGGTCGCGGTATCGCCGGAAGGTTCACGGGTTCGAAGGGAATCATGATGTCGCCCACTTCCACGGCCTCGCAACTGTACACCACACGAGCGAGCGAGAAGTTCGGCTGCACCATCACTACCCGGACCTGTGCTGCTTCCAGATAGTGCCTTCCCAGACCCTTGCCTTTGCTGGCGATTTTCTTCGTCGGCCGGATCACGTCATAGATGGCGCCCGGAAGTACGCCTTCTTCGGAGCCCTTGCCGATGTAGATGTAATCGCCGTCCGCTGCTAACGCGCTACCGTCGCTGTTGTATCGCCCGACGACTTTGAGGTCGTCGGAAACACGCGTCGCTCGTACAAAACCGGAGCAATAGAGATCGGATGTCTTGACCTCCGGGAAAACCTGCGGCGGCGGCACGACAAACAGATTCGGGGGCGTCGGCGCCGGAGGCGGCCCGGTCACTGTAGCGCGCGGCGGTGGTGGAGGGGGCGGCGGTGGTGGAGGCGGCGGCAGTGGTGGCGGCGCCGGCAGTGGTGGCGGCGATGCTTCCGTAATCCGCGTAATTGGCCTGATGAGAATCTTGTCGTTGGGATAGATCCAATGCGGATTGATGACGTGCTCGTTCTGCTCCCAGAGTTGAGGCCACAGCTTCGAATCTTTGAGCACCTCTTGGGCAATTTCTGACAGCGTGTCTCCGGCTTTAACAACGCGAACCTCAAAATCCTCCGGCTTGACTGGATCCTGGTTCGCTGTGACATGCCCGTCCGCACGTTTGGTTAGATTTCTCGGTGGAGGGCCTTGGGCCGGCGCCGTCTTGCCCTGCCCAAACGCCGCACTCGCTGACAACAATATCGTTAGCAGGATTCTCATAGGTTGCAATTTGTAACAGAAGGACATCGGGGGGTCAAACAGTCCGGTGGATGAGGATAGGTGTCGGCGACCCCGCGAAGCGGCAGGGGGTCGCTCCCGACAACCATCCTTGAACTTAGACCACTACGTTTTTCTTCAAACCTTGACAACCGCTCCGCGGCGAAGATAATCAAGACACTTGGATACCCCGAAAATGCGGTCAATGCACGTCCAGAATCCGGCGCGATCTGGACTCGAAATCAACTTGCAAATCAATCAACGACGAGGTTCATATGAAAAACTTTCTGTTCGGACTCGCCGCGGCCGCGTGTGTTGCTGCCGCCTTGATGGCACAGGGGAAAATTAATCCCACCGATCCGCAGCCGACCTGCAACATGTGTCCGGGGACCGTGGTGCCGCTCTCCGAACTCGAGGCGTATACCAAGAAAGCCCTTGCCGAAGGGCTGCTCGATCAGCAGGTGAGAGATATCGAGATCGGAAAGGCGCATGTCGGAATCGGCATGGTCTACCGCGGCAAACTGGACAAGCCCGGCGCGAATTCGGTCGCCGAACATGACCAGGTCAGCGAGGTCTATCACATCATTTCCGGATCGGCCACGCTCGTCCTGGGTCCGGATATCGTCAACAGGGAGCGGCGTCCCGCGACGCAGCGGACTGTGGTCGAGTTCAACGGTCCGGGCAACAACGGATCGGATATCCGGAATGGCGTGCCGCATCAGATCAAGGCTGGAGACGTTGTGGTCATTCCGGCGGGCACGGGCCACTGGTTCACGAAGATCGACGATCACATCAACTACCTGATGATTCGCTACGATCCCGACAAAGTCACGCCCCTCAAGAGCGAGGCGCAGTCGCAGGAGTACCTGTCTAAACCCGCGCCGCGCTAGCAGCCCGTGGTAGAAGTGGCTCAGACCCCGACCCCCTGCCGCGGATGACAAATGACAATTGACCATTGACTAATGACAATTTCGTCAACGGTTCGGAAATTGTCATTAGTCAATGGTCAATTGTCATTTGTCATCCGCGGCAGGGGGTCGGGGTCTGAGCCACTTCTACCACGGGCTGCTAGGGACGGAGGCGTCTGCCCCCCCGCGGGCAGACGCCTCCGTCCCCAACTGCCCCACCTGTGGTATCCTTGATCGCTTCAGGACTGGCCGGAAAACCGGTATGAACGACACTGTTTACCACAACACTCGTCAGATCAAGCATTGGCACAACCACGCCACGGAGCGACTTTCTTGAAATGCGCTCCGAAACATTGTGCGTCTCCCTTACTCCCGAAACTATAGACGACGTCTTTACCGCGGACATCGCCGGCGCCGATTGCGCTGAAGTCCGTCTGGATTACCTCAAAGAACCGCAGCAGGCGGTACACACACGTTGGGATCGTTTGCCGATTCCCGTCATTGCAACATGCCGGGGCAGAGAACGCGGCGGATTGTTCGATGGCTCGGTCGAGGAAGAATCCCGCATTCTCGAGAGCGCGGCGCGGAATGGGGCGCGGTTTGTGGATATCGACTACCGGTTTACTCGTGCGTTTCCACCTGCCGATGTCATCGCCTCGTATCACAATTTCGACGAGACCCCGGCGGATCTTGAATCCATCGCCGGGCGCGCTTGGGCAACGGGGGCGGCCATCGCCAAGGCGGCCACCCAAGTCCGAAGTTGGGCCGATAACAGGCGGCTGTTCGCCATCCTATCGCGTCCCTGCCCAAAACCTGTGATTGTGGCGGGCATGGGCGATCTCGGGCAGGTCACGCGGATCGTCGGTCCGGCGCGCGGCAGTTTCCTCACGTATGCGGCGGCCGCGCGGCAGGCCGCGCCCGGCCAACTGACCGTTTCCGAAATGCTGGACGTCTATCAGTTCCGGCGGGTGCGGCGCTCGACGAACTTACTCGGCATTCTGGGAATGCCCCTGGGGCACTCGTTATCGCCGGCGCTCCACAATCGAGCATTTGAAATATCCCATCAGGATTTCGTGTACCTGAAACTTCCGGCGCCGGATGTGAAGGATTTCTTCGAAAATGCGCAGTCACTCGGCATTCGCGGCTTTTCCGTCACGATTCCGCACAAGATCGCAGTGATGCCTTACATGCAGCGGTTGACGGCTGCCGCGTCCGAGGTAGGCGCCGTGAACACTGTGTCTGAGGAAAATGGCTCCTGGATCGGCGACAACACGGATGTCCGCGGCGTTCGCGAAGCGTTGAAGGCGGCGGGATTCAACCCGGCCGGCAAGAAAGTGGTGATCCTCGGAAGAGGCGGCGGCGCCAAAGCCGCGATCGCCGCGGTGCAGGGCGCCCGGGATATCACCATCCTGGCTCGCGGCGAAATGGCGGAAGCGAACGGGCGCGACTGCGATCTGCTCGTGAAGGCGACGCCGGTCGGCATGTATCCCAACGTGGATGCGTCTCCCATTGACGGCCCGATTGCGGCAAGCGTCGTCTTCGATATGGTCTACAACCCACCCATCACGAACCTTCTGCGATCCGCCGCCACTCAAGGCAAAACGATCATTCGGGGCTCGACGATGTTTTTGGCCCAGGCCGCCCGTCAATTCGAGATTTGGACGGGCCAGCCCGCGCCGCCGGAAGTTTTCGAATGGGGACGGAGGCTTCCGTCCCCATGAGCGCCTATGTACGCATCCCCGCAAGCACTTCGAATCTCGGCGCCGGCTTTGACGCGCTCAGCCTGGCCCTCGACCGTCATTTGAAGGTTTCGGTGGAACGCGCGGCGAGTCTGCGGATCGAAGCGCGCGGCGTTGATCAAAGCCTGATTCCCACGACGACGGATAACTTGATTTATCGAGCGGCCCTCGCAGCCGCCGGCATGCGAGGCCGTGTGCTGCCGCCGTTTCTCATGATCATCGAAAATCAAATACCGCTGGCTCGGGGGATGGGCAGCAGCGCTGCCGCGATCATCGCCGGGATCACGTGCTACGAGGTGTTGTCCAACGACCGCCTGAATGAGCAGGATCTCTTCCGCTGCGCTTTCGAATTCGAATCGCACCCGGACAATCTCGCAGCGGCTCTATTTGGAGGCCTTGTTGCCACGGCTGTGTCAGACAACGGAACGGTGCTGGTCTCAAAGCCGGTCATTACCGGCCGTGTGGCCGGCATTGTGGTGATTCCGTCATTCGAACTGTCGACGGAAACAGCTCGATCTGTGCTGCCTCAGAGCTACTCGAGAAAGGACGTGGTTTACAATATTCAACGATCGGCCCTCACGATTGCCGCGTTGACGTCGGGCGATTGGCCAATGATGCGCGAGGCCATGCGCGACCGCGTCCATCAACCGTACCGAGCAAAGCTCATTCCCGGATTGGAAGAAATCCTGTCGCTCGAGTTGGACGGTCTCTTCGGCATTGCATTGAGCGGCGCGGGCCCCACGGTTTTCGCATTTGCGGATCCGGACCATACGGATACGGTGGGCCGGGCGATCGCAGGAATTTTTAAGCAACACGGCGTTGATGCAACTTCGCAATTAGTAAACATCGATCGATCAGGAAGGCTCGTGGAAGAATCATGAAAAAGTTACGCGTTGGGATAATGGCCGCAACCGGAACCGTCGGGCAGCGGATGATTCAACTGCTCGAAAATCATCCGTGGTTCGAGACGTCCGCCGTCGCCGCATCCGACAACTCTGCCGGGAAAATCTATGCGCAGGCCGCGCACTGGCTTTTGGACACTCCCATTCCCGAGACCGTGGCGCGGATGACGGTCGAGACCTGCAGTCCGGGTCTGGACTGCGATTTCGTGCTCTCCAGCCTGCCCAGCTCCGTGGCGGATGAAGTGGAGCTGCAGGTCGCAAAGAGCGGGACTCCGGTAATCAGCAATGCCGGCAGTCATCGCATGAAGGCCGACGTGCCGCTGCTCATTCCCGAAATCAATGCGCATCATCTGGATGCCCTGAAGGCGCAGAAGCAGCGTATCGGAGGTCGCGGGTTTATCGTGACGAACCCGAACTGCACCACCATCGGGTTGGCTTTTCCACTCGCGGCGCTCCACAAGCAGTTCGGGTTGGAAGCCGTGTATGCGGTCACGATGCAGGCGCTCTCCGGCGCCGGCTTTCCGGGCGTTGCGTCTCTGGACATTATCGATAACGTCCTCCCGGCAATCGACTTTGGCGGTGAAGACAAGAAGGTCGAAACCGAGCCGCTCAAGATTTTGGGCCAATGGACGGGCGACCGTTTTGTGGACGCGCCCATTCGGATCAGCGCGCTCACGCACCGGGTCAACGTGCGCGACGGCCACCTGGAAGCGGTTTCGGTGAAACTCAAACAGAACGTCACGCGCGACGACGTTGAAGGCGCGATCCGTGGTTTCACTTCATCGGTGGACGAGCTTGGCCTGCCGTCCGCTCCTCGTCCCGCAATGGTGATCGAACCCCACATCCAGCGGCCTCAGCCGCGTCTGGACCGGGATCGCGGCCAGGGCATGACCGTCGTTGTCGGACCGGTGATGCCGTGCTCCGTGCTCGACTACAAATTCCGGCTCGTCAGCCACAACACCATCCGCGGCGCGGCCGGCGCCGCCATCCTCAATGCGGAGCTGTTGTTCCGAAAGGGTTTGCTTGGATGAAAGCAGGGAGCGAAGCGACGAATAAAATGGGGAGCGCAGCGACGAATAAGAAATACACCCAGATTCCTCCGGGGACTCAGATCCTCATAGGACGCGCGGCGCGCCGCCGCCGCGCGCTCGAGCGGGCGATCATATCGGTCTTCGAGGGCTGGTCCTACGAAGAGATCGTCCCGCCCATCTACGACTACTACGACGTATTTATCAAGGGCATGGGAACGGGTCTCGAAGGGCAGATCTATCGCTTCATCGATCGCGAAGGTAATGTCCTCGCCCTTCGGCCCGAATTCACATCGCTCGTCGCGAAGACAGTCGTTACGCGCTTGGCTTCGGCTTCAAAACCGATCCGCCTGTACTACTCCGGGGACGTGCTGCGCTTCGAGAAACCCAAGGGCGGCCAGCAGCGGGAATTTGCGCAGATCGGAATCGAACACTTTGGCGGGGCCGGAAAATCGGCCGACGTCGAAATTCTTCTGATTGCCGTCGAGGCTTTCGAGCGCCTGGGCATTCGGGAATTTCAGATAAACCTCGGCAGTGTGGATTTCTTCGGCGGCATCATCGACCGGTTCGATCTGCCGGAAGAGCGGATCGTGGAGCTGAAGTCCATTCTGAATCTGAAAGACCAGTCGGGCCTGGAAGCGCTGCTCGGCCAGCTTCCGCTGGAAGAGCGGCGTAAGAACATACTGCGCGCGATTCCACACCTAACCGGTGGACGTGAAGTGCTTCAGGAAGCGCGCGGCTTGATTCGGAATGCCAGGTCCGTAGACGCTCTTGATCATCTCGAGGAAATTTATTCCGTATTCGACAAACTCGGACTGGCGCGACGCCTGACGATCGACCTCGGCGAAGTTCGCGGTTTCGACTACTACACGGGCATTCTGTTTCGCGCCTACGTTCCGCACCTCGGTTTTGAGGTCGCCAATGGCGGCCGTTACGATGGTCTGCCCGCGACGTTTGGTCAGGATCTACCCGCGGTCGGGTTTTCCTTCAGCCTGGACCGGCTCGAACAGATTGCGACTCCAACGCTCGCGGTTCTCGATTCCGAACCCATCCCGGTCGATGGCGATGGCAGTTTCGAACAAGCGTTGCGGCTGCGCCGCGCGGGCAAGGCGGTTAAATTATGTTTGTAATCGCGCTCGCAAAAGGCCGCCTGCTCGAACCTTCGCTCGAATTGCTTTCGAGAGCCGGAATACGGTTCGCCGAAGACGCGACCGGTTCGCGCAAATTGATTTTCGATTCCGAGGACGGGCGCCATCGCATCGTGCTGGTGAAGCCTGCCGATGTGCCGACGTACGTGGAATACGGCGCCGCCGACGCCGGCATCGCCTGTCTCGATGTGCTTCTGGAATCCCGTGCGGACTTGATCCAACCGCTCAGTCTGAATTTCGGTTATTGCAAGATTGCAGTCGCGGCGTTGGCAGATGGGGAGGCAATTCCCCTCCTTGGCAAAGGAGGGGTAGGGGTGGTTCGGTCAACCTCCGAACAGATCTCAGCGGAAGTGGACCGAACCACCCCTAATCCCTCCTTTGCCAAGGAGGGGAATTCCTCAATCCCTCGCGTATCCCTGCGCGTGGCGACGAAATACCCGCACATCACGCTGGAATACTTCAACGCGCGCGGCATACCGGTGGAGATCATTCCGCTTGCCGGCTCCATCGAGCTCGCGCCCCTGCTTGGTCTTGCCGACCGGATTGTGGATTTGGTCGAGACAGGCCGGACGTTGAAGGAAAACGGGCTCGAGGTCGTCGACGTGATTGCCGAAAGCTACGCGCGGCTCGTGATCAATCGTGCGGGCTATCAGATCAAGCGGGCGGAAGTGCTGAGTTTCATCGGAGCGTTGAATAAGGCTACATGCGCATCGTCGACTTAACCGCGGGCTTGGATTCACAGCAGATCGACGCGGTCCTCCGTGTCGCCGCCGAGGAGAGCCCTGTCGATCCGGCGGCGGCCGAAATCGTCCGCGATGTCCGCCGGCGCGGCGATGCCGCGTTATGCGATTACTCCCGCCGCTTCGATCAATTCGAGCTGACTCCGGCGTCCCTCCGGCTGCCCGTCGAGGAAATCAAGAAACACGCCGCCTCGGCGGATCCTCCGATGATGGATGTCCTGCGCAAAGCCATCCACAACATCCGGGAGTTCCACGAATACCAAGTTGAAGAATCCTGGGAGTACTATGCCGGCGATGGAGTCCGGCTCGGCGTACGCCACACGCCGATCGATCGAGTTGGGTTGTACATACCGGGCGGCAAGGCCGCCTATCCTTCATCCGTGCTGATGAACGCCGTGCCGGCGCAGGTCGCCGGCGTGGGACGCATTGTCATAGTCACGCCGCCGAAGGCGCTCGACGAGAATCCGCTGATCGCCGCCGCGCTGGATCTGCTGAACATCGATGAGGTCTATCGTGTCGGCGGCGCGCAAGCCGTGGCTGCACTGGCCTACGGAACGGAGACCATCCCGCGCGTCGATAAGATCGTCGGGCCGGGCAACGCGTACGTCCAGGCCGCCAAGCGCATCGTGTACGGAACCGTCGATATCGACATGATTGCGGGCCCGAGCGAGGTTGCGGTGGTGGCCGACGAAACCTGTGATCCGGTGTGGATCGCGGCCGACCTGCTCGCCCAGGCCGAACACGACGAAATGGCGGGCGTATGGCTGATCTGTTGGTCCCACAGGCTGGCCGATGCAGTCCTGGATGAGGTGCGGGCGCAGCTCAAATCGCTCGAACGCTGCTCTATTGTGCAAGCGGCCATCGAGAAACGCAGCGTCGTATTCATGGTCGCCGATCAAAATGCCGCCATTGAACTGGTCAACACGATCGCGCCCGAGCACGTCGAGGTGCTCATGGCCGAACCGGATCATGTCGCCGATGGCGGTCGCCACGCCGGCGCTCTGTTTATCGGACGCTACGCTCCGACCGTAGTGGGCGACTACTTCGCCGGACCAAGCCACGTCCTGCCCACGGGGCGGACGGCGCGATTCTTTTCGCCGTTGGGCGCATCGGATTTCATGAAGCGCACGAGCGTGATCCGCTATTCGGGCCGCGCCATCGAGCGCTTCGGTGAAATGATTGAAAACTTTGCAACCGCCGAGGGACTGACCGCACATGCAAGGTCGATCGCCATCCGACGTCATAAAGCCTGAAGTCCGAAGTGCTGCGGCGTACACGCTGAAACACTTCAAGGCCGGCGTCAAACTGGACCAGAACGAAAATCCCTACGAGCTTCCAATGGAGTTCAAGCGGGAAGTCGTCGAGCGTGTGCTCGCGCGGCCCTGGGGACGATATCCGGAATTTGTGCCCGCTTCGATGACCAAAATGCTGGCGAAGTTCACAGGCTGGACCGAAGACGGAATTCTTGTGGGTAACGGATCGAATGAGCTGATTCAGACGTCGCTTGCCGTGATGCTCGGACCCGGACGCACTGTGGTTGTGCCGCAACCCACCTTCACTCTCTACAAATTGCAGTCGTCAGTGCTGCAAGCCAACATCGTTACAGTTCCTTTGAAAGCGGCCGATTTCGCCTTCGACGTTGAAGCCATCATCGAGGCCGCGCGGTCGGCTGATGTTGTGGTGATTTGCTCTCCGAACAACCCAACAGGTTCGCTCTTCAACCAGAAAGACCTGGCGTCGATTCTGGAAAGCACTCGCGGGATCGTGCTTCTCGACGAGGCCTATCACGAATTCAGCGGCCAAACCGCTTTCACCTTGTTGCCGGAGCATCGAAACCTGGTTGTCCTGAGGACGTTTTCGAAGGCGATGTCGATGGCGGGCCTGCGTTTCGGATACTTGCTCGCGCATCCGGAAATTGCCCGGGAGGTGCACAAGGCAAAGCTTCCCTACAATGTGAACATTTTCACGCTCACTGCGGCGGAGCTCATCCTGGAGCGTGGCGGTGTGATGAAGGAGGCGATTGCGAACCTGATCCGGGAACGGCAGCGTCTGCTCGCAGAACTTGAAAAACGTCCGGGAGTTCAAGCGTTTCCATCGTGCGCAAATTTCCTCTTGCTCCGGACTGAAAAAACGGCGCGCGATCTTTTTGATGCATTGTATGCCGATGGTGTGCTGATTCGCGACGTGAGCTCCTATCCGATGCTGGAGCGTGTGATCCGTGTCTCGGTCGGCAAACCGGAGGAGAACAATCGATTTCTGGAAGCACTGGATCGAGCATTGGAGAAGCGATGACGAATCCGCGAGTCGTGTCCAAGTCGCGCAAGACCAAAGAAACCGAAATCCGTGTGACTCTGAATCTCGACGGCGCGGGTCAGTACGACATTCAGACCGGCATTCCGTTCTTTGATCACATGCTGAGTCAACTCGCCCGCCATGGGCGCATGGATCTGACCATCGCGGCGAAAGGCGATCTGGAGATTGACGGCCATCACACCGTCGAAGACGTGGGTTGGGTTCTGGGCCAGGCCTTGCATGAGGCGCTCGGCGACCGCCGCGGAATCGCCCGCTTCGGCCACGCTTACGTTCCACTGGATGAGGCGCTCACTCGCGTCGTGGTCGATCTCTCCGGACGGCCATACTTGGTGTATAAAGCCGAATTCCGGGTTCCGCGCATCGGCGATCTGCAGACGGAGTTGATCGAAGAGTTTTTGAAAGCCTTGGTGCAGGAAGGCAAGTTCAACCTGCACGTGGAGAATCTGTACGGCCGGAACCAGCATCACATCGCCGAGACGATTTTTAAAGCCACCGCGCGTGCGCTGCATGCGGCGACGCGAGTGTCGGAGGATGTGTCCGATGTGCCGTCGACGAAGGGGGTATTGTAAGTGGGGCGAAGCAAGAATTCCCTGCCTTAACCAAGGCGGGGAATATCTCGCGCTCCGGCAACGTGCTGAATAGTTACTAAAAAACCATGATTACTGTCGTTGATTACAAATTGAACAACCTCCGGAGCATCGAAAACACTTTGCGGCGGCTGGGACACGACGTCTTAGTGACGTCCGACTCCGCGGAGGTCCGCAACGCCACAAAGCTGATCCTGCCGGGCGTTGGAGCGTTTCGGGATGCCATGCGGAATCTCGAGTCATTTGGCTTGATAGAGCCCTTCGTAAATAGAGTGCGATCCGGCACGCCCACACTTGGAATTTGTCTGGGCATGCATTTGCTGTTCACTGAGAGCGAAGAGTTCGGACTGTATCAAGGATTGGATCTCGTCGGCGGCCGTGTACGGCGAATTCCCGAGGGCGTGCACGTGCCGCATATGGGATGGAATGAGCTTCGGCTCCGCAAGGCCGATGCGTTCCTGGAGGGCATTCAACCGGGAAGCTTCGTCTACTTTGTGCACTCGTATTACGTGGATCCGGCATCGGCGGACATCACTCTGGCATCGGTCGAACACGGCATCGATTTTCCGGCGATCGTGCATCGGAATAACATCTGGGCCACGCAGTTCCACCCGGAAAAAAGTCAGAAAGTGGGCGAGCGGTTGCTCGACAATTTTGCGCGTTTATGAAGATCTATCCCGCAATCGACATTCTCCAGGGGAAAGCCGTCCGCCTGCGTCAAGGCCGCGCTGAGGATGTCACTGTATACGGACGTCCATTGGAAATGGCCCAACGCTGGCGCCGAGCGGGCGCGGAATGGGTGCACGTGGTCGATCTAGACGGAGCGTTTGATGGCGTTCCGCGCAATCTGGACGTCGTGGCTCAAATCGCTCAGACGCTCCCCACTTTAAGACTTGAACTCGGTGGGGGGATTCGCAACATGGCCACGCTCGAGGAGGTCCTTGGAACCGGCGTGTACAGAGCGATTCTGGGTACGAGCGCGGTCGCGAATCCGGCTTTCGTCGCGGAGGCTCTCAAACAATATGGCAGCCGCGTCGCTGTTGGAATCGATGCTCGCGACGGCGTGGCAAGGGTCTCGGGCTGGACTGAGGATTCGCGGATCGGCGCAATCGACCTCGCCCAGCGCCTGGAAAGATTAGGCGCCCTTTTGGTTATCTACACCGACATCGCGCGGGACGGCGCGCTAACGGGACCGAACATCGAAGCATTAACGCAGATGCTTGCCCAGACCGGTCTCGACGTGATCGCATCCGGCGGCGTATCGAAGATCGATGATGTGCGCGCGCTGGCCGCGATCGGCCATCCGCGGCTGGACGGCGTCATCATCGGAAAAGCGCTGTACGAAGGCGTCGTGCGGCTTGAGGAGGCGCTCCGAGTCTCATGCTCGCAAAACGCATAATTCCGTGCCTCGATGTCAAAGATGGCCGCGTCGTCAAAGGAATCCACTTTGTCGAATTGCGGGATGCCGGAGATCCGATCGAGTGCGGCCTCCGTTACTCGGAAGAAGGCGCGGACGAGCTGGTGTTTCTCGACATCACCGCATCGTCGGACCGTCGCAACATCGTGGCAGACATGGTGCGGCGCGTGGCGGACGCCATCAACATTCCGTTCACGGTCGGAGGCGGCCTGCGGTCGCTCGAGGATATTCAGTTGATCTTGCGTGCGGGCGCGGACAAGGTTTCGCTCAATACGTCGGCCGTGGAAGAACCGTCGCTCGTCCGCGAAGCCGCGGAGCGATTCGGCAGCCAGTGCATCGTCGTCGCCATCGACGTGCGGCGGGGGCGGACGGAGGCCTCCTTCCCGGTCTATACGCATGGAGGACGGCATCGCGTGGATTTGGATGCCGTCGAATGGGCTAACCGCGTGGCGGAATTGGGCGCGGGGGAAATCCTGTTAACGAGCATGGACCGCGACGGCGCCAAAGACGGCTACGATTTGGATCTCACGCGGCGGATCGCCACCTCCGTGCAAATCCCCGTCATTGCGTCGGGCGGCGCGGGCGCCTTGGAACACCTCTACGAAGGCCTTATCGAAGGCGCGGCGAGCGCTGTGCTTGCCGCATCGATCTTCCACTTTCGCGAGGTGACGATCCAGCAAGCGAAAGCGTATTTGCGTCAACGCGGGGTCCTGGTTCGATGAGCAACACGATGGACGGCATTCTCAGCCGCGCACGATTCAACGCCGAGGGCTTGATTCCCGCGGTAGTGCAAGACGCGCGCACTCGTGAAGTTCTGACCGTCGCCTATATGAATGAAGAGGCGCTCGGCCGCACGCTGGAAACCGGCGAAACTCACTTCTGGAGCCGAAGCCGCCAGCAGTTGTGGCACAAAGGCGAAACGTCGGGAAATTTTCAGAAGGTGCGCGGCATCCGGTTGGATTGCGATTCCGATGCGGTTTTGATTGAAGTCGAGCCGTTAGGCCCGGCATGCCACACGGGCGCTTACTCCTGTTTCGGAGTGGAGCCGGGTTTCAACGCCACGTTCGAGCAGCTTTATGAACTCATCGAGCAGCGCAAGGAAAAACGGCCCGAAGGCAGCTACACGACCAGGCTGTTCGACGCCGGCATCGACAAGATCGTCCAGAAACTCGGCGAAGAAGCCGTCGAAACGGTGATCGCGGCGAAGAACGACTCCACTGAGCGGATCGTGGAAGAAACCTCCGACCTGCTCTATCACCTTATCGTGACACTGGTCGAAAAGGGAGTGACGCTGGAAGAGATTCGGCAGGAATTAATAAAACGGAGAAAGGTGTGACGAATTCCGGCGTAAAGCAGGTCTTATTCCCCTCCTTGGCAAAGGAGGGGAATCGAACGGACCAAACAAACTATGCAGCCCGATATTAAAGAAATTCAAAGACTGCGCGGGCAGGGCAACGTCATCCCGGTTCACAAGTCGGTGATTGCGGATTTTCTGACGCCGGTCTCCGCTTTTCTCAAGCTCGAGAAAGACCGGCCATATGCATTCCTGCTGGAGAGCGTCGAGGGCGGCGAGACCATTGCGCGTTATTCATTCCTCGGGTGCGATCCGTTTCTGGTGTGCCGCTATCGCCGCGGGCAACCGGCGGACTTCATGCAGACCTTGCGTGACAACCTAACTCGATTTCGTTCGGTGAAGCTGCCCAATCTGCCTCCATTCACGGGCGGCGCGGTGGGTTATTTCGGTTACGGCATGGTTCGCACAATCGAGAACATTCCCGAAACCGGGGCGGATGACATCGGCGTCGACGATGCCGTCATGATGTTTTACAAGACGGTTCTCGCGTTCGATCATTTGCGGCATCAGATTCATATCATCTCCAATCTCCTCGTGGATGAATCCAGCGATCCGCTGGAGCTACAGTACCGCCGCGGCACCGAGGAAATCGAGCGCATCGAAACCCTCCTGCGCGCGCCTCTGGAAGCGCCGGCGCCCGCAATCCACAAGGATGAAATTACGGTGCGCTCCAATTTTGAAAAACGCGATTACTTGAATGCGGTCGTGACCGCCAAGGAGTACATTGCCGCCGGAGATATTTTTCAGGTTGTACTGTCGCAACGATTCGAAGTGGATCTGAAAACGCCGCCGTTCGAGATCTACCGCGCGCTGCGGATTGTGAATCCGTCCCCGTACATGTATTACCTGAAGATGCCCGATGCGACGATCGTCGGATCGTCGCCGGAAATGTTGGTGAAGATCCGCGACCGCGACGTCTTCTACCGTCCGATTGCCGGCACGCGCGCC
>Ga0066710_100002843_pt1 | contig 14303 bp, 11 predicted proteins | sample GraSoiAngelo_159_FD_79666 | JGI IMG/M metagenome (GOLD analysis project Ga0066710, IMG submission 79666) | Grasslands soil microbial communities from the Angelo Coastal Reserve, California, USA - 14_1009_16_40cm | ecosystem: Environmental > Terrestrial > Soil > Grasslands | place: USA...
AGATTCCGCCTTTGAGGATTCGAACGTCATTGTTCGCGTCGATCTCGATCCGAAGAGATGGAGCACGTCTGAGCGCTGTCGTTCTGTCCAGCTTTGACACGCTTCTAGAATAGCCAGTCTTCTCCTTTCGGAGTGGGTGATTGTTGCCTCAGGTCGTATCGGGTCAAGTATGGAGGTGTTACCTGAGGCGCAGGTATCCGTCGTCGCGTAGGCTGTAGCTGCGCCGGTCGCCCGGCGACACTACGTCGATCATCAGAGCTTCGCCTGGCCCGCGAAGCGCCGGAGCTCTGCGGACGCACGATCCCATGTCCAGCGGCCCCCGAGGCGGATAGGCCGCAACGGGTAGTAGAGAGCCCGGAGCGCGCGCGGCAGGCGAATGGCGCGACGCTCGGCGAGCGTCGGCAAGAGGAGAACGCGCGAAAGGTAGCGCAGCCGCGCGCCCGGGCGGTCGAGCAGGCGGAGCGGGAGGAGGGCCTCCGCCCAGATGTCCGCCGGGGGCGGCGGAGCGGGGAACAGCGGCGCCCAATCCGGCGGCGGCGCGCCGGCCCATCGCTCCGGCACGGGGGTGCCGAAGAGCAAAGCGCACACGCTCAGGCTGATCCGCACCGCCTTGTCCCAGCCAAAAGCATTGGCGATGTCATGCACGGCGTCCCACGGGACCCTGCCTCGGATACAAAGCTCGTGAATGTCTACCATCCATTTCAACCCGTGCCAGTGGTGCCGCGCGGCATGAATCATGAGATAGAGGACTTCCCACTCGGGGCTCAGCGCCCACGCCTGGATGCCCAGCACGTCGCGGCGCTCCGCCCGCCGCCAGATAGCCTGGGCCAGCCGACCCTGCCGCTGCCATCGCCAGGCGATGTCCCAGTGCAGCTCCAGGAGCGTGGCGAGCTCCCGGCCGCGACGCACGAAGCCGTACTCGATGTTGCTGCGCAGGAGCCAGTCGAGATCGGACTGGTCCAGCGTGTATGGCTCGCCGGCTTCGTAACCGTCCGCTCGCAGCAGATCGAAAGCCCGGCTCACATCATCGGGCCGCACCAGAACATCGAGGTCGGACGACGCGCGGAGCGAGGCATCCCCGTAGAGCGAGGCGGCAAGGGCCACGCCCTTGAGCGGGATCACCGGGATGCCCGCACTGCCGAGCAGGAGGACGGCGTGCCGCAGATCCTCTTCGTGCAGCTGGGCCCGGAGGGCGTTGAGCTGCGTCAACGTCGTCAGGCTGTCACGGGCCGGCTGGGGAACGCCCTCGAACTCGAGCTCCTGAAGATTCCGGTGGACCAGCGGGTAGACGGCGTGGGCGAAGCAGTGGTCGAGCACGACATCCCAGCGCAGGGGCCTCCGCAAGAGGTCCAGGGTCTCGGTCCTGATCGCCCGCGGGAAGGAGCCGCGCGCGAGGAGGAGGCAGAGCCGGTCCTCGGGCGCAACACGGTTTCCCCACGCGACGGGCGCCGCGCTGCTCAGGGAACGGCGCTGAGGCGCATGGCTTGGCGGGCCTCGGGGTGGCCCGGCAGGAGGGCGAGCACGCGCCGGTACTCGCCCAGGGCGCCGGCGTGGTTACCGGATTTCAGGTACGCGCGGGCCAATGCTACGTGCGCGTCCACGTTGCCGGGCTCCTGGCCGACGATCGTCTGCCACTCAAAGATGGCCTGCATATACTGCTCAGTTTCCCATAGACGAGCGGCGAGACGCGCGCGAAAGGCCGTGCGCGAAGGGTCGAGAGTCACGGCCCGGCGGTAGGCCTCCATGGCACGAGCCCGGTCACCCGTGGCGTCGAGCGCACGTCCCCTCGAGAACTCTCCCTGCGCGTCGAGGGAGCCCCTCGACCGGGCCCGATCCCACTCCTCCAGCGCGGCGTCCCACCGACTCTCGTCGGTCAGCCGCTGGGCCAGCGCGCGGCGGTACCGGGCTGCCGAGAGTCGAGCGTCGCGGCCGAGCCCCGCGGCCGCCATGGCCTGAAGCCGCGCAGACTCCACGGGGAACACCGGACCGCTCCGGCCCTCCGCGCTGGCGAGCGCAGCACGGTAGGCGGCGAGCGAGTCCGGGTCGTTGAGCGCTGCGAGTGCCCGCGCGCGGATGAGCAGGAGCTCCGGGTTCTCGGGTGACCTGGCAAGCGCCGCATCCGCTTGGGCCAGCGCCTCGGCCGGGCGATGGACGCCGAGCAGCAGGCGCGCCAGTCTCCAGCGGATCACGGGTGCCTCGGCGGCTTCAGCGTGCTCGAGTGCCCCTTCGTAGAGAGTGCGAGCCTCGTGGAGCAGTCCGCGGGACTCCAGGTGGCTCGCGAGCTCCGTCCGATCGATGGGCGAGGCCGGGGCAAGCGCTTTCCACTGCGCGTCCGTGAGCCTGAGCGGGGCCAGCCGGTCAACGAGACCGCCGAGCAGCGAGGGGTCCCGCTCGGCGGCGCCGCGGCCGGCCTCAATGGCGAGCGTGATCTGCGGTTCCGGACCGGCCAGCGTCAGCTCGGCGAGCGAGCGGCGCAGGAGAGGATTTTCCGGCTGAAGCGCGATGGCGCGTTGCATGTGAGCCTGTGAGTCCCGCCGGCGCTCGGCGGCCAGCGTGGGGTCAGTGGACGCTTGCCGCTCGAGGGCCCAGGCCAGGGACTCGTGGAGATAGGGATCAGAAGGTGTCGAAGCGATCGCGCGCCGATACTCCTCGACTGCGGTAGCTTGCGGCCGAGCGAGGGCCGGCTGGACGATGAAAGGCACGAGCAGCGCCGCGAGGACACATGCCGCCGCTCCCGCTACCGCGCGAGGCGGAAGGGCCTCTCCCAGCGCGCGCTCGCGGCTTCCGGCGAGGGAACGGGGGCCGGAGGCCCCGAAGCGCGTGTGGGCAGCCACGACCGCCATGCCCAGGCAGGCTGCCGCCAGCACGCCGTCGGCCGGAATGCGCGCGCTGAAGTCCACCGCGCTATGCGCGAGGAGGGCCGCGACGGCGCCCAGCGCGCCCAGCATGATGCCGACGCTGAAGGGATCGCGGCGGCGCTCCGGCTCGCCCGTTCCGACGGGACAGCGGGGGCGGCCCAGGAGGTGGGCGCCGACAAGATCGCGCCCGACGCGCCAGACGGCCCAGAGGAAGAGCGCGATACCCGCGGGCCCCGTTTCGATGGCGAGCTGGAGGAGATCGCTATGGGTGTAGGGGAAGTAGACGCGGCCGGGCAGGAGGGCGGCTGGCTGGAAACGGAAGTAGATATCCTTGTACGCGCCGAGTCCGACACCCAGCACCGGGAATGAGCTGAGCATGGGCAGGCTGCTGTGCCACTGCGCCCAGCGCCCAAGGCGTTCCGGAGCCCCGACGCGGGCCAGCAATGGGTCGATGCCGATCAAGAGCAGATAGCCGAGGATCGCCGCGGCGAGGGTGGCCGACAACGTGAGCGACCAGCGCAGACTGCGCACTCGCGCTATCCCGAACAGAAGGAGCAGCCCCGCGCCGAACGCGGCCATGAGCGCGCCGCGTGAGAGCGTGAGGATGACGGCCAGGCTCATGATGGCCACTCCGGAAGCCGGCAGGTAGCGGCGCAGCGCGGCCTCGTGGCCGGCTGCCCCATGGCCGGCGGTCCTGGGCACGCTTCGAGCCGCCAGGTAGCCGAGGCCGAGACAGATCAGCATGACGAGCCACGACGCCCAGTGGTCGGCGTTCACGAACGGGCCGGTGAGCCGCGGGCCGGCGGAACCCTGCCGCCATCGGAAGACCCACGCCTCCCGCGAGAGATAGTCGAGAACGGAGAAGAAGGCGAGGCCGCCGCCCGCCAGCAGCAGGACGCGCACCAGGCGGTCGAGGTCCCGCCGCCGCCTGATGAGATTGACGGTGAGGACGTACACGCCCGTGTAGGTCAGGAAGAGCAGAAGCGAGCGGCCGGTTTGGGCCGGGGACACGGTGCCGAGCGCGAGGAAGCGGGCAGGTAGCGTTGCGGATCCGGCCGCGGGCGGCCCGAGCGCCCAGTCTCGCAACGGTCCGTTGCCGACTGCGAGCTGGATCAGGACAAGGAGGAGCAGGAGACCCAGCGGAAGGTCGAGCGCGGTCCGCCGCCACTCGACACGTCCCTGAACGACCATGGAGAGCGTCCAGGCGAGCAGCGCCAGGAGAACCAGCAGTTGGGTCGCGGCAAGCGGCCAGCCCGCGTGCGCGCCGCCCGAGAGGGCGGGCCAGAGCAGGGAAGCGTAGAGGAGAAGGAGACCGGCAAGCGCGAGCACCGCCGCCCTTCTGTCACCCCTTGGCGTCGTCGCCGTAGTAGCCCTTGTAGTGGCGGTGATACTCGGCGTAGTAGCCGTCGCTGCGCATGTCTACCCGGTTGAGCACCACGCCGAGGATGCGTCCCTTGACGGCGTCGATCTGTTCCGCCGCCTTGCGCACGGCGGCGATCGAGACGCCGCCCACCCGAACTACCAGGATGACGCCGTCGCACCGCGCGGCGAGTGCCACCGCGTCCGATACGAAGAGCACCGGCGGGGTGTCGCAGATGACGAGATCGAAGTCGCGCGCGGCTGCCTCGAGGAGATCGTGCATCCGCTTGGAGGCCGAGAGCTCGGCATGGTTGGGCGGCAGGGGACCGCTCGCGACCACCGACAGCCCGGGGACGATGGTCGGCATGGCGACGTCCCCCAGCGTTTTCCCCTCGAGGAGGGCGGTGGTGAGCCCGCGCTGGTTGTCCATGCGAAAGACCCGGTGGAGCGACGGCTTGCGCAGGTCGGCGTCCACGATGCAGACGCTCGAGCCCGCCTGGGCGCAGACCACACCGAAGTTGGCGGAGGTCGTCGTCTTGCCCTCCGCGGGCGTCGCGGAGGTGACGACGATGGTCCGGCAGGGCCGGTCGAGACCGGCGAACTGGATGTTGGTGCGCAGCGTGCGGTAGGCCTCCGCCGCGGCCGACTTGGGCGCCGTTTCGGCGATGGGGGAGGGCTTACTCGCAGGGTACGGACGCTCCTCTTCCATCAGGGCCTGCCTTCGAAGAGCGGGACGACCGCGATGACCGGCAGCCCGAGTACGCGCTCGATGTCCTCGGGAGACTTGACGCTCGTGTCGAAGTACTCGATGGTCACGGCCGCCGCGATGCCGAGGCCGAGGCCGACGAGCAGGCTCATCAGGAGCGCGAGCTGCTTGCGCGGGCGGATGGGTGAGCCCGGCCGCGTCGCTTCCTCGACCACCCGCGCGTTGTTGCTGTCGAGACCGCCCTGGACCCCCGTCTCCTTCACGCGCTTCAGCACGGCCTCGTACAGCTGCTGGTTCGAGTCCTGTTCGCGCTGGAGCGTTCCGTATTGAATCTCCTTCTCGTTGAGCTGCTGCCCCTCGCCGCGGAGGCGGTTGACCACGCCCATGAGCGAGTCCTCCCGCGCCCTCGCGACCCTGTACTCGGTGTCGAGCGATCGCAGCGCCTTCTTGATATCGGCGTCCATGCGCTCCGAGTGCTGCTGGATCTGCGCGTCCACCTTGAGCACCTCGGGGTGGCGCTCCTTGTAGGTTTGTAAGAGTTTGGAGCGCAGCCCCTGGAGCTCGGCCATCTCGGTCTTCAGCTTGCGAATGAGCGGATCGTCGATCGACGTCAGGAGGCTCTCGGGGCCGGCCTGCTCCGTGGAGATCCGGTTGAGCGCGCCGAGCTTGGCTTCGATCGAGAGGCGCTGGGCCTGGGCCTCGAGGTGGGCGCGGTTGACCTCTCCGGCCTTCTGCGCGGTCAGGGCCCGTTGCTCCTGGATCCCGAGGATGCCCGACTTGACCCGGTAGTTCTGCAGCGCTATCGATGAATCCTCGACCTTCCCTTTGAGGCCGGACATCTGCTCGTTGAGCCAGGCCAGCGCGTCGCGGGTGCCCTTGAGCTTGACGTCGAGGTTGTACTTGACGTACGCGTGCGCGAGTGCGGTGGCGACCTCGGCCGCGAGCGCGGGATCGGGGTGCTGGAACTGGACGAGCACCAGCTGCGTGTTGCGGATGGGCTCGATCGACGGCGACCCCGTGTGCTTGACGTGGGGATCTGTGCCTTCCCCCAGCGCGGCGAGCGCCGCGGTGCGGTTGCCCCGCTTGAGGGCCTCGACGGCGTTGTGCAGCACCGGTCGACTCATCATGAGCGCGTACTGCGTGCGGTAGTATTCGAGCGTGCCCAGGCCGGGGGACGTGACCTCCTGGATGTTGAGGACCTTGGGCAGCTCCGGCTCGATCAGCACCGTGGCGGAGGCCTGGTAGATCGGCGTCTGAAGGAACGTCCAGATGGTGCCCGTGACCGCAGTGACGATGAACACAGCCGCAATCAGCCACCTGTGCTTGAAGAACAGGCGCAGGTATTCCTTGAGATGGATCTCCACGTTAGGTTGGCGAGTCTCGACGCTCATCATGCTATCTCGGGATAAACCTCTTGATCTTGGGCTCCACGACTAAAAAAAACTTTCTGGTACGACGACCACGTCATTCTCGAGGAGCGGAATCGCCTTCTCCCGCTGGCCCCGCTTGATCACGTCGTTCATGTCCACGCTGATGACCTGCTGGCCGGCGCCCGTGCTGCGGATGACCCGGACGCGGCCCGGCGCCGCCTTGTCCGTGAAGCCGCCCGCGAGCGTGATGCCTTCCAGCACGTTGGTGTCCGTCTCGAGTTGGTAGGCGCCCGGCTTCCTGACCTCGCCGAAGACAAAGAAGGTGTTGCCCCTCGGGACGACGAGCGTATCACCGTCACCCACCGCGACGTTCTCGGCGGGATCGCCCGCGAGCACTCGCGCGATGGTGAGACGGAGCGTGCTGCCTTCGGGACTCTTGCCCGCCGACTCGCGCACGCTGTGGGCCCGCACCAGGACGACCTGGCTTCCGGCGGACTTGGAGAGGCCTCCCGCGCGCGAGAGGATGTCGCGGACCGTGGTCGGCCCCGAGAGAAAGAACACGCCGGGTTTGTCGGTTTCACCGGTGAGGTGCACCTTCTGCGAGAGATATTCTTTGACCGACACGAGCACCTGCGGATTGACGAGGTAGTCCTTCTCGAGCCGGACGCCCAGATCTCCCGCGAAGGTCGTCGGCGTGAGACCGGAGGCCTTCACACGGCCGATGAGCGGAAACGACACGAAGCCGTCCGGATCGACCGGGTACTCCTTGGAGAGGTCGTCCTGGCCCCAGACGGTGACCTTGAGAACGTCGCGAGCCCCGATGACGTATTCCTGCGCCCGGGCCGGGGCAGCCGGACCCCATGCGATCACGAGGGTCGCGAGGAGCAGGGTCGCCAGCCGGGCTTTGGTGGTCCTCATGTCCTGGTCACCGGCCGCCTAGAACTGCACGGTGATCCTAGCCGAGATCTTGCTGTCGTCATAATTGAACTGGTTGAAGTTCGACGTGCGCTGCTTGAACGAATACTCGATGCCCGTGCGCAACCATCGCTGGATGGCATAGTCGAGGCCGAGAGAAGTTCCGAGAAAGGTGTCCAGGCGGTACTTGGTCGTGACGCCGTTGGCCGTGGGCTGCTTGGTGTTGTAGGCGTCTTCGCCCACGCCCACGCGCAGGAACGCCGCCAGCTTGCGCGACGGGAACTCGTGCCTGACCCCGAGCCCCGCCGAGGTGCTCACGAAGTACTGGGCGCCCTCGAAGACGGATACCTGCGGGGTGCGCTCCGTGTTGAGGGTGAATTGGGTGCGCTCGGTCGCCTGGAAGATCCAGCCGCCACTCGTGACGATGCCCGTGAAGGCCGGCGCGCCGCTGCTCGCCTCCTGGTGCTCGAGGCCGATCTTGAACGTCGACGAGAGCTTCGCCGTCACGTCGCCGCGGAGCGTGAGGGCGACGACCTCCCGCTGTGTATTGCGGCGAGGGTCCTTGTCGAAGGTCGAGGTGCCGTATTGGAGGTTCAGGCCGATGTCCGAGCTGGGCAGGAACTTCCACCACACCGTGGCGCTGGCGAGCTGGTCGTTCTCGTCCAGCTGCTGCACGGCCTGGTTCTGCTGCGCGTTGGGCGAGCCCACGGACGCGCTCGTCAGCGGAAAGTGGACGTGGGTCCACGCATAGCTCACGCCGAGCGAGAAGCGCTCCGTCAGACGATATTCCGCGGCCGGAACGAGCACGTTGGTCTGGCTCTTGATCGGACCCGTGAGCTCGGTGCCGGGAGGGTCGGTCGCTTCCGTGTAGTCGTTCCGAAGCTGGAGCTTGAGCCGCGGCATGTCGAGCTTGAGCTGCACCACCCCGGACTGGTTCAGCGCGTTCTGGTCGCTCAGCGTGAGGTAGTTGATGAACTCGGCGCGGTACCCGATGCTCACCGAGAAGGGGCCCCGCGTCAGATCCGTCAGAAAGCCCGGGATGGTCCTGAAGATCAGGTCGCCCCGGGTTTTGTTGGGCGTCTGGAAGATGTTGGTCTCGTACTCGACCCTCTCGGATAGGAAAGGGGCGACAGTCAATCCCCGGATTTGATCCTCGAAGGTCAGTGCCCGTGCTTGGTTCGGCAGGCACGCACCCAGGCATGCCACGGCTGCCGCCGCTACGCGTAGACGCGGGCGCAGGGCCGCTCGGCCCAACCAGCTTGGGCATCGTCTGATTTCCATGAGCTGCGTATTGTCTCATCGCCAGGTCCCTTGATAACTGAAGTGGGCCGTGGGGTGCCCGGTGGTCGCGACCACCACCGATTGTGGTCTGCGTCCTAGGGACAAGGAGGACTGGCGCAGGTCTGCTGCGCCTGCGGTTGCGCCCGGAATTGAATGTCACGCCCGATGGAGCTGCCCGGTTGCGGCGCCCTCGCCGACGAGAGCACCTCGGGCTGGATCTGCGTCAGACCTGCGGCGGCGATAATAGCCGCGGCCAGCGCCGGGACGGCATCCGTCGCGCAGGTCACGATCCGAGGGCGGGCCGTAGGAGCCATGGCGGCGGCGGCGGCCACGATAGGCACTACGAGCGGGCCTCGCTCCTCGGCCAGCAGCGCCCGGATCGCCGCGCAAACTATTGCGGGAGCCTGCGGCGCCCGCTGCGACGGGGGCAACGCCGCGATCGCAGCCGAGACGACGCGCGGCACCACCGACTGCCGCTGGTCCGACGGGAGCGCGCCGACTACATCGCTCACTATCGAGGGCGCACTGTCGGGTGCGCCGGCCACCACTTCCTGCGCGGTGAGCCTCGGGGCGTCGGCAGGATTGCCCGCCACTGCGGCGATCAGAACCTGGTTCGGGGTCGCTTGCTGCGCCGGGACAAGCCGGGGTGACCACAGGAGGGCGAGCGCCAGGACGACGGTGGCGACGCGAGATGGGCGGCAAGGCATGCGCATGTCAGTCTCAGGGTTACCGATGCCCAGCAGCCTGCGTGAGAATACTCGGCTCCGTCCTCGAGGAGTCCGGCGTCCTCTCGAGCCCGTCCACCGCTGCCGCCAGACCGCTGAGGCTCTGAATGACGGCGTCTGGGACGCTCGAGGAGGTGAGATCGCCCTCCCCCCACCGGCCGTCGCCGACCTGGATTGCCGGCATGCCGGCGCGGTGCGCGCCCTCGACATCGAGTCTCGCGTCGTCGCCCACGTGCACCGCGTGCTGGGCTGTCACTCCGAGCTGCGCGAGCGCGCAGTGGAAGATGGCGGGATTCGGCTTGCGGAAGCCACACTCGTCCGAGAACACCATGCCGGCGAAGGCGTCGCGCAGCCCGGCGTTGCCGAGGATACGCCGAAGAATCGTGCCGGGGGTGCGCAGCGTGTTGGAGACGAGGCACACGGCGATTCCGCGCTCGGCCAGCGTTTCGAGGGCGGCGGCCGCGCCGGGGTCGAACGGCGGCGGGACATCGAGGGCGGGACTCGCGTAGGCCCATACCACCTCGGCCATGCAGGCCGCGTCGAGCCGTCCGGGCAGTGCCGCGTCCACAGCCTGGAGGAGCAAAGTCAGGTGCCGCTCGACGGGGACATCACGTAGCTCGCGCCAGACGCGTACGAGCTGACGGCGTGACTCCTCGTAGCCTTTCGTGAGCGCCGCGATGGGGACCTCGATGCCGTGGTCGATAAGCGCCTCGGCGATGCGGAGCACGCGCTCGCGCCGGTACCGCTCGTCGGCGGCGGGGCTATCGATGAAAAGAGTGCCCCAGAGGTCGAGAGTCACAGCTTGGACGATGGGAGTTCGCATCCGTTCAGTCCTCGTGGCTCGAAGGTTGCACTTCATATGCCACGGGAGACGGACGTATCAAGTGGGCTTCCTCGCCTTCTAGATGATGAGGATGGCGGCCTCCGCCGAGGCTTCCGACCTCGGTAGCCAGGAGCAGCACGACCATCGGGGTTCATATCCTCGCGGCAGGAAAGGGATGTGGTTCCCGGAGCGCGATGAAGTCGACAATCGTTATGGGGGGGGCGGAATGTAGCTCCTCTCGTGACGAGTATAGGTTCAGCTTCGCTCCGGAGTATTTCTAAAGGCGTTGTGACGCTCCGCGACAGCGAGTGGTCAATTTGCGGCACAGGAGCGGTCGCGAGTAGGCTCTTAGTCTTAACTCAGCTAAGTAAGAGGGGTCGCTGGGCTGCGCCTTCCGTAGACTAGAAGACGCACAGTCAAACGGTCCTCGGTCTCTTGCGTGGAACCGCTTTGCTGCGGGGGCTCTCCATCATGTGCGGCATCGCCGGCATCTTCAGATTCACGGGCTCGATCACGGCCGAGGACGTCTGCGCGGTTCTGCGGATGATGGACGCCCAGGTTCACCGAGGCCCCGATGACTGGGGACTGCTCGTGCCCGATGCCGCGCTCGCGGCCGCGGAGGTGCGCAGGCTGCTCGAGCGCTTCGATCCCGCTCACGTGCGCGCGTATCCGTCCGTGCCCGGTGCGCCTGAAGTTGTCTTGGGCTCTCGCCGGCTGTCCATCATCGACCGCTCCTCGCGGGGCCGCATGCCCATGGGCGGAGACGGCGGGCGAAAGTGGGTCGTTCACAACGGCGAGATCTACAACTACCGCGAGCTTCGGGCCGAGCTGGGCGGAGCCGACTCGTTTCACTCAGCCACGGACACCGAGGTGTTGCTCCGCGGCTGGGACGCCTGGGGCGACGGCGTCACGGAGCGCCTGCGGGGCATGTTTGCCTTCGCGCTCTTCGAAGCCGCGCCGCGACCGCGCCTGCTCCTCGGCCGCGACCGCTTCGGCATCAAGCCGCTGTACTGCCACGAGGACCGGGCGAGAGTCGTGTTCGCGTCGGAAGTGCGCGCGGTTGTCATGAGCGGTCTCGTTCCGGACGAGACGAGCTCCGAGGCCCTCGGCCGCTTTCTCGAGCTTGGGAGTGTGCCGGCGCCGCTCACCACGGTCAAGGACGTGCGCGCGTTGCCGGCCGGCCACGTCGCCCACGCGGATGCGGGCGGACTGCGCCTGACGCGCTACTGGAATCTCGATGCAGCGGTGGAGGCCGCGCGGTCGCCGTCGCCGCCCTCGCGGGCGGAGGCCGTGGCTTCCACGCGCGCGCTGCTCGAGGACGCGGTGAAGCTTCACCTCGTCGGCGATGCGCCGCTCGGCGTGTTCCTCTCCGGCGGCATCGACTCGGCGGGGCTGGTCGCCCTCGCTGCCGCCGGCCGCGAGCGTCCCCTCACGACGCTCACCGTAGCCTTCGACGACCCCCTGCTGTCCGAGGCGCGCTACGCCCGGCTGGTCGCCGAGCGGTACGGCACGGACCACCACGAGATCGTGGTGCGCTCGACCTCGGTCTTCGACGAACTGCCGCGCCTCTTCGCCGCCATGGACCAGCCGACCGTGGACGGTCTCAACACCTGGTGCGTCTCCCGCGCCGCGCGCGAGGTAGGGCTCTCGGTCGTGCTCTCGGGGCTGGGCGGGGACGAGGTCTTCTGGGGCTATCGCCACCTGCGGTCCATCGCGCCGCTCGACCGCGCGCGCAGGCTCATGTCGGCTCTGCCGCATCCGGCTCGCCGCGCAGTCGCGCGGCTGGCGTCGGCATGCGCCGGGCTCCGCCGGCCCGGCCTCGACCGGGCGGCGTATCTCGAGGAACCGTATGCCGAGAGCATCTACCTGTTGGTCCGAGGGCTCTTCACCTCCGCCCAGGCGCGCGGCCTCCTCGGCCTGGAGGCCGGCGAACTCGGCGACGCGCGCGCCGTCCTGGCTCTCCAGGCCGGCCGCGGCCTCCGCGAGGCCCTGACACGATTCGAGATCGATCACTACCTCGGCAACCAGCTCCTTCGCCACACCGACGTCATGAGCATGGCCCACTCCGTCGAGGCGCGTGTGCCCTTCCTGGACCACCGGCTTGTCGAGCACGTACTGGCCCTGCCGGCCGCATTGAAGCTCGATCGCGTGCGCCCCAAGCCACTGCTCCTCGACGCCCTCGGGTCCGGGTTGCCCCGCCCCGTGTGGGACCGGCCCAAGATGGGCTTCACCTTCCCGATGGACCGCTGGATCCGCGCGCGCGCGCGCGAGCTGCGGGCTCTCTGCCTCGAGAGCAAGCGGCTGGAGCGAGGCGCCGTCGAAAGCGTGTGGGATGCCTTCGCCCGGGGCCGCGCCCACTGGTCGCGCCCATGGGCACTCTACGTGCTGAGCCAGCTCGAGTCCCCGCGGAAGAGGATGTCTCCCTGCCCATCGTAGAGCGCTGCCCGGTGTGTGGCGGGGACCGGATCGATCCCTACGCCATGGACGCATGGGCGCCACCGGCGCTCCACTTCGCGCAGGCGCGCTGCACGGGATGCGGCCTGCTCATCTCCCAGCCTCAGGCCTCGGAGGCGGAGATGGAGGCCTACTACGGACACTCGTATTTCGAGGAGCAGTGGCCGGACTCCGACGCCATCTGGCGGCAGAATACCGAGGTCTACAAGCGGTACGAGCTGCCGCTCATGCGAGAGCTGTGGGCGGATTGGCCGCCGCCTCTCTCCGCTGCCGCCGCCGAGGTGGGTTGCGGGTACGGGGTGATGCTGGGCGCGCTGCGCGACGCGGGATTCCGCACCCAGGGCTGCGACCTGAGCGCCAAAGCGGTGGCGATTTGCCGCAGCAGGGGCCTGGACGTCGTCGAGGGAAAGACCCCCGGCATCCCGTTGCCCATGGCGACCTTCGACCTCTCCATCGCCCGGCACATCATCGAGCACCTGCCGGACCCGCGGGTATTCGTCAAGGAGATGGTCGACCTCGTGCGGCCGGGCGGCGTCGTGGTGATCGTGACCGAGGACGCCTGGACCAGCCAGTACGGCTGGGACCGGTTGAGAGCCCGCATGCGCGGAAGGATTCCGCCGATTCGCTCGTCGGCGGACCACACCTTCGTGTTCCAGGCGAGCCATCTTCGCACGCTCCTCTTGGAGGCGGGCTGCGACGACGTGCGGACACGCTCGTTCTCGTTCCGGCCCGCGCGTGAGAGTCTCCACTGGCGCTTGTACAAGGGACTCTTCCGCGCAATCGATCACCGAATAGGCCATGGCGAGTTTCTCATGGCCGTCAGCCGCCGTGCCCCGGGAGGCTGACCATGGGGCTCAGGCGGACCACGCTGCTGAAGCACGCGCTCCTGGCATGTCTCAGCCGTGTCTCCCGGCGGCACGCTGTCCTGCTGCCGTCGCAGGCGCGCGACGAAGACTCCATCCTGGACCTGCGCGCGCCGTACCGGATCGAGGGGCCCGTGTGCCGGGTGGAGCTCCTCGAGCCCGGGCCCGCCCAGTTCACGGCAACGCTGCTCGGCTACTCGGGACACTTTCCGGTCCGGACTATCTGGACGGGCGCGGAACGGACCTACGCCGGGCCCTGCGCCCTCGAGCTGGATCTCACGACGGGCGCCGTCAAGCTCGGGGGCGAAGGCTGGGGTCACGCGCCTCTACCGCTCCCGAGCCGTCGCTTCTGCTGGCAGCTCGACCTGACCCATGCGCGGGGACGGCGGCGGAGCCGGCTGACTGGCCACTACCGATCCGTCGAGGGCAGCTCGATCGACGAGAGCTACTACTCCGGCGAGAACTACGTCGACCACGAAGCCGAGAGCGCCGGCGACCACGGGGACATCGTGGAGATCCTGAGGCGGCACGCGGCGGAGGGGCCCGTGCTCGAAGTGGGATGCGCCACCGGGGGCTTGCTGGCGGCGCTGGACGCGGCCGGGTTGCCGTCGGTCGGTGTCGACATCTCCGCGTGGGCGGTCGAGCGCGCCGGCGAGCGGCTCGGGGCGGATCACGCCTGGCGCTGCGACGTCGAGCGCGACCCGCTGCCGGGGGAGATCAAGGCTCGCGGGCCGTTCGGAGCACTGGTGCTCGCGGCCGTCTTCGAGCACTTTCGTGATCCGTTCGGCGTGCTGGCCAAGCTCACCGGGTGTGCCCGTCCAGGAACCGTCCTGCTGATCATGACGGCGAACGCCCACAGCTTGAGCCACGCGCTGTTCGGCCCCGACTGGGAAGGTTATTTCGACTGGACTCATCTCGGCGTCGACCGGGTCACGGTGGAGAGCCTCCG
>Ga0066710_100002847_pt1 | contig 14293 bp, 15 predicted proteins | sample GraSoiAngelo_159_FD_79666 | JGI IMG/M metagenome (GOLD analysis project Ga0066710, IMG submission 79666) | Grasslands soil microbial communities from the Angelo Coastal Reserve, California, USA - 14_1009_16_40cm | ecosystem: Environmental > Terrestrial > Soil > Grasslands | place: USA...
CCCAGTTGAAAGATGTCGCCGGCGAGACTTTCGACGGCCCAGTCTTCGTGCACCGTTCCGACTTGCTGGCCGACCGGTTCGAGCACGACATCGTAGTCGGCGGTGTCGGGAATCGCGCCGCCGGACGTGATCGCGGTCAATCGAGCGCCACGCCGGCCTCGCAACATGCCGTTGACCGCATCGCGATGCAGATAGGCGCCGCGATGGCCGCGTCGCGTCGTGAAACCGCCGGCGAGCATCGCCACGACGTCGCGATACTCGTCGGGCGTCAGGTGTGCGTACGGATAGGCGCATTTGATTCGTTCGAACAGCTCAGCCTCGGACCATTCGCGGGCAGCGACTTCGGCAACGATCTGCTGCGCGAGTACGTCGAGCGGCTTCGCCGGAATCGAGAGACGATCGAGCTCGCCGCGGCGAATCGCATCGAGCAGCGCCGTGCATTCGACGAGCTCGTCGCGCGACAGCGGAAAGATGCGCGCTTTCGGTACGCCGCCGACCTGATGGCTCGCTCGCCCCGCGCGTTGCAGAAACGTCGCGATCGACCGTGACGAGCCCAGTTGACAGACGAGCTCGACGTCGCCGATATCGATGCCCAGCTCTAGCGAGGCGGTGGCCACGAGCACTTTCAGGTCGCCGCTTTTGAGCCGCTGTTCCGCTTTGAGACGAAGCTCTTTCGCCATGCTGCCGTGGTGCGACATCACGTGCTCGGCGCCGATCAGGTCGGACAGATGACGCGCCGCGCGTTCGGCCATCCGCCGCGTGTTCACGAAAATGAGCGTCGTCCGGTGCGCTTGCGCGAGCTCGGCCAGGCGCGCGTAGACCTGCTGCCACACCTCCTGCGACATCACGGCGGAGAGCGGCGATGACGGAACTTCGAGCTCGAGATCGCGCGGGCGGATGTGGCCGGTGTCGACGATTTCGCAATGAGCGCCTTCCCCCACCAGAAAGCGCGCCATGTCCTCAATCGGCTTCTGCGTCGCCGACAGCCCGATTCTCACCGGCGACTGCACGGTCAATGCACTGAGGCGCTCCAGCGACAACGCCAAGTGGCTGCCGCGCTTGTTCGCCGCGAGGGCATGAATTTCATCGACGATCACCGTGCGTGTCGTCGACAGCATCTGGCGCCCGGACTCGGATCCGAGCAGAACATAGAATGATTCGGGCGTCGTGACGACGATATGCGGCGGCCGTCGGCGCATGCCGGCGCGCTCCGTCTGCGGCGTGTCGCCGGTGCGCACCAGCGTGCGGATATCGACGTCGGCAAAACCCAGTGCGTCGAGCTCGGTACGCACGCCCGCGAGCGGCGCCGCGAGATTCTTCTGCACGTCGTTCGAGAGCGCCTTGAGCGGCGAGATGTAAACGACGAACGTTTCGTCGGGAAGCGGGCTTTGCACGCCGCGGCGCACGAGGTCGTCGATCGCTGCAAGGAACGCCGCCAGCGTCTTGCCGGAGCCGGTTGGCGCAGCGATCAACGTGTTCTGACCCGACTGGATCAGCGGCCAAGCCCGCGCTTGCGGTTCAGTCGGCGCCGGAAAATGCTTGCGAAACCAGGCGTCGACAGCGGGATGGAAAGTGGCGGTGGCGTGCATCGGAGCGGCAACGTTGCGAAATGGCATGAGGCGTCTTAGATCAGGGAGAAGCGCGAAAGTGCAAGGGATCGGCGATAGGATTGCACCTTTCGTCCGCGACCCCATCTTAACCTGTGATTGTCGGCAATTTTGGACCCCACGCTTGCGGCTTCGCCGCCGCTACCCGGCAATTGCTTCCGGAGGTGCGACCGATGCAGCGCCGTGACCAAGGTATGTGGATGTGGGAGCAGGCATTCGACCTGCTCGAGCGGGCTGATCGCCTGCAGCGGCATTTCTTTCGGCTCGGCGCCGATCGGTCGAAGGGGCCGTCATGGGAGCCGCCGATCGACGTCATGGAGACCGATCGAAGGCTCGTGATCATCGTGGCGTTGCCCGGCATCGTCCCCGATCAGCTCGAGATCGTCGTCGGTGATTCCGCGTTATCGGTCGTTGGCGAGCGGCCGGTACACCTGCCCGTCGACGCGTTGATTCACAGGCTAGAGATCCCGTACGGTCGCTTCGAGCGGCGCATCAACTTGCCGCAGGGTCGTTTCGAGATTGAAGAACGCGCGCTCGAGCATGGCTGCTTGCGGGTCGTCCTGCGCAAGATTTGAATCGGACACGAAATCGTGAAAATGGAGATGGAACAGGCAACGCCCGCCGCCAACGCGACGGCCGACGAAACGCGGCGTGAAAAGGAGAGCGTATTTCCGCCGATCCCCGAGGACGCGCTGATCATCCTGCCGACGCGCAACCTGGTGCTGTTTCCCGGGTTGGTGATGCCAATCAACGTCGGCCGAGAAGCATCGGTCGCCGCCGTCCAGGAAGCCGTGCGAAGCAAGCGGCGGATCGGCGTCGTCTTGCAGCAGAATGCTGCGACCGAAAACCCAACGCCCGCTGACCTGCATGAAGTCGGGACGGCTGCCGCCATCGTCCGTTACCTGACGACGCCCGACGGCACGCATCATCTCGTGTGCCAAGGGCAGCAGCGCTTTCGCATCGTCAAGTTTCTGGACGGCTATCCGTTCCCGGTCGCGCGGGTCGAGCTCGCGCACGAAACGGACACGATCACGCCCGAGATCGAAGCGCGGATGATTCAGGTAAAAGAGCGCGCCGTCGAAGCGCTGGAGCTCATTCCGCAAGCGCCGGCCGAGCTTGCCGTCGCGGTGCAGGAGATCAAGCTGCCGGGCGTGCTCGCCGACTTCATCGCCGGCTTGATGGACATCCAGCCGGAGGAAAAGCAAAGCGTCCTTGAAACGGCCGATTCGCAGCGCCGGCTCGACATGATCTTGAGCCATCTGTTGAGCCGCATCGAGGTGCTCCGCCTGTCGCGCGAGATCAGCGACCAGACGCAGGAGCGGCTCGCGAAATCGCAACGCGACATGTTGTTGCGCGAGCAGTTGAAGACGATTCACGAGCAGTTGGGCGACGGCGAAGAAGGCGGCAGCGAGATTGCCGAGCTCACTAAGGCGGTTGACGAAGCCAAGATGCCCGAGGAGGTCGACCAGCACGCGCGCAAGGAGCTTAAACGGCTCGAGCGGATGCAAGAGGGCAGCGGCGAGTATCCGATGCTCCGCACGTATCTCGAATGGCTGACGGAAGTGCCGTGGTCGAAGTCGACCGAAGATCACATCGATATCGCCCGCGCACGCGAGGTGCTGAACGACGACCACTTCGGTCTCGATAAGGTCAAGCGGCGAATCCTCGAGTACCTTGCAGTACGCAAGCTCAATCCGCAAGGCAAGAGCCCGATTCTTTGCTTCGTCGGACCGCCCGGCGTCGGCAAGACGTCGCTCGGGCAGAGCATCGCGAAGGCGACCGGGCGCAAGTTCGTGCGCGTGAGCTTGGGCGGCATTCACGATGAAGCGGAAATCCGCGGCCACCGTCGCACCTATGTCGGCGCGCTGCCGGGCAACATCATGCAGGCGATGCGCCGCGCCGGCGCGCGCAACTGCGTGATGATGCTGGATGAGATCGACAAGCTCGGTCACGGTATTCAGGGCGACCCGTCCGCTGCACTCCTTGAAGTGCTCGATCCGGAGCAGAACTCAACGTTTCGCGATAACTATCTCGCCGTGCCGTTCGATTTGTCGAAGGTGATGTTCATCTGCACGGCGAACGTGCTCGACACGATTCCGAGCCCGTTACGTGATCGGATGGAAGTGATCGAGCTTCCCGGCTACACGGAAGCGGAGAAGGCGGAGATCGCGCGCCGCTATCTGATCAAGCGCCAGCTCGAAGCGAATGGACTCGCTCCGGAGCAATGCGAGCTTTCCGACGCTGCTGTGCATACGATCATCGCCGACTACACACGCGAGGCAGGCGTGCGCAATCTCGAGCGCACGATCGGCAGCGTGTTTCGCCACGTCGCGATGCAAATTGCCGAAGGCGTCGCGCAGAAGGTGACGATCGGTCCCAACGAGCTTCGCGGCATCCTCGGACCGAGAAAATTCGAGAACGAAGTCGCAATGCGCACCAGTCTGCCGGGCGTCGCGACGGGATTGGCATGGACGCCGGTGGGTGGCGACGTCCTCTTCATTGAAGCGAGCCGCACGCCGGGAAATGGAAAATTGATCCTCACCGGTCAGCTGGGCGATGTGATGAAAGAGAGCGCGCAAACGGCGCTGACGCTGGTCAAAGCGCGTTCTGCTGAACTCGGTGTGGCGCCGGAGCTATTCGAAAAAAGCGACATTCACGTCCACGTCCCTGCCGGCGCCATTCCGAAGGACGGGCCGAGCGCGGGCGTTGCGATGTTCACGGCGCTCGCCTCGCTGATGACCAACCGGCCGGTGCGCAGCGACCGCGCGATGACGGGCGAGATCAGCTTGCGCGGGCTTGTGCTGCCCGTCGGCGGCATCAAGGAAAAGGTGCTCGCTGCGCTTCGCGCGGGGATCAGCACGGTACTTTTGCCGGCGCGCAACAAGACGGATCTCGAGGAGATTCCCGAGGATGCGCGCAAGCAGCTTGCGTTTGTCTGGATGGAGACGGTCAGCGATGCAGTGAACGCGGCGATCGTGCCAAAGTGATATTTGTCGACAAAATGAAGCAACTAAAGCACGCATTCGCCATCGCGCTCGTCGCCGCGGCACAGTTATCGCTCTCCAACAGCGCCGACGCGCAATTCAGCTCCAAGCCGGAAGCAGTCGCGCCGTACGCGGCGACGTTGACCGTGGTGGTCGATGCGATGTTGAAGCTGGCCGACGTCGGTCCCGATGATTTCGTCGTCGATCTCGGCTCGGGTGACGGGCGCATCGTCATCGCCGCGGCAACCAGGTTCAAAGCACGTCGCGGGCTCGGCGTCGATATCGAACCGAACCTCGTCAAATTTTCCAGCGATAGCGCCGCGCAAGCGGGCGTTGCCGATCGCGTGAAGTTTCGCGAAGAGGATTTGTTCAAGACCGACGTCAGCGAAGCGACCGTCGTGACGGTCTACCTGTTGCCACGCGCGATGCCGCCGCTCGAACAAAAATTGTTGGCCGAGCTCAAGCCCGGAACGCGCGTCGTGGTGCAGGATTATCCGTTTCCGACGTGGCGTGCCGAGCGTGTGGTCGAGCTCAAGACACCCGACAAGGAAACGAGCGTGGGCTTGCCCTACGCGCAGCTCTATCTATACAAGGTCCCCGCGCGGAAATAGCGTCGGCCAGCCCGTGGCGGCGGTAACGCGCCAAATCGCATTACCGACGTCGTCGGCAACGAGCAGTGCGCCACGCTTGTCGATTGCTACGCCGACCGGCCGGCCCATCGCCTCGCCGGCATTGTTTACGAAACCGGTGAGCACGTCGCGCTCGCGGAGTTGAAGCGATCGGTAATTTTCGTCATGGCCGGCTCGCCGTTGGGATCAAAATTGGATCGAGTCGGTCACCGGGAGCTTCGCGGAAAGGACTGTTGCAAAAGCGTCTCAATCGTTGCTGCTTGTACACTATATTTGGTATCGGGTATGGCCAGTAGCCACAATATGTTGTAAGTTCGCGTCCAATGGCCCCAACGCACGACCATGGGCAGAAAAATGGAAAGGCCCCGCCGGCACGCGGGGCCTTTCGTCTTCATGAAGCACGGAAATCGATGACGGAACCGAGCAAGACATCGCTCGATGTCAACGATGTAGCGCAGTTCCCGCTGGGACGAAGCGCGACGGGGGTGGCATGATGGTATCGACGTGGTGGCTGATGGTGGCGTTCGTGGTCGGCATCTATGCGGGCGTCTCGCTGATGGCGGTTCTCTACTTTGCGTCGCGCGAAACCGACGACGTCGCGGATTTGCCGGACATCATGCATCGATCGTAGCGTTCCGGCAGGTCACTCACCGGCGTCGACACGGACGTCGGTGGTGCTGATTGGGGCCGCGCCCGAGAGGGAAGCGGCCCTTTGTCTTTACGCGGGGACTTTATCGCGCTCTTCGACGGGCTTGGCCGGTTCCTCGGTCTTCGCCGGAGCGGGCGTGACCTGCTTGTTCAATGCATCAATGTTTTCCTGTGTTTTACGGAGCTGCTTTGCGCGCACTTTCTCGAACCATCCACTGTATTCGTAACACATGGCGACTCCTTTTCCGTAAGTCGAGTCTCCCTGCATGTCGTTCGAGTTATGCAGTCGATGCTACGCTGCGACTCTAGCGATATCAAGCACCCGCTATGCGATTTGCATAGTTGACTTCGCGTTTTCCTACATCGGAATCAGATTCCGCCGACCGATTCGCGCATCGATCAAGCGGATAGTACGAACCATGGCAGGAACCTCCCGGTGCACTGTTTTGGTCGACGGGTCCACAACGGTCGCATTCACAGGGATGTTTCCTGCCATTCCCATTTCACCGCCGCGCTTCGCGTAACCGCGTCTCAAGCGCTTCGATTCGTTGCATGAGCCGCAGCACCACGGCGAGCGCATGCGTATCGTCCAGGGCGAACTCCTCCCGTAGCCTATAAGCTGTGCGCGCAACGACGACGCAGCGCGCGCTGAATGTCCACTCGGTCACATCGATCGGCGAAAACGCGCCGCATTCGATCAATTCACGCAATTCATGCTCTGAGAGACCCGAGCGCTCGGCGATCTGCACGAGCGTCACGACATCGTTCTCCTCGAGAAACGTTGCTTCGGCGATTTCGACGTTCATCGCGGAGCCTCCTGTTCGAACTGTGCGCGTGGATTGAAGCTCGACGCGTTGGCGAGTTGCCGATACAACTCACGCTGACGCCCATCGACGACCGTTGGGACCGCGATCTGTACGTTGGCGTATAAGTGGCCCGCCGTTCCGTCGGGTCGTTTCAAACCGCGGCCGCCAAGCCGCAGCTTTTGACCCGCGCGAGTCCCGGGCGGCACTTTGAGCGAAACGGTTCCCCCAGGCGTCGGCATCTCAACGCTCGTGCCTAGCACCGCTTCCCACGGCGCGAGCGGAAGATCCATATACAGATCGAGACCTTCCGCGCGATAGAGCGGATGCGACTCGACGCTGATATCGAGATACAAGTCGCCGTCGCGGCCGCCGCGCAAACCTTTGCCGCCCTTGCCGGGAACGCGGAGCTTCTGTCCATCGACGACGCCGGGCGGAATGCGCACCTTGAGTCGATGCGGCACCCGTTTCGCGTTGCCCTGCTCGTCGTATTCGACCGCAATCAGGTCCAGTTCGATCTCCGCCCCGGCATACGCTTGATCGAATGCCAAACGGACCATTGCTTCATAGTCCGCGCCGCGAATAGGTCCGGGGCCTTGCCTGCTCCGTCGTCCTGCGAGCCCCGCGAAGAGATCGGCCAAGTCGAGATCGTCGAACGAGAACTGCGCGCCGCCGAATGACTGTTGCCAATCAGGCGGCGGCCGGAACTCTTCACCGGTCGAATGACGACCGAGCTGGTCGTACGCGGCGCGCTTTTCCGGGTCCTTCAGCGTTTCATACGCCTCGCCGACCTCCTTGAATTTCTCCTCGGCGTCGGCCTCCTTCGATACATCGGGATGGTATTTGCGCGCGAGCTTGCGATATGCCTTCTTGATCTCGTCTTCAGTCGCGCCGCGTTCGACGCCGAGGGTCGCGTAGTAGTCCTTGTATTTCATTGATGGACCCTTCGTAGGGCAGGCTCATTGAATCATCTACGGTTTGTCATTCCCACGCCAACTATCGGCGGGCGTCCCGACACTTGACCTAGAAGCTGGCTATATCGTACGATATGTTTTTTGATAATAACCGGAGATAGCGATGCATCACGGATTTGCAAGATGGTTTGGAGACGCGCGGCGCTGCGGTCCTCGCATGGGCGGACGGCCTTTTGGGTTCTTCGGCGGCATGATGGGGCGTGGCGGACGCGGGATTCATGGATTTCGGGCCGGGCGCAAGCTCGGCGCGGACGATCTGCAGCTCGTCATTCTGGCGCTGCTCGAAGAAAAGCCTCGTCACGGGTATGAAATCATCAGGGCACTCGAGGAGCGTTCGGGCGGCTTCTATAGCCCGAGCCCTGGAATGGTGTATCCCGCCCTCACCTATCTCGAAGAGCTCGGCTACGCGGTCGTCGAGGCCGAAGGCACAAAGAAACTCTACCGGATCACCGACGACGGCCGGCGTCATCTTGACGAACGGCGCGCATTCGCCGAAGCGATCTTTGCGCAACTGCGCTGGATCGGCAGCAAGATGGAGCATGTCCGGCGGGCATTCGAGGGGGATAACGCGGCATCGGCGACCGACACCGATTCAGCACCGCGGCATGGATTCGGCACGCCGTTGAACGACGCGCGCCGCGTTCTGCGCGCTGCGCTCATCTCGAAGTTCGACGCCGGCTCCGACGAGCAGAACCGCGTCGCGGAAATTCTTCGTCGCGCCGCCGACGAGATTGTCGGCAAGAAGCGCTGATCCGGATGCTGTACCCCACGCTTGCGGCTATCGCCGCTACGCTCTGCCCTCTGCCCCCGGAAGGGGAGTAATTCGCGCCTTGGGACGGCCCTGCGGCGCCCATAGGCGTCCTATGCAGCGTTTCCTTCGCGCGCCTTCAGCGCGAGGAATTCGCGGCGCGTCTTGGGACCGTGCGTAAGGAAGCTCGGATCGGCGCGCTCGCGATAGTCGAGACGCTCGCGCGCGACGCGATCTCGCGGCAAGTGCTTTTTCAGCACTTCACCGCTCACCTTGTAGATCTTGAGCGCGTTGCGGCCGAACACCTTCGCGCGCAATCCAGGCGTGATCCGCGAATAGCCATGCTTCTCGGCGAGCGCGTCGGAGATCTGGAACGTGCGAAACGCCTGAATTTGATCCTGCGGCGAGCCGTACCAGATCGAGTCGGTGCCCCACAGCACGTTGTCTTGGCCGACGTACGTAAATAACTTTCCGAGCGCGTGCGCCGCCGCGTCGGGATCGCGCATCAGAAAGCGCCACGTCGAGCCGAGCTCGGCGTAGACGTTCGCGCCAGGCGCAATGCTGTTTTCGCGCAGACTCGTGCACAGCGCGTCGATGCCGTCGCGGCGTTTCGGATCGTAGGGGCCTTCGGCTGCGCCGGCGACAAAGCCGGAGTGGTAGATCAAAAAGTTGACGTCCGGAAAGCGCTTGGCGACGCGCCCGACGTCGATACACGTCGAGTGCTCATACGACTGCGGCCCGAACGGCAATCCCTTGTGAACTGCGATATTGCGAATGCCGAGCTTCCGCGCTTTCTCGATGAACGCAAGGCCGACGTCGTCGTCGAGGAAGAAACCCTTCCCGTCCGGACCCCATTGCGTATAAGTCTTCCACGCGGCGATCGGATAGCGCTCCGCCAGCATATCCATGCCGTCGAGATCGCCAGCCTGATTGGGATTCACGCGCCCGTGCAACAGCACGCGGTGCGTGCCTTCCATCTTCTCGACGATGTGCGCGGTCGCTTGCGCCTCCTCGATCGTCAGCGGCTCATCCTTGCGTGTTGACGGCACGAACGACAGCACGATCAAGTCGGTATCCGAATCGAGGAAGATGTCCTTGATGAATTCGTCGGAGCCGAGACATTGCAGGTACCCGAGCCCCGGCGCCGTCGCGGCGGCGCAGCCTTTGAGCTCGGTAAAGCGCAACGGCTGCGCGCCGGGCGGCAACGCCTTCGTCCACGCGCCGGTCGGATTGACGAAGTGGCCCTGCACGTCGAACACGAACTCGTTGCGGTCGAGCGTCGAGCGAGCGACCTGCACATCGAGACCCGCCTCCTGCGGCACGTCGAAAAAGCCGCCGCGGCGACCCGCTGCGGCGTAAGCAGCGTTCATGCCGAGGAGCGTCGTCGCAGCGCCGCATGCGGAGACGAGGAACGCGCGCCGCGTGAGATTGAGGCGCCGGGCGTTGGTCGTCGCGTGTTCGAGCGCGAGCCGACGCGCGGCGCGATGCACCTGGCCAAGCGGGATCGGCGCGAACTCGCCGTTTGTTGCAGTGTCGAGCTTGATCGGCAACCGTGTGCCGTCAGGATCGTTTCGATAGCGCATCGCTATTGCAACTTGATCTCACCGTCGAATTTCGCGTGGATCTTGAGCCCGGCGACTTCCAACGTCACGTGCGCAGGAAAGGTCTCAGTGCCTTCAATCACGCCGTCGTTGACCGCCTGCAGGACCGCGCGCTCGATTTCGCGCTGCGAATTGATGCCGACCATTTTCAGGAATTTGCGAATGCTGAGGTTGAAGACTTCTTCGTTCACGTTTGTTCCTTTCCTAAACAGCGCGCGAACGACGACCACGCTACTTCTCGTCGACGCCAGCGCGGCATTCCTTCGGTAAATAATGCCGCGGGATATCGACCGGAATGCAAGTCCAGTGAATCCGTTGGAGCCAATCGGTGGCCGGCGCGAGAAGAATCGTCTTGCCCCACAGCTCGGGTATCGATGGCCCTAGGCCCACGCGTAGTCGTCCGGTGATCGGATTGACTGTGACGTCGTCGAAGAATTCCGTCCAGCGCCGCGCGACGACCGCGGCGTCGGCCAAGGGGCGGGGCATCGAGACGAAATAGGACCACTGTTCCTCGACTTCGCGTTTGAGCGGGGACAGCGCCGACAGGCTCGCCGCAATTTGCGCGCGGACGACGTGCTCGGCGTAGGCCGCGAACAGCCGTGGCGCGACGGGCGATAGCGCGACGATCAGCGTGCCTATGCCGAAGATCAGCGCCGCGATCAACGACGTCGACCGATGCGAGGCGAGCAACGACGCGGCGTGCGCAGGGTCGCCGGCGACGCGTTCAGCGCGCCGCACCAGGCGTCGAATGCGGCCGTACAGGAGCGGAGTCGATAAGACCGCAGCGATGATGCCGGGAATGAGCCACATCGTAACGGCCGCGCACAGCAACCACGGCACGCTCCAATCGTCGAGCGTTTGCGCAAACGAGACGAACGCGAGCGCGCCGGCTGCCGGCAACAAGGCGTAGAAGATTCCGGGCAACCAAAGCTTGCGATAGAACGCCCAGACGCTTTGCAATAGCAGTGCGGGCCAATGCCATCCCGGCGCGCCGTGGCCGGCGCTCTCGTATTGCAAAAACCGCGGCGTATAGTAATCGGCGGCCGGCCCGACAGCGAGGCGGAAAAGCACGGCGAGCGTCGGGCGGACGACGCGTTCCTGCAGGTCGCCCGGCATCAGCGCCGGAAGCCCGACAGTGTCGCCGCGAAGCGACACCTGGCGCGATACGGGCGCGGCGTCGATCGGTGGAAGCGCGGGAAGGTCCTTGTTACCGCAGACAACGCAGGTCTTTGCGTCGAGACTGAATCTGAAACCGCAGCGACGACAAGCCAACGATCTTCTCCAGCGAAAACGAAATCAAATCGTGAAACCGCGCGCATTTTAACAAGCGCTGCGTCTGTATCCAACACTTTTTTGAAAAGTTTTCGATGCGTGTAGGACAGATGGAACTCGAAGCGATCACTGCACGCACGCTCGAGGACTACGACCGCAACGCTGTCGCGTTTCGCATCGGGACGCAGGATCATGACGTCAGTCAAAACATCGCGGCGCTTCTCAAGCACATCCGCGGCGCGCCACCATTCGTGTTGCTCGACTTCGGCTGCGGTCCCGGCCGCGATTTGAAGACATTGAAGGCACTGGGGCACCGTCCGATCGGCGTCGACGGCTCGCAGCGCTTCGTCGCGATGGCGCGCGAGGAAAGCGGCTGTGAAGTATGGCTGCAGGACTTCCTGCATCTCTGGCTACCTCACGAACATTTCGACGGCGTATTTGCGAACGCCGCGCTGTTCCATGTTCCCCGCCAGGAGCTCCCGCGCGTGTTGGCGCAACTTCACGCGACGCTGAAGATCGACGGTGTGCTGATGAGCTCCAATCCTCGTGGCGGTGACGAAGAAGGTTGGCACCGCGGTCGCTACGGCGTTTTTCACTCGCTTGAATCGTGGCGCCAGTACATGACGCAAGCAGGGTTCACCGAGCTCGCGCATTACTACCGCCCCGCGGGCTTGCCGCGGGAACAGCAACCGTGGCTCGCAACCGTCTGGCGTAAATCGCGAGCGATCACGGCATGAACAAGCCGCAGCAAGCGCACCGCCGAAGCATCATCGCGCGCGCCTGGTATGCGGTCTTCGCTGCGCTCTTGTCGTCATGCGTCGTGCTCACGACGCTGCCCCGCGCCGTCGTCCAGAACGCCGACGGCAGCCTCGTCGTCCGCTCGATACCGTGCAGCGCCAACACGAACGCGATCAAGCCGGCGCGCGACGTCGCTCCGTCTCAGGCGCTCGATCCACGCGCAATTCGCGTGCTCACGTGGAACATTCACAAGGAGGGCGACGCTGGCTGGGATCGCGATCTGGCGCAATTCTTGGCGGCCAACGATCTCGTCCTGCTGCAGGAAGCCGTGCTCTCGCCGGCCTTGCTCGATCTGTTGGAATCGCAAACGCTGCGTTTCACGATGGCGAGCTCGTTTCTGTATCAAGACGTCGACGTCGGCGTTCTCACGGCGGCGCATGTACTGCCTGTCGCAAGCTGCACCGAGCTCGTCGTAGAACCGTGGTTGCGGATCCCCAAATCAGCGACTGTCGCGTGGTTCGCGCTCGAGGGGACGACGCAAACGCTCGCGGTCGTCAATGTCCATGCAATCAACTTCGCGCTTTCGCTCGACGTGTACCGCGAGCAATTTGATGGCCTCGTCGCCGCGCTTCGCAATCATGGTGGGCCGATTATTTTCGCCGGCGATTTCAATACGTGGACCGACGCCCGGCTCGCCGTCGTGCTCGAGGCGGCTGCCAAGCTTCGCGTTACCGCTATACCGTTTGCCGAGGATCTGCGCTCGCTGTTTCTGGGTCACCAGCTCGACCACATGCTGGTTCGCGGACTCGATGTCGTTCAGGCAGCCGCGATTGCGGTCAAATCTTCCGATCACAATCCGGTGACCGCAACGCTGCGTCTGCGCGTGCCTTGACGCTACGTGAATTGCGCCCGATGATTGTTTGGAAAGATGACAGTGGGTGTTTGATGAATTTCAAAACTGTCGTGACGCTAAGCGTGGCCGGCCTCATCGGTGGCGCGCCGCTTGACGCGATCGCGCAAACAACGTACCCGAGCAAGCCGATCAAAATCATCGCACCGGTGCAACCGGGTGGCGGCGTCGATCTTGTTGCGCGGCAGACCGGTGACGGACTTTCGAAAGCGCTCGGCCAGCCCGTCGTCGTCGAAAACCAGAGCGGCGGCGGTGGCGTCGTCGGGTCGCAAGCGACAGCGCGCGCGGCGCCCGACGGCTACACGTTGATGGTCGGCTACGTCGGAACGCACGGCACGAATCCCGCGGTCCGCAAGCTGCCCTACGATGCGATCAAGGACTTCACGCCAATCGCGATGGTCGGTGGAACGCCGAATGTTCTGGTCGTTCCGCCTTCCGTGCCGGCCGATACGCTTCGCAACTTCATTGCGTATGCAAAAGCCAATGCCGGCAAGCTGTCGTACGGGTCATCGGGTCCGGGAACGCTGACGCATCTCGCGATGGAGCAGCTCAAAGTCACCGCGGGATTGGATATCGTGCACGTGCCATATCGCGGCATCGGTCCGGCGTTCGCCGATATTCTTGGCGGCCAGACGCAGGCAATGTTTCCGGGACTCGCCGCCGCGTTGCCGCATATCAAAGCCGGCAAAGTAAAGCCGCTCGCGGTAACGGGAAACAAACGCCATCCGCTCGTGCCCGACGTTCCGACGTTCGAGGAGCTCGGCTTCGCGGGTTTCGATGGCGTGCAGTGGTATGGGATCGTGGGTCCCGCCAATCTCCCCGCACCCATCGTCAGGCGTTTGAACGACGAGATCAATCGAATGCTCGCAAGTGCCGACTTTCGCGACCGACTCTCGAGCGAGGCGCTCGAGCCGATGCCGATGACGCCTGATCAATTCGGCCGCTACATGCGCGACGACGTGGCGCGCTGGTCGAAGCTCGCCAAAGAGCGCGGCATTCAGATTGCCGATTGATTGCTCGAGGATGACAGCACCAATGACCGTTGATGTGAACGCACCGCCGATCACGCGCACGCTTGCCGAATTCGTCGCGACGCATCCGTCGCGCGGGTGGGACGATGGCATCGACCGTGAGGCGCAGCGCACGGTCTTGAACTGGATCGGCTGCGCGATCGGCGCTGCGCATCATCCGGCGGCCGAGGCGGCAATCGCAGCGGTGTCGGAGCTTGCCCCTTCTCCACAGGCGACGATCCTCGGACGGCGCGAGCGCGTCGACATCGCGAGCGCAGCGCTCGTCAACGGCATCACTTCGCATACGTTCGATTTCGACGACACGCATTTGAAGACGATCATTCATCCGGGCGGGCCGGTCGCGTCGGC
>Ga0066710_100002848_pt1 | contig 14291 bp, 7 predicted proteins | sample GraSoiAngelo_159_FD_79666 | JGI IMG/M metagenome (GOLD analysis project Ga0066710, IMG submission 79666) | Grasslands soil microbial communities from the Angelo Coastal Reserve, California, USA - 14_1009_16_40cm | ecosystem: Environmental > Terrestrial > Soil > Grasslands | place: USA...
CTGGTCGCGGCGCACGGGCATGAGCTGGCGGCCTTCGCGCGGCGGCGCGGCACGGCGTTCCGGTACGAGGCGAGCGTGATCGCGGGCGTGCCGTTTCTGGGCACGTTCGAGCGCCGCCCGCTCGTGTCGCGCACCGACAGCCTGATCGGCATCCTCAACGGCACGTCGAATTTCATCCTCACGCAGATCGCGCGCGGCTCGTCGTTCGCCGACGCGCTCGGCGAGGCTCAACGCCGCGGCTATGCCGAGCCGGATCCGTCGATGGACGTCAGCGGCGGCGACGCGGCCGAGAAGCTCGCGGTGCTGATCCGCCAGTTCGGCGGGTTGATCGTGCCGCCGCGGCGGATTCCGCGGACGGGGATCGACGTCGTCGAGCCGCAGGATCTCGACGCGGCGCGCGAGTGCGGCGGCGTAGTCCGTCCGGTCGCGTCCGCCGCGTGGAGCGACGCCCGCGTGCGCGCGTTCGTCGCCCCGGCGTTCGTCCCCCACGATCACCCGCTCGCGCCGGTCGCGGGAAGCACCAACGCCGTGTTGCTGTCGGGCCCGTCGGGGACGCAGTGCTACAGCGGTCCGGGCGCCGGTCCCGACGTCACCGCCGCGACGCTGCTCGACGACGTCGCCGAGGTCGTGACGGAGGGTCGCGTGCGGCCCCCGTCGCCGATCGCGGCAACGGCCGCCGTCACGTGCGATCCGCCCGCGACGTCATGGTTCGTGCGCGTGAGCGACGCGCGCGCCGAAGCCGCCGCGATCGCCGACCTGCTCGCCGCATACGGCGTCCTCTGCTCGCGCGTCGTGACGACGGCCGGCCGGATTTACCTGCGAACGTTTCCGATCGAACCCGCACGGCTCCACGAAGGACTTGCCGCGGTGCGCGCGGCGACCAGAGCCGACGTCGTGCCGTTCCACGCGCTGGAGGTCAGATGCTGAGTGTCCTGAAGATCGGCGGGTCGGTGCTGCGCGACGAGGCGTCATTTGCATCCGTCGCGCGCACGCTGGCGTCGCGTCTCGCCGAATCCGGCGACGAACGTCTCGTCGTCATCGTGTCGGCGGAGTACGGCGCAACCGACACGCTCCTCGCGGAGGCGCGCGCCATCGCCGGCGAGCCGGACCCGGCGGCGCTGGACCTGCTGTGGTCCACGGGCGAGCTGCGATCCGTCGCGCGGTTGACGCTGCACCTGCGGGCGCAGGGCGTCGCCGCCGTCCCCTTCAACGTGCACCAGACCGGACTCGTCGCGGCGCCGGGCGGCAGGCCAGGATCGGCGACGGTGCGTCCGCTGCGTCTGCTCGCGGCGCTCGACGAAACCCGCGCGGTTGTCGTCCCCGGCTTTCTCGCGGTGGGGACCGGCGGCGCCATCGCCTCGCTCGGCCGCGGCGGTTCCGATTTGACGGCGGTGCTGCTGGCCGCGGCGCTCGAGGCGGACCGCTGTGAACTGATCAAGGACGTCCCGGGGTACTTCACCGCCGACCCGAATCGCGAGGCGAGCGCGCAGCCGATCGAAGAGCTGACCCTGGAGCGTGCGCTCGACATGGCGGATGCCGGCTGCGATCTCGTGCAGCGGCACGCGCTGGAAGCCGCGCGCGACGCCGCGCTCGTCCTCGTCGTCCGCAGCCTGGACGACCAGGCGCCGATTACTTTCGTTCGTCCCCATTCGATTTCAGCCACGGATCACACGGACCACACGACCGAACACGGACGAATCGATTTGTTTTCCGAACGTATTTACGCGTAGAAGGAGACGCCATGGAGTTCGCGACGAAGACCATCCACGCCGGGCAGCCCTCGGAACCGGAGACCGGCTCGCTCATCGCTCCCATCTTTGCGACGTCCACGTACGAACAGGCCGCGCCGGGCGTGCACCGCGGGTACGACTACTCGCGCACGAACAACCCGACGCGCGCCCGGCTCGAATGCGTACTCGCGGAGCTGGAAGGGGTCGAACACGCCGCGCTCTTCGCCTCGGGGCTCGCCGCGGAGAACGCGGTGCTCCAGGCGTATCTCAGGCCGGGCGATGAAATCGTGATCCCGCTGGACGTCTACGGCGGCACCTACCGGATCCTCAATCGCGTGTTCCAGCAGTACGGCTGCGTGATCCGCCAGATCGACATCGGCGCCCCCGGCCAGCTGGACGCGGCGCTCTCGTCGAAGACGCGGCTCGTCTGGATCGAGTCGCCGACCAACCCGCGGCTGTTGATTTACGACATCGCCGCGGTGGCGCGCGCGACGCACGCGGCGGGCGCGCTGCTCGTCGTGGACAACACATTCGCCACGCCGCTCTTCCAGCAGCCGTTCACGCTCGGCGCCGACATCGTCGTGCACAGCGTGACGAAGTATCTCGGCGGCCATTCGGATCTCGTGCAGGGCGCCGTGCTCGCCAGGGACCCGGCCGTCTTCGAGCCGGTGAAGTTCCTGCAGAATGCGACCGGCGCGATCCCGTCGCCGTTCGACTGTTGGCTCACGCTTCGGGGGCTCAAGACGCTCGAGCTGCGGATGCAGCGCCACGCCGACAACGCGGAAGCGATCGCGCGCGCCCTCGAGTCGCACCGCATCGTCCGTCGCGTGTACTTCCCCGGACTGCCGGCACATCCCGGCCACGAGATCGCGAAGCGGCAGATGACGGGATTCGGCGGCATGGTGTCGTTCGAGCTGGATGGCACCGTGGACGAAGTCGTCTCGTTCGTGTCCTCGCGCCGCTTCTTCGCGCTCGGGGAGAGTCTCGGCGGGGTGAAGGCGCTCGTGTGCCACCCCGCGCGGATGACGCACGCGTCGATCCCGCCGGAAGAACGCGCGAAGCTCGGGCTGTCCGATACGCTCGTGCGGCTCTCTCCAGGCTGCGAGCACCCGCGCGATCTCGTCGCGGACCTCGTTGAAGGACTGGACGCCGTCGCGCGCGCCCGCGAGGGCGTCGCCGCCGGGGCGCCGGTTGCGGTGGGAGCGTAGCGATGGTGGAACGGATCGACGTCGGCATTCTCGGCGCCACGGGCGTCGTCGGTCAGCACTTCGTGTCGCTGCTCGCCGAGCATCCGTGGTTCCGGCTGACGTGGATCGCGGCAAGCGATCGCTCGGCCGGCCGCCGCTACGCCGAGATCCCGTGGCGAATCGTGCCGCCGCGGCCGACGTTCGCGGACGATCTCGTTATCTCCCGGGTCGAGCCGGACGCCTCGCCGTCCCTCGTGTTCTCCGCGCTCGACGCCGCCGTCGCCGGAGAGGCGGAGACGGCGTTCGCCCGCGCGGGACGGCTCGTGATCAGCAACGCGCGCAATCACCGTATGGATCCGCTCGTGCCGCTCCTCATCCCGGAGGTGAACCCCGATCACCTCAAGCTGCTCTCCCAGCAGCGCCACGCGTACGAATGGGACGGCGGCATCATCACGAATCCAAACTGCTCCACCGTGTTCCTCACGATGGCGCTCGCCGCTCTGCGTCCGTTCCGGCCGCAGAGGGTGCTGGTGACGACGCTGCAGGCGTTGTCGGGGGCGGGCTACCCGGGCGTGCCCGCGCTCGACGCCGTTGGCAACGTGATTCCGTTCATCGCCGGCGAGGAACAGAAGATGGAGACGGAGCCGCTGAAACTGCTGGGCACGCTGACGGAGGACGGCATCGAGAACGCCGGCATCATCATCAGCGCGCAGGCGACGAGAGTGCCGGTGGCGGACGGGCACACGGTGGCGATGTCCGTGCTGCTCGGGCAGGATGCGGCCGTCCAGGAAATCCGCGCGGCGTTCGAGTCGTGGACCGGCGTGCCGCAGCAGCTCGGGCTGCCGACCGCACCGGCGCGTCCGCTGGTTTACGTGGATGCCGACGATCGGCCGCAGCCGAAGCTCGACGTCATGCGCGACGGCGGCATGGCGGTCACCATCGGTCGTCTGCGCCGCTGTCCGCTATTCACCTGCAAGTTCGTCGTGCTCGGCCACAACACGATTCGCGGCGCCGCGGGCGCGGCGCTCCTCAACGCCGAGCTGGCGCATGCCACCGGCGCGCTCAAGCGGGACGTTGTTCAAAGGAAACAATCGAAGCTGAGCGTCTAGGGGCTGGTTCTGGGCTCACGGCATCCGCTCGAACCCGACCAGCTTCCATCCGCCGCCGGTGCGCTTGAACCAGGCGTGGACGGGCGTCGCCCATGCCTTCTGCGACGCGCGCGGCGCGCTGATCTCGACCTGCACGTAGCTGCCCGTCCGCTCCGGGAGTCCTGACGGCGCTCTGATCGAATCGCGCCCGGACGTCTCGCCGATGCGGCGCGTCTGCCCCGTCGTGTTGTCGAACTCCGACCACACCGCCTGATACGCATCCGGCGCGTCGGCAACCTTGGCCTCCACCGCCGCATTCTGGAACCGCAGCTCGCCGTCGCCGCTCAATCGTGGATCCACGACGGGGTTCACGGCGGGCAGCCACGCGCGCAGGATCTTGTCGCGCCGCTGGATCAGAATCTGGACGAGATCCTGCGCCGCCTTCTCGTCGGTGAACCGGCCCGCCTCGATCCCCGCGCGGACCAACTCGTTGGACATGCGGCTGAGCAGCCGCGCGCCCCAGAACAGGTCGTCGGGACGTGCGCGCAGGAACGCGGCGTTGGGAATGCGCGGGCGCCACTCGGGAGGATCGAAGTGGTCCGCTTCGAAACGTCCGATCCGGTTGAACTCCGGATACCGGATCAGCATCCATTTCCGCGGCACGAACCCGAGCAGGGGCAGCGCGTGCATCGCAGGAGGGACCTCGACGAGGTACTCGTGCTCCTCCCACGGATCTTTCGGTCCAATGCCGCCGCTCCCCAGCGTCGATCCGAAGTCGAGCAGGTTGTGCCGTACCGCGGCACGGCCGCGGTCCGTGATCAACGTGTCGAGCGAGTTGATCGCCTTCGCGTCGGTGTGGCCGACCCAGGCCCCGAACGCGCGGAGCGCGCGCAGCACGCGCATGCGCTCGTGCGGGACGACATCGTTCGGATCGTCGGGACGGGTGTCGGCGTATTTGAACCCGCCGAGCGGCTTGCCTTCGAGCGCGGTGCTGACGATCGTGCGGTAGCGGCCGTCCGGCTCGCGCGCGGCGCGCGCCAGGTTCGAGTCGATGTCGCCGGTCTTCATCGGCCGCTTCTTGCCGTCGGCGCCGGTGGTCGTGGCGCCGTCGCCGAGCACGAGATCCTCGCGGCGGACGTACGCGATGTTCGTCTGCGGCACGTAGTAGCCGAATGCGTGATAGAAGCGCGTAACGGCGACCTCCGCGCCCGTCGCCAGCTCGTTCCAGCCGGGCGGGTCGAACTTCACGAAATATCGATGGCCGCGCGTGTCGGTGACGGTGAACCCGGGCGACACGCCGTTGCCTTTCCCGGTCCGGACCGTCCACTTGCCGGGCGCCGGGCCGGTGTCGGAGCTGACGCCGCGGCGCATCTCGTCGGCGGTCATCGCCTGCACGCCGAGCCGGTTGGTGAACCAGCTCGAGTCCGGCAGCTCGTCGATCGAGTTGACGTCCTGGGCGCGCACGGTGCCCGGTTCGCCGGGGTGACCGAACATGTTGAGCAGCGAGTCGTAGCTCAGAGAAATCTCCCACGGCTGCACGCGCGACGCGTCCTGCGAGTCGGGCACGCGGGCGATCGGGTCATCGTCGAAGAATCTCGGCGCGGCGGCGGGTGCGACCGCGACGTAGCCGGCGCACGCGAGAGCGGCAACGATCAGGCGCGATTTCATGGGACCCTCAGAAAGATGGCGGACTGAACGCCAGAATCAAGCGGTTGCCCTCGCGCCCGTGGGCGATCTGCAGCCGCAGCACCGTGACGCTCGGCGAGTGGAAGTTCACGCCGATGCCGAAGTCGTGCTCGAGGTGGTTGAGATCCAGATCCCCGCGACGCGACGCGACCTTGCCGGCGTCGTAGAAGATGACGCCGTCCACGAACTCCTGCACGTACCAGCGATACTGCGCCGTCAGCAGCAGCGCGTGACGGTCGCGAAAGCGGTAGTCGGCGTAGCCGCGCAGGTAATCGCTGCCCCCCAGCGTCGGCAACAGGAAGAACGGCACGCTGTTGCCGCTATCGGTGCTGGTCGTCCACACGTGCGCACCGAAGTCGAGCACCCAGTTGCCGTGCAGGATCGGCACGAGCTGCTGCGCGATGAACTCCGTCTCGCGGAAGCTGTACGGGAGATCGTTGCGGTTGCTGAAGTCGTGCAGGATCGCCGCCAGGTACGATCCGCTGCGGCTGTAGCTCGTCGATGACCGCGAGTCGAGCGCCAGCAGCCCGAAGCTGTGGATGTATCGCGGATCGGCATCGAGGCCCGGGACCTGAAATGGCGAGTACAGCTCATCGACCGACGAGCGGCGGCTCGACTTCCCGGGGCCGGTCGTGTAGCGCGAGTACTCGACGCCGCCGATCGCGCGCAGGAAGCGCAGCGGCTCGGCGATCGCCTGTCCGCTGACTTCGTACTTTCGCTCGTCATAATCCGTGCGGACCTTGGGCGTGCCCGGCCCGATGCCGTAGAACGCCACCTGCGGCGCATCCTGCAGACGCAGACGTCCGCTGAACTTCAGACGGCCTTGCGCGAGCTCGCGTGACTGCGCGGCGGCCTGCAGCAGCCAGTACTTCCGCAGCGAGCCGACCGCCGTCACCTGGAAGACGTCGCCGCTGCCGAACTGTTTGCCGGACGCCAGACCCAGCGCGAGCCCCGAACCGGCCTTGATGCCCCCGAACGCGGGAGCCAGGGGCGTGACCGCCCCGAACCCGCCGTGCTGTTCGATGTCCAGGAACGTCCGCTCCACGAGATTGGGCCGAGGCGGCGCCGCCGTCTTGGCCTTCTGCGCCTGCTCCTGCTCGATTTGCTGCGTCCGCGAATCCGACGGCGTTTGCGCGGCGAGTGGCATCGCGGCCAGAATCAGCGCCGCAACAGCGAGCATCGGGATGCGTCTCATCGGTAAACTTCCAGCTCTGGGGGCGAGGTAGGGCATGGGGGTGTGTGCGGGATTAGACCAGCCTCGCCCGCAAGCGTCAAGGCGAATGTGTCGACCTGGGGACTTGCTCTGCGCGGCGTTTACAGCCAACAATGCGTCTCCCGATGAGCCTCGTTTCGCGACAGGAAGGTGAGATGGTGCGGTGGAGACTCGCGCTGGTGGGTGCGTCAATCTGCGTGGCGGCGATTTCGGCGCAGGACGTCAAGCAGGAGACGCGCAAGGTCGTCGCAGGTCCTGAATATGCCGCTTCCCCGACGCTGCGTCGCTGGTTCGGCGCAGGGTATCGCGACATCTGGACGATGCGGTTCGAGGCGCCCGTCCTGGATCTCTCGAGCGAAGCCGGGGGTCTTCAACCTGTGCGGCAGGTCGGCGGTCTCCAGACCGCGGGGCTCGCGCTGCGCGGGGCAGACGGCAAATCGTACACGTTCCGATCCCTGCACAAAGAACCGGAACGGCTCCTGCCGGCCGAATGGCGGAACAGCTGGCCGGCGAAGCTCTTGCGCGACGCGACGTCTGCCACCCATCCGGGCGCCGGGGTGATGCTCCCCGTGCTCGCGGAGGCGGCGGGCATTCCCCACACGCAACCGCGGCTGGTGGTCATGCCGGACGATCCACGTCTGCGCGAGTTTCGGGCGAAGTTTGCCAATCAGGTCGGCACGTTCGAAGAGTATCCGACAGCGGCATCAGGCGATCGCCCCGGATTTGCCGGAGCGACCGCGGTCATCTCGACGGCGGAGTTATGGACGCGGTGGCTGCAGGGTCCCGACAACCGCATCGACAGCCGCGCGCTTCTCCGGGCGCGCGTCCTCGATTTGTTCGTCGACAACTACGACCGTCGCCACGGGCAGTGGCGATGGATGCGCATTCCAGGCAAATCGGGTTGGGAGCCGCTGCCCGAAGATCCGGACATGGTGTTCGTACGGCACAACGGCATCGTCGCCGCGTCCATGCGCGCCCGGCAGCCGAGGCTGCTCGAATTCTCCGACAAGTTCCCGTCGAGCCTCGAGGGACCCACGAGCATCGCGGCCGAAGTCGATCGCTGGCTGCTCTCGGACCTCGAACAGCCCGTGTATGAACAAGTCGCGCGCGAGCTTCAGGCCGCGTGGACCGATGACGTGATCGATCGCACGGTCAGGCAATTGCCGAAAGAGTGGCAGGCTGTCGACAGCGGGTTTCTCGCGCGGGCGATGCGGGCGCGGCGTGCGGCGCTCGTACCGTACCTGCAGCGCTTCTACCGGTATCTCGCACGCAGGGTCGAGATTTATCTGACCGACAAGGACGAGCGTGTGGCGATTGCCACCGCCGGAGACGGCACGACGACCGTGTCGGTCAGCACGTCGGACGACGAACGGCCGTATTACACGAGGCGATTTCATCCGTCCGAGACGCGCGAGATTCGCGTCTTTCTGGCCGGAGGAAAGGATCGGGTCGTGCGCACCGGCCGCAGCCGCATCCACGTCCGCGTGATCGGAAACGGCGGAGAGAAGGCCGTCGAATCAGCCGACGCGCCTGTCGAAATGTGGACCGATGCGGGATCCGCGACGGGCACCCGCATCAAGCGTGCAGGACCGTGGCGCAACCCGCGGCCGATCGCCGACGCGCCATGGATCGAGCCGCGCAACTACGGCACGTTGACGCTCTGGCAGCCCGCCGCCGCGTACTCCGCGGACTTCGGCGTCGTGGTCGGCGCGAGTCTGATGCATACCACGTACGGGTTTCGGAGCGTGCCGGCCGCAAAGGAGCAGACGCTCCGCGGAGGATGGTCGTTCGGAACCTCGAGCGGCAAGATCGACTACGACGGGATCTTCAGGCGGCCGGCATCGGCGCTTGGCTTCGAGGTGCATGCATTGGCTTCCGGAATCGAGCGCGTGAATTTTTACGGGTTCGGGGACGATTCACCATCTCAGCCTCGATCTCGTTACCGGATCCACCAGACCGTGTTGACCTTTGCTCCAGCCGCGCGGTTCGGCCAGACGTCTCGTGCGTCGCTCACCGTCGGCCCGGAGTTCCATTATTCCGATTCCGGCAAACGCACGGGGTCGGTGCTGTTCGCGCAGCAGCCGTACGGGATTGGACAGTTCGGCTCGGTCGATTTCCGCATGAGGCTGGAGCTGGACTCGCGTAAGAACGCCACGCCGAGCTTGATCGCGGTCGCGCTCGGCGAGACGTCCGGCGACACACCCGATCTACCGCCCGGCCGAGGCGTCCGAGTGCTGAGCTCCGCCTATGTCGCCCCCGCGCTCCTGGACGTGCTGAAAGCCTATGGAGCGATCGACGGGTATGTCGCCGGATATGCGGGCGGACGCTCCGTCCAGGTTGCCGCGCGCGTCGGAGGGCAACGCGTGTTCGGGACTTACCCCTGGTTCGACGCCGCGTTCATCGGCGGTCTGAACGATCGCGGATTCCATAGCCACCGATTCGCCGGTGATTCATCGCTCTACGCCAACGCGGAGCTCAGAACGTACTTCGGCCATCCCGTGTTCGAGTCGGTGTTCCCCATCCGTTTCGGCGTGGTCGGGTTCGTCGACACCGGCCGTGTGTGGCTGAAGGGAGAACAATCGAATACCTGGCACCCGTCAGGAGGAGGCGGACTTCTGTTGAAGCCGGTCGGCACCAGCATCGTGCTGCGCGCGCTGCTCGCAGCCAGCTCGGAAGGCAATCTGGTGTACGCCGGTTCCGGCTTTCGCTTCTGATCGGGGGGCTCGCACGCCCGGCGCAGATTCGCCACACCCCGGCACTCCTGCCACGGCGGACCTTCCCTGTCGTCGCTAAAGTGTGTCTGAATCAGTGATTTACGGGGAATACAAGTGTCTCCCGGCTGGCCGCGTTCTTGATGATGCACTGAAAGGCGGATTGGCCGCCTTTTCCTGAGCGATTCCCGCACATGCAGCGAATTCGCGTTGACGGCAAGTTTCTCCGTGCCGGAGACCGGCGATTCCTGGTCAAAGGCGTCACCTACGGCACCTTCGCGCCAGACCGGGACGGGGATCAGTACCCCGCGCTCGCGACGGTCCGCGACGATTTCGCGGCGATGGCCGCTGCGGGATTCACCCCGGTGCGCGTGTACACGCCGCCGCCCGTGTCGGTGCTCGACGAAGCCGCACGCGCCGGCCTGCGCGTGATGATCGGTCTGCCGTGGACGCAACACGTCGCGTTCCTCGACGACCGCGATCTCGCCGACTCGATCCGCCGCGAGGTCGTGCGCCACGTGCGCGCGCTTGCCGATCATCCGGCCGCGCTGATGTTCGCGCTCGGCAACGAAGTGCCGCCGAGCGTCGTCCGCTGGCACGGGCCCGGACGCGTCGAACGATTTCTCCGCGCGCTGTGCGACGACGCGCGTGCGGCGGCGCCGGAGGCGCTTTTCACGTACGTCAATTACCCGCCGACGAGCTACCTCGATCTGTCGCCCTTCGACGTCTGCGCGTTCAACGTGTATCTGCACCGCGAAAACGATCTGCGCGGTTACCTGCGTCAGCTTCAGAGCGTCGCCGGCCACAAGCCGCTGCTGCTCGCCGAGGCGGGAGCCGACAGCGTTCGCGAGGGACACGAGGCTCAGGCCGCGATCACCGCGACGCACGTCCGCGCGGCGTTCGCGGAAGGCGCCTGCGGCGCCGTCGCCTTCGCGTGGACCGACGAATGGTGGCGCGGCGGCTTCGATGTGCGCGACTGGTCGTTCGGCCTCGTGGATCGCGGGCGCCGGCCGAAGCCCGCGCTCGCGGCCGTCTCGCGCGCGTTCGCCGACGCGCCGTTTTCGCCGGAGGACCGCAGCCGGTGGCCGAAAGTGTCGGTCGTCGTGTGCGCGTTCAACGCCGCCGAGACCATCGACGAATGCCTCGTGTCGCTCGACGCGCTCGACTATCCGGATTACGAGGTGATCGTCGTCAACGACGGATCGACGGATCGCACCGGCGAGCTCGCGCGCGGGTGGGCGCGAGATGACCGTCGCGCGTCCCGCGGCGTTGACGCGCCGGGCTGCCGCCCCGCGAAACACGTGCTCGACGTGGCGAACGGTGGATTGAGCCGTGCGCGCAACATCGGTCTCGAGCAAGCGAGCGGAGAGATCGTCGCGTACACCGACGCGGACGTCCGCGTCGATCCGCTGTGGCTCGCCTATCTCGTGCAGCCGCTGCTCACTTCGGACGTCGTCGGGTCGGGCGGACCGAACGTCGTCCCCGCCGACGATCCGCGGATCGCGCAGTCCGTCGCACGCGCGCCCGGCGGCCCGACGCACGTGCTGCTCGACGATCGGATCGCCGAGCACGTCCCCGGCTGCAACATGGCATTCCGGCGCGATGCGCTCCTCGCGATCGGCGGCTTCAACCCGATCTACCTGCGCGCGGGCGACGACGTCGACGTGTGCTGGCGCTTGCAGGCGAGGGGCTGGAAAATCGGCTTCTCGCCGGCGGCCATCGTGTGGCACCGCCATCGCGCGACGGTGCGGGCGTACTGGCGCCAGCAGGCGGGGTACGGCGAGGGCGAGACGTGGCTGGCGCTGAAGCATCCCGACAAGTTCGTCGGCGGCGACATGCTGTGGCGCGGGCGGATTTACAGCCCGCTGCCGTTCGTCCGCGCGCTGTATCGCGCGCGGCTGAACACCGGCGTGTGGGGCACGGCGCCGTTCCCGTCCGTGTACAACAGCGGCGCGTCCGGTCTCTCGTTCCTGCCCACGTCGGCCGGCTGGATCGTGATGTCGCTCGCGCTGATCGCGTTCGGCGCGCTGACGCACTGGCTGGCGCGCGACGCTTCACGCGCGGCGCTGCTGATCGGCTGCGCGGGGCTCGTCGCGACGATCGTCCGCTGCCTGAAATTCGCGCGCGACGTCGAGTACTGCGGCGCACGGCTGCGGGATCGGCTGCTCGTCGCATGGCTCCACATCGTGCAGCCCCTCGCACGGCTGCGCGGACGCATCAGGGGACACTTCGCGGCGCCGTCCGAGCTCGCGGAGCACGCGGCGGCGACGACGGTGCGGTGGCTGCCGTCGATCGGACGCGGTCTCGCACTGACGGCCGGCCTTCGTCTGGACCGCCGGTTCTGGACGGAGTCCTGGACGAGCCTGCCGGCGCTCCTCGACCAGCTCGTGACGGCGCTGCGGCGTCAGCGCGGCGCCGGCCGGGTTGACGTCGACGAAGGCTGGTCGCAGTCGTGGGACGTCGCGCTGCCGATTGGCGGGCTCGGCCGTCTCGAAGCGCGCGGCCTCGTGGAAGAGCACGCGCGCGGCGCCTGCCTCGTCCGGACGTCCTCGCGCGTCCGCCCGACCGGCGGAGGCATCGTCGGCATCTTCGCGATGGCGGGAGCGATCGCCGCCGCGATGATCCTCGAGGACGCCGGCCGCACGATGCCGTCGCTCGCGATTGTGCTCGTCTGCGCGCTGGCGCTCTTCTGGACGCTGCGGCGCATCGTCCTCGCGAGCGCGCGGATGCAGGCGGCCCTTGCCGAAGTGGCCGAGGCCAACGCGCTGATCCTGCTGGACGAAGGTCCGTCGTTCAAGCCGGCGCTCGCCGGCGTCGCCGCGGGAACGCTGCAGGCGTCGTTCGTGATTGCCATCGGCGCGTTCTTCATCATGACGGCGGCCCCGACCGTCTGGGATGCGGCAGACGACTACTTCCCGTCGCACCAGCCGCAGCAGGCGGCGCCGGCGCTCGTGAGCAAACCGATCGTCGTCTCGCCGGTGCCCGCGCGCGCGATCGTGACGGCGAGATCGATCCCGCCGGCGAAGTTGGCGCCGCCGCACGGCAAGGCGCTCGCGCCGCATACGCCGCTGCGCACGCACGGAACGGGGTCGCCGCAGGGCGAGCGGCGGAGGACCTGATCGCATGATCGAGACCTCGCTGTTTGCCTGGATCGGCTCCTACATGCGGCCGTACCGCGGGCGCCTCGCGCTGCTGGCGCTCGTGTCGCTCGTAGAAGTCGGTCTGGGCGCGCTGACGCCGTGGCCGCTCGAGATCGTCGTCGACAACGTGCTCGGCACGCGGCCGCTGCCGCACTGGATGGCGGTGGCGCTTGGCCCCGTCGCCGGACGTACGGCGGCGCTGCTCGCCGTCGTGCTGCTTGCCGGTCTGCTCATTCAAGTCCTCGACGAGCTGGTGTCGATGGCGCATACGCAGATTCAGGTCGAGACGGGCCAGCGCATGGTCTACGACCTTCGCGCGCGCCTCTTCGCGCACCTGCAGGCGCTCAGCATGCGGCATCACACGAGCGTCAGCGCGGGCGACGCCGTCTATCGTCTGGATGCCGACGCGTACTGCATCGAGAACGTCGTGATGTCGGGCGTGTTCCCGCTCGCCTCGGCCGGCCTGACGCTTCTCGTCATGCTCGCGATCCTCTTCACGCTCGATCGGACCGTGGCGCTCCTCGCGCTGGCGGTCGTTCCATTCCTGTACGCGATCCTGCGTCACTACACGGCGCCGCTCGGCGAACGCGCCGAACGCGTCAAGGAACTGGAGTCCACCTTATCGGAGCGCCTCTACGAAACGTTCGCCGCGATCCGCGTCGTCAAGAGCTTCGCGCGCGAACGCTTCGAGCAGGATCGCTTCCGCGATCGCGCGACGACGGCGATGCGGGAGCGGGTCCGGCTGACGTGGCAGGAGTCGCTGTTCTCGGTCGCGATCACGACCGTGACGATCGTCGGCACGACGATGGTGCTCTGGGTGGGCGGCGTGCACGTGCTGCGCCGTCAATTGCAGCTCGGCGAACTGCTCGTCGTGATCGCGTATCTCGGATCCGTCTACGGGCCGCTGTCGTCGATCGCGCACATTGCGGGGTCGCTCCAGGAGGCGTTCGCCAGCACGCGGCGCGTCCGGCGGACGCTGGCGATGACGCCGGAAGTCGTCGAGGGACGGCCGGGCGGCAAAGATCCTCGCCACGTGCGCGGCCATGTCGTGTTCGACGACGTCGGCTTCGCGTACGACGGGCATCCCGTGCTCGAGCGGCTGAGCTTCGAAGCGCGCCCGGGTGAGATGGTCGCGCTCGTCGGTCTGACCGGCGCCGGCAAGACGACGGCGGTCAGCATGATTCCGCGCCTGTACGATCCGTCGTCCGGGCGTGTGCTCCTGGACGGCGTCGACGTCCGCGATTACGACCTGCGCGGCCTGCGCGAGAGGATTGCCGTCGTTCTGCAGGATCCCTTTCTCTTCCGCGGGACCATCGCGGAAAACATCCGGTACGGACGGCTCGACGCGTCGGACGATGACGTGCGGGCGGCGGCGATCGCCGCGCACGCCGAAGAGTTCATCAGCCGGCTCGACGAAGGATACGACAGCGAGATCGGCGAGAGCGGCAGCGGGCTGTCGGGCGGAGAGCGTCAGCGCATCTCGATCGCGCGCGCGGTGTTGAAGGATGCGCCGATCCTGATTCTCGACGAGCCGAC
>Ga0066710_100002852_pt1 | contig 14285 bp, 9 predicted proteins | sample GraSoiAngelo_159_FD_79666 | JGI IMG/M metagenome (GOLD analysis project Ga0066710, IMG submission 79666) | Grasslands soil microbial communities from the Angelo Coastal Reserve, California, USA - 14_1009_16_40cm | ecosystem: Environmental > Terrestrial > Soil > Grasslands | place: USA...
CGCCCCCCGACCTGACGGGGCTGAGCCTCGAGGAGCTGGCGAAGATCGACCTGGTCTACAGCGCCTCGAAGTACGAGCAGAAGGTGACCGCCGCCCCCTCCTCGGTGAGCATCGTCACGGCGGAGGAGATCCGCCTGTACGGCTACACGACCCTGGGCGAGATCCTGGGGAGCGTGCGCGGCCTCTACACCACGTACGACCGCGATTACTCCTTCATCGGGGTGCGTGGCTTCCAGCGTCCGGGCGACTACAACATGCGGACGCTCATCCTGGTCGACGGCCACCGCCTCAACGACAACATCTACCAGAGCGTCCTGATCGGCACCGACGGCCTCCTCAACGTCGACGACATCGAGCGGGTGGAGGTGATCCGCGGCCCCAGCTCTTCGATCTACGGCGCGGGCGCCTTCTTCGCGGTCATCGACATCGTCACGCGCGGCGGCGCCGGCCTGCACGGCTTCGAGTCGTCCGCGGGGGCGGCGAGCTACGACACCACGTCGGGGCGCCTCGCCTACGGCGCCAAGACCCAGGCGGGCGCCGAGGTGATGCTCTCCGGATCGGCCTACGGGAGCGGCGGGCAGGACCTCTTCTACAAGGAATACGACGCACCCGCGACCAACAACGGGGTCGCGGTCGATTCGGACGTCGACCGATCCGGGAGATTCTTCGGCAAGCTCTCGTTCCACGACCTGACCGTCGAGGCCGCCTACTCGTCGCGGGAGAAGCGGATCCCGACGGGCGAGTTCGCGACCCTGTTCGACGATCCCCGCAACCGCACCCTCGACGCGCGCGGCTTCGTGGATCTCAAGTACGCGCACGAGCTGTCCGCGAAGGCCGGCCTGCTCGCCCGGGTCTACGAGGACCGCTACTACTACCGCGGGACCTACACCTACCCTCCTCCCTCCGACGTCTACGTCGAGCACGCCTGGGCCGACACGCGCGGGGCGGAGGTCCAGATGAACGCCCGGCTGGGGGCCAGGAACCGCCTGGTGACCGGCGGGGAGTACCGCGCCCATGTCCGGCAGGACTTCGACGCGCGCGACGGCACCGGCCTCATCTCCGACCTGAAGCGCGACTCGGCCGACTGGGGCCTGTTCCTGCAGGACGAGTTCGCTCCCTCACGGCACATTTCCTTCAACGCCGGCGTGCGCTACGACCAGTATCCAACTTTTGGAGGCAGCACCAACCCTCGCCTCGGGATGATCTGGTCGCCCCAGGAGCGCACCACCCTGAAGTTCCTTTACGGCCAGGCATTCCGGGCCCCCAGCACCTACGAGCTTTACTACAGCGGCCTGGCGAACCCGGCGCTCGACCCGGAGACCATCCGCACTCTCGAGGTGGTGCTCGAGCAGTACGTGGGCGGCGGCCTGCGCCTGTCGGGCTCGCTGTTCAGGAACCGGATCGGGCATCTGATCAGCCTCAGCACGGTGAGCGGCCTGTTCGACAACATCGAGACGGTCGATTCCGACGGCGTGGAGCTGGAGCTCGAGCGGACGTGGCGCGACGGACCCTCGCTGCGGGTCGACTACGCGCTGCAGGACACGCGGGACCGGGCGAACGACAGCCGCCTCTCGGACTCGCCGCGGCAGCTCGCCAAGCTGCACCTGGCCCTGCCCCTGGCCGGCCGGAAGCTTTCGACCGGGGCCGAGGTGCAGTACACCGGCCCGCGCTTGACCCTGTTGGGGGACGAGATCGGCGGATTCACGGTCGCGAACCTGACGTTCCTCGGCCGCGACCTGGGCGGCGGCGTCGAGATCTCGGCCGGCGTCTACAACCTCCTCGACAAGCGCTACGCCTACCCGACATCGGCCGGTTTCCTGCAGGACGCACTGGAGCAGGACGGGCGGCACTACCGGCTCAAGCTCACCTGGCGTTTCTGAGCGCGGCGGGGGCGGCGGCGCGGGCGGCCGCGGAGCGCGCCTTCTGCCGCTTCCAGTAGGCGTAGGCCGGCAGGCCGCAGACCAGGATGAGCAGGCCCCAACCCGACTCGACCGGCTGCTGCACGAGGGTGTTGATCAGCACGATGACGCAGACCGATACGTACAGGATCGGCGTGAAGGGGTAGCCCCAGGTCCTGTAGGGCCGCGGCCACTCTGGATGGCGGCGGCGCAGGACGATGACCGCGCTCCCGGCCAGGGCGTAGAACAGCACCGCGGCGAAGATGACGAAGGTGATGAGCTGGATGTACGTGCCCGAGAGGCACAGGGCGCTCGACCAGAGGCACTGCCACAGGATGGCGCGCGCCGGGGTGCGGTGGCGCGGGTGCACTTCGGCGATGCGGCGGAAGAAGAGGCCGTCCTTGGCCATGGCGTAGAAGACCCTGGGGCCCGAAATGACGGTCGCCGAGATGCAGCCGAAGACCGAGATCAGGACCGCGAGCGACATGAGCCACGGACCGCGCGGCCCGAACAGCCTCCCGGCGGCCACCTCGGCGATGCGCGGTGTCGCGATCATGTCGGCGATCGGCATGGCGTACAGGTAGAGCAGGTTCATGCCGACGTAGATCAGGGTGATGGCCGACATCCCCAGGACGAGCGACCGGGGCAGGTTGCGCTGCGGATCCTTGATCTCCCCCGCCGTGAAGGTGATGTTGTTCCAGCCCTCGTAGGCCCAGAGCATCGCCACCATCGCCAGGACGAAGCCGCCGACCCCCACGCGATGCGCCGCCGCGCCCTGGGCCGCGGGCTCGAAGAGCGGGACGAAGTGATCCAGACTTCCCGTCCCCACGAGGACGCCGAGCAGCATGAAGCCGGCGAAGGAGGCGATCTTCACCACCGTGACGACCCACTGGAAGACCGTCCCCTCCTTGACGCCGAAGTAGTTGACGATCGACAGCAAGACGATGACGGCGACCGCGTTGATCTGGCCGGCGCTCACGGCGAGCGGATGGCCGAAGAGGGACAGCGTCACCAGGACCCGGCCGGTCCCCAGGGACGGCGCGAAGAAGCCGAAATATTCGGCGTACCCCACGGCCAGGGCCGCGAGCGTGCCGGTGTGGATGACGGTGAACAGGGTCCAGCCGTAGAGGAACCCGGTGAGATCGCCGTAGGCCTCGCGCAGGAAGACGTACTGCCCGCCGGCGCGCGGAAGCGCCGCCCCGAGCTCGGCGTACACCAGGGCGCCGGCGAACGAGACCGCGCCGCCCACGACCCAGGCCAGGATGAGCCAGCCGGGGGCCGGCACCAGGCGGGCCACGCCGTCGGCGCCTCCGGTCACCATGAAGACGGCCGAGCCCAGGACGAGGCCGATGACCAGGAGGGTGGAGTCCCACAGCCCGAGCACGCGCACGAGCCCGCCGTCGCCGGGCTCCGGCCCCGCGCCTTGCGGGAGGGCGCCGGGAGCGTTCCGCGCCGGGCCATCGATCGGGATGCCGTCCATCAGGGGCGGGATTATAGCTGCCGGAGCGTCAGAGGCAGGGGAAGTTGTTGGGGCGGACCCGGCCGCTGCTGTCGGTGCCCAGGGTCCCCTCGGTGCCGACGGGGGCGCCGACGACCAGGTAGAAGAAGGCCTCACCGGCGGACGGCAGCGCCGGGTCGCTGAAGCCCGGGGAAGGCAGCCCCTGCGCGAAACAGGTGCCGTAGTTGACCGCCGAGAGACCCGGAATGGTGCCGCGGTAGACGTCGTACCCGCTCACGAAGGGGTTGGCGGTCGCCGTGAAGGAGTCGGACGAGGTGGCGGTGAGATCGGTGACGATCGCAACCGCCTCGTTCATGGCCCCGGGCGCCCGCGCCTTGCCGTAGCCGTAGCGCATGTTGGGCGTCGTGCCCGTGAACGAATCGGCAAGCGCCGATCTCCAGATCGCCGCCCTCACCAGCGCCCCGTCCAGCGCCGGGTTCATGGCGAGGACCAGGGCCGCCACGCCGGCGACCTGCGGCGTGGCCATGCTGGTGCCGCGCAGATTGCCGTGCTGGCCGTCCCGCTCGCTGAAGGTGCCGCTGGCGTTGGGGAGGAAGCTGCCCGCCAGCGTCGACCCGACCCATTCTCCCGGCGCCGCCACGTCGGGCTTGGTCCGGCCGTCCCGCGTCGGGCCGAGTCCCGAGAAGCTCGAGAGGCCGCCGGCCACGTTGGTGGCCCCCGGGTTGCTGGTGCCGCCGCTGGAGTTGACCCACTGCGTCTTGCTGACGTAGGCGCCGGCGGTGAGGGCGTTGCGGCTCGTGCCGGGGACCGAGACGGTCCCGCTCGCGCTCGCGGCGGCCAGCGGGACGCTGCCCGCGAAGCCGCCCAGCTCGGACTGGTCCCACAGGTCGAAGGGCCCCCCGGCGCCGCCGGTCGAGACCACCCGCAGGCGGATGGTCCAGGTCCCCAGTTGCGGCGCGACGACCGGCGCGCAGGAGCCGCTGTCCCAGATCTGCACGAAGACTTCGTTGTCTCCGTTGGCCGGATCGGGCCCGTTCGTGGCGTCGATCGAGATCGCCCCGGCGGTGGTGCAGACGATCCCCGAGCTGGATCCGTAAGCCGCGCTCACGACCGTGCCGGTGGTCTGGCCCGCGGGGGGCGGCGTCTCGATCTCCACGGTGGCGCGGTCGGCGCCCTTGTACCAAATGTCGAACCAGATGAAATCGTCGTCCGGTCCGGCGGCCGGCGTGTAACCGGCCACGTTGAAGGTGTCGGACAGGACGGCCCCCGGCGCAAGCGTGCCGCTCCAGTGCAGCCGGCGCCCGGCGGAGTTGCCGGCCGCGATGGAGATCTGCGCCCCCGGGCGGCCGGGGCCGATCATCTGGTCGATCGCCATCTCGTCCGGGTCGCTGCCGTCGTGCGCCCCCAGGTCGCTCCCCAGGCTCATGTTGGCGACCCACGGCCGGCCCTGCGCGGCGGCGAACTGGCGCACGAACTGCATCGCCGCCGTGAGGTCGCAATCGAAGCAGAAGGAGCCCACGTCGTCGAAGACCCTGACGACCAGCAGGTCGGCCTCGGGAGCCACGCCCGCGAAGGTCCCCGCGGGCACGCTGCCTCCCGTCAGCCGGCCGTTGCCGGCGGCGCTGCCGGCGACGTGCGTTCCGTGGCCGTAGCCGTCGCGCGTCGCCAGACTTCCGGACGCGGCCAGCGCGGCGTCGATGTCGGCGCGGCTGTAGAAGGCGCCGAAGGCGAAGCCGGCCGGCGGCGGGTGCAGCGCATCGGAGATCGTCTGGTCCCAGATGCCGGCCACGCGCGTGGTGCCGTCGCTCTTGCGGAAGTCGGGGTTCTTCCAGTCGATGCCGGTGTCGATCACCGCCACGATGACCCCGGCGCCCTTGGTCCCGAAGATCTGGCTGGCGGCGTCCGCCGCCACGTTGGCCGAGTTGGTGGCGATCTCGTTCTGCGTCCGGTAGGGGTGCGCGGCCTTGAGCCAGGCCACCTCGGGAAGCGAGGCGACCGCCTCCAGCGCCTGCACCGGGACCAAGAGCGTCGCGATCTCCCCGGCGCGCCCTCGCACCAGCACGCCCATCCCGGCCAGCCTGCGCTCCAGGCTGTCGCGCCGCGAGGCGCCGCCGTCCGTCCGGCCACCGTCCTCGAGGCGCGCCTTGACCAGGAGGGCCGGCCCGGGCCCGCGCCGATCCACCCGAACGAAGGATGGGAGGGCGCCGAGCGCCCGGGGCGATCGCCCCGGGATCGCTTCGGCGAAACGGTCCTGCCGGAGCGAGGTCCCGGCGGCGGCCAGCCGCAGGAACGGATCGAGCTTGCGGGCCCCCTCGCCGCCCGAGGGATCCCCGACGCCGCCCTCCTGGCCGGAGGGACCCCGGCCGGATCCCAGGAGGGCCAGCACGGCGAGCACGGGCACGAGGGTCGCGCGGCGGTACGGCGCAGATGGCATGGGCGCCTAGATCGTACGGCGAGGGCGGCCCCGCGGCAATCAGAAGATGAAGCGTCCGCCGACGGTCAGGGTCTGCACCGGGTTGGAAAGGCTGCCCGTCACGTAGTGGAAGAGCGCCTCGCCGCGGACCGCGAAATGCCGCACCAGCTCGACGTCGATCCCGAAGCCCCAGTTGACGCCCAGCTCGATGCTGTGATCGCTCGTCCGCCGATCGGTCATGCGCATGTTGTAGAAGCCGACGCCGGCCGCGAGGAACGGATGGACCATCGCGAATCGGGGCGAGAGGACGATGTCGCCCGTGACGAACAGTGCGTCCGCGTCGCGGGTCCCGGCCGCCGGCGAGATCTCCCTGCGCCCCTGGATGCTGAGGAAGCCCGCGGTGCCGCGGTAGGCGGCGTAGCCGGTCTTCTGGTACTCGAAGGAGAAGTTGAACGTTCCATCCGAGCGGTAGGAGTTGTCGTTGCGCGTGTCCGCGAAGCCGATGCTGGTCGAGAACCCGTAATCACCGGGACGGTTCGCGGCGAGCGCGGCCTCGGGCGCGAGGAGGGTGGCGAGCAGACCCAGCAGGATGACAGCGCACGACTGCCTCATGACGACTCCTCCGCGGCGCAAGGCGCCGCCTGTCATCCCCACACGCCTGGGGATGCTACCACACGGCCGGGGGCGCGCCGCGGCGGCGCCGGAGCCGCCGCGCGAAATCCTTGACGGGAGCCGGTTCCCCGACCCCACCCTCGGACGATCGTTGTCGATCAAGGAGACGCGCGGGAGGCTCGTTCCGATCGCCTGCGCGCCGCAGCGGCGGACGAGGTGACCATCCAGACATGTTGTCCTCCAAGCTGTCTGGCGTTTTCCACAGCATCTTGGGCCGGCGCGCGAGCCATCCAACCAGATGTAGACTGTTTCGTGAAACGTACGCCTGCCAGTCGCGCATCTCGCGGTCATTAGGCTATTTAGAGCGGAGTTTTGGGTCCAAGGTGGACCAGTTTCCGCTTGACACGCGGAGAGGGTATCTCTATATTCCGGCCGTGGAGTAAAGTGGACTAAAGTGGCTCGCCCATCCACGAGCTGCGAAATCGATTAAGAAGAAAAGCAAGACGTCGCATAGGTAGCGCCCGGGACCGGGAGTCGCGATTCGCGCCGCTCTCCCCACGGATCCGATGCGGATCGTACCCGAGCCACGAGCCGCCACCTGTATAGATGCAGGAGCCGATGCTCAGGGGCAGCTCTACGGCGCGGGTGGACGAAAAGGGTCGGGTCAAGATCCCCACCGCCTTCCGAAGACTCATCGAGGAGAAATACGGCCGCGACTGCTTCGTCACGTCCCTCACGGGCGAGAACGTCCGCGTCTATCCCATGCCGGTCTGGGAGGAGATCGAAAAGAGGATCCTCGCCCAACCCTCGATGCACCCGACCATAGCGCGGCTGAAGAACCTGGTCAATTATTTCGGCCAGAGCGCTTCGCTCGACGACCAGGGCCGCCTGCTCATCCCGCCGAAGCTCCGCGAGAGGAGCGGGATGAACGGCGAGGTCAGCGTGATCGGCAACCAGACCTGGCTCGAGATCTGGAACAGCGAGAAGTTCGAGGCGATGGAGATCACCAGGCCGATGACCGATGAAGACATGCAGATCCTCTCGAAGCTGGGGATCTGAGGGAGCCGTGCGATCCGCACCCCGATGGAGAAAGGGACCCATCGCCCCGTCCTCCTGCGAGAGGCGGTCGCGGCGCTCGGCTGCCGCCCGGGTGGTTTCTGGGTGGACGGCACGGTGGGCGCGGGCGGTCATGCCGAGGCCATCCTGCGCGCCAGCGCGCCCGACGGGCGCCTGCTCGGCCTCGACCGCGATCGCGAGGCCCTCGAGCGGGCGCGCCGCCTCCTGGCGCCGTTCGGCGACCGGGTCGCGCTGCGCCATGACGATTTCCGCAGCCTGCCGGAGATCCTGGAGGCATCAGGCCGCCCCCCGGACGGGATCCTCCTCGATCTCGGCATCTCGTCGCAGCAGATCGACGACCCGGCCCGGGGATTCTCCTTCCAGGAGGACGGACCTCTCGACATGAGGATGGACCGCACGCAGGACACCACGGCCGCCACCCTGGTGAACGCGCTCCCGGCGCGCGAGCTGGCCGCGATCGTGGCGCGCTACGGCGAAGAGCCCGCCGCCCGCCGCATCGCCCGGGCCCTGGTCGCCGAGCGCGCGCGCGAGCCGATCACCACCACGGGGCGCCTCGCCGCGATCGTGGCGCGCGTCGCCCGCTCGCGCCGCCGGACGCGCACCCATCCCGCGACGCGCACCTTCCAGGCCCTGCGCATCGCCGTGAACCGGGAGCTCGACGGACTCGATCGCCTGATCGAGCAGGCCGTCGAACGCCTCCCGCCCGGCGGGCGGATCGCCGTCATCTCCTTCCATTCGCTGGAGGACCGCATCGTCAAGCGCGCCCTCCGCGCCCTGGCGCGGCGCTGCGTCTGCCCCCGCGATCTGCCGCTCTGCGCCTGCGGCCGCCCCGACCTGGCGCGCCTTCTGGGCAGGAAGCCGGTGCGCCCGGGCGCGGAAGAGGCGCGCGACAACCCGCGCAGCCGCAGCGCCAGGCTGCGCGCCGCCGAGAGGCTCCCCGGAGGGACGTCATGAAGTCCCGCGCCGAACGTCCGCGCCTGCAGATCAACGCGCGCCTCGTCAAGGAGAGGGACAGGGCCAGGGCCCGCGAGCTGCGCCTGCTTCTCCTGTGCGGCGCCGCCATCGTGATCCCGCTCTTGGGCTACGTCCGGCAGCGCGTCGAGTTCATCCGCCTCTCGTACAAGGTGGAGAGGCTCTCCAAGGAGCGCCAGGACCTGCAGGAGATCAACAAGCAGCTCACGGTCGAGCGCTCGCTCCTCCTGTCGCCGGACCGCATCGACAAGGTGGCCCGCCGGCAGCTCGGCCTGGGCGATCCCGTGCCGGAGGACGTGCGGCGCGTCAGGGTGATCGACGGCCACATCGATGAGGTCACGGGCCCCGTGGCCTCGGCGCCGGACCCGCCCGCGCGGCAGGCCCGGGCCGTCGGCCTCGCCATGGCCCCGGCGCCGCCCCAGGCGGCGCGCGAGGTGCAGCCATGAGGCGGCGCGGCCTCTCCTGGCGGCGCGCTCCCGGGCGCACCGGCGGCGCGGCGCGCGGGCGCGGCGCGGGAGCGATGGCCGCGCTCCCGGCGCGGCGCGCGCGCTTCGCCATCCTGGTGGCCGCCATCGTCGCCGGCCTCCTGGCCCTGGCGGCGCGCTGCGCCCACTTGCAGGTGCTCAAGGAGCCCGAGCTGCTGGACCTGGCCAGGTCCCAGCAGGAAAGGACGATCTCCCTGGATCCGCGGCGCGGGCCGATCCTGGACCGCAACGGCAAGGAGCTGGCGGTCAGCCTCGACGTGGATTCGATCTTCGCCGACCCGGTGGAGGTCGGCGAGCCGGCCTCGGCCGCCCGGCGCCTGGCGTCGCTCCTGGACCTCCGGGTCCCCGAGCTGCGCGAGCGACTGGAGAACGACCGCCACTTCGTCTGGATCAAGAGGAAGGTCACGCCCGACGTGAAGCGGCGCGTCGAGGCGCTGGGCGTCCCCGGCGTCGGCTTCGCGCGGGAGAGCCGGCGCTACTACCCGAAGCGCTCCTTGGCGGCGCACCTCCTCGGCAGCTGCGGCATGGACAACCAGGGGCTCGCGGGGCTGGAGTACGCCTTCGATGGCGCCGTGCGGGGCACGCCGGGGCGCATCTTTTTCCTGCGCGACGGACACGGCGGGCGCGTGCTCGAGCGCGACCGGACGGAGCCCACCGCCGGCTCGGGCCTCGTGCTCACCATCGACGAGGTGATCCAGTACGTCGTCGAGCGGGAGCTCGACGGCGTGATGGCCGCGACCGCCCCGGCCGGCGCGACGGTCGTGGCGCTGCGGCCGCGGACCGGCGAAGTGCTGGCGCTGGCCAGCCGCCCGGTCTTCGATCCCAACAATTACGCGGCGGCCCGCGACGAGGCGCAGCGCAACCGCGCGGTGAGCGACTACTACGAGCCCGGATCGACCTTCAAGGTCATCACGGCCGCGGCCGCGCTGGAAAGCGGCCGCGTGCACCCCGACGAGGTGATCTGGTGCGAGAACGGCTCGATCGTGGTGGGCAGGCACCGTTTCAAGGAGGACCGGCTGCCGTACGGCAACCTGACCTTCACCGAGGTGCTCGCCAAATCGAGCAACGTGGGGGCCATCAAGGTCGCCGCGCGCCTGCGGCCGCAGGAGTTCATCGGCTTCATCCGGGGCTTCGGCTTCGGCCGCAGGACCGGCGTCGAGCTGCCGGGCGAAAGCGCCGGGATGCTGCGCGACGTCCCCGACTGGTCCGGGCTGTCGCAGGCTTCCATCGCCATGGGGCAGGAGATCGGCGCCACCACCTTGCAGCTGGCGGCGGCCCTGGGCGCGATCGCCAACGACGGCGTCTGGATGCGGCCGCACGTGGTGCAGGCGATGCTGGCCCCCGACGGCACGCGCCTCCCCGCCGGCGGCGCCACGGGTCCCGAGGAGGGCGGCCGCAGGGTGATCGCGGCGGCCACGGCGCGCACCCTGCGCCGCATGCTACAGGCGGTCACGGTCGACGGCACCGGCAAGGCCGCGGCGCTGCCCGGTTTCACGGTCGGCGGGAAGACCGGCACGGCGCAGAAGATCGACGGCAGCGGCCGCTACACCCCCGGGAAGTACGTGTCGTGGTTCGCCGGCTTCGTCCCGGCCGATCATCCCGCCCTGGTGATCGTCGTGATGGTGGACGAGCCGAAGGGGCCGAGGTTCCACGGCGGCGACGTGGCGGCGCCCGTCTTCGCGCGGGTGGCGCTGCCGGTGCTGCAGTACCTCGGCGTCCCGCCGGATCGCGAGGGAAGCCTGGTCTTCGATCGCTCGGTCCAGGACTCCCTGGGCACGGACGGCGAGCGCCCGCACGGAGCGGCGCTGCCGGCGGTGCGCCGCGGGCGCCCCGTCACGCGTTCCGGGCGGCCCGGCATGCCGCGAAGCGACACCGTCGTGGCGGCGTCGCTCGGCTCGCTGGACCCTTCTTCAGGGCTCCTGCGGCGCGGCCCCGCGCCCGAGGCGGCGGGGGCGCCCCAGGCGGCCGGCGCCGGAGCGGAGGCGCGCGCCGACGGCTCGCTCCCGATGCCGGACCTGGGCGGGATGAGCCTGCGCCAGGCCAGCGAGACGCTGGCCGCGGCAGGAATCGTTTGCACGACCCTGCGCTCCGGCGCCCGCGTGACGCGCCAGGAGCCGGACCCCGGGGCGCAGGTGCGGCCCGGGGCGCCCTGCGCGGTGATGTTCTGAGGGCTGGCGGCCCGTGACCCGCCCGCCCGCATGAGAGGAGACGGCGTGCAGCTTCGGCGCCTCCTGGACGACGTTCCCGGCGCCCGCCTCAGCGGCGACGCGGCCCTGGGGATCCGCGGCGTGGCCTACGACTCGCGCGCCGTGGAGCCCGGTTTCCTGTTCGCCGCCCTGCGCGGCTCGCGCCGCGACGGGAACGAGTTCGTGGCGCAGGCGATCGCGAAGGGAGCCGTGGCGGTGCTCTCGAACCGGGCGCGCGGCGGCGCTCCGGCGGGCGTGGCCTGGGTGCAGGCGGACGACGAGCGCCGCGCTCTCGCCCTCGTGGCGCGCAACTACTACGGGCGTCCCGACGAGCGGATGACCCTGATCGGCGTGACCGGCACCAACGGCAAGACCACCGTCTGCTTCCTGCTCGAGGCGGCCCTGCGCGAGGCGGGCCTCAAGCCGTGCCTCCTGGGGACGGTCCTGTACCGCTACGGTCGCGACGAGGCGAAGGCCGAGCGGACCACGCCGGAGTCGCTCGACCTCTTCCGCCTCCTGGACCGCTTCGCCACCGCCGGCGCGCGTTCCTGCGCCATGGAAGTGTCGTCGCACTCCCTGGTCCTCGAGCGCGTGGCGGGGATCGGCTTCAAGGCCGGCGTCTTCACCAACCTCACCCAGGACCACCTGGATTTCCACCGCACCATGGAGGCGTACCTGGAAGCCAAGGCGATCCTGTTCCGGAACCTCGCGCCGTCGTCGATCGCCGTGCTGAACGCCGACGACCCCCACACGCCGCGCCTGCGGGAGGTGACCCGGGCCCGCGTCGTCACGTTCGGCCGCGAGGCGGGGGCCGACGTGCGCCTCGCCGGCGTGCGCGCCACGACCTCCGGGACCGACGCGGTCCTCGAGGTCGGCGCGGGCGTGGACCGGGCGCACGCCGCCGGACGCCTGGAGATCCGCTCGCCTCTCCTCGGGCTCCCCAACGCCATCAACATGGCCACCGCGGCCGCCGCCTGCCTGGCCCTCGGCCTGCCGCGCGAGGCGATCGTACGCGGGCTGCAGTCGGTGGCGGGCGTGACCGGCCGCTTCGAGCGCCTCGACGAGGGGCAGCCGTTCACCGTCCTGGTGGACTACGCCCACACCGACGACGCGCTCAGGAGCCTGCTGCGGGCGGTGCGGGATCTGGGGCCGCGACGGGTGCTCACGGTCTTCGGCTGCGGCGGCGACCGCGACCGGGCGAAGCGCCCGAAGATGGGGCGCGCCGCCGCCGAGGCGAGCGACGTCGTCCTGGTCACCTCCGACAACCCGCGCGGCGAGGACCCGCGCGCCATCATCGAGGAGATCCTCCCGGGCGTGCGCCAGGCGCTGACCGGAGATTCGGGCGGCGAGCCGGACGCCGGGCGCTACCTCGTCATCCCTGATCGCAAGGAGGCGATCCGGCGCGCGCTGGGGCTCGCCCGTCCCGGGGACTGCGTCGTCATCGCCGGCAAGGGGCACGAGACGTACCAGATCCTGGGGGCGCGGACCATCCCGTTCGACGACCGGGAGGTGGCGCGCGAGGTCCTGCGCGCCGGCGGCCGGGCGGCGGGCGGCCAGGGTCTCTCCTAGCCCGCCGGGGATCGGGAGGGATCGCGACGATGGCGCGGCTGAGCCTGGCGGCGATCGCCTCCGCCGTGCACGGCGAGCTGAAGCTGGGCGAGCCTCCTCCGGAGGGGGGCGCGGGGCACCTGGTCGGCGGGTACAGCATCGACTCGCGGACGGCGGGGGCCGGCGACCTCTTCTTCGCCATCGTGGGCCCGCGGCTCGATGGCCACGAGTTCGTGAAGGAGGCCGTGGGCAAGGGCGCGGTCGGCGCGGTGGTCGCGACGGGGGGACCGGGACGCTACCCCGGGGCCGGGGCGCTCATCCGGGTGCAGGACACGACGCGGGCGCTGCAGGATCTGGGCGCCCACGTGCGGCGGATGCGGCCGCTCAAGGTCGTCGGCATCACCGGCAGCGCGGGCAAGACGACGGCCAAGGAGCTGGCCGCGGCGGTGGCGGCGGAGCGCTTCCGGACCATGAAGTCCGAGGGGAACCTGAACAACACCTACGGGTTGCCGCTTACGCTCCTGCGCCTGCCGGAGGACAGCGAGGTGGCCGTGCTGGAGATGGGGATGAGCACGAAGGGGGAGATCGCCCGGCTGGCGGAGATCGCCGACCCGGACATCGGGGTGCTCCTCTGCGTCCTGAGGGTCCACCTCGAGCACTTCGGCAGCCTGGAGAAGATCGCCGAGGCCAAAGGCGAGCTCTTCCGCGGCATGCGCCGCGACGCCGTCGCCGTCTACAACGCCGACGACCCCTGGACCGCGAAGCTCGCCCGGTCCTTCAAGGGTCCCAGGCTGGCCTACGGCATCCACGCCAGGAAGGTCGACGTGGCCGGCGAGGCGATCGCGATCGAGGGGCTTTCCGGCTCGAGCTTCGCGCTGCGCGCCGGCGGCCAGCGCGAGACCGTCCGCCTGCACCTGCCGGGCCGCCACAACGTCTACAACGCCCTCGCCGCCGCCACCGTCGGGTGCGCCCTCGGTCTCGACCTCTGGGCCATCCGCCGCGCCCTCGAGTCGGTGCGCCCCGCGGCCATGCGCGGCGTGCTGCACCGCCTTCCGAACGGGGTGGAGGTGCTGGACGACTCCTACAACAGCAACCCGGCCGCCATGGCGAAGGCGATCGAGCTCCTGGCCGACGCGCGGCCGGGCGGGCGGCGGATCCTGGTCGCCGGGGACATGCTCGAGCTCGGGCCGTACGAGAGGCGCGCGCACGAAGAGGTCGGCGAGCAGGTGGCCGACGCCGGTCTCGATCTGTTCGTCGCCGTCGGGCCGCGCAGCCGGGGCGCCGCGGACGCCGCCCTGGCCCGCATGAAGCCACAGGGCCCGGTCGAGGTGCGCCACTTCGCCGACGCCGACGCCGCGGCGCCGTTCGTGGTCCAGGCCTGCGGTCCCGGCGACCTGGTGCTCGTCAAGGGCTCCCGCGGCATGCGGATGGAGCGCGTCGTGCAGGCGCTCGTGCGCGCCGCCGGAGCCACGGCGGCGGGCGGAGGGGCGCACTGATGCTCTTCCACCTGCTTTACCCGCTGCACGACTCGTTCAAGATCCTGAACGTCTTCCGGTACATCACCTTCAGGACCGCGCTGGCGACCCTCACGGCGCTCCTGATCAGCCTTGCCCTGGGGCCCCGCCTGATCGACAA
>Ga0066710_100002854_pt1 | contig 14282 bp, 16 predicted proteins | sample GraSoiAngelo_159_FD_79666 | JGI IMG/M metagenome (GOLD analysis project Ga0066710, IMG submission 79666) | Grasslands soil microbial communities from the Angelo Coastal Reserve, California, USA - 14_1009_16_40cm | ecosystem: Environmental > Terrestrial > Soil > Grasslands | place: USA...
GCCTTCTTGCCGGCGTGGAGCGCCTGGCGGAAGAGCCGATCGAGGATCGAGCCGGTCGCCCCCGCAGCGTGCGCCGCCCGCACCTGGCCGAGGATCTCGCCCTCGCCGGGCACGAGCGAATCAAGGCCAGCGGCGACGCGGAAGAGGTGACGCGCCGCATCCTCGTCGCGGAGCCGGTAGAGGGCTGGGCCGAGCTCGGCCTCGAGCGCCAGCAGCGCCGCCTCAGCCTTTTCCTCCGCTCCCTCGGGAGACTCGTCCGCGAGATAGAGCTCGGTGCGGTTGCACGTGGAGAGGCAGACCGCTTCGCTTCGGTCGCCCGCGAGCGTCCTGGCGAGCTTGGCCGCGCGCTCCGGGTCGAGGGCAGCGCGCTCGCGTAACTCCACAGGGGCCTGGTGATGCGAGATGCCGACGAGGACGATGCTCATGTCGCGAAGTGCGTGACGGGCAGGGCAAGCCGGACGACGGCGACGAGCACGAAGCCGGCCAGGACGAGATACGCGGCGCGTCTGCCGCGCCAGCCTGCGAGCTGGCGCAGCGCGAGATAGCCGGTGTAGACCGTCCAGGTCAGGACGGTCACCACCATCAACGCGTCGAAGCTGCCCCCACGATCGCGCAGTCGCGCAATCCCAACCGCGATTCCCAGCGTGAGCGCAGGCAGCGCGACTGCGATCGTTCGCGCGGCGACCTCGTCGAGACGCGAGAGGGCCGGCGCCGGGAGCCGGAGGATCGAGGTCTCGTGCCGCTTGAGCCGACGCTCCTGCCAGAGGTAGAGCGCAGACAGGGCCGCGGCGAGCGTGAAGCCGGCGAAGGCGGCGAGCACGAGGCCCACGTGCAAGACGAGGAAGACGTTCGAGTAGTGGCGGTGGCCTCCGACCGCGGTTCCGCCACCGACCCGCGCCGCCACGAGCAGGACGACTGCGAGCGGCAGAACGGTGAGGCCGAGCAGGCGATAGCGCGGCTGACAGCCCCAGATCAGGTAAGCGCCGACGACGAACCAGACGAAGAGGTTGAGCGAGCCTGCCCATGTCGACCAGGGGAAACCGTCAGCCCGGGCGGCCTGCACGCCGAGCAGCCCGGTCTGGACGAGCCACCCGATGCGAACGCCCCAGGTCGCGAACCGGCCGGAGATCCCTGGGCGACGTGCATCGCTCAGGTACGCGATTGCCGCCTCTCCGTACGCGAGCAGCGCCGGCCAGAAGAGCAGTTCAGCCAACCACCACCGCCCGCCGTTCTTCCTCTGCCGCTCGCTTCGTCCGTGCGAGCTCCGCGAGCTCGGCGAGCTCGCGTTCCAGCCGCTGCAGCTTGAGCGCGATGATGACCACGTACGCAAGGACGACCGCGAAGATCACGAGGTAGGCAGCGGCGACGTACTTCTCCTCGGCGGTCACCGGAGAGCCTCCCGCAGCTCGCGCAGCCGCACGTCGAGGCGTTTTCCCGCCAGCTCGACGTGATAGAGGGTGGCGGCGAGAACGAGCATCGCCCCCCAAGACACGCAGAAGGTGAAGAACTGCGAGCCGGCCATGTTCGGACCGTGGCGATCGAAGGCAACCGGATGGATGAAGCGTTGCGACAGACGAATCGCCAGGATGCTCACGGGGACGAGCGCAACACCGAAGAGCGCGTAGACGGCGCTCAGATTGGCGCGGCGCGGACCGGCCGGGACGGAGAAGCGCAACATGAAGTAGGCGGCATAGAACAGGAAGAGCACCAGGAACAGGACGAGCTGGTCCTCGTGCCACTCCCACCAGTGTCCCCAGCGGTAGCGGGCCCAGATCGACCCGGTGATGAGGGTGAGTGCGCCGAAGATCACTCCCTGGTGGATCGCGACGTAGCTTTCGAGGTCGGCGTCGTCGTCACGCTTCCAGAGCACGAGGAGCGCCTTCCACCCACCCCACGCAAAGCAGGCGTACGCGGTCAGGGCGATGCCGACGTGGAAGTAGAAGATCTTCTGGTTCAGCCCGTCCGCGTCGAGCGGTGCGTAGAAGAAGACCAGCGCGATCGCGGCCGACGTAAGGACGAAGGCCAGCCCGGCGAGCGCCGGCAGGCGGTTATTCCGTGACCACGTACTCAAAGGAAGCCCAGCAAATGATCGCAAAGAGCGCGTCGTAGAGGGCGAGGAAGCCGACGTAGCGGGCGGGATCGTCGGTGACGCTGGCACCGACGCCGCCGACGACGATCGGGATCGCAAGCGGTAGGAACAGCAGGGGCAGTAGCAGCTCACGGGCGCGGCTGGCGGCTGCCATCGCTGCGAGCAGAGTGCCCACGGCGGCGATGCCGAGATCCGCCAGGACGACCCCCGCGATCATCGCGCCGCCCACGGGCCGGAAGAAGAGCGCGAAGGCGGGGACCGCGACGACCTCGGCCAGACCGAGGAAGACCAGGACGGAGATGGCCTTGCCGAGCCAGATCGCGCTGCGATCGCTCGGCGCGAGCACGAGACCGTCGATCACGCCCTGCTCCCGCTCGGCGGCGAAAGCACGCGAGAGGCCGAGCAGCGAGGTGAAGACGATCGCGACCCAGAGCAGCCCCGCGGCGGCCAGATCGGACGAGCTCCCGGGCAGCACGAAGTGAAAGATGACGAGCGTCGACAGAACGAAGAGCAGCATCGCGGGCAACGTGTCCCGGGCGCGCAGTTCGAGCAGGAGATCCTTGCGCGCGAGCGTGCCGACGTCCGCAAGATACGTCATGCGAGCGCGAGCCTCGCGGAGGCGAAGCGTTCGACGCGAGCCGGATCGTGCGTCGCCAGCGCAACCGCGATTCGCCCGTGTCCTTCTTGCAGCTCGCGATCGAGGAGGACGGCGCCGTCGTCGTCGAGCCCGCTGTAGGGCTCGTCCAGGAGGAGCAAGTCGGGGTCGTGCAGCAGCGCACGGCAGAGAGCGAGTCGCTGCAGCATTCCGCGCGAGTACGAGCCCGCCTGCTCGTGCCGCGCATCCCAGAGGCCGAAGCGTTCGAGCAACATGCCGATTCGCTCGCGTCGCTCGGGAACGCGATAGAGCCGACCGTAGAGGTCGAGGTTCTCGAGCGCGGTCAGCTCCCGGTAGACCAGCGGCTCGTGGGCGAGGTAGCCGACGCGCCCACGGTCGAGGCGAACGTCGAGCTCGCCCGCGGTCGGAACGGCCAGCCCGGCGCACAGGCGCAGCAGGGTCGTCTTCCCGGAGCCGTTCGGTCCGGTCACGACGAGAAAGCCGCCGCGAGGCAGCTCGAACCCCACCCCGCGAAGAACCCGCTTGTCGCCGTAACGCTTCTCCAACCGCCGAGCCCGAATCACAGCGCCACTGTAGTCCGGAACGGACTCCAACCACACGTCCAGCTGGGACCAGCCACGGGGTGCCACGGCTTGGGACTGTCCCCGGACGTGGCTCACGGTGGCAGGTACGGACTGCCCGTTTCGGCCCTGGAGTTCGTGCCGGGAGTGTGACGATGCATCCACAGTCGGCCCTCCGGGGCACGGCTGCTGCCGCGCGCGGTCGTAGGCTGGCGCCGTGGCGCGCATTCCTCGGTGTGCTCTCCCCGACGGTTCGTTCCACGCCGGGACTCGCGGCGTGGCGCAGATGCCCATCTACCGGGACAACGAGGACCGGCTCGTCTTCCTGCGCCTGCTGGCCGTGGCCACGGCACGGTTCGACTGGACCTGTCACGCCTTCTGTCTGATGAGCAACCACTACCACCTGGTGCTCGATGCGACCCGCCAGAACCTCTCCGACGGGCTGCAGGTCCTGAACGGCTTCTACGCCCAGGGATTCAACGGGAAATACAAACGCTGGGGACATCTCTTCGGCGACCGGTTCTGGAGCAGGTCGCTCCAGGAGGAAGACCTCGAGCGCACATGCCTCTACGTGCTCGCGAACCCGGTACGGGCAAGGCTCTGCGAGCGAATCACCGACTGGCCCTGGAGCGCCTGCCGCTATGACCTCGGCTAGGTCGCGGCCTCCGCGAGCACGAAGGCGAAGAACACCATGCTCATCACACCGTTCACCGTGAAGAACGCGGCATTCAACCGCCGCAGGTCGCCGGGTCGGACGAGCGAATGCTCGTACGCGAGCAGCAACGCGACCGCGAGGACGCCGAGCCAGTACAACCAGCCGAGGTGCAAGCCGAGGCCGACCGCGGCAAGCAAGAGCACCGTCGCCACGTGCAAGAGGCGGGCACCCCAAAACGCACCTTCGACGCCAAACCGCACGGCAACCGAATGCAAGCCCTGCTGGACGTCGAAGTCCCGGTCGAACAGCGAATAGAAGAGGTCGAAGCCAGCCACCCAGAGTGCCACGGCTGCACCGAGCGCCCAGGCCTCCCACGGCAGCCGCCCGGTGATTGCGACCCACGCGCCAACCGGGGCGAGCCCGTCGACGACTCCCAACCAGATGTGGCTCAGCCACGTGAACCGCTTCAGATACGGATAGACGACGAAGCCGACCAGTGGAATCGGCCAGAGCCAGCGCACGATCGGATCGAGCTGAAAGCAGGCGACCAGGTAGAGCGCGAACGCGAGCGCACAGAAGGCCGCCACCTGCAGACGGGAGAGCCGTCCCGACGGCAGCTCGCGATCGGCGGTGCGCGGATTGCGCGCGTCGATCTCCGCATCGATGAGGCGGTTCAGACCCATCGCCAACGACCGGCCGCCGAGCATGGCCAGGGTGATCCACACGAGATCGTGGGCGCTCGGGACCTGGCGCACGCACAGCAACGCGCCGATGTACGCGAACGGGAGCGCGAAGACTGTGTGCTCGATCTTCACCAGCGACGCGAAACGTCGCGGCAGGGCTGCCGTTGCGTTCACGTCGACCTGTGCTCGGACTGCTCGCCGCCGATCAGCTCGACAGCATGTTGGAGCGCCGGCTTGATCAGCGCGAAGCCGTCGCGGCATCCGCCGGGCGAGCCCGGCAGGTTCACGATCAGCGTGCGACCGCGAATGCCCGCAACGCCGCGGCCGAGCAGGCCATGCGGCGTCTTTTCGATCGCGTCGGCGCGAAGCGTCTCGGCGATTCCGGGAACGCGGCGGTCGAGAACCGAGTCCGTCGCCTCGGGAGTGAAGTCGCGTGGCGAGACGCCCGTGCCGCCCGTCGTCAGGATCAACCGGGCATGCTGAGAGAGCTCGCGCAGCGCCGCGGCGATCTTCGGCCGATCGTCGGGAACGACACGATGCTCGACGTCGAACTTCTCAGCTTCCAGCAGCTCGACCAGAAGGCCCCCGCTCTCGTCCTCCCGCTCACCCGCCGAGACGCCGTCCGAGACGGTGACGACCGCGGCCCTCAGAGCGGTTCCTTCGTCTTCTCGACGAGAGTCACATCTGACACGGACATCCCCGGATCGATCGCCTTCGCCATGTCGTAGACGGTCAGCGCGGCGATCGAGACCGCGGTCAGGGCCTCCATCTCGACGCCCGTTTGCGCCGTCGTCTCGACGACACCCCTGATCTGGACCGCGCCGCCCTCGACTGCCAGCGACACTTCGACGTGCGACAGGGGCAGCGGATGACACAGCGGGATCAACTCGCTCGTCCGCTTGGCGGCCATGATCCCCGCCACCTGGGCGGTCGTGAGCGCGTCCCCTTTCGGCAGCTTGCTCAGGCGGCGCGCCGTCTCCGGTGCCATCAGAACGGTCGCACGCGCGATCGCTCGCCGTCGCGACAACGGCTTGCCGCCGACGTCGACCATGCGCACGTCGCCCGCCTCGCTGACGTGGCTCAGCTCGTCGCCCATTCCTTGCTCGATCCTAACGGGGCACAGGTGCAGCGACTCGATCGAGGGCGGCAAGCTGCAACTCGATCCAGGCGCCGACGTCGTGTTCGCGCACGTGCTCCCGAATCGACTCCAGCCGACGGCGACGCTCGGCCTCGGGAAGCTTCAGCGCCTCCTCGAGAGCCGCGGCCTGTCCCGCGACGTCGAAGGGATTGACCGAGACAGCCCAATCCGCCAATTCGGCGTGGGCGCCGGCGTTTTCAGACAGGACAACAACGCCGTTACGCTCATTCACAAGCGGTGCTTCCTTCGCGACCAGATTCATTCCGTCGAAGATCGCGTTCACGAGCAGGACATCGAATTGCTTGTATGCCGCGACCGACTTCGGGAAGTCATCGTCGACCTGCAGATCGATGGGCGCCCAACCGCCCTCACGGAAGCGATCGTTGACGCGCTTCGCCTCGCGCTCGATCACGCGGAGGTACTCCGCGTACTCGGGCACCTCCTGCCGCGAAGGGTTCAGCAAGGCCAACATGCCGATGCGCTCGATCATCTCGGGATGCGCCTCGAGGTAGAGCTCGAAGGCGCGGAAGCCCCGAACGATGTTCTTCGACGGGTCGGTCCGGTCGACGCGCACGATCAGCTTGTCGGGCCGGTGCGAAACGATCCCACGTTCCGCCGCGAGCACTTGCTCGCTCCGCGCGAGCTCCTCGAATTCCGACGTGTCGACGGAGATCGGTGCAACGACGGTCTTCGGCGTCACGTCCTCTCCGAGGAATTCGCGAGCGCTGTAGACGAAGTTTCGACGCCACCGGTCCGTCTGGAAACCGATGAGGTCGTTAGCGGTGAGTCCCTCGTGAATGGCGCGACGCACGCGCTCCGGGCACACACCCCAGTAATCGGGCTGGGGCCAGGGCACGTGCACGAAATGCATCAGCGTCGCGTCGGGACACTGCTCCCGAACGAGCCGCGGCGCGAGGTACAGGTGGTAGTCGTGAAAGAAGACAGCGGCATCCGGAGCCACCTCGAGCTCGGCGATGACGGCCGCCGCAAAACCCGCGTTGACCTCCGCGTAACCATCCGTCCAGGCGGCGTCGAAAGCGCGGTCGAGGTTCGGCGTGTACGGAAGATTCCAGAGCGAGTGGTGAACGAACCACAGCATCGGGTTCGCGACGACGTCGTAGAACGACCGATACGCATGCTCCTCATGAGCGACGAGGCGGAGGCGGTAGGGAGCTCCGTCCCGACCCAGCTCGTCCACCGCCGCGCCGGCGAGGCTGCGGTCCTCGTCGGAGATCGCGCTCGCGATCCAGGTCACGTCGTGATGTGAGACGAGAGGGCGAAGCGCCGTGACGAGACCGCCGCCGCCTCGCTTCGCCGTCCGGACACCATCCGCGTCGCGCGCATACGACACCGGCCCCCGGTTCGAGACGACAATCAGCTTTCGGCGCGTGGACGCCGCGTCAGACCGCTGCGACAACTGGAACTTCGGCCCCGGAGGTGTCGTTGCCGAGGAGCTGATTCATGAGCACGAGCCAGTCACGCAGAAGCCGCGGCGTGAGGAAGTGGCGACGCACGAACTCCTTGCCTCTCAGCGCCCGCTGACGCGCCTCCTGGGGGTCGCGCAAGATCTGGATGCAGGCGTCGGCACATTCGGACGCCGAATCGACCAGCCAGCCCGTCTCGCCGTCCTGGATCTGCGCGACGATTCCGCCGACGCGTCCGGCGACTGTTGGCCGGGTCTTCCACAGACCCTCGGTGACCGTCAGGCCGAACCCCTCCTTGATCGACTTCTGGATGACCGCGGCCGAGTGCACCTGAAAGGCGTTCACCTCGACCGAGCCCACGTTGTTCAGATTGGAGAGGATGTAGATGTCGGGATCCCCGCCGGCGTAGGCGACTGTCTGGTTGTAGTAGTCCCAACCCTCCGGATCATCGTGCGCCATCGAGCCGACGAGCGCGAGCTGCACGTCCGGAAACTCCTCCTTCACCAGGCGGTAAGCGTCGATCACGCCCAGTGGATCCTTCCAGGGATCGAACCGCGACACCTGCGTCAGCAACGGCCGCTCGACGTCGATGCCGAACTGATCGACGATGTACGCGGCGTCTTCGGCCGACAGGGCCATGTTCTTCGGTGCGAGCGGGTCGATCGCGGGGGGCCAGATGTAGCAGGGCGGCAGGCCCTCCGCCTTCGGAACGTACTCGCGCATGTGAAAGATCGCCGCGTCGTAGCGCCGGATGGAGGGGAGGATGAAGTCGAACACCTCCTGGTTCGGCGTCGAGAAATCGATGTGCCCGCGCCAGACCCATGACGCGCGCGAGTTCGGGAAGTGGTCGATCATGCCGGCAGGCTGGGGGTCGTGGACGATCACGAAGTCGTAATCGTCCTCGAACTCCTGCGCGTTCAATTCCTGGTAGCGCCCGTAGATCTGGCGCTGCTCCGCGGTCAGGCCCTGCGGATTCCCCTGCAGGCCGTTGTGGATTGTCTTCGTGACGTTCCAGAACTCCTCGCCACCCTTGATGATCCGCCACTCGGCGTCGAGGCCGGCGTCCTGCATCAGGGGGATGAGCGTGTAGTTGATCTCCGCGACGCCACCGCCGAACGCCGTGGCGGAGAGATGGACGACGCGCTTGCCGACGAGCGGCTCGGCCAGACGCCGGATCTCGTCCATCAGCCCACGCGTGGCGATGGTCGCGTAGTCAGCGAGCGACTTGTGTCCGGCGTTGACGAGTTGAAGCATGGTCGGGGCGCGCTCGTTCCAGCGACGGTCGCGCAGCATACAGCCCGAGGTGGCTAACCCAATGCCTTCGCGAAACGCAACCGGGATCCTCTTCCGCCCGGCTGCGTTCCGATCTCGACCTCGTCGGCGATCGCCCGGATGATCGCGATCCCGAGCCCTCCTTCCGACAGCCCGTCGGGCGCGTCGGGCGAATGCAAAGGGTCGAAGCCCCCACCCTCGTCGGTCACCTCGATCACGAGCCGGTCGGGAAGCAACTCGTACGAGATCTCCACGACCCCGACATCCTCCTCACCGTAGGCGTGTCGCACCGAATTGGACGCCGCCTCCGTCAGGGCGAGCTTGAGGTCGGCGACGAGCTCATCCGACAACGAGCGCAGACGAGCGATCCCGGTCAGGGCCAGACGACACAGCGTGATGTATTCCGCCCGTGCCGGAATGGTCAGCCGCACCACCACGCCGTCGCCGTTTTGGCTCGGCGTCATCGCGTGGGCTGCAACCATCGCGAGAAAGGTTTACCAAAGAACAGCACAGCTAAACTCCTTAAACCTGCCGAGAATTGAGGCGCTAGGGCGCTGTGGGAAGCTTATGCCCCGCGGCGAGGCGCTCTAACCCGTCGGGAGCTGCCGCTCGCCCAGCGTCACCGCGATCTTCTTTCGCGCGCCGTCCCTGACCACCGTGAACACGGCGACCTCTTTCGGCTCGAGCGAGAAGGAGACGAGCCTGACGACGTCGTCCGCGCCTCGCACGGGAGTACCGTCGATGGCGACGATGACGTCGCCTCCCGTTGCGAGGCCTTGGATGCCAAGGACGTCGACGTCCTTCGTTCCGCCCCGAAGACCGGCCCGGTCAGCCGGGCTGCCCCCGGTGACGCCGACGATCAGGGCGCCACGGCCCACGTGGTAGCCGAGGGCACGGGCGAGGGATGGAGTCATGTTCTCGGTCGTGATCCCGACGTAGGCGTAGTTGACGCGCCCCCTGGCGATCAACTGCGCTGCCGACCGTTTGGCGGCATCGATCGGAATCGCAAAGCCGATGCCGCTGTCGTTGCCGGTCCCCGGAGCGGTCTGGATCTGCGCATTGATCCCGATCACCCGGCCGCGGGCGTCGAAAAGGGGCCCGCCGGAGTTGCCGTGGGTGATCGGCGCGTCCGTCTGGATCGCATCCACCACCTTGTAGTGCTGGACCGTCAGGGCCTTGATCGAGCGATGAATCGCCGAGACCACGCCGACCGTCAGCGTGTTCTCGTTGCCGAGCGGGCTGCCGATCGCGGCCACCGGCTGCCCGACGACGACCGACGCTGACTCGCCCAGCGGCACCGGCGACAGCGAGTGAGCCCTTGGATCGACGCGCAGCAGGCCGACGTCGTCGTACAGGTCCCAGCCGACCACCTTCGCCTCGACGCGATCGCCGTCCGCGAATTCGAGGAACAGATGCTCCGCCGGCCGGACCGTTGCCGCCTCGCCCGCGTTCGTGATCACGTGCGAGTTCGTCAGCACGTAGCCCTTCGAGGAGATGACGAAGCCGGAGCCCTGCGAGACCTCCGTCGACTGGGCGGCCGGATTGCCGAAGTAGGCGAAGATCGTGACGACGCCGGGAGATCGCCCGGCGAAGATCCGCTCCGGGTCGAAGTGGTTGCCGGCGAGCGCAGGCACCTTGGACGTTGCGGCTGCAGGCAGTGAAAGCGGCGCCGCCGCCCGGGCCCGCACCACAACGGTTTTCGTGCCCTCGTCGAGCCAACCCGAACTCTTGCCGATCCCCAGTGCAGCGCCGCCGCCGAGTACGGCGGCGGCCACGGTTAGCGCGGCGAGAGCCGGAGCCCGCATCGGGCTCACTGTAGCGACGGCTCTCCCACGCGCTCGTTTTCCCGTGAAATCGCGGAATCCGTCGGAGTCGCCGGCAGCACGAGCGAGAAGAGCGTTCGCCCGGGCGCCGGCTCGAGCTCGACCGAGCCACCCATCAGCTCGGCCAGCTCGCGCGCGATCGCCAGGCCGAGGCCGCTCCCCGAGGCCACCGCGCCCTCGAGTCGGTAGAACCGGTCGAAGATGTGGTCTGAATGCTCCGGTGGAATGCCGGGGCCCTCGTCCTCGACCGCCAGCAGGGCAGAACTGTTTCGGCGCGCCGCCGCGAGACGGACCGGGGTCCCTGGCGGCGTGTGGACGAGGGCGTTCTCGACCAGGATGCGCCCGATCTGCAAGACGCGCTCCTCGTCACCCAGCGCCGTGACCTCCACCTCCCCGCCGTCGACAGCGAGATGGTGGTCGGTCGACAGAGCCACGGCGTGGAATTCCTCGGCCAGGGTCTCTGCCAGCGAGCTGAGATCGATCCGCTCTCTTTCGACCGTCAGGCGGCCCGCATCCAGACGAGAGAGGTCGAGAAGCTCCGTGGCGAGCTTCGTCAGCCGCTCGACCTGCTCCCTCATCGTGGCCATGAACTCAGCCTGCGTCTTCGGATCGAGCTCCTCGTCGGTCATCAGCTCGAGAAAGCCGGCGAGCGAGAAGAGAGGCGTCCGCAGCTCGTGGGAGGCGTTGGCGATGAACTCACGCCGGGCCCGCTCGAGCTGCGCCAGGCGCTGACGCATTCGCTCGAAGGCCGCAGCAAGCTGCCCGAGCTCGTCGCGCCCGCGGTCGACGACGGGTTCACCGAAGTCGCCGCTGGCAATGCGGTCCGCGGCGCGTTCGAGTCGGCGGATCCGGCGCGCGAAGATCGAGGCGGCGACGTAGCCGACGAGAAGGGACATGCCCAGAGCAATCAGGCCCGCGACCACCAGCCGGCTCCGGACGAACGCAATGCTGCTCAGTGAATCGTGCAATGAGGCCCGCAGGAGAACGACCGGCCCCGCCGCGAGTGGATAGGCCGCCTCGGCGAAGTGCTCGCCCCTCGAGGTGACCGTGCCGCTGACCGGCTTGAACTCGGTGAATGCGCGCAGCGCGAGCGGGTCGTTCTCGACATCCGCAGAGCTGACGGTGTTCGAGTCCGCGCGGACGACGATGGTGGGCGGGTTGTAGACGAGCACGGTGAAGTAGACGACGCGCGCGTCGGTGCTCGCCTCGGCCGCCTGGATCGTGTCGTCGAGCGCATAGCTCGGGCTGTTCGCGAGCCCCACCCCGACCGACGGCGCAGCCTCTCGAAGCTGCGCGAGCTTGGCATTCGTCAACTTCCGTTCGAGCGACGGGACGACGATCAGGTCGACCAGCACCAGCGCGGCGGCAACCACCACGGCAAGCCCGAGCCCCAGGCGCGCGCCGACGCTTCGGAGCGGGTTCATCGATCCCGGAAGCGGTAGCCGACGCCCCGCACGGTGAGGATGTACTCGGGCTCGGCGGGGTCGAACTCGAGCTTCTCGCGGAGATGCCGGACATGGACGTCGATCGTCCGCGGCTCCCGGTAGTCAGCCCCACCCCACAGCGACTCGAGCAGCATTCGGCGGCTGTAGACGCGTCCCGGATGGGAAGCGAGGATTCTCAGCAGCTCGAACTCGACATACGTGAGCTGCACCTGAACCCTCCGCACCTCGACCGAACGCCGGGCGAGATCGATCTCGAGCCCGTCCAGGGAGATCAGATCACCGTCGGGACCGGGCTGCCGCGACGCCGAGGCGCGCCGCAGGAGGGCCCTCACGCGGCTGCGAAACTCGCGGATCGAGAAGGGCTTCGTGATGTAGTCATCCGCGCCCAGCTCGAGCCCGAGCACCTTGTCGAGTTCGTCGTCGCGCGCGGTCAGCATGATGATCGGCACCTCGCTCTCGGCGCGCAGCCGCTTGCAGACCTCCAGGCCGTCGAGCTTCGGCAGCATCAGGTCCAGGACGACGAGATCGACGTGCTCGGACTGGAAGAGCCTGAGCGCGTCTTCGCCGTCCCGGGCCTGCAGGACGCGGAAACCCTCACGTTCCAGGGGGTACGCGAGGAGCTTCTGGATCGAGTCCTCGTCGTCGACGAGGAGGATGGTCGAGGAGTCGGGCATGTCGGCTCGGCGTCGTTTGCCTGCCGGGCATCAGTTTGCCAGGAGATACGGCGCCTACTATAGCCCCGTATGGCCACCGTTCCGCCCCGGACCGAGCGGCGCCGGCCGCGTCCCGGCTCGGTGCTGCGGCCGGTCAACGGCCGGCTCTATCGCGGGACCTGGCTGCTCGTCGGACTGCCGCTCCTCGTCACGGCGTTCAGCGTCGCCCGGCCGACCGCGCTGCCGCGCGCGTTCCTGCCGGCGTTCGACGGCCAGGCGGCGAAGCAGCTCACAAAGGATCTCGTCGAGTCAAGGGACCCGAACCGCTCTCCCGGCCGGCTCGACGCGGCCGACTGGTTCCGCGAGCAACTCGCGCCCTATGGGCTGCCCGTCCGGACGGAGCGCTTCAGCGCCGTCATCCCCGGGCGAGGCAGGGTCGAGTTGCAGAACCTCCTTGCCGAGGTGGTCGGGCCCGCGCCCGGAACGATCGTCGTCATGGCGCATCGCGACAACGACGGCACCGGACCGGGCGCAAACGACAACGCGTCCGGGACCGCAATGCTGATTCAGCTCGCGCGCGCGTACGGCTCGCCGCCCGGCGTCTCGAGCGGCAGGCTGCACCCAAACCACACGATCCTCTTCCTCTCCACCGACGGGGGCGCCTTCGGGGGGCTCGGCGCCGCGTGGTTTGCCGCGCATTCGCCCGGACGGCACGATGTCGCCGCGGTCATCAACCTCGACGCCGTCGGAGGCACCGGGCCGGTGCGCCTGCAACTCAACGGCGATACGCCTCGAACGCCGTCCGGGACGTTTCTGGAGACGATCTCGGCGCGCATTGCCGCGCAGATCGGCCATCGGCCAGCCCGGCCGAGTGCGCTCGCCCAACTCGTCGACCTCGGCTTTCCGTTCTCGCTCTACGAACAGGCGCCGTTTCTCGCCAAGGGAATTGCGGCGGTAACGATCACGACCGCCGGGGACAAGCCGCCCAATCCGCTGACGGACACGCTGGACGGACTGAGCGCGAGCCGGCTGGGCGAGGTCGGTCGCGCCGCCCAGGACGCGATCGGGACGCTCGACGAGGGACTCGAGTTCGCCCAGGGCACGTCGAGCTATGTGTACGTCGGCTCGCGGCTGGTCCGGGGTTGGGCGGTGGAGCTCGTCCTCATCGCGTGTCTGTTGCCATTTATGGCAACAGCAATCGACCTGTTCGCGCGCTGCCGGCGCCGCCGGATCCCGCTCGGCCCGGCCCTGCGCGCCTATCGCAGCCGCCTCGGGTTCTGGATCTGGACGATCGGCCTCTTCGAGCTGTTCGCGCTCGCCGGCGTCTGGCCCGGCGGAACGGCCCGGCCGATCGCGCCGTACAGCGCAGTTGCACACGACTGGCCCGCACGAGGTCTCCTCGGCCTCGGCGCGCTGGTCCTCATTGGCTGGTTCGTCACGCGCGAGCGTCTGCTTCCGCGCCGTGAGGTGACCCACGAGGAGGAGCTCGCCGGGCACACGGTCTCGCTGCTCTGCCTTGGCGTCCTCTCGCTGCTCGTCGTCGGCACGAATCCATTTGCACTCCTGTTCCTCCTGCCGACGTTGCATGTCTGGCTGTGGCTTCCGCAAGTACGCGGTGCGCCCCTCGCGGCGCGCCTGGGCGTGCTTGCGGTCGGCCTCGCCGGCCCGGCACTCTTGCTCGGGTCGTTCGCAACACGGTTCGGTCTGGGCTGGGACGCCGTGTGGTATCTGGCAGAGCTGCGCGCGATCGGCTACGTACCGTTCATCGTGATGCCATTCCTGGTCATCTGGCTCGCGGCGACGGGCCAGCTGGCGGCACTCGCCGCGCGCAGATACGCGCCGTACCCCGCCGCCGCGGAGCTACCTCCGCGAGGTCCGCTGAGACGGGCGCTGCGGGCGACGGTCCTCGGCGTGCGCGCGCGCC
>Ga0066710_100002855_pt1 | contig 14279 bp, 13 predicted proteins | sample GraSoiAngelo_159_FD_79666 | JGI IMG/M metagenome (GOLD analysis project Ga0066710, IMG submission 79666) | Grasslands soil microbial communities from the Angelo Coastal Reserve, California, USA - 14_1009_16_40cm | ecosystem: Environmental > Terrestrial > Soil > Grasslands | place: USA...
CGTGACCGGACTCTTCTCGCCGTGGAGCCGCGTCGCGATGGATCGGCTCTATCTCGGCGCCAATCGCCCGCGGATGCTGCGGCTCGGCGCGCGCAAGGCCGACGGCGTGATGGTGACCGACATGCCGCTCGCCTACCTCGGCGGGCTCATCGCGCGGATCCGCGCCGAGCTCGCCGCGGCCCGGCGAGAGCCGAGCGCGTTCGTGCTGAGCAACTGGTTCGTGTGGAACGTCCAGGAAACACGCGCGGAAGCCGAGCGCCTGGCCCGTCGCCAGCTCGCGTTTCGCCTCTATTACATCCGCGACGTCGCGTCCTCGATCGGCCTCGGCGAGGCGGAGGCCCGCGAGCTTGCGGAAAAGCAGCCCCAGATGCTGCGCGCGATCTTCAGTGGCGGGGAGCCGTGGGCGCCGGCGCTGCCCGTCGCCGAGCGCCTGATCGAGCATTTGACCTTGACCTCCGATCGCCGGGGCCTCGAGGGGTGCGTCGGGCGCCTCCTGGAGTTCGAGCGGCTGGGACTCACGGAGATCGCGCTGGCTCCGCACGGCGACCCTGCCGCCGCGATCGAGCTGATCGGCTCCGCCGTGATCCCCACGGTCGACCGCGAGCGAGCTTCCCGCGTTCCGTGACTGGCGGCCCGCGCATGGCGTATCCTGTCGTCGCCCGTCCGGTGCCAGGGGGGCCCAACGGAGGACGCATGATCAAGCTCGACCACCTGACGATCGCGGTGACCGACTGCGAGAAGTCGCGCAACTGGTACATCGAGACACTCGGGCTCAAGCTCGAGTTCGAGATTCCAGAGCGGCGCACCTCGGCCGTGCAGGACGAGTTCGGCTTCACGCTGTTCCTCGCCGAGACGCCCGGGGGCCCGGGGCGGCCAAGCTGCGTTCTGACGTTCCAGGTCAGCGACGTCGAGGCCAAGCATCGCCAGCTGGTGGCCGCCGGCGTGCAGTTCGTCCATCCGCCGCAGAAGACGTTCTGGGGCTACGGGGCCGATCTGAAGGATCCCGACGGCTATCACATCTGGTTGTGGGACGAGAAGACGATGCGGGAGAAGGGCGAGGTGTGAGCGCCGAGCCGGTCGCGTCGCGCTGGGACTCCGAGTACCGCGCGGGCCGTTATGTCGCGGAGCGCCCGCTACCGTTCGTCGACCAGATCCTCTCCACGTTGCGAGCCCGCCCTGGCGCGATGGCCGGTGTCGGGCTCTACGTCGGCTGCGGCAACGGCCGCAACTACGTGCCGCTCGTTGACGCCGGGCTCGACCTTCACGGGATCGACGTGTCGCGAGAGGCGCTCGATCAGCTCATCGCGCGCCGCGCCGCCCTGACGCCACGGCTCGCGTGCGTGGATTTTCGAGCGCTCGAGATCACGTCGCGCTACGACTATCTCATCGCGATTCAAGTCTTCCAGCACGGCGCGCAGATCGACGCGCACGAGTACTTCGCGCGGACCGCCGCGGTGCTGAAGGCGGGCGGGCTCTTCTTCCTGCGCGTGAACTCGGCGTCGACCGCGGTCTATCTTCGGCACACGATCGTGGATCGCAACGACTTCGGAGGGCTGACGGTCCGCTACGACGAAGGGCCGAAGAGCGGGCTCTGCGTCCACTTCTACTCGCGCGAAGAGCTCGTCGAGCTGGCGGGCGATCGGTTCCGTCTCCTGGTCGGGCCACGCGAGGACGTGACCCTACGAACGCCGCCGAAGACGGGCAGCTGGTCGCAGTGGGAAGCGGTCTGGCAGAAGACCTAGCGAGACAAAAAACTGAGGCCACGCCGCCAGCCGGCGTGGCCCCGGTGCTGCGATCGACCGTGGTCTGAGTTAGTCCCCGGCCTGAATCGACTTCAGCGGGTCGGTGCTGCCGTCCAGGCCAACACGGGGATGCAGCTCGATGACGACCTTCTTGTCACCCTTCGACTCGTACGCCGCCTCGACGTAGCTACCGGGCGACACGGTGGCTTCCTGGCCCTCGGTGACCCAGAGGCGCGTGCCGTCCTCCAGGACGATCGTGTGGTTCCTGGTGTCCATCGACCGGATCGTTCCCTGCATCTCCTCGGCCGCCGCGGTGAGCGAAAGGCCGAGCGTCAGTGCCAGCGCCAATCCCAACGTCTTCCTCATCAGTGATCTCCTTCGCAAAATGGGTCACCTAGAGGTAAGGCAATTGGCGTGCCGGATCGAGATGATCCCGATGCGTCGATTCCGCGTGGACTTGGCCGCCACCCGCGCGTTTTCAGGGGCCGATTCACCGTGGCAGAATGCCACACCGTGGCGAAGCGCCACAGCGCGCCGGTCTCAACGGGGCCGGTAGCTGTTCAATCCAGAATCCACGAGGAACCGGGCGATCAGGGGCGCCGGAATGACCGTCGTCTCGCCCGCCACCGGCACCTCGAGCACCCGCTCCTTCATCTCCGGAATCGCCACCTTCGCCGTGCGGTAGCTCTCGACGATCGCGACCAGCTCGCCGGTCTGCGCGTCGAAGACGCCGCCGCCGCTCGATCCGTAGCTCACCGTGGCGCTCACCATCCGCGGCGGTCCGGCCACCGGGAGCTCCCCGGCGGGCGCGTCGATCTGGCTGACGACGCCTCGCACCACGGTGAACCGCTGACCCCACGGGAACGAGACGAGGAGGATTTCGTCGCCGAGCGTCGTGGCCATCTTCAGACGGGCCGGGGCGACGTCGGCATATTCGGTCTCGATGATGGCGAGGTCCCGGTCGCCGCTCACGAACGCGATCGTCGCCGGCGCCATACTGGTCTGGCCCGCCAGGCGCACGTACAGCTGCTGCGGGCGAGAGGGCTCGAGGAAATGCCGGGCGGTGGCGATCCACATGCGCCGCGACGCGAAATGCGTCGCGACGACAACGCCGGACGCCGCGCGGCTGACGCCGGACTCGTGCTCGGACTTGAGCTGCACCGTCGAGGCGAGGATGCCTCGGATCAGGTCGCCGCGATCGGGGGGGCGGTCCGGGGGTCTGGGCGGAGAGGCGCAACCGGCTCCCGCGAGGACGAGCCCAGCCAGCGCGAGCGTGTATCTCACGCCTCGTCCTCGGTCGCCTGGCGCTCGAGGATCCGGTAGAGCGTGCGCCGGTCGATCCCGAGAAGCTCGGCGGCGCGCAGCTTGTTCCCTCCGGCTTCCTCCAGCACCTTGTTCACGTACCAGCGTTTCACGTCCTCCAGGGTCATGCCCTCCGAAGGCAGTCGCGGCGCGCGGTCGCGTTCTTCATGCAGATGCGGCGGGAAATCGTCGAGCAGGAGCGTCTCCGACGACGACAGCGCCGTGGCGCGCTCGATGACGTGCTCGAGCTCGCGCACGTTCCCCGGCCATCGATAGGCGGTGAGCAGCGCGACCGCTTCGGGCGCCAGGCGCTTGACCGCGCGCCCGCCGCGGCGCGCGAAGATCTCGAGGAAGTGCTGGGCGAGGAGCGGGATGTCGGACGCCCGCTCGCGCAGCGGCGGCACCGTGATCGTGACGACGTTGAGCCGATAGTAGAGGTCGTCGCGAAATCCACCGTCGGCGATGAGGCGGCGCAGGTCGCGGTTGGTCGCGGCCACGACCCGCACGTCGACCGGGATCGCGTCGTTGCCGCCGACGCGGCGGATGGACCGGTCCTGGAGCGTCCGCAAGAGCTTGGCCTGGAGAGGCGCCGTGAGCTCGCCGATCTCGTCGAGGAAGCAGGTCCCGCCGGTCGAGGTCTCGAGGAGGCCGCGCCGCGCCGCGAAGGCGCCGGTGAAGGCGCCGCGCTCGTGACCGAACAGCTCCGACTCGAAGAGGGTCTCGGGCAGAGCCGCGCAGTCCACCACGACGAACGGACGGGCGGCGCGCGCGCTCGCGCCGTGGATCGCGCGGGCCACGAGCTCCTTGCCGGTGCCGGTCTCGCCCTCGATCAGCACCGTCGTGTCGAGCGCCGCCATCCGCGCGATGAGCTTGTAGATCTCCACCATCTGGTGTGACTGGCCGACCAGCGCCTCGAAGCCGTAGCGCGCCCCGAGCTCCTGACGATACTGGAGGTTCTCGCGAGCCAGCCGGCGCGCGTCGAGCGTGCGCCGCACGACGATCTTGATCTCTTCCATCCGAAACGGCTTGGAGAGGTAATCGAACGCGCCCGCGTTCACGGCCTCGATCGCGGTCTCAATCGTGGCGAAGGCCGTGAGGATGACGACGGGCAGGTCGGGCTGGATCATGGCCAGCTGCTTGAGGACGGCCAACCCGTCGAGGTCGGGCATGCGCAGATCGACCAGCGCCATGTCGAACGGCTCGGCGCCGGCCAGCCGCAACGCTTCTTCACCGCCGCCGGCGACGCGCACGCGATAGCCCTCGCGGCCCAGCGTCTCGGCCAGGAGCTCGCGCGCGACCTGATCGTCGTCCACGACCAGGAGCACCGGCGCGGCGGCGGTCACCCTTCGGCCCTCAAGGGCGGAAGGCAGACGCGGAAGACGCTGCCGCTGCCCTGGTCGCTGTCGACCTCGATCCGGCCCTTGTGCTCGCGCACGATCTCGGCGGTGATGAAGAGGCCGAGCCCGGTACCGTGTCCGCCTTCCTTCGTCGAGAAGAACGGCTCGAAGATGTGCTTGCGGTCGGCCGGCGAGATGCCGAGACCCGTGTCGGCGATCGCGATCTCGACTTCGTCCTGGCCCGGCCGGCTCCGGGTCGTCATCTCGACGCGCCCGTCGTGCGGGGTGGCGTCGATCGCGTTGGTGAGGAGGTTGAGAATCACCTGCTGAAGCTGGTCGCGCTGGCCGAGGACCGTGGGCAGCCCGGGCTCGGTCCGGACCTCGAGGGTGAGCCGGGCGCGCGCGAGCCCCGGGCGGACCAGCTCGGCCGTGTCCCGAGCCAGCGCGTTGAGGTCGACCGCCGTCGGCTCGCTGGGCACGCGCCGTGTGGCGTCGAGGAGCCGGCTGATGATCTCGATGACGCGCGCCACCTGGGTCTCGATGACGCCGAGACGCCGCGTGACGTCCTCGGACACGAGGGCCGGCGGCAGGTCCTTGCGGAGCAGCTCCAGATGTCCCGCGACAGAATGCAGCGGCGTGCCGACCTCGTGGGCGACTTCGGCCATGACCCGCCCCGAGAGCGCCAGCCGCTCGGCGTGGCTCAGCCGCCGCTGCATCTCGTAGAGCAGCACGTTCAGCTGCTCCACCTGGCGGACCCGGTGGTCGAGCTCGCCGGTCGCTTCGGCGATCCGCGTCCGGAGCTCCTCGCTGAACCGCTCGATGCGCGCCACCATTTCGTTGAAGTGCTTGGCGAGCACGCCGAACTCGTCCGTGGTCGTTACCGCGACCGGAGCGGGCGCTCCGTCGTCCGCGGCCGCGGAGATCGCGTCCATGAAGCGCCGGATCGGGCGGTCCACGACGAACTGGATGGCGCCGGTCATCAGGACGCCCATCAGCACCAGCGACGCGCCGGCGAGGGTGAGCGCCCAGAACTGGATCCGTCCGATCAGCTCGTCGGAGCGCTGCGCGGAGAACTTCACGGCGACCGCTCCCGCCACCGCGCCCTCGAGCGTGATCGGGGCCATCACCTCCCAGTGATGCGCCGTTCCCCTGCTGACGGCTCGCGAGATGACGCGACCACGCTGGACATCCTCGGCGTCGCTCCAGTTGAACGACAGCTGGCTTCGCGGCTCGTTCGACGCGACGAGCGTCATCCCGTCCGCGTCGAAGGTGAGGACGTCGAGCTGGAGCACGCTGGTACGAATCTCGAGCAGGCGCACGATGAGCTGGTGGAGCGCCGGACCGCTTTCGAGCTCGCGGCCGCGCCCGATGGCGGCCGCCACCTCACGCGCGTAGACGATCGCGCGATTTTGCAGATCCTCCTCGATCCCGCGCCGGGCGAGGCCGAGGCTGACCCAGGTGAACCCCGAGGAGACGGCGAGGATGACCAGGGTGCTGAAGAGGGTGAGCTTGTGGCGGACGCTGAGGCGCAAACGGCCCCTCGCCCGTCAGCCTACGGCGACGATCAGGCGCTCTCCGCGGCAGCCGTGGAGCGACGGGGAATCGGGGATCACAGCCCGGGACGGTAGCACGCCCCGCCGGCGCTCGGCAACGCGGCCCCCGGGATGCGCCATCTCCCTGGTAAAATCGAAACACCAGGAGGACGCGACCATGTGGGGTTCCCGAGCGAAGCTGGCGATGCCGTCGAAGGACAAGGCGCTTCCGGGCCGGACCGAGCGCATGCGGGTGCCCGCCGCGCATTTCGTGAATCGTCGTCCGCTGACGGCGCCGTTTCCCGCCGGGCTCGAGACGGCCATGTTCGGCCTGGGCTGCTTCTGGGGCGCCGAGCGCAAGTTCTGGGAGGCGCCGGGCGTGTTCACGACGGCGGTCGGCTACGCCGCCGGCTTCACCCCAAATCCGACCTATGAAGAGGTGTGCAGCGGTCTCACCGGCCACAACGAGGTCGTGCTGGTGGTCTTCGATCCCAAGCGCATCAGCTACGACGGCATCCTCAAAGGCTTCTGGGAAAGCCACGATCCGACCCAGGGGATGCGTCAGGGCAACGACGTGGGCACACAGTATCGCTCGGGGATCTACGTCTACACGTCGGAGCAGCGCCGCCGGGCCGAGGCGTCGCGCGACGCGTATCAGAGCCTGCTGGCGAAAGCCGGCTACGGGCCGATCACCACGGAGATCCTCGAGGCGCCGGAGTTCTACTACGCCGAGGACTATCACCAGCAGTATCTCGCCAAGAACCCCGGCGGCTACTGCGGGTTGGGCGGCACCGGCGTCGCGTGTCCGACCGGGCTCGCCGAGGCCACGAGCCGCGGCGCGTCCTAGCCCGCGCTCGCTAGCGTCCCTTCAACGCCTGCCAGACGCGCTCCGGGCGCAGCGGCATATCCAGATGCCGCACGCCGAAGGGGCGGAGCGCGTCGACGACCGCGTTGACGATCGCGGGCGTCGCGCCGATCGTGGCCGCCTCGCCGATACCCTTGGCGCCCATCGGGTTGCGGGGCGACGGCGTCACCGTCTGATCGGTCTTGAACGACGGCAGATCGTCCGCGTGGGGGACCGGATAGTCCATGAGCGTGCCGGTCACGAGCTGCCCGTCCGCGCCATAGACCAGCTCCTCGAGCAGCGCCTGGGCGATGCCTTGCGCGAGGCCGCCGTGCACCTGCCCGGCCACGAGGATCGGGCTGATCCGCACGCCGCAGTCGTCGACCGAGATGAAGTCGCGCACCGTGACGCGGCCGGTCTCGCGATCGGCTTCCACCACCGCGACGTGGGCGCCGAACGGGTAGACGAGCGCCGGCGGCCGGAAGAACTCGGTCGACTCGAGCCCTGATTCGATCCCGTCGGGCAGCCCCTCGCCGTAGGCGCGCGCCGCGATCGCATCCAGGGTGAGCGCCTTGTCGGGCACGCCCTTCACCTGATAGCGGCCGTCGTTGAGCACGATATCGGCCTCGGCCGCTTCGAGCATGTGGGCCGCGAGGCGCCGCGCCTTGGCCTGGACCTTGAGCGCCGCGCCCATGATGGCCGAGCCGCCGACCACCAGGCTGCGGCTCCCACCGGTGCCGTTGCCCATCGGCGTGTTCAGGGTGTCGCCGTGCCGCACCACGATCTTGTCGAAGGGCACGCCGAGATGGTCGGACAGGATCTGCGCGAACGAGGTCTCGTGCCCCTGCCCGTGCGCCGAGGTGCCGGTGTACGCGGTGACGGTGCCGCCGGGCTCCACGCGGACCACCGCGCTCTCGAACGGGCCGAAGCCACACATCTCGACATAACAGGACATGCCGATGCCCAGGAGCTTGCGGTCCTGGCGCTGCTGGCGCTCCTTCTGCTCCGCGCGGAGCTTCGCGTAGCCGGCGAGCTCGAGCGCCTTCGTGAGCGCGCGGTCGTACTCGCCGCTGTCGTAGTGCTGGCCGGTCGGCGCCTGGTAGGGAAACGCGCTCGGCGGAATGAAGTTCTTGCGCCGCACCTCTTCGGGCGTGCGGCCGAGCTCGGCCGCGATCAGGTCGATCAGGCGCTCGAGATAGTACGCGGCTTCCGGGCGCCCGGCGCCGCGATAGGCGGCGACGCTCGTCGAGTTGGTGAAGACGCACGTGGACTGCAGGTCGACGTTCGTGAACTTGTAGACGCCGACGCCCATGCTCAAGGTGAGGTCGGGGATGAACGTGAAGACCGGGTAGGCGCCGATGTCCGCGGTCACCCGCATGCGGAGCGCCGTGATGGTGCCGTCGTCCTCGACCGCGGCCTCGAGATCGGTGACCTGGGCGCGTCCGTGCGTGGTCGCCATCATGTGCTCGAGCCGTGTCTCGGTCCAGCGAAGCGGCATCCGGTAGAGCCGCGCGAGCGCGGCGACGGTCGCGTCCTCGGGATAGCAGCCGAACTTCACGCCGAACCCGCCGCCCACCTCCGGCGCGATCACGCGGATCAGGTTCTGCGGCATGCCGAGCGCCGTCGCCAGATCGTTGCGCAAGCCGTGGGGCGCCTGGTTCGTCGCCCAGACGACGAGGCCGCCCGAGGTTGCATCGGGCGCGGCCAGGACCGCGCGCCCTTCCATCGGAACGCCGCAGAGCCGCTGGCTGACCATGCGCTGCTTCACGACGCGCTTGGCCTTGGCGAACGCGGCGTCCGGGTCGCCGGACTTGATCGGGGTCTGGTGCTCGATGTTGCCGGGCGCGTCGTCGTGGAGTTGCGGCGCGCCCTTCGCCATCGCCTGGAACACGTCGGCGACCGCGGGCAGCGGCTCCCAGTCGACGACCACGTCCGCGGCGGCGTCGACGGCGACCTCTTCCGACGTCGCGATGACCGCGGCGACGGCCTCGCCGACGTGCCGCACGCGATCCACCGAGAGCGGATAGTGCTTGCGCCCGACGTTGGCCGACGCGTCCCCGCTCCCCCCCTCGCCGGCGCCGGCCAGCGGCAGCGCCGCGCAGAGCTTGCGGATGTCGTTGCCGGTGACCACCTTGAAGACGCCCGGACGGCGCAGCGCCGGCGCGGCGTCGATCCGACGGATGCGCGCATGCGCGTGCGGGCTCCGGACGAACGCGACGTAGTGCATGCCCGGCAGCGCCAGGTCGCCCACGTAGCTCGAGGTGCCCGTGATCAGGCGGGGATCTTCCTTGCGCTTGACTTCCGCTCCCATCAGTCGTGGAGTCGCCATGGTCAGTTAGAATACCGCATGCGCGGTCGCCGTCCAGGGCTCGTCGGCGTGGTGTTCTTGGGCCTCATCCTGAGCGCGTGCGCCGCCGGAGGCTCCGGTGCCGCCGAGCCGGTCGACCCCCAGCGCGCGCCGATCGATCACATCATCGTGCTGTTCCTCGAGAACCGCGCGTTCGACCATCTCTTCGGAACCTATCCGGGCGCCGAGGGGCTCGCCGGCTACCGCGGCCGGCAGGCCGACAAGAATGGCATCGCGTACGGGACGCTCCCGGCGCCGCTCGGGCGCGACGGCAAGCCCGATTCGCGCTTCCCCGCCGATCCGCCGAACGCGCCGTTCGCGATGCAGAAGTTCGTCGCGCCGTTCGATCTGACCAATAACCCGATCCACCGCTTCTATCACATGCAGCGGCAATACGGCGCCGGCGCCGACGGCCTTCCGATGGGGAAGTGGGTGGCGGAAGGAACGAGCGGCGGCACCACCATGGGGTACTTCGATCGCTTTGCGAGCCCGGCGCAGTGGAAGCTCGCCGACGAGTTCGTGCTCCTCGATCACTGGTTTCAGGGCATCCACGGCGGGTCGTTCGCGAATCACTTCTATCTGATCTCGGGGGGGCTTGCGCGGTATCCGGACGCGCCGGCCGAGGAACGCGCAGCCGGGATCCGACCCGACGGCCGAGTCGATAAGGACGGCGAGGTCGACCCGGACGGGTGGGTCGTCAACAATCTCGATCCGCCCTATCCGCCGCAGCGAGTGAATCTCATCCTTCGGGCGCCGCAGACCGCGCCGACGATCGCGGACCGGCTCGACGCCGCCCGCATCACCTGGGCCTGGTACGCGACCGGATGGGGCGGCGGCGCCGACGCGGTGAAGCAGGGGCTCGTGCCGCACCACAACCCGTTCCAGTACGTGAAACGCATCATGGAGACCCCGGAGGGGCTCGCGCACATTCGCGACGCGTCGGACTTCAGCCGCGCGCTGCGCGAGGGTGGTCTGCCATCGGTCGCGTTCGTGAAGCCGCACGCGAAGGACAACGCGCACGCCGCCTCCTCGACGGTCGGGGCGGGCGACCGCTGGATCGCCGAGATGGTGCGCGAGGTGATGGCCAGCCGCTACTGGCGCCGAGTCGCGATCGTGATCACCTACGACGAGGGCGGCGGCTGGTTCGATCACGTGAGACCGCCGGTCGTGGACGGCTTCGGCCTGGGGACGCGCGTGCCCGCCTTGATCGTGTCGCCCTACGCGAAGCGCGGCTTCATCGGCCGCCGCGAGTACGATCACGCCTCCGTGCTGAAGCTGATCGAGTGGCGCTTCGGCCTGCCGCCCCTGACCGATCGCGACCGCCGGGCCGCCGCGCCGCTCGAGGCGTTCGACTTCACCCAGGCGCCCCGCGCGCCGGTGAGCGTGCCGTGAGCGATCGACAGCCGAGGGCCTGACCGTGGCCGACCAGCTGGAAGCGATCGAGATCGAGACCACCGTGTCGCCCATCGCCAGCATCATCTGGATGCACGGGCTCGGGGCCGACGGCCACGACTTCGTGGACATCGTGCCCGAGCTCGGCCTTCCGGCGCGCCCGGGCGTGCGGTTCGTGTTTCCCCACGCGCCGATGCGGCCGGTGACGATCAACGGCGGCTACGTGATGCGCGCCTGGTATGACATTCGCGACGCCGGCGGCGTGCGGCGCGAGGATCCCGCCGGCGTGCGCGCCTCTCAGAAGTCGATCGAGGCGCTGATCCAGCGCGAGAAGGAGCGCGGCGTTCCGGCGTCGGCGATCGTGCTCGCGGGATTCTCGCAGGGCGGGGCGATGGCGCTGCACACGGGCCTCCGCCATGGTGAGCGGCTGGCCGGCGTCATGGCGCTCTCGTGCTCGCTCCCGCTCGCCGACACACTCGCCGTCGAGGCCGCGCCCGCCAACCGCGACGTCCCGATCTTCATGGCACACGGCACCCGCGATCCGACGATCCCGATGGCTCGCGCGCTGCGCGCGCGGGAGACGCTCACGGGGCTCGGCTATCGTGTGGAATGGCGCGAGTACTCGATGCCGCATTCCGTGTGCCCGGAGGAGATTCGCGACATCGCCACCTGGCTCGGCCGGGTTCTCGGTACGGCGACCCCGACTCGTTGACAGAACACGCGTACGGCGGTTGACTGGACTCGACGGGAGGCAAGGCGCCGCCTCCTGGTCTGGGTGTTAACCCCGTGGAGAGGACTATGGAGATACCACCGGGCTCGAGTGGCGTGCCGCTGGTGGTCCGCCGCTGGTGGCGCGCCTAGTCTAGTGTCGTAAGCCAGAGTCCCGGCGCAAGTCGGGACGCGCAGCCTCGATGCTGCGCATGAACATACGGCGCTCGGGAGCGGCGCACCGGTCCCGCTCCCGAGCGTTCGCTAGGCTTGCGCGACCTTCTGGAGATCCTCGAGCAGCATCGCGTAGAGCTCCGCTTGCTGTGTCTCGGTCTCGCCGCGCAGCACGGCCGAGGGGTGGTAGGTCGCGATCGTCTTCGGCGCCCAGCGTGTCGCGGCGAAGCGGCCGCGGTCCTTTGTGATCCTGAACGTGTCGCCGAAGATCGCGCGCGCGGCGGTGGCCCCGAGGCAGACGAGGATGTCCGGCTTGATCAGAGTCAGCTCGGCCTCGAGCCACGGCCGGCAGGCCTGGAGCTCGGTAGCCCGCGGGGTCTGGTGGATCCGGCGCTTGCCGCGCTGCTCGAACTTGAAGTGCTTGACCGCGTTGGTGACGTAGACGTTCTCGCGCTCCAGACCTGCTTCGGCCAGCGCCCGGTCGAACACCTCGCCGGCGGGTCCGACGAACGGCGCGCCTTGCCGATCTTCCTGATCTCCCGGCTGCTCGCCCACGAACACGATGCGCGCATCGGCCGAGCCGCGGCCGAATACGGTCTGGGTCGCCTGGCGGTAGAGATCGCAGCCGGTGCAGCGCGCGGCCGCAGCGCGGAGCTCGCCAAGGCCCGCGCCGGCGGGAACGAGCCGCGCGGCGCCGTCCCCGTCGGGCCCGGCCGCTTTCGGCGTGAGAAGCCCGTGGAGGCGCTGAATTCCAGGATCGTGCGGGTCCTTGAGCAGATCGCGATGCTCGTGGACGAGCCGCCACAGCACGTCGTAGAGGATTTGCCAGCGTGCGGGATCGGAGGCCGCCGCGGCCTGACGCGCCAGCTCCAGGAATTGCCGCGGCACTTTGACCGCGCCGGACGACGTCGGTTCGTGGGGCAGCGACGGCTGCCGCGCGTTCGAAGCCTCGCGCCAGCGCACCTCTGCGGGCGGCGTTTCGTCTCGAAGGAGCGCGCGCGCGGCCGCTTGCCAGCTCTCGAACGTCGGCTCGATCTCGATCGTTTTCACCGCTTGCGGTCCCGGCCGAAAAACCCGTCTTTGGGCCGCGCGTGGGCGTGGAAATGGTCGGGGATGTTGCGCATGTGACCGTCGACCCAGAACTCGCCGAGCTGCGCCGTGGCGACCTCGCGCAGGCGCTCGCGCATGTGCGCGACGTGCGATTCCGGAGGGGTCGTGCCGTGGAAACGCCACACCACCATCGGTGTCTCGCAGATCTCGCATTCGGCGATCCAGCAGATATCGTCTTCGAAGAACCACGGCGTCAGCTTCAGGGCGCGGCAGAGGTCGCAGTCTTTGACACGGGTGAGCTCGGGACCGGGCGGAATGGGCGTGCTCATGCCCCATACCCTACCGTAACCTCACCGGCGCGATCATCCGTTGCGAACGCGGGACGGCGCCACCAGGAGACCGAGGGCCGCCAGGACGAGCGCGCCCGCCAGGAGCCAGAACACGGGCTCGTAGCCGCCGAGCGCCACCTGCAGGAGCGCGGCCGCGAACGGCGCGACCGCGCGCGCGCCGTTGGCTCCGAGCGCGATGGCGCCGCTGATCGACCCGTAGTGGCGCGGTCCGAAGATCTCGGCGATGGTCGTCGCCCGCGCCAGGGTGGCCATGCCGTTGGCCGCGCCGAGCATGACGACCATCGGCGCCAGGGTGCCGAGCCGCCGCACCAGAGCCAGCTGCGCCAGCGCCACCGCCTGGAAGACGAAGATGCCGACCGTGAGCGTCCGGTGACCGAAGCGGGCGACGAGCGGGCCGAAGACGACTCGCGCCGGCAGCTGCATCGCGCCCATCCAGCCGATCATCGCCGCGACGAGCGTGGGTGAGTAGCCGCGGTCGCTCAGATACGGGATGAGATGGACGGTGACGGTGTTCGTCGTGAAGTTGCTGGCCAGGAACGCGAGCCCCAGCACCCAGAACACTCCGGTCTTCGCGGCGGCGCCGAGCGTCAGTCCCGGCACCTCGGCGGTGGTGCCCGATGCCGCGCTCCGCCCGGCGGCGCGCGGCGGAGGCCGCAGGACCAGCGCGTGGATCGGAATCGTCGGGATCGCGAGGATCAGCGCGAGCGCGGTGAGCGTCCCGCGCCAGCCGAGCCGCCCCACCAGCCATGCCTCGAACGGCATGAAGATCGTGCTGGCGAGCGCCGCGACGAGCGTCACGACGAGCAGGGCGCGGTCGCGGTCTTTCAGGGGGAACCAGCCGACGATCGCCGCGAAGGCGGGCTCGTAGAGCGTCGCCGCCATCGCGAGACCCATGAGGGCCCAGACGGCGTAGAGCGCGCCGAGGCTCTCGATCCGCGACCACACCAGGAGCAGCGCCGTGGCCAGACAAGAGCCGAGCGTCATCACGCCCCGGGCGCCGTGACGATCGATCCAGCGCCCGACGGGCAGCGCGGCGAGCGCGGAGGTCAGGAGCCCGATCGAGAGCGCGCCGGTGAGCTGGACGCGGGAGTAGCCGAGCCCGGCTTCCATTGGCCGCAGCATGACCGGGAAGCCGTAGTAGAGGATGCCCCAGGACACCGTCTCGGTGATCGAGAGGCTGGCCACGACGATCCAGCCGTAGTAGACGCTCGGGAAGGCGATCAGCGCGATCTCGCGGCTCGAGGCTGGCTCAGCGGCCGTCCGGCGACGACGTCCGAAGGATCATGCACGTGCTCACGGCGTGGGCCACGAGCGTGTCGCTCGCATCGACCACGTCGCATTCGACGAGCCCGAGCGTGCGCCCGGCGTTCTTCACGCGGGCGCGCGCCGAGATGCGGCCCGTGCGAACCGCGCGCAGGAAGTTCACCTTCATCTCGACCGTCGTGTAGCTCTCGCCCTCACCGAGGGTCGTCATGTAGGCCCAGCCCATCGCGGCGTCGGC
>Ga0066710_100002856_pt1 | contig 14278 bp, 11 predicted proteins | sample GraSoiAngelo_159_FD_79666 | JGI IMG/M metagenome (GOLD analysis project Ga0066710, IMG submission 79666) | Grasslands soil microbial communities from the Angelo Coastal Reserve, California, USA - 14_1009_16_40cm | ecosystem: Environmental > Terrestrial > Soil > Grasslands | place: USA...
GGCGGCGCGATCGTCTTCGTCCACGGCATGCGCGTCCTGAGCCTGGTCAGTGAGCCTGCGGAACGGGCGGTCTCGCCCGTCCCGCATGCCGAAAAGGAACAAGCCGAGGGCGGTTAGCCCTCGGAGGCGAGGCCGAGAGCGCGCTCCAAGGCGGGCTTCGGCTGTGCGCCGATCGCAGCAGCGGCTGGCGCGCCGTCCTTGAAGAGGATCATCGTGGGGATCGACTGGACCCCGAACCGCTGAGCCAGCTCGGGCTGCTCGTCGATGTTCACCTTGACGAGCTTCAGATCGCCATTCCGCTCGTCGACGATGCGCTCGAGCACCGGCGAGACGGCGTGGCAGGGGCCACACCACTCGGCCCAGAAGTCGACGATCACCGGCTTGTCGCTCTTGAGGACTTCCTGCTCGAAGCTCTGTTCCGTTACTGCCGTAGACATAGGTCCTTTCTTAACTGACGGATCGGTCGTACCCTTATAACAACGGTTTGGAACGCCGCGAGATTCCGCCCCTAGAATCGAAGCGATGTTCGAGCCGCTACCGCAATATCCCGATCACCTAGGCCTGGAGGAGGAGATCCTCGCCTGGTGGGACGCCGAGCGCGTCTTCGACCGGCTACGCGAGCAGAACCGCGGTGCGCCGCCGTTCAGCTTCCTGGACGGCCCGATTACCGCGAACAACCCGATGGGGGCGCACCACTGTTGGGGCCGGACGCTCAAGGACGTCTTCCAGCGCTACAAGGCGCTGCGCGGCTTCGACCAGCGTTACCAGAACGGCTTCGACTGCCAGGGGCTGTGGGTCGAGGTCGGGGTCGAGCGCTCGCTCGGGCTGAACTCGAAGCGTGAGATCGAGGAGTACGGCCTGGCGGAGTTCGCGGAGCGCTGCAAGGAGCGCGTAGCCGAGTACGCGGAGGTGATCACGCAGCAGTCGCGCCGCCTCGGCATGTGGATGGACTGGGACAACGACTACTACACGTTCTCCGACACGAACATCGAGTACATCTGGCGTTTCCTCAAGGAGTGCCATGAGCGCGGCTGGCTCTACCTCGGCCACCGCTCGGTCGAATGGTGCCCGCGCTGTGGCACGTCGCTCTCGCAGCACGAGCTGATGAACTCGTATGCGGAGCTTTCGCACCCCTCCCTGTACGTGCGCTTCCCTCTGAAGGGTCGCAAGGGCGAGGCGCTCGTTGTCTGGACGACGACGCCCTGGACGCTGCCGGCGAACGTCGCCGCGGCACTCAAGCCGGACGCCGAGTACGGGCTGACCGAGGACGGAGGGTGGTGGGCGGTCGCCCTCAAACCCGATACCCCGTTCTCCGAGCGCGTGCGCGGCGAGGAGCTGGTCGGCCTCGAGTACGAGGCACCGTTCGAATCGCTCCCCGCACAACAGGGCGTCGTGCACCGCGTGATTCCATGGGACGACGTCGACCTGACCGAGGGGACGGGGATCGTGCACATCGCGCCGGGCTGCGGCGCGGAGGACTTCGAGCTTTCACGCGTGCACGACCTCCCGGTGCTGACGCCGATCGACGAGGCGGGCAGGTTCTACAAGGACTACGGCGAGTTCGAGGGTCGGTCGACCGAGGAGGTCGAGGGGCCGATCGTCGTCGAGCTCGAGCGCCGAGGACTTCTCGTCGAGGCCACCTCCGCCGTCCACCGCTACCCGATTTGCTGGCGCTGCGCGACGCCCCTCGTCTTCCGCATCGCGGACGACTGGATGATCAGTGCGGATGAGATCCGCCAACCGATGCTCGATGCGAACGCGACGGTGGAGTGGACGCCCGACTTCTACTCGAAGCGAATGGACGACTGGCTTCGCAACATGGGTGACTGGAACATCTCGCGCCGCCGCTACTTCGGCCTGCCGCTGCCGTTCTATCCATGCGTTTCGTGCGGAACGCTCACCGTGATCGGCTCCCTCGACGAGCTGCGCGAACGCGCGACTGGCGGATTCGACCAGCTCGAGGAGCTGCACCGGCCGTGGATCGACGAGGTTCCCATCAGCTGTGAGTGCGGAGCGGAGGTTCGCCGCGTGACGGAGGTCGGTGACGCGTGGCTTGACGCGGGCATCGTCCCGTTCTCGACGCTCGGCTGGCAAAACCCGGAATGGAAGGAGCACGGGTACGCGACGGGCGCGGCGGCCGGGCTCACCGGAGCCGACCTCCCAGACCACGCCTACTGGGAGAAGTGGTTCCCGGCCCACTGGGTTTCCGAGATGCGTGAGCAGATCCGCCTGTGGTTCTACTCGCAGTGCTTCATGTCCGTGACCCTAACCGGGGAGTCGCCGTACCGCGCCGTGCTCACTTACGAGAAGCTGCTGGACGAGAACGGCCGCGAGATGCACCGCTCGTGGGGCAATGCGATCGACGCCGCGGAGGCGCTGCAAAACATCGGCGCGGACGTGATCCGGTTCATGTTCTGCGACCACGTTCAAAGCCAGAACATGAAGTTCGGGTACGGGCCCGCGGCGGAGATTCGGCGGCGGCTGCTCACGTACTGGAACTCCGTGAAGTTCTTCGTCGACTACGCGAACATCGAAGGATTCCGGCCCGGCACCGAGGTGCCCGCCGAGGTGCAGCCGCTCGATCGGTGGCTACTCGAGCGCACGGAGCAGCTCGTGGCCGAGATCACGGAGCAGTACGAGCGGTACTGGACGCGCGGTGTCATCCGCGCGTTCGACTCGTTCGTCGATGATCTCTCGAACTGGTACATCCGCCGGTCGCGCAAGCGCTTCTGGAACGGTGACCAGGTTGCGCTGTGGACGTTGTGGCACGCGCTCGTCCGCTCGGTGCAGGTGATCGGCCCGGTGATGCCGTTCCTCGCCGAGCATCTCTGGCGAAACCTTGTCGCACCGCTCGAAGGGGCACCGGGCTCCGTGTTCCTGGCGCCCTGGCCCGAGGCCCGCGAGCGAGATGAGAAGCTCCTCGCCGAGGTCGCAGAGGTCCGGCGCGTCGTCGAGCTCGGCCGTCAGGCGCGCGGTGACATCAAGCTGAGGCAGCCCTTGCGCCGCCTCGTCGTCCAGGGCACGGGGCCGTCGCAGAAGTACGTCGCCGAGATCGCCGAGGAGCTCCGTGTCAAGGAAGTGGAATTCGGGCCCATTGAAGTGAGCGAGCTGCGCGTGAAGCCGAACCTGCCCGTGCTCGGCCCGAAGCTCGGTAAGGAGCTCGGACCAGTGCGCGCAGCGCTCCAGGCGGGCGAGTTCGAGGAGCTTGAGGACGGCGGGTTCCGCGTCAACGGCCACGACCTGTCGTCAGACGAAGTGCTCGTCGAACGGACCGGGCGTGAGGGGTGGGCACTCGCCGCGGACGAGAAGCTGACCGTGGCGGTGACGACCGAGCTGGACGACGAGCTGCGCCTCGAAGGGCGCGTGCTCGATCTCATCCATCGGCTGAACACCATGCGCAAGGAGGCAGGCCTCGCGCTCACCGACCGGATCAGCGTGACCCTGCCCCAGTCGGATGCCGATCTGCTCGCGCACAAGGCCTGGATCAAGGAGGAGGTCCTCGCCACGGAGATCCGCGCCGATGGTGACACGGAGGTTCGGATCACTAAGGTGTAGATCAAGATGAGTCGGGAGACGAGGGTCGGGATCGGTCTCGCGGGATCTGCTCTCGGACTCGGCGTTCTCGGCGACCTTCTCTTCCAGGGCCAGCCCTTCGGCTTGAACATAGCCCTCTGGACGACGATCTTCGTCATCGCGCTCACGGTTCTGCTTCGAGTTGCGTGCGCGCCGTTGCACCAGGGTCGGCGTTTCATGCTGGCGCCGCTCCTGCTCTTTGCCGCGATGTTCGCGTGGCACGATTCGACGCTCCTCTTCGCCGCGAACTTCCTGGCCCTCGCGGCCGCGGTGACGATGGGCGCCCTGCGCCGCACGCAGCCTCGGCTCGACTCCGCGACGCTCAGCGACTATGGCGGGGGCGCCGTTTCGGCCGGCTGCTCGATGGCCGCGGGCGCAGCGCATCTGCTCGCCACCGACATCAAGTGGGCCGAGCTGCGCAACCCAGGCGCGGAGAAGGCGGCGGCGATCGCACGCGGTCTCGGGATCGGTCTCCCGCTTCTGCTCCTCTTCGGCGGTCTGTTCGTCGCCGCGGACGCGGTGTTCAAACAGCTGCTCTCGTCTGCGGTGCCGACGCTGTCCATCGCGATCGTCGAGCGAGCGCTCGTCGTCTGTCTATTCGCGTGGCTGGCGGCCGGTCTTTTGCGGGACCTCCTCGCGCCAAGGGAGGAAAGCCGGCTCGTGCAGGTGGAGAGGCTTCGTGTGTTCGGGCGTGGCGCTCGTCTCGGCGCGCTCGAGCTCAACGTGGCGCTGGCCGTCCTCGACCTGCTCTTTCTCGCTTTCGTCGTCGTGCAATTCCGCTACCTCTTCGGTGGTCGCGGACTGGTCGAGCAGACGGCCAACCTGACGTATGCCGAGTACGCCAGGCACGGGTTCTTCGAGCTTGTCGCGGTCGCTGGACTGACGCTCCCGCTGCTGCTCCTCGGCGACTGGCTGTTGCGCGACGAAACCCGTGGACACCGCGCGTTTCGGTGGCTCGCGCGCGCACTGCTCGTACTCCTCGGTGTGGTGATGTTGTCCGCGTTGCAACGCATGCGGCTGTATCTCGACCAGTACGGTCTGACCGAGCTTCGTCTCTACGCGATCGGTGTGATCCTCTGGCTCGCGGTCGTCTGCGTCTGGTTCGCGCTCACCGTGTTGCGAGGAAGGCGGTACGCGTTCGCCGTCGGCGCGCTGGTCGCAGGCTTCGCGGCGACGCTCACGCTCAACATCGTCAACCCCGACGCGTTGATCGCACGTACGAACGTCACGCGACCAGCCGTCGACGTCGGCTATCTGGCGGGGCTGAGTGACGACGCGGTCCCGACGCTTGTCGTGCGTCTGCCAGAGCTTCCTCGGCAGCAGCGGGCCTACCTGGCCGCGCGTCTGCTGCAATGGAAGCCGGGCGGTGACTGGCGCTCCTGGAACGTGTCGCGGGCACGTGCGGAGCGCGTCCTTCGCGAGCGCCACGCCGACCTGGTGCGGTTCGCCGCCCCCGCGCCGCGCTAGCCGAAGGCGGCGCGGAGCCGTTTGAGTCCGAGCTCGAGGGTTCCGTCGCTGACCGCGAGGGAGAGGCGCGCCCAACCCTCGCCCCGCGCGCCGAAGCCTTCACCGGGCGCAACGGCGAGCCGGTGCTCGACCAACAGCCTCTCGACGGTGACGTCGTTCGGCAGCCGGAACCAGACGAAGAACGTGCCCTCGGAACGCGTCTCGATTCCTTCCAGCGCGGCGAGGGCATCGTCTCGTCGCCGTTCGTACGTCGCGCGCCGTTCCTCGACAGAGTCCTGCGGCCCGGTCAGCGCGGCGACTCCCGCTTCCTGGACCGGTCGGAAGATCCCGGCGAAGACGTGGTCCTGCAAGCCCTCGATCCGGTGCACGAGCTCGGCATTGCCGAGTGCAAAACCGAGCCGCCAGCCGGCCATTCCGTACGACTTGGACATGCTGAAGAGCTCGATGCCGACCTCTCTCGCACCCTCGGCGGCGAGGAAGCTCTGCGGATGCCCACCGTCGAAGACAAGATCGCCGTACGCGAAGTCATGCAGGAGCCACGCCCCACTGCGCTCCGCCCAACGTACAGCCTCCTCGAACAGCCCATTGGGCACAGTCGCGGCGGTCGGGTTGGACGGAAAGTTCAGGTACATCGCGTCGGCGCGGCCGTCGAAACCTCCGAACGGCATCTGCCTCGCGCCGGCCAGCGCGACCGCCGAGAAGTAGTCCGGATAGCCGGGATCGGGCAGGACGATCGTTCCGCCGCTTTCGACGGCGCACACTGCGAACTCGATCAGACCGGTCTTCGTGCCCGGAAGGACGGCAACCTCCCGGGCCGGGTCGATGTGGACTCCGTAGACATCGCGATAGCGGACCGCAATTGCCTCTTTCAACGTCGCGAGGCCGGAGAACGGGGCGTAGCCGTGGACGTCGGGACGCGCGGCGGCATCGGACAGAGCCTGCACGACATGTTCCGGGGGCCCGACCTCCGGGTTTCCACGCCCGAGATCGACGAGCGGCTCGCCGTCCCGGCCCGCCGCGGCGGCGACCCGTGCGAGCAGCGCGGTGAAGTATTGCTCGGGCAGCCGCTGGATTCTCTGCGGGGGCTCGCGCACCAGGCGATGCTATGGCAGGCTACGAGGCATGGCGCGATGCGCGCGCTGCGGAGGGCAGGTCGACGAGCGTTACCGCTTCTGTCCCTGGTGCGCCGCCCGGCAGAGGAGCAAGATCGTGGAGTTCTTCTCTCCGCATCCCCGGGACGCGGGCAAGGCGTTACGCGTCTCTCGCTACCTGACCGACGATCCCCACGTGCGATTCAGTGTCTGGAACGAGACCGGCACCGCCGAGAGCGCCGTCTCGCTGACACAGCAGGAGGCCGTTCGACTGGCGAGGTTCCTGAAGCCCGTCAGGCCGCCGGTGTCTCTGCGCGCCGTAGCTCGACAGGCAGTCGGAAGACGACGTCTTCGTAGACCGACGCGAACGGGGTGATCTGCGTTACCCCGTGAGCGCGGAACCAGTCGCAGACGCGCTCGACGAGGCGCTCGGGAGCCGACGCGCCTGAGGTGAGGCCGACGGTCTCGGCCCGCTCGAGCCAGCTCTCTTCGATCTCCGTCTCGTCGTCGATCAGGTGCGCTTCGACTCCCGCGCCACCGGCGACCTCGACCAGCCGGTTCGAGTTCGAGGAGTTGCGCGAGCCGATGACCAGCAGGAGGTCGATCTCGCCGAGAAGCTCCTTCACCGCCCACTGACGGTTCGAGGTCGCATAGCAGATGTCTTCGCGCTGTGGCCCGCGGATGTGCGGGAAACGGCGTTTGAGCACTTCGATGATCTCCGCTGTCTCGTCGACGGAGAGGGTCGTCTGGGTGATGTAGGCGGCGGGCGTGCCTGCCGGCAACTCGAGCGCTTCGGCGTCCTCGACGCTCTCGACGAGCACGGTGGCCTCGGGCGCCTCGCCGAGCGTCCCGATCACCTCTTCGTGTCCGGCGTGGCCGATCAGGACGATGCACTTTCCCTCGGCCGCGTAACGACGAGCCTGCACGTGCACCTTGGTGACGAGGGGACACGTCGCGTCTATCGTCGTCTGTCGACGTGCGGCGGCACGGTCGTAGACCGACGGCGCGACACCGTGGGCTGACAGGACGAGAATCGCCCCGGCCGGTGCCTCCGCCTCGTCCTCTACGAAGACCGCCCCGCGCTCCTCGAGCTCGCGCACCACGTGGGCGTTGTGGACGATCTGCTTGCGGACGTAGACCGGAGCCCCGTAGAGGGAGAGCGCGCGCTCGACCGTCTCGACGGCGCGCTCTACTCCCGCGCAATAACCCCGGGGCGACGCAAGCAAGACCCGCTGGACCAAACCGTAAGCCACGGTAGCAACGGCCCTTCTCGGCCGCCGAGAGAACAGGAAGAAGCCCGTCGCTCGGGGGGGTCGGTGGCGACGGGCCTCCTCCTAGTGCTCACCGCGGACTGCAAGGCCAGGAACGCACCGCGGTTCGCATCGCCCAGTGCGAGTGAGGCTATCGAGTCGCTTCCGGCATTCCAATAGGCCGAACGGCCCATCTTTGGAACCTGCAAGGAGAGCCCCTCGCGCGGCAGAAAAGGCCGCTCAGAAGAGTTCTCGGCGGCTCGACTGGCTCTCCACCGCTCCTTACAATCAGGGCGCCCAGTGTCACAATCCAGCCAAGCTCTGTGGTTTGACGCCGCGCCGCTGCTCGTCGTTTCGGCGGCCTACCTCGGAGCGGCCGTCCGCCATGGCCACCGCCTCTTGAGCCGCCGCAGCCGGTCTCCCGACGATCGCTCCCGCGCGGCGCTCTCGCTGCTGTCGGTCTTCCCGGTGGTGGCACTCGCCGCGGCGATCTACGGAGTCGTGCTGGCCGTCCAGCGCGAACGTCCCGTCGGCGGGATCTGGCTCATCTTCGGGCTGGCGTTGTTGCTTGGGGTGCCCGCCGTCGTCGCCTTGGTGACCGGGCAAGCCCGGGACGGCCGTGAGCCCACGGATCAGGTGAGGTCGCGCGCCGCGGTCTCGGCCGTCCTGGGGCGACCCCACGACGCCGGGACGGTGGCCGAGGCCCTCCTCGACCAGGTCGAGGCGCTGGCAGGGGTTGAGCTCGCCGGTGTCCTCATCGTCGACCACGACACACGGACCGCAGGCGGTCTGGTCGCCCGCGTGAACGGGCGCGCGCTCGACTGGTTCCCGGATACCCGGATCGATCTCGACAAGGAGCCATCCGGGGTTGCGACGGCCGTCCACGAGGCTTCGGCGTTCGCCGTGTACGACGCGCCGGCATCGAAGATCGTCAGCCGCCGGATGGTCGAGGCGACCGGAGCACAGAGTGTTGCGTTCGTTCCGCTGATCGCCGAAGAGCGCGTGACCGCCGTCCTGGTCGCCGGGTCGGTCTCGAAGCCACGCGCGTTCTCGAGCGAAGAGCTGGCGCTGCTCCAGGGGATTGCTGCCGAGGCTGCGCTTGCCCTCGACCGCACTCGTTCCAATGCTGCGCTCGCCGAGGCGCTCGAGCGAGAGCGCTTCGTCGCGCGGCTCTCCTCACGGGTCCGCTCGGAGCTCGACATCGACGACCTGCTTCGAGTCGCCGTCGAGGAAACCGGAGTCGCGCTCGGTGTCGACCGCTGCTTCATCCGCCTCGGCAAGATGGGTGGCATCCCGACGGCGCAGTGGCAGGTGCCGGGTCTCGCGCCGATCAAGAGCAGCCGGCACCTCGCAGTGTCCAATCTTGCGACGAGGAGCGTCGCCACCATTGCGATCGAGGATGTCGCAACCGCACCAGAGCTCGAGGATCGCTCGCTCGGCGGTCGTCAACCTTTGCTCGATCTGGGCTCGCGGGCCGTGCTCGCGGTCCCGATGGTTTCGGAAGAGCTGATCGGCGTGCTCGCGATTCATCGCTCGGCGCCGGGGCACTGGTCGCAGGAGGACATCTCGTTGACCGAGACGGTCGCGCGGGAGATCGGCCTCGCGGTCCGGGTCGCGGGATTGTTGCGCGAGAACGAACGGCGGATCGCCCAGCAAAGCGCCTTCTTCCGCATCGCCGAGGTGCTCGGCCAACCACTGTCTCTCTACGAAACCGGCCGTGCTCTGGCCGAGGCGGCGACCGACGCCCTCGGGGGCGCCTGCGCCGCCGTTCTCCTCCCGCGCGGCGAGTCGCTCGAGCTGGTGGATATCCCAGGTCTGCCCGACGTGTTGGCCGGCGCCCTCGCCGGTGGTGTTCCCGAATCGGCGGCTTGCCTGCCCGCCGCAGCCCAAGAGGGGCGGGTGCTGGCTTCACCTGACGTGACGGAAGACGACAGATTCGAGGCGGAGTGGTCACAGCTCGCCGAGGCCGCGGGCTACCGCGCCCTGCTCGCCATCCCGGCTGCGAGCCCTCGCGCGGAGCGGGCCGGGCTCGTGCTCGTCTTCTTTGCCGAGGAGCGCGTCTTCAGCGACGAGGATCTCGAGCTCGCTGCTCATCTCGGCAACGCCGCGCGGAGTGCGCTCGAGCGAAGCGAGCTCTTCGAGGCGGAGCGAACCGCCCGGGCCCTGTCCCAGCAGCTCGCGCGGACCGGCGGCGTCCTCGCGACGGAGCTCGATCCGGCGGCTGTCCTGGACGAGGTCGTCCAGCAGGCGGCCGTGCTCCTCACCGCGGACGCGTGTGCACTGCGCACCGTCGAGGACGATGAGCTCGTCGTCAGTGCGGCGTGGGGGAAGGGAGCAGAGGACGCCGTCGATACGCGAGTTCCCGTAACGGGGAGGTTGTCAGGCGACGTGTTCCAGTCGAGGTCGCCGCTCGCCGTCGAAGACGCAGCACGCGACGACAGGCTCGTCGACGCGGACGCGATTCTGTCGGCGGGCTACACCGCCTACCTGGGCGTGCCGCTGTCGGGACCGGAAGGCACGCTTGCCGGTGTGCTTTCCGTGTACGCGGCCAAACCTCGAACGTGGCGGACGGAAGAGATCGAGGCGCTCCTCGCGCTGGCCGCCAACACGTCGGCTGCGCTTGCGAACGCGGAGCTCTACTCACGTGTCTCCCTCGAGAAGGAGCGAAGCTTCGCGATCCTCGCGAACATCGCAGACGGGATCGTCGCGGTCGACCGCGACGGGAAGGTCGTCCTTTGGAATGCCGCCGCAGAGGAGATCACCGGCGTTCCGCAGGAGGAGGCCATCGGGCTCACGGCGGTCCAGGTGTTGCAACGAGAGCTCGAGTCGGGCGAGGGGGAGACCCCGTCCGGACAGCGTCTCGTGTCGATCATTCGCGGCGGTGAGGAGGTATGGCTGTCGCTGAGCGAAGCCGTGATGCGCGATCCGCTCGGCGCCGTGGCGGGCCGGATCTTCGCTTTCCGCGATATCTCCGCCGACCTGATGGTCGAACAGATCAAGTCGGATTTCGTCGCGGCCGTCTCGCACGAGCTGCGCACGCCTCTGACTTCCATCTACGGGTTTGCGGAGACGCTGCTGAGGCAGGACATCCCGTTCGGGGAGGAGGAACGCCGCACCTTCCTCGGCTACATCGCGTCGGAGTCCGAGCGGCTGACCGAGATCGTCGACCAGCTCCTCAACGTCGCGAGGTTGGACGCCGGCGATCTGCAGGTCGAGCTGGGTCGGATCGACGTCGGCTCAGTGGTCTCGGAAGTCGTCGAGACGGCCGAAGAGAGCCCCGCGATGAACGGCCATCGCTTCGAAGTCGACCTTCCGGCGGAACCACTCGCGGCCGAAGCCGATCCTGACAAGGTGCGCCAGGTCTTCAACATCCTGGTCGAGAACGCGCTGAGGTACTCGCCGGACGGCGGGACGGTGACGGTCGGGGCGCGGCTGAACGCGGACCGGGTCGAGGTGCGGATTGCGGACGAGGGCATCGGCATCCCAGCTTCGGAACGCGAGCGCATCTTCAGGAAGTTCTACCGAGCCGAATCGGCGGCCCGTGACGGGGCCGCGGGGACGGGGCTCGGGTTGTTCATCGCCAAAGAGCTCGTTACTGCAATGGGTGGCAGGATCTGGGTCGACTCGACGGAAGGTGAAGGGTCGAGCTTCTCCTTCGAGCTGCCGGTCGCACGGGAGTAGGTGGAACGATGTCCGGGTATAGCGGCGGCGACGGCCGGGAACCTTCTTTCATGACGAAGACCAAAGTTCTCGTAATCGATGACGAGGCGCCGATCAGGCTGCTCTGCCGCGTGAATCTCGAGGCGGAGAACATGGATGTGATCGAAGCGGCCGATGGGCCGTCAGGCGTGGAGAAGGCGCGCGACGAGCGTCCCGACGTGATCCTGCTGGACGTGATGATGCCCGGCCTCGACGGTTGGCGGGTTGCCGAGCAGCTGCTCGACGACGACCGCACCGTCGGCATCCCGATCATCTTTCTGACTGCACGTGCCGAATTCCGCGATCGCGCCCGTGGGTTGGATATCGGCGGGGTCGACTACATCACGAAGCCGTTCAACCCACTCGAGCTCGCGCCTCTCGTGCAGAGCCTCCTCGACCGGCTCGACCGCGGCGAGCGTGATGAGCTGCGGGCGGAGAAACTGTCAGAGCTTCGGTCGCTGATGGAGTCCGAGTAGGCGGACGAAGTCCGCGGAGGCCCGTCTAGGGCGAACCTCCGCGCGTGTTCTCCCGACGTTCTTCTAGCGTCCGGCGAAGTCGGCCGTGACGACGCCCGCGCCGCCGTGGCCGATGAACGTCCCGAAGCTGTAGCCGATGCCGACCCGCCGGAAGCCCGGCCGGAGCAGGACTGCGCGGTGGGCCGGGCTCGCGAGCCAGGCGTTGACCACCCAGTTGGCGGTGATGTCGGTGGCCCAGGCAAGGTCTTCGCCGAAGACGGGACCATGGGCTCCACGGGAGAGCGCCCGCTGGGCCACTGAGCCGTGGGCGAAGTACTGGCGGCGCATCATGTCGGCCGAGTGGGCGCGCGCCGCCCGCAGGAGGTGGACATCTAGCCTGAGGGGGGCGAGGCCATGGCTCGTCCTCACGGCGTTCATGGTCTGCAGGAGTGAGGCCTCGGGGCTGGTCAACGTGCGGGCTTGAGCGGCGCCTGCGGACCCGAGCAGAGCGAAACTTGCCAGAAATGTTACGAGAATCTTCTTTTTGATGAACATTCGCGGCAGTCTGGAGTTGCCGTTTTGGAGGCGCCTCCCCCAAAAGGGGTAGATGAGGGCCGCTCGGAGCGGCCTTTTCAGCGGGCCGACTGGGCTAATCCGATGGCGATCAGGGTAAGGACGGCCCCGGACAGCTGGACCCGATCCAGCGATTCTCCGAGCCAGGACCAGGCCACGACCGGCCCCTAATCCCGGCTGGTAGCCGAGCGGCGAGCAGCGGGAGCTCGGCCAGCCGGTACGCTCCTTTCGCGAGAAGACGGGGCGTAGCTCAGCCTGGTCAGAGTGCTGCGTTTGGGACGCAGAAGTCGCCGGTTCGAATCCGGCCGCCCCGACTTTGGTCGTCCTCCTTGTCGCGGGCTCCGCGCTCTTCTTCGGTGCCCTGGCCGTCACGATCCGCCTTGCTCTGAACCGCGGCATCGACCCGGAAGCTGCAGCCCTCGTCACGACGGTCATCGCGTGCCTGATCTGCCTCTTCCTGGTGCGCTGGGCGGCTCGCGGCAGCGAGGTTCCCGGATTCGTCGCGGCGACCGCGTCGCTCGTCTCGGCGACGGTCGTCATCCTCGTCGTGGTGGCCTCGCGGCCGCAAGCTCGCGAGCGCATCGCCCGCGCAGCACGTCCTTTCGTGCCGTCGGGGCTCGTCTACGGAATCAGCTACGCCTGCCTGTACACGGCCTTCGACCGTGGACGGGTCACGGTCGTGGCGCCGCTCGTTGCGACCGAGTCGCTGTTCGCGGTGCTGATCTCGATCACTCTGCTGCGCACAACGGAGCGGATCGGCCCGCGACTCCTCCTCGCCGCCGCACTCGTCGTCGGCGGAGGCGCGCTCATCTCGACCTTTCGGTGAAGACGCCGGCGATCTGCTCGGTTCGGAGGAAGCGCGAGAAGTAGTACGCGAAGATCGCGAAGAAGACGATCGCCTGCTCGACGGCCATCGTGACGCCCGCGATCTCCTGATCGGTCAGGTCCGAAAGACCCCAGAGCTGCGGCGCGTCCTTGTAGAAGTCGTAGATGGGATGCGGGAGCAGCGCGAGCAGCAGGCCGAGCGGAGCCGCGAGGACAAACGCAGCGAAGAGATACAACGCTTTGAGTCCGTCCGAGTAGCGGCCGTGGACGACCGGCCACCACATCAGGCCTCCGGCAACGAGGTAGGTCAGGTGCTCGACATGCAACAACGAACTCTGATGCTGCAGCGCGGCGTCGTACACGACAGGGACGTGCCAGACGAAGTACGTCCCGAGCCAGAGCGGCAGGCTCACAAGCGGATGGGTCGACAGGCGGACGATCTTCAGCTGCGCGAGCTCGCGCGCGAGTGTGGGCGCGATGCCGAAGACCATCAGGCCGGGCGCCCACTCCGCGGTGACGACGTTCTGCAGCAGGTGGACCGAGAGCAGGTAGTGGAGCGCGATGGTCTCGATCGGAGTCACGTAGACAGCAACGAGGAGGATCACGCCGAGGTCGAAGGCGACACGTCGCCGGTTGTCGGACGGATAGCGCCGTTGTTCCCACATGTAGAGCCCGAGAAGGAGGGCGAGCGCGACAACGACGCTCCAGTGCAGATGCCACTCGTAGGGAGACACGCAGCAATCGTGCCACGGGCTCAACAAAACGCCGGCCTCGGGGATCGAATGGTCGGCATGCCGTCAGGGGACAGCGCGCTGCTCGCTGAGATCGAGTCGCTCTACCGTGATCGCTTCGCCGATTTCGTTGCAGTCGCCGCGTCGATCGTCGGGGAGCGGGAGAGCGCCCGAGAGGCCGTTCAGGACGCATTCGCTTCCATCGTCCGGACCCGGCGCGACTTTCGCCACGAAGCACCGCTCGAGGCCTGGGTTTGGCGCGCAGTCGTCAACGCGGCGCGCAAGAAGCGCGGCCGCTACGCGCGGGAGGTGCAGCTGCATCGGACGCCGTCCACCGCAAACGGGACTCCTCCGCACGACGAACGCACGGAGCTCGCGACCCTGGTGGCGGCGCTCCCCGAACGCCAGCGCCTTGTGCTCTTCCTCCGCTATTACGCCGATCTCGACTATCGCCGGATCGCCCAGATCCTCCGAATCGAGGTCGGAACCGTTTCAGCGACGTTGCACGCCGCCCACGCGAGTCTTCGCCGAGCCCTGAACGAGGTGCCGAGATGAACGAGATCCAGCTGCGCGACGGGCTGTTCGAGTTGTTCCCTCCCGACGGTGCGAGCGAC
>Ga0066710_100002857_pt1 | contig 14277 bp, 12 predicted proteins | sample GraSoiAngelo_159_FD_79666 | JGI IMG/M metagenome (GOLD analysis project Ga0066710, IMG submission 79666) | Grasslands soil microbial communities from the Angelo Coastal Reserve, California, USA - 14_1009_16_40cm | ecosystem: Environmental > Terrestrial > Soil > Grasslands | place: USA...
ACTGGCAAATGGATTGCCGTTCTGGCGCTCTATGATGCCCTATTCGGCCTCTTGTCCTACGCTTTGTTCGACTTTCTCATGGAGGAATAGGCGTCTTGGCACCCACAGCACCCCTTCGCCCGAAGCCGGCTCCACAGCGGGAGCCGTGACGTGGACCCTTCCGGCAACACGCTCTTCGGAAGCGGGCTCAAGGCGCTCTCGCTCGCCTCCGTGCTCACGCTCGCAGCCGCACTCGCGCTCGTGTTCTTCTATGCGCCGCTCGACGGGGACCAGGGATTCATCCAGAAGATCTTCTACGTCCACGTTCCAATGGCGATCGTGGCGCTTTCGGGTTTCGTGGTGGCTGCCGTCTTCGCCGTCGCGCATCTGCGCACCCGCCTGGCGAAGTACGACATGCTCTCCTACGTCACGATTCACATGAGCGTGATCTTCGGAGTCGGGGTATTGATCACCGGCTCGATCTGGGCAAAGGGCAGCTGGGGAAAGTGGTGGGTCTGGGACGAGCCGACTCTCGTCAGCTTTCTCATCGTGTTCCTTCTCTATGCCACGTACTACCCGCTTCGGTACTCGATCGAGGATCCGGAACGCCAAGCACGCTATTCCTCGGTGTTCGCGATCACCGCGGGAGCGTTCGTGCCGGTCAATTTCATCGTGGTCCGCCTGTCGGAAAGCCTGGTGCACCCGCGCGTCCTCAACACGACCGCCGGCAACATGCCCGGCGAGATGCGACTGACTTTTCTGGTCGCACTCGCCGGAGTCGCGCTCTTGTACGCGACGCTCGTAAAGCTGGAGCTAACGGCAAAGCACGCCCGGATGCAGCTCAAGACGCTCCGGCGCATGCTGGAACAGGACCAGCCGAGCGGCGCGGTGAGGCCACCGCTTGCGACGGTGCCGGCCAAGCCGGAGTAGCCGTGGCCTTCCTCCAAGACGGTCGTGCAGGTGGGCTCGGGAGGCGGGTGGAGAGCTGATGCCTGCTCTTCCCCTCGACGAGGCCGGAAAATACGTCGCAGGCGCCTACGCGGTGTTCGTTACGCTGATTCTGGTCTATGTGGCGATCATGGCCGCAAAGCTCCAGCGGATCGAACGGGAGCTACAGGTGCTGGTGACGCTCGCTGAGAAGCGGCGAAGGGAGCGAAACCGGTGAACCAGGTGCGCCACATGCTCGACCGCTGGCGGCGCCGGGGTCGAGGTTGGCAACGAGGTCCCTATTACCCCGCCTTCCTGGACCTCGCCGGGCGCACCGCCCTCGTCGTGGGAGCCGGCAACGTCGGTGAAGGGAAGATCCGCGCGCTGCTCGCCGCCGGCGCGCATGTACGGGTGGTTTCGCTCGAGGCAACCGATCAGGTGCGTCGCTGGGCCGACGAAGGGCGCGTCGACCTCTCCATTCGTCCTTACCAAAGCGAGGACCTGGAAGGTTGCTTTCTCGTGATCGCCGCCACGGGGCGGAGCGAGACGAACGTTCGGGTCTCGGCCGACGCAGAGGCACGCCAGGCCCTTTGCAACGTTGTCGATGTTCCAGAGCTCTGCAACTTCATTCTTCCCTCGATCATGCGCCGGGGGGACCTGGCGATCGCGGTCTCGACCGCGGGCGCAAGCCCGGCGCTTGCGCGAAAGATCCGCCTCGAGCTCGAGCACACCTACGGTCACGAGTACGCGCTCGCGCTCGAGATCCTCGGGGCGCTCCGGGAAGAGCTTCGCGAGCGGTACCCCAATCCCCACGACCGAAAGATCCTCTTCGAGCGGATCGTTTATTCCGACTTCCTCGAGATGGTGCGTCGCGGGGACACGGATGCGATCGAGGCCTGGATCGCGAAGTGCATCGAGGAAGGGCCGGACTATGCCTCCTCGGAACAGCACGAGGCGACGCTCGAAGCCGCGCTTGCGGCGAGCGGAAACGGAGTCGAGGCGCGGCGATGAGTGAGCTGCTGGCGCTCGGGATCTCCCACAAGACGGCGCCGGTGGAGCTGCGCGAGCGCGTCGCACTGCCGGAGGGTAGAGCGGCATCGGTCCTGCGAGAGCTCGTCTCGACCGAGGACATCCACGAGGCGGTCGCGCTCTCCACCTGCAACCGAACCGAGCTCTATCTCGCCGTCGGGGACGATGTCGAGGCAGAGACCACCGCGCTCGGGATACTTGCCCGTCAGGCTGACATCCGGCCGACCGAGCTCGTCTCGCATCTCTACTCGATCCGGAACCGCGAGGCTGCACGCCATCTCTTCCGCGTGACTGCCGGGCTCGACGCGATGGTCGTCGGTGACACCGAGAGACAGGGCCAGGTGAAGCGGGCCTACGAGCTGGCACTCGTGGAGCGGACCACGAGCGCCATCATGAACCGGCTCTTTCGCGAGGCGCTCACAGCCGGAAAACGGATCCGAAGCGAGACCGCGATCAGCTCTGGCCACGTGTCCGTCAGCTCGGTGGCGGTCGCGCTCGCGAGGGAGACGCTGGGCGACCTCACCGGTCGTCGCGTGATCATCATCGGCGCCGGCGAGACCGGTGAGCTCACTGCGAAGGCCTTCGTGGACGCAGGGGTCACCTCCGTGTTCGTCGCGAACCGCCACTACGATCGCGCGATCGGGCTCGCGCAGCGCTTCGGCGGCCGCGCTGTCCGCTTCGACGAGCTCCCGGCCGAGCTCGAGCGGTCCGACATCGTCGTGTCCTCGACCGGTTCACCGCACAGCATCATCGAACGAGACGAGCTTGCGACGGTGATGGCGTCCCGAGCGCAACCGCTGCTGCTCATCGACATCGCCGTTCCCCGTGACATCGATCCCGGCGTCGGACGGCTCGACGGCGTGGTGCTTCGCGACATCGACGACCTTCAGCAAGTCGTCGAGCGCAACCTCTCCGGTCGGCAGGCGGAGGCTCGTCGCGCCGAGTCGCTTATCGACCACGAGCTCGAGCGGTTTACGCGGTGGCTCGACACCCTCGAGGTGTTGCCCACCATCACCGCGCTGCAGGCACGAGGGGAGTCGGTCGCTCGCCATGTGTTGCGTGAGAACGAGCACCGGTGGGAGGCGCTCAGTGAGGCCGACCGAGAGAGGCTCGAGGTGCTTGCGGCGACGATCGCCAAGCGTTTGCTCCAGCAGCCGATCTTGAAGCTGAAGGGAAATGCCGACGAGCACGCCACGTATGCATATATCCAGGCGCTTCGCGAGCTCTTCGCTCTCGACGCGCAGGCTGACTCGGCGTTCAGCGGCGGTGAGCACGAGCGGAAAGCCGAGCCTCGGCTCAGCAAGCAGACGCAGCCGGAAGTCACGCCATTTCGAAGGCGAAGAGCGCAGAGACGGCCCTGATCAGGATCGGAACGCGCGGAAGCGCTCTTGCGCTCGCGCAGGCTGAGTCCGTGGCGCGCGCCCTCGGGCAATCGGGCGAGGAGGTCACGACAGAGGTGGTGGCGATCCGGACGTCCGGCGACCACGGAGGGAGCGGCGTGGGCGATGCGGAGCAACCGCCCGACGCCCCGCGCGACAAGTCGCGGTTCGTCAAGGAGATCGAAGACGCGCTTCTTCGAGGAGAGATCGAGCTCGCCGTCCACAGCGCGAAGGACGTCCCGGCCACCCTTCCCGAGGGGCTCGCGATCGTCGCAGTGCCCCCGCCTGAGGATCCGCGCGACGCGGTGGTCGGCGCGAGTGACTCCTTGCAGGACCTTCCCGACGGAGCCCGGGTCGGCACCTCGAGCCTGCGGCGGCGCTCTCAGCTGCTCGCGATCCGGCCGGACCTCGACGTCGCCGACCTTCGTGGCAACGTCGACACCCGGCTTCGAAAGCTCGCCGCCGGGAACTACGACGTGATCGTGGTAGCCCTCGCCGGCCTCGTGCGGCTCGGCCGAGCCGGAGAGGCAAGCGCTGTGCTGGAGCCGCGCGAGATGGTGCCGGCGCCGGGCCAGGGGATCCTCGCGCTCGAGGCTCGCCTGGGCGATGACGGGGTCGCGACCGCCGCCGCTTCTGTCGGCGACCGCTCAGCGGTCGCCCGTCTCGAGGCGGAGCGCGCGGTCGTGACAGCCCTCGACGCAAGCTGTCGCACGCCCGTCGGAGCGTTCGCGGAAGTCGAGGGCGGCAACCTGCATCTCCAGGCGTATGTCGGCCAGCCGGACGGAAGCGCGTGGATTCGTGACGAGATTCTCGGCGAGGCAACCGATGCCGCGAGCCTCGGTCGAGCGCTCTCCGAGCGGCTGCTGGCGGCCGGCGCCGGAGAAATCCTTCGCCGCGCCAAGGCTCTGGCCACCGGATGAAGGCCGGCAAGCCGGGCACCGTCTATCTCGTCGGAGCCGGACCGGGCGACCCGGGGCTCCTGACCCGGCGCGGACTGGAGCTGCTCAAGGAGGCAGACGTGGTCGTCTACGACCGGCTGGTGCACCCGGCCCTCGTCGGCGAGGCGCGAGAAGATGCCGAGCTTCTCTACGCCGGCAAGGAGCCGGGGCAGGGCGCCGCCGCGCAGGCGAAGACGAACGACCTGATCGTCGAGCGGGCGCGGCACGGAAGGCTGGTGGTCCGGTTGAAGGGCGGAGACCCGCTCGTCTTCGGCCGCGGGGGCGAGGAGGCGGAAGCGCTCGTCGAAGCGGGAGTGCCGTTCGAGATCGTTCCCGGCGTCACCGCCGGCGTCGCGGCGCCGGCCTATGCAGGCATTCCGGTCACCCACCGGGACGAGGCCTCGGCCGTGGCGTTCGTGACGGGACACGAGGATCCGGCCAAGCAGTCGAGCGCCATCGACTGGCAGGCGCTTGCCGCCTTTCCCGGCACGCTCGTCTTCTATATGGGGGTGCGAAGCCTCGCGGAGATCGCCGGTCGCCTGATCGAGCACGGGAGGCCGGCGGACGAGCCGGCGGCGGTCATCGAGCGCGGTTCGCTTCCCGCGCAGCGGGCGGTGAGCGGTGCGCTCAGCGAGATCGCCGAGCGCGCCGCCGACGAACGCATCGCTCCACCGGCCGTCACCGTGGTCGGCCCCGTCGCCCGGCTCCGCGAGCGTCTTTCATGGTTCGAGCACGCGCCGCTCCACGGCAAGCGAGTGATCGTGACCCGCGCACGTGCTCAGGCGAGCGAGCTCGCCGAGCGGCTCCGGCGACTTGGCGCAGAGGCGATCGAGGTGCCGGTGATCCGGATCGAGGCGAAGCCCGATGGTCCGGAGCTCTCTTCCGCGATCGATCGCCTCGCCGCCGGTGCCTACGACTTCGTGTGCCTCACCAGCCCGAACGGAGCGGAGCTCCTGCTCGAGGCGCTCGCCCGGCGCGGGCTCGACGCGCGCTCGCTGGCGGGCACGACTCTGGCGGCGATCAGCCCCGGAACAGCCGATACACTCGCAAAGTTCGGACTGCAAGCCGATGCGGTGCCGGAGCGGTCGATCGCAGAGGCGCTTGCGGACGAGCTTCGGAAGCGTGGGGTCGACGGCAAGCGTGTGCTCCTGGCCAGGGCATCGGAGGCGCGCGCAGTGCTCCCGGAGGCGCTCACTGAGGCAGGCGCCGAGGTAGATGTCGTGGCGCTTTACGACACGGTGCCCCAAGCGCTCGACGAAGAGCTCCTCGCCGAGATCCGGAAAGCCGACTACATCACGTTCACGAGCTCCTCGACCGTCCGCTGCTTCCTGGAGGCGCTGGGTAGAAGCGGCCGCGTGCCGCCGAGTGCCCGGGTCGTCTCGATCGGCCCGATCACCAGCCAGACCGCGCGCGAGGGCGGGATCGAGGTCCACGCCGAAGCCAAGCGCCACGACATAGACGGCCTCGTGCAGGCGCTCGTGGACGACGCGCCCTGAGCCGCGAGTGCTGCCGATCACCTTCCTGTCGGACTACGGCGCCCAGGACGATTTCGTCGGCGTCTGTCACGGGGTCATCCACGAGGTCGCGCCGGGAGCGACCGTGATCGACCTCGCGCACGGCCTTCCGGCCTCGGAGATAAGGCCGGCGGCCCTTGTGCTCCGGAACACGGTTCCCTTTCTTCCGAAAGGCGTGCACCTCGCCGTCGTCGACCCGGGCGTTGGAACCGCGCGCCGGCCAGTGGCTCTCCGCAGCGTCGATGGCCGCTTCTTCGTCGGGCCCGACAACGGACTGCTGTCGCTCGCGATGGTGGAAGCCGGCGGCGTCGATGCCGCGGTCGACATCAGCGACTCCCGTTTTCGCCTGGAGCCGGTGTCTGCGACCTTTCACGGCCGCGACATCTTCGCGCCGGTCGCCGCCCGTCTCGCGCTCGGGACCACGCTCGAGGAGACAGGCGAGGCATTCGCGCCGGCTGACCTCGTGCAGCTCGAACTGCCGGTAGCGGAAGTGTCCGAGGGCGAAATCGAAGCCTGCGTGATCTACGTCGACCGCTTCGGAAACGCGCAGCTGAACGTGACACGCAGGCAGATGGACGTCGCCGGGCTGCGACCCGGCACCTCGCTCGGCGTCGAGATCCGCGGCAAGCGTCATCAGTGCATGTACGGCGAGACGTTCGGTGACGTTCCGCAGGGCGGTCTGATCGCGTACGAGGATGCCTACCGCACGATCGCGCTCGCCGTCAACCGCGGCGCCGCCGCGCGCGTGTTGGAGCTCGAGCTGGACACGCCGGTGCGCCTGGTCGCGCAGCCCTCCTCGTGACGGTTGCCCGGCCGTTGAAATTTCGAGCGTCGGCGCGTCCGCTACCCGGGCCCCTGGTGCATCTCGACACGGTTACCTCTACGAACGATCACGCCCGCGCCCTGGCGTCGACAGGCGCGCCGGGCGGTACCGTCGTGGTGGCAGAAGTGCAAACCGCCGGTCGCGGCCGTCAGGGGCGGACCTGGGTTGCCCCGCGGGGCAGTGGCCTCGCGCTTTCGCTTCTCCATCGCCCGGGCGAATCGGGTTCGACGCGGTCGGCGGCCTATCTCCCCTTCGCAGCAGCCGTCGCGGTCAGCGAGGCGTGTGAGGGCGTCTCGGCGGTGAAGTGCCAGATCAAATGGCCGAACGACGTCCTCGTGGGCGGCAGGAAGATCGCCGGCATCCTGATCGAGTCCCGGCCCGCTGACGGATGGGCGGTGATCGGCATCGGGCTCAACGTCGACACCAGGGAGGAGCATCTGGGGCCCGATCTTTCATCGAGTGCGACGTCGCTTCGCATCGAGACCGGCGGACGGGTTGACCGCAACCTGGTGCTCGACGCACTGCTCGATGCGCTCGCTGCACGGCTCGGATGTGAGCAGGGCCTGGAGGATGTGCTCGCGGCCTACCGGCAGCGTGATGCACTCGAGGGAAAGCGAGTGAAGTGGACTTCGGGCGGCGAGCTTCGAAGAGGCGAAGCGCAAGGAGTGGACGATGACGGCAACCTCGTCGTGCTTGCCGACGGGGGAGAGCGTCTCGCTCTCGATGCCGGCGAGGTCCATCTGCTGGGCGCGTAGAGGACGGGCCTAATCGCCCGGCTTTTCCGCGATCTCCTCGTGCCAGCCCAACCCGCCGTCGAGGTCCGGATCCGGGCCGTCCCCGGCTCCCATGAGCTGCTCGATGTCTGCCTCTCCTTCATCGGCGCCGGCGACGACTGCGACATCGTCCGCATAGGTGCCGGTCTTGCCGGGAGCCTCGGCATTCTCCGCCGCTTCATCGGAACGCTGTTGGGCCCCGTTCCCGGCCGGGGCCGGCCCCGCGAGCCGCTCCTCGTCGGGCGGCCGCCCCCTGCGCTTCCGCCGCTTCTTGCCCCTCGGGAAGTTCCGCAGAAGCTCACGCGCAAGAGCCGATGGTTTTCTCGCCATCCGGTTCCGCGCCCCGCGCAGCACCTCCTCCGCCTCCGGACTATGGGCCAGCGCCGCCGCCAGGAGCGCCGCCGCGAGCCGACGATCGTGCTTGCGCGCAGCCTGAACGAGCCGCCGGGCATTCCGGCCGTGGGCTGCGCCGGATGAGTTCACCAGGAGGCCGAGCAGGCGCTTTGTCTCGGGCCAGCGCTGGACCGCGTACTCCTCGTGAACCTCGCGTGAGTATTCGGCCAGCCGCCAAAGCCAAGCCTGAGCTTGGTCCCGCCGGCCGATCCGCCGCTCCGCCAGCGCCTGAAGAAGCGTGCGCGCACCTTCTCGCCGCTCCTCGCGCGACCACGTGCCGATGATCTCGACCGCTTCGTCAAAGCCCTCGGCGTCGCGGCGAGCCGCGATCTCGGCGAGCGCTCGCTGTCGAAGCTGCGGGTTGCGGTTGCGCTTCACACACGTAAGCAGGAAGCGCCGGCGAAGCTCGCCGGTCGAGTCGTGGTGCAGCATCGCTTTCGCCCGGCGCCATCCGTTGGGAACGACCCTCGCTCCGGCGAGGGCGGCCCAGGCGTGCTGCTCGTCCGACGGCAGGTGCTCCACCGCTATCCGCCAAAGCTCGCGCTCGAACACCCGGAGACGTCGCTCGGGGTCAGCGGTCACCGGGACGATCCGCCGCTCCACGCGGAGGCGCCTTCCGCGGCCGCGCCGAACCGGGCCAACCACGATCGCCCCGCCTCTGTAGACGTCACGGTCGAGCAGGCTGTGCAGCGTGACGATCGTCGCGTCGTTCCTGGTCGCCGGATGGACGAAGTCGATGACGATGCCGGCCTCCTTCCCGGGATGACGCCGCGTGACGCGGCCGACCCGCTGCTGGTAGACGCGCTTCGATGCGGTCGGCGCGAGGTGCATGCAGACGGTGGCCCGGGGCGAGTTCCAGCCCTCCGCCAGGAGCATCGCGTTGACGAGCAAGTCGATCTCGCCACGCTCGAACGCCGCAAGGATCTCTGCCAGCTCGCGCTTCGGCGTCTCGCCCGAGACGGCCTTCGCCTTCACTCCCGCGGCCTGCATCGCCTGGGCCACGTTGTGAGCGTGCTTCACGCCGGCGGAGTAGAGGATTCCGGGAAGGTTCTTGAAGCGGACCCGGTAGAGGTCCGCGATTGCCGCATTGAACGGCCCCTGATCGAGCAGCGCCGCCAGCTCCTCCTGATCGAAGTCCTGGTCCACCTCGCCCTTCCGCAAAGGCACCTTCGCAAGTGTTCGAACGTTTGGCCCGGGCGGAATGCGGATGCAGCGAAGCGGCGCTATCACCCCTCTGCGCGCAGCCTGCGCGAGGTCGAACCGGCTCGTCTGAGTCGGGAACAGATCGGCGACGTGCCGGGCGATCAGCGCGCCGGTTGCCGTCATCCCGACGAAGATCGGGCCCTGCCAGCGCCTGATCGCGGCACTCGTCTTCTCTCCGAGCGCCGTGTGTGCCTCGTCGCACACGACGATCGTGTACGCGTCGGAGGCGCTGCCGCCGTTTCGCACGAACCACTGGTACGTCTCGACGGTGACCGGTCCGTCCGCTCTGTCCTGCCTGTTGAGCAAGGGCTTCGAAATGCGATTGCCATAGCCGCGATCCACCAACTCCCCGAGGAACTGGTCGACGAGGTTGCGCCTGTGGGTCAGGATCAGGACCCCTCCCGTGCGCGACGCCTCGACGAAGCCGAGCGCGGCCACCGTCTTGCCGGCGCCGGTCGCGTGCTCGAACCAGAAACGTCTAGCGGCGCTCGGGTCCTCCGGCTGCTCCGGCAGCTGCTCGTCGTCCTCCTCACCGCGTCCGTCTTGCCGTAGCTCGTCCTCCAGCCAGTCGCCGTTTGGCTCCGCATCGAGCTCCCCGTTCCCGACCAGCTCCGCTTCATCGACCTCCCGATCGCCATCCTCGGCGCCGTCCCCTTGCCAGCCGGCCGCCGTGAGCTCCTCTTTGGCACGGTCTCGGGCGCCGTTCTGACGCTCCGCCTCGGCGATCAGCGCCGTAAGCGTGCCTGACAGCGCATCCACCTGGTGCTCCGAGAGCACGGCCCCGTCGGCGAGCTTCGGCTCGTCGTCGGCAAGCAGCCGTTCCAAGCCAAGCAACAGGGAGAACTGCTGGCGCCACTCGTTCGAGGGCGTGTCGCGACCGGCCTCGATCTCGGCCAGGGCAGCGTCGACTGCCCGCCGGACCGCCGTGCCGGGCCTCAGTGTTTCTTCGTCGGGCGCGATCGGCTCGCGCGCCCATTCCTCGACGCGAGCAAGCTCCTCGCGGGAAGGAACGGTCGCGGCTGCCGACGCCGCTCGGGTGGTGTTCGCCATTTCGAGGCTTTCTGGATGATCGAGTGCCCCCGCATGCCAGCGGCGCTGCAACGCTCATCCCTCCGCGCCGCCCGCACGAACCTCTTGCTCGAGGAGGGGCTCCGCGGCCCACGGACACTTCCTTACGCCCCGCGGACGCGGTACACACTGTATTAAAGCAGCCGGCGGCAGCAGCGGGGGCCATAATCAAGTCCATGGGCAGGTTTCTTGCCGCCTTTTCGCCAGTTGCGTGCCTGCTGGCCGCAATTGGGGCTCTGGCCGTCGCGGCCACTTCCCCGAAGCCTCCCCCCGGCCCCCTCGTTCGCTCGATCGCCCTCGATCTCACGATCGACCCGGCTTCGGCCGACTGGATCGACGAAAGCCTCGACAACGCCGCCCGCGACAAGGCCTCGCTCGTGATCTTCCGCCTGGATACGCCCGGCGGCTTGGACGAGTCGATGCGCAAGATCATCAAGCGCATCATCGCCGCGCCGATGCCCGTGGTCGTCTACGTGTCGCCCAACGGCGCGCGGGCTGCTTCCGCAGGGCTCTACATCACGGAGGCGGCCGACGTCGCCGCGATGGCGCCGCAAACGAACATCGGTTCGGCGACTCCGATCTCGATCGGCCCGGGCGAGCAGGACAAGGTCCTCGGCCGAAAGATCCGGAACGACGCCGCTGCCTATGTTCGCGCGCTCGCCGAGGGACACGGCCGCAATCCCAACCTCGCCGAGCAGATGGTGCGAAAGGCGACCAACGTCACAGCCAGCGTCGCCAAGCAGCGTGGGCTGATCGACGTCGTGGCCACCAATCAGCGCGAGCTCCTCGCAAAGCTCAACGGCTTCACCGTCAAGGGGGCCAAGCATCAGGTCCTTCACACGAGCGGCGCCCGCATCGAGAGCCGCGGCGTGCCCTTCAAGTTCCAGCTCCTGGAGCTGCTCGTCAACCCCAACACGGTTTTCCTTCTCTTCACGCTCGGGCTGATCGGTATCGGCTTCGAGCTATTCCACCCGGGCGCGATTCTTCCCGGATCGCTCGGAGGCGTCGCGCTGATACTGAGCCTCTACGGGCTCGCGCAGCTTCCGACGACCGCCGCCGGGCTGCTCCTCATCCTGCTTGCCTTCGGCTTGTTCGTGGCGGAAGCGTTCATCCTCAGCCACGGAGCACTCGCAGCCGGCGGCATCGTCTCGCTGATCTTCGGCGGTTTGCTCCTCTTCAACACGAACTCGGGCGCCTTCTCGGTCTCGGTCCCGATAGTCATCTTCGCCGCCGCTATGCTCGGGGGGTTCTTCGTGTTCGTGATCAGCAAGGCGGTGGGGGCGCGACGAGGCCGTGTCTATACCGGATCGGAAGAGATGATCGGCGAGCGAGGCGTAGTTCGATCACCCCTCGACCCAACCGGCCACGTCTTCGTCCGCGGCGCGCTCTGGCGAGCAGTCGCCCCCGACTCGGACTCAATCGAGGTCGGAGACCAGGTCGTCGTGGAGAAGGTGGACGGCCTCACCCTCACGGTGCGTAAGGCAGGCGAAACCGAAATGCAGGCGCAGGGACCAGAGACGCCCCTCGTGGAGGCCGACACGCCGGGCACTTCGAGCCGCCGGATATGAGTAAATTGCTCTAGCCGTGGCCGCTCTTCTCACCGTAATCGGGGTCCTCGTCTTCTTCGGCGTCATCCTGCTCGCCAGCGCGATCAGGGTGCTGCGTGAGTACGAGCGTGGCGTCATCTTTCGCCTGGGGCGACTGATAGCTCAAAAAGGCCCGGGCCTGATCTTCCTGATCCCGATCATCGACAAGATGGTGCGGGTCGACCTGCGCACGGTCACACTCAGCATTCCGCCGCAAGAGGTGATCACCCGGGACAACGTGCCGGCGTCCGTGAACGCGGTCTGCTACTTCCGGGTGGTCAACGCGAACGACGCGATCGTGCAGGTCGAGAACTTCCTGCTCGCCACCTCGCAGATCGCCCAGACGACGTTGAGAGCGGTGCTCGGCCGCGCAGAGCTGGACACGCTGCTCTCGGAGCGGGAGCGGCTGAACGACGAGCTCCAGCGGATCATCGACGAGCAGACCGAGCCGTGGGGCATAAAGGTGACGACCGTCGAGATCAAGGACGTGGAGATCCCGCAGACGATGCAGCGGGCGATGGCGCGGCAGGCTGAGGCGGAGCGCGAGCGGCGGGCGAAGATCATCGCCGCCGAGGGCGAGTTCCAGGCATCCGAGAAGCTCTCCCAGGCTGCGGAGAGGATCGGCAAGCATCCGGTCGCGATACAGCTCCGATTCCTTCAGACCTTGCTCGAGGTGGGCTCCGAGCGCAACTCGACGACGATCTTCCCGGTGCCGATCGACCTCTTCCAGCCGTTCATCGAGGCTGCTCGCGGCATGGCCCGCCGGGGTGACTCGGGTTCCAGCGAAGGTCCGTCCGCTTGACGACGGCAAGTTACGGGCGCTGAGCCCCGAACTTCGCATCGATCCTCTCACCGGGCTCAAGGTGATCCTTGCTGCCGGACGCGCAAAGCGGCCGGGGATGCAGGCCCAGACTGCCGCTCGAGGTCCGGCCTCAGCTCAGCCGCATCCCGCCACGAACCCGTCCGCCGCGTCCGCGGCGGACGGCAGTCATTCCTGTTCTCTCTGCGAAGGCAGGGAAGACGAGACGCCGCCCGAGGTCTACGCGGTCCGGCCTGGCGGCCCGCCCAACGCGCCGGGCTGGACCGTTCGAGTGGTTCCGAACAAATACCCGCTCCTGGCGCCAGACGGCGGCGGCAATCCGCCCGACTCGCTCGAGCACGGGCGGGGAGATCCGGACCTGTTGGTGTCCGGGCCGGCGGGCGGCAGCCACGAGGTGATCGTCCACGCCCCCCGGCATCAACTCTCGCTCGTAGAGCTCGGCCCTGAGCAGTTCTTGGCCGCAATCGACGCCTGGCGCGCGCGCCTCTCCGCACACGAAGGTGCTGCGTACGTGCACGTGAGCGTGAACGAGGGCAAGCAGGCCGGAGCGTCGCTGGAGCACACGCACGCGCAGCTCTACGCGCTTCCCTTCGTGCCCGCCCTCGTGGCGCGCGAGCGCGAGCGGTTCACCGCCCACCACAACCGGACGATGGGTGGCTGCCTCCTGTGCGACCTCCTGCAGGAAGAGGTTCGCCGGCGCGACCGGGTGGTTGCGATGGACGACCACGCCGTTGTGCTGGCGCCGTATGCGTCGCGGATGCCCTTCGAGCTGCAACTGGTGCCTCGCCGGCACGAGCGCAGCTTCGTGGACTCCGATCCACGCGCCGCTGCACTTCTGCAAGAGGCGCTCGCCACGCTGAAGCGGGTGCTCGGCGGCTCACCCCCGCCCCTGAACCTGTGGCTCAGAACCGCGCCGAAGGATGCGAGCCACTTTCACTGGCACATCGACGTCGTGCCACGCACGACGCAGCTCGCAGGCTTGGAGCTCGGGACGGGGGTCGCTGTGAACGTGCGCGCCCCCGAAGAGGCGGCCGCCGAGCTGCGGGGCGCCGCTGGAAGCTCTAGCTAACCGGCGCGGCCGGCGGGCTCTCAGCCCTCGCTCGAGCGTCGATGCCCGAGACTTGGCCGCCCGGCTACGCCGTTGCTGTCCTGCGCGCTGGTCTCGCTGACGGTGGAGTCGCCACCGGTGGTCGCCATGCTCGCAAGCACCTCCTCGGGATGACTCCAATCGGGTATCACGGGGGCGGCGTAGTCGTGGACGCGCTTGTCGAGCGCGAGCTCGGCGTCGAAGTCGGCGTCCTCACCGTGGCGGTAACGCACATCCTTGCCGGCAAGCACTTCGATGAACACCTCGACAAGACGTGCGTCCAGCTGGGTGCCGGCGACGCGCCGAAGCTCGTTGATCGCCTCGAACGAGGAGATCGGCTGCCGGTAGGAATCGCGCGCCGTCATGACGTCGTAAATGTCGGCAACGGAAATGATGCGGGATAGAAGCGGCACCTCGTCGCCTTTCAGCCGTCTCGGGTAGCCCTTGCCGTCGATCCGCTCGTGATGGCCGAGGATGATCTCCCCCACCGGTCCGTATCCCTCTATCTGCGAGACGATTCTGGCCCCCTGGTAAGGGTGCATCCGGATGATGTTCCAATCGTCGTCGCTGAGCTTCGTGTCGCCCTTCAGAATCCGATCAGGGAAGATGAACTTCCCGATGTCGTGGAGCAGCCCGGCCGTGTGGACGAGGTCCTGCTCTCCCTCCGAGCAGCCGGCTGCCTGGGCGATCTCCTTCGAGTAGCGAGCAACCGCAGCGCTGTGGCGGGCCGTCATCCGGTCTCGAAGATCGAGCGTATG
>Ga0066710_100002858_pt1 | contig 14277 bp, 15 predicted proteins | sample GraSoiAngelo_159_FD_79666 | JGI IMG/M metagenome (GOLD analysis project Ga0066710, IMG submission 79666) | Grasslands soil microbial communities from the Angelo Coastal Reserve, California, USA - 14_1009_16_40cm | ecosystem: Environmental > Terrestrial > Soil > Grasslands | place: USA...
CCGGCCTACACCTGCGGCTTTCACGGCCTGAACAACAGCAGCGAGCTGCTGGGCATCTGGCCCGCGCTGATAGACCGGCAGACGGTGGAGGGGCAGGTGCGCGTGGAGATCATTCCGACCTGGGTTCAGTCATGAAGATACAACTGGCGAAACTCGCCCATGCCCGCAGCGGCGACAAGGCCGACTGGGTGGACTTTGGCCTGTTTGCCTGGAACGAGGCCGGCTACCGGCTGATTGCGCGCGAAGTGACGGCCGAACGCGTGCAGGCGCACTTTGCGCCCTGGCTGCCGGGCCGTGTGGAATGCTGGCCCTTGCCCAACATCCTGGCGCTCAAGCTGGTGCTGCATGACGCGCTGCAGGGCGGCGGGGCGCGCAACCTGCGCATGGACAACCTGGGCAAGGCCATGGCGGCGGCCTTGCTGCGCATGGAGATTGAGCTCAGCCCCGCCGAACTGGCCGAAGCCAGCGCCCAGCCTCGGGTCGGCTGGTGGGGTCCGGCTTAAGCTGTGTTTGTGAGCGAAATAGGCCGCTGGCCCACATTTAACGGGCGCAAGCAGCTATCAAATAAGTAGCGAAATAGGCCGGCAATCAGGTTCCGGCAATCTTGCGCGGCTTGCCAAAATCATCAATCGCCACATAGGTCAGGCTGGCTTCGGTGACCTTGATGTAACGCCCCTGGCTGCGAAAACGCTCGGCATAGACCTCGACCTGGACCGTGATCGAGGTCGTGCCTATGCGGGTCACGCAGGCAAAAAACGACAGGATGTCGCCCACCCGGACCGGCTGCTTGAAGACGAACTGGTTGACCGCCACGGTCGCCAGGCGGCCGTCGACATGGCGGGCCGGAACGACCGAGCCGGCCAGGTCGACCTGGGCCATGACCCAGCCGCCAAAGATGTCGCCGTTGGCATTGCAGTCGGCCGGCATGGGGATCACCTTGAGCACCAGCTCCTTGTCGTCGGGCAGCTGGACATTGAGGGGCTCTGCCGTGCTTGCGGCGGCATGGCGCTGGATACCCTTATGGGCGCTGGTTTCGGAAGACATAGGCACAATCTTGATAAGAGAATTTAAACAACCCGAACGATTGTCCCCCATGGGCTCCCGAGCCTCCACCGATGATTCCGCCTTTCCTGTGCCCGCCGTTGCGGCGGGCGCTCCTGCCGTCCCCGCGCCCGCACGTTCGGACGGGGACACCTTGAGGCGGCTTTTCCCCTATTTGTGGGACTACAAATGGCGCGTCGTGGCGGCGCTGAGCTTCATGGTGGGCGCCAAGCTGGCCAACGTGGGCGTGCCGCTGCTGCTGAAAAACCTGGTGGACGCCATGAACCTCAAGACCGGCGATGTGCAAGCCGTGCTGGTGGTGCCGGTGGCCTTGCTGCTGGCCTATGGCCTGCTGCGGCTGTCCACCACGCTGTTCACCGAGCTGCGCGAGCTGGTGTTTGCCAAGGCTACCGAGGGCGCGGCGCGCCGCATCTCGCTGGACGTGTTGCGGCACCTGCACGCGCTCAGCCTGCGCTTTCACCTGGAGCGGCAGACCGGCGGCATGACGCGCGACATCGAGCGCGGCACGCGCGGCGTGCATTCGCTGATTTCGTATTCGCTCTACAGCATCATCCCGACGCTGATCGAGGTGACGCTGGTGCTGAGCCTGTTGGCGGTGAAGTTCGACGTCTGGTTTGCCGGCATCACCGGTGCCGCGCTGGTGTTTTACATCTTCTTCACGGTCACGGTGACCGAATGGCGCACGAAGTTTCGCAAGGCCATGAACGAACTCGATTCGTCGGCCCACAGCCGCGCCATCGACTCGCTGCTCAATTACGAAACCGTCAAGTACTTCAATAACGAAGAGTTTGAAGCCCAACGCTACGACGAAAACCTCAAGCGCTACCGCAAGGCCGCCATCAAGAGCCAGAACACCCTCTCCCTGCTCAACACCGGGCAGCAGCTGATCATTGCCATTGGCCTGGTCGCCATGCTGTGGCGCGCCACGCAAGGCGTGGTCGATGGCCGCATGACGCTGGGTGACCTGGTGATGGTCAACGCCTTCATGATCCAGCTCTACATTCCGCTGGGCTTTCTGGGCGTGATTTACCGCGAAATCAAGCAGAGCCTGACCGATCTGGACAAGATGTTCACGCTGATGGAAAAAGAGCGCGAAATCGCCGACGAGCCGGGCGCGCAGCCGATCCGGATAGACGCCCCGCCGCCGGTGCGCTTTGAAAACGTCAGCTTTGCCTATGACCCGGCGCGGCCCATCCTGCACAACGTCAGCTTTGAAATTCCGCCCGGCAAAACCGTGGCGGTGGTGGGCTCCTCGGGCGCCGGCAAGTCCACGCTGGCACGCCTGCTGTTCCGCTTTTATGATGTGCAGCAAGGCCGCGTCACCATTGGCGGGCAGGACATCAAACATGTCACCCAGGCCAGCGTGCGCCAGGCCATAGGCATCGTGCCGCAGGACACGGTGCTGTTCAATGACACGGTGGAATACAACATTGCCTACGGCAAGCCCGGCGCCAGCCACGCCGAGGTCGAAGAGGCCGCCCGCGCGGCGCGCATCCACGGCTTCATTGCCTCGACGCCGCTGGGCTACCAGACCCTGGTGGGCGAGCGCGGCCTGAAACTCTCGGGCGGTGAAAAGCAGCGCGTGGCGATTGCCCGCACCCTGCTGAAAAACCCGCCGGTGGTGATTTTTGACGAGGCCACCTCGGCGCTGGATTCGGCCAACGAGCGCGCCATCCAGGGCGAGCTGCGCACCGCCGCGCAGAACAAGACCACGCTGGTCATCGCGCACCGCTTGTCGACCGTGGTCGATGCCTACGAAATTCTGGTGATGGATGGCGGGCGGATTGTGGAGCGCGGCACGCACGCGCAGCTGCTGGAGCTGCAAGGCGCTTATGCGCGCATGTGGGCGCTGCAGCAGAGTTCTGCCGAGGATTGAGGATTGAATCTCGGTTCTGTCCAGTATCCACGGGCGCTGGCAGCTACTTAATTCATAGCAATTGCCGGGCCGACCTGCGGGAGGCCGGGCCCGCCCGGGCCTGGCGGCCATGGGATTCCCCGTAGGCCGCAGCACCCGCCAAACTCGCATAATCCCCCCCATGGAAACCAAATGGCTGGAAGATTTCGTCAGTCTTGCTGAAACCCGCAGTTTCAGCCGTTCTGCCCAATTGCGACATGTGACCCAGCCGGCGTTTTCGCGGCGCATCCAGGCCCTGGAAGCCTGGGCCGGCACCGATCTGGTGGACCGCAGCTCCTACCCGACGCGCCTGACACCGGCCGGCCAGACGCTGTACAGCCAGTCGCTCGAAATGCTGCAGAGCCTGCAGTCCACACGCGCCATGCTGCGCGGCCACACCTCGGCCGGCCAGGATGTCATCGAGTTTGCCGTGCCGCACACGCTGGCCTTCACCTTTTTCCCGGCCTGGGTCAGCAGCCTGCGCGAGAAATTCGGCCCCATCAAAAGCCGTTTGATTGCCCTCAATGTGCACGACGCGGTGCTACGCCTGGTGGAAGGCAGTTGTGACCTCTTGATTGCCTATCACCATGACTCCCAGCCCTTTCAGCTCGACCCCGACCGCTATGAAATGGTGACGCTGGGCCAGGAAGTGCTGGCGCCTTTCGTCAGGGCCAATGCCGCCGGCGAGCCGGAGTTTCGCCTGCCCGGCCGCGCCGGGCAACCGCTGCCCTACCTGGGCTACGCACCCGGGGCTTACCTGGGTCGGGTGGTGGACCTGATTCTCAAGCAGTCCAGCACCGCCATCCACCTGGACCGGGTCTATGAAACCGACATGGCCGAGGGCCTGAAGGCCATGGCGCTGGAAGGACACGGCATTGCCTTTTTGCCGCTGAGCGCCGTCAAAAAGGAGCTCAGGGCCAAAAAGCTGGTCAGTGCCGGCCCTGATCTGGAGATGACCATGGATGTGCGCGTTTACCGCGAGCGGCCGAGCTCTCAGGAAACGGCCAAAACCCACGCGCAGGCGCTGTGGACCTATTTGCAGTCCCAGGCCAGCCCGGCCAGCGGTAAAGACAAGGCGGCAGGTCGGGGCGCTGTTCAGGCGACGACTAGGTAGCAACCCTTGGTCCTTATAAATAAAACGCATAGTTGAGCGCGCAAACAGCATTGGCGTTTTCAGGGCCGCAAACTTACAGTGCGTCACGTTCAAGGCAGGTGCAACCGGCGGTCCATCCGGCTGACAGGCATGGATTGAAAGGCCGCGGCGAAGACTGGCATAAAGACTGCTTACATTAACGCTATAGTTCTGGGTTTTTATGCGTGCACCATTTTGGAATTTCCAAAATCGTATTTTTTTACTGCGGGCCATGCCTGTCACTTTGACCGCTCATCTTCGGGCGCGTGCTTTGCTGGCAGTCCAGGCTGTGCCGCTCTGAAGAGACCGGGTAACCTAGGCTGGGCCGGGTGGCCGATTCTCTAAAATAGTTCAATAACCGTTTTATTTCATTACAGGAGATTCCATGAAACTCAAGCTAATCGCTTTGTCCGTCGCCCTGCTCGCCAGCGGCGGTGTATTTGCGCAAGGCGCCGACACGCTTGCCAAAGTCAAGGCCTCGGGCGTTGTGACCATGGGTGTGCGTGACTCCTCTGGCGCACTGTCCTACACCTTGGGCGATGGCAAGTACACTGGTTACCACGTTGAAGTCTGCGAGCGCATCATCGCCAACCTGGAAAAATCGGCTGGCCGCAAGCTCGAAGTGAAATACCAGCCGGTAACCTCGCAAAACCGCATTCCGCTCGTGCAAAACGGCACGGTGGACATTGAGTGCGGCTCCACCACCAACAACCTGGCGCGTCAGAAGGATGTTGCCTTTGTGGACACGACGTTCGTGGAAGAAGTCCGCATCGCCGTGAAGGCCAGCTCCGGCATCACCTCCGTTTCCCAGCTCAACGGCAAGACCGTGGCCACCACCACCGGAACGACCTCCGTGCAGACGCTGCGCAAGAACAAGCGCGCTGCTGGCGTTGAGTTCAAGGAAATTTTCGGCAAGGACCACTCCGACAGCTTCCTGCTGCTCGAATCCGGTCGTGCCGATGCCTTCGTCATGGACGGCTCCATCCTGGCCGGCAATATCGCCACGGCCAAGAAGCCATCCGATTTCAAGCTCGTCGGTGAAGTGCTGAGCGTGGAGCCCATTGCCATCATGATCCGCAAGGACGATCCCTGGTTCAAGCGCATGGCCGACGATACCGTCAAGAGCATGATCAAGTCGAGCGAAATAAACAAGCTGTATAACAAATGGTTCATGCAGCCGATTCCGCCGAAAAACGCCAAGGTGGGCCTGCCACTGAGCGCCAGCATCAAGGCCGCCTGGGACAACCCGAACGACAAGCCCATGGAAGAATACGTCCAGAAGTAATTCTGGCCATTAGCGCGAAAAACCCCGCCGGTGATATTGTTCTGGCGGGGTTTCTCGTTTACTGTCGCGTGAAAAAACAACACAACAACTATTTGCTGGAGCAATGATGACTTGGGATTGGCGGGTATTTTTGAATGACGACGGTAGCGGTCGTACCTATCTGCAGTGGATGTTTGATGCCTGGGGCTGGACGCTGTCCGTCGCCGGCGCATCATGGGTGATTGCCATGCTGGTGGGTGCGCTCATCGGCACGCTGCGCACCCTGCCCAATAGCCCCTGGCTTGTCCGTTTCTCCAATGCCTGGGTCGAGCTGTTTCGCAATGTCCCGTTGCTGGTTCAGATCTTCATCTGGTACTTTGTCGTTCCGAAGGTTTTCCCGGCCATGAAGGAGCTGCCCAGCCTCATCCTGGTGGTTTTTGCGCTGGGCTTTTTTACCTCGGCGCGAATTGCCGAACAGGTCAGGGCCGGTGTTCAGGCGCTGCCGCGCGGGCAGCGTTATGCCGGCATGGCCATGGGCTTCACAACCCTGCAGACCTACCGCTATGTGATTCTGCCCATGGCTTTTCGCATCATTATTCCTCCGCTCACCAGTGAGTCGATGAATCTGCTGAAAAATTCGTCAGTCGCCTTTGCGGTGTCGATTGCGGAACTCACCATGTTTGCCATGCAGGCGCAGGAAGAAACCTCGCGCGGCATTGAAATTTACCTGGCGGTGACGGCCCTTTACGCCGTCTCGGCTTTCGCGGTCAACCGGGTCATGGCCTTTGTTGAAAAGAAGGTCCAGATTCCCGGCTTCGTCGTGGCCGGCGCAACGGGCGGGGGGCACTGACATGTTTGGGCTCGACTTAAGTTTTCTGAACTGGGAGATCATCTCCAAGTTCGTCCAGAACGGTTTCATCTTCAGCCTTCAGCTGACGGTGGTTGCCACCCTGGGCGGTATTGTGCTGGGGACTCTCCTTGCGCTCATGCGCCTGTCCGGCCGCCAGGTGCTGATGATTCCCGCGACGATTTATGTCAACGGCATGCGTTCCGTTCCGCTGGTCATGGTGATCCTGTGGTTTTTCCTGCTGGTGCCGGCGTCGTTTTACAGCCTGATACCGGGAGGCAGCAATTACCGCGCCGAGATATCGGCCATCATCACCTTTGTGGCGTTTGAGGCCGCGTACTTCAGCGAGATCATGCGCGCAGGGATCCAGTCCATTTCGCGCGGCCAGGTCAATGCCGGGCGCGCGCTCGGCATGACCTATGCGCAGAACATGAAGCTGATCATCCTGCCGCAGGCTTTTCGCAACATGGTGCCTATCCTGCTGACCCAGACCATCATCCTGTTTCAGGACACATCCCTGGTTTATGCCATCGGTGCCTATGACCTTCTCAAGGGTTTCAGCACGGCCGGCAAGATCTATGGCCGGCCCGAAGAGGCCTACCTGCTGGCCGCGGTGGTTTATTTCGTGATTTGCTACAGCCTGTCCTATATGGTCAAACGGCTGAACAGCAGGATCGCCATCATTCGCTGAGAGGGTGACTTGCCAAAGCACACCCCATCCCAAAGAGCACACTGGAGAATAAGATGATTGAGTTGAAAGAGGTTTCCAAATGGTACGGTGCGGTGCAGGTTCTCAACAACTGCACCACCAGCATCAAAAAAGGCGAAGTCGTGGTGGTTTGCGGGCCCTCGGGCTCGGGCAAATCGACGCTGATCAAAACCATCAACGCACTGGAGCCTTTTCAGAAGGGCCAGATTTTTGTGGACGGCCAGGCGGTGCATGACCCCAAGACCGACCTGCCCAAGCTGCGCAGCCGCGTTGGCATGGTGTTCCAGAACTTCGAGCTGTTTCCCCATTTGAGCGTGACCGAAAACCTCACGCTGGCCCAGATCAAGGTGCTGGGTCGCAATGCCGACGAAGCCAAAACACACGGCCTGAAATACCTGGATCGCGTGGGCCTGATGGCGCACAAAGACAAGTTTCCGGGCCAGCTGTCGGGCGGCCAGCAGCAGCGCGTGGCGATTGCGCGGGCGCTCAGCATGGACCCGATTGCCATGCTCTTTGACGAGCCGACCTCCGCGCTCGACCCTGAAATGGTCGGCGAGGTGCTGGACTGCATGATGGGCCTGGCCATGGATGGCATGACCATGATGGTGGTGACCCATGAGATGGGCTTTGCGAAGAAGGTCGGCAGCCGCGTGATCTTCATGGATGTGGGCGGCAAGATTCTGGAAGACTGCTCGAAAGACGAGTTTTTTAGCCACCCAGAAAACCGCCAGGCGCGTACCAAGGATTTCCTCAACAAAATCCTGTCGCACTGAACAAAGTATTGCGCAAGAAAAAAGCCCCGGGTTCGGGGCTTTTTTCATATGGGGTGGCTGAAAAGCCTGCCTGCCGGCGTCGATGGCGGCCTGCTTGACATGGCGCGGTCAGCTTCCGTCCAGGAGGCCCAGATGTCCTTGTTCACCACAAAGATCAGCGGGGCCGACACATAGCCCCACGTCGTGCTGTACTTTTGCGCCACGGTATGCAGCTTGGCGGCCGTGTAAATGGCCATGGGGTTTTCCTGGCCATCCACGGGACCGGTCGCCAGCGCCGGTTGCGCGTCCGCCCGGCTCATTTGCGTGGGGTTGGCGCCCAGGGCCGTGAAGGTGTCCAGGAACAGCGACGAGCCGACGACACGGATTTTCAGGCCCTTGAGGTCTTCCGGTTTTTTGATGGCCTGCCTGGAGTTGCTGATTTCGCGGTAGGCGTTTTCACCCCAGGCCAGCGGCATGACGCCGGCGTTGTCGATGACCTTGAGATTTCCTTGCCCACCTCGCCCTGGGTCAGTGCGTCCATCGCGGCATAGTCGGGCATTAAAAAGGGCAGCGAGAAGAGGTTCAGCTCCTTGACCTGCGGTGACCAGTTGATGGTCGAGCCCACGGCCATGTCGATCACGCCCTGGCGAATCGCGCTGAATTCGCGGATCTGGTCGCCCTGGATCAGCGAGACGCCTGGGTAGAGCTTGATGTTGATGCGGCCCTGTGTGTTCAGCGAATAGGCAAAATGCCGGCCAGCGAAACCACCAGCAAAATCACCGCCTACAGCTCGCCCGATTCGCGCAGGATCTCAAACACGTCGCGCACGCGGATCGTGCGGTGAATCACCATGCCCACAAACAGGCCGTCAAACACCGCCACCACGGCGGCTTCGGTCGGCGTGAACCAGCCGGCGCGCATGCCGCCCCCCAGAATCAGCACCGGCGCGGCCAGGCCCCAGATGGCGTCGCGCAGGCTGGCCCAGAAGGGTGGGCGCGGCATGCTCGCTTCGAGAGCGCCCATCTTGTGCTTGCGTGACAGCCAGACGGCCGGCACGATCAGCGCCAGCCCGGCCAATATGCTTGGAATCATGCCCGCAGCAAACAGCGCCGGCACTAAAGCGCCTGGCACCAGCACCGAGTAAAAAGGCCACCGAGGTGGAGGCTCGGGTGGTTGGCGTAGGGGCGATTATCGTGTCGCCTGGCCTGTTTTCTGAAGGGTGGCGGGGGCGGGGCTACGGGATCGGCCCGTATCGTAACGACTGACTGCCGGCACCCGCATCGGGACTTTCCTTATGCGTACTTACGAATTGCCGGCCTCGCAAGAGCCTGGGCACAGGCTTGCGGTGTTGTCAGCAATGCGACAATTCGGCCATGACTTCAGCCACCACTACCTCGACCACCACATTGGCCCCCACCATCACCATCCCCCTCCCCGACGACTGGCACCTGCATGTGCGGCACGGCGAGGCACCGCAACCCGTCGTGCCCCACACGGCAGCCCAGTTTGGCCGCGCCATCATCACGCCCAACCTGCGCCCGCCGGTGACCACCGCCGCCCAGGCCGTGGCCTACCGCGAACGCATCCAGGCCGCCGTGCCGCCGGGTGTGCGTTTCGAGCCGCTGATGACGCTGTATTTGACCGACAACCTGCCGCCCGACGAGATCAGGCGGGCCAAAGGCGCGGGCGTGGTCGCCACCAAGCTCTACCCGGCCGGCGCCACCACCAACAGCGATGCCGGCGTGACCGACCTGCGCAAGACCTACAAAACACTCGAAGCCATGGAGCGCGAAGGCTTGCTGCTGCTGGTGCATGGCGAAGTCACCTCGCCCGAAATTGACCTGTTTGACCGCGAGGCCGTGTTCATTGATACCCAGCTGATTCCGCTGCGCCGTGATTTCCCGGAACTCAAAATCGTGTTCGAGCACATCACCACGAAAGAGGCCGCGCATTACGTGCGTGACGCCGACCGCTTCACGGGCGCGACCATCACCGCGCACCACCTGCTGTACAACCGCAACGCGATTTTTACCGGTGGTATTCGTCCGCATTTTTACTGCCTGCCGGTGCTCAAACGCGAAACGCACCGCGTCGCGCTGGTCGAGGCGGCCACCAGCGGCAACGCCAGGTTTTTTCTCGGCACCGACAGCGCGCCACACCCGGCCCATCTCAAGGAGCACGCCAGCGGCTGCGCCGGCTGCTACACCGCCCATGCGGCGATGGAGTTGTACGCCGAGGCCTTCGATGCGGCGGGCGCACTCAACCAGCTGGAAGCCTTCGCCAGCTTCAACGGCGCAGACGTCTACGGCCTGCCGCGCAACCAGGGCACGATTACGCTGAAGAAGGAAAGCTGGACGCCGCCCGAGAGCTATGCGTTTGGCGAGGCTGAACTCAAGCCCTTGCGCTCGGGCGAAAGCCTGGCCTGGAAGCTTCAAACCCAGCGGAGCACATGATGGACCACAAACCGCGCGTTGCCCTGCTGATTGACGCTGACAACTCGCCCGCGTCCAAAATTGACCTGATCCTCAACGAGTTGTCGACCTTTGGCGAGACCAATATTCGCCGCGCTTACGGCAACTGGAAAAAGAGCGAACTCAAGGGCTGGGAGGAAGCGTTGCATGAGCACGCCATTCGCCCGATGCAGCAGTTTGACTACACCAAGGGCAAAAACGCCAGCGACATGGCCATGGTGATCGACGCGCTGGAGCTGCTCTACACCGACCGGCCCGACGCCTTTGGCATCGTGTCCTCGGATGCCGATTTCACGCCGCTGGTGATGCACCTGCGCGCCAAAGGTGCTGCCGTGTATGGCTTTGGTGCGCAAAAGACGCCGGAGCCTTTTGTGAATGCCTGCTCACGGTTTTTGTACCTCGATAAATTGCGGCCCATTGCCGTCAGCGATGCGGCGGGTGCCCAGGGTGACAACCGGGACGACGGCGAAGCAGTTTCTGCCACGCCACTGCGGGCCACGCCGGCGCAGCTCAAGCAGGACGCCAGGCTCGTCATGCTGCTGCGCAATGCCGTGCAGGCCGCGGCCGATGACGAGGGATGGGCGCGCGTGGGTGCGGTAGGCACGCAGATCGCCAACCAGGCCTCGTTTGACCATCGCAACTACGGCTATGCGACGCTGACCAAACTGCTGGTCGCCACGCAGCTGTTTGAAATCGCCGACGAAGGCAAGTCTACCGTGGCAGTACGCGACAAACGGCTGAATAAAACGGCCCGGACCTGAGGTGAGCAGAGTGAGACTGCAGGGTAAGTGTGCCCATGCCGGTGATGCCGCCAATTGAATGGAACCAGCCATGGCTGCAGCACTGGCGAGAGCCGGGCGAGCGCGTGGCACGGCTTGTGGCGGCCGATGTGCCGCTGTATCAAGCCCTTAATACGGCACATGACGCGCCGGTGCGCTTCGTGCCGCAAAGCGCGCTGCCGGAGGGGGAGGCCTACGAGCACTTTATTTTCAGGACTGGCCATTGCCCTACGCGCGAGGGCTTGCATGACTTTTTCAATGGCTTGTGCTGGATGCAGTTTCCTGGAACGAAGAAAAAACTCAACCAGCTGCAGGCCGCCGAAATTGCGCGGGCCGGTGTGCAGAAGGTGCGCGGCCCGGTGCGCGATGCGCTGACGCTGTTTGACGAAAATGCGGCCTTGCTGTCCGCGCCGCAGCCCCTGTGGGATGCGCTGATCGATAGGGACTGGAAACGGCTGTTCATCGACCTGCGCCCGCTCTGGCAGCAGGCCCGGCTGGTGCTGTTTGGCCATGCCTTGCTGGAAAAGCTGGTTTACCCACGAAAACCGATTACGGCTCATGTATATCGGGCGCAGGCAGCTATGAATTCGATAGCGGAACTGGATGCCTGGCTGGCCGCCGACCTGAACGCGGAAAAGCTTGCCGGCAAACCATTTGTGCCTTTGCCGGTGTTGGGCGTGCCGGGCTGGTGGCCGGAAAACGAGAACTTTTCCTTTTATGATGACTCTCTTGTATTTCGTCCGCAGCGGCTTCCAGAACGACACCACAACAGATAAAACCAGCCGCCTGTACCGCAGGCGCAACCTGATATGGGCTTGATAACAGAATGGTCAGCCTCATATCCTGCGCACGGCGGGCTTTTATGACCGACATCACCGACCCCACGGAGAATTCATGAAACGCATTTTGTTATTTGTATTGACCAACGTTGCCGTTGTGGCGGTGCTGGGCATTGTGGCCAGCCTGCTGGGCGTTAACCGCTTCCTCACAGCCAATGGCCTGAGCCTGACGGCGCTGCTCGGTTTTGCGCTGGTCATGGGTTTTGGCGGCGCGATTATTTCGCTGCTGATCAGCAAGCCGGTGGCCAAATGGAGCGCCGGTGTGCGCATCATCAATGACGCGCAAAACGGCGACGAGGCCTGGATTGTCGAGACGGTACGCAAGCTGGCCGACAAGGCGCAGATCGGCATGCCCGAGGTCGGTATTTTCGAGGGGGACCCCAATGCCTTTGCGACCGGCGCGTTCAAGAATTCCTCGCTGGTGGCGGTGTCCACCGGCTTGCTGCAAGGCATGACCAAGGAAGAGATCGAGGCCGTGATTGGCCATGAGATCGCCCACGTCGCCAATGGCGACATGGTCACCATGACCTTGATCCAGGGCGTGATGAACACCTTTGTGGTGTTTCTGTCGCGCGTGATCGGCTATGCGGTCGACAGCTTTTTGCGCCGCGGCGACGACCGCAGCAGCGGCCCCGGCATCGGCTACATGGTCACGACCCTGGTGCTCGACATCGTGCTGGGTTTTGCGGCGGCCATGGTCGTGGCCTGGTTCTCGCGCCAGCGCGAGTTTCGTGCCGATGCCGGTGCGGCGCAGCTGATGGGCCGAAAGCAGCCCATGATGAATGCGCTGGCCCGCCTGGGCGGCATGCAGCCCGGCGAATTGCCCAAGGCCGTCGAGGCCATGGGCATCACGGGCGGCATGGGCAAACTGTTTGCCACGCACCCGCCGATTGAAGAGCGCATTGCCGCGCTGCAGGCGGCGCAGGGCTGATAAACGCTGCCTCCGGCGGGTGACCCGGCTATGCCGCCAGGGCCAGCACTTCCTTGAAGGCCTTTAGGAACAGCGCGTTGTCCTCGGCGCTGCCGATCGAGACACGGATGAAATGCTCGTAGCCAGGCTCCTTCCAGGGCTTCACGATGACACCGCGTGCCAGCAGCGCCTCGGTCACCGGGCCATTAGGGCGCTGCAGGTTCAGGAACAGGAAGGTGGCGGCCGACGGCGCCATCACGACGCCCAGTGCGCGCAGCTGTGCCGCGAGTGCATCGCGTTGCGCCACCGTTTCGCGCACGCTGATCTCCATATGGGCCGGGTCGCCCCACGCGGCCAGCGCGGCCGTCTGCGCGGCCAGGTTCACGTTGAACGGCGTGCGCACGCGGTCGAGCATCTGCACGAGTTTTTCATCCGACGCGATGCCGTAACCGACGCGCAGGCCGGCCAGGCCCCAGGCCCTGGAGAAGGTGCGCAGCACGATCCAGGGACGCTGCTGCGCGCGCAGCTCGGCCAGCGCATCCGGAAAACCGGGCGTGAGAAGGGCGTATTCGTAATAGGCCTCGTCGATCACCAGCAAGGTCTCGCGCGGTGCGGCCTGCACGAGGCGGCGAAACGCCTGCGCATCGAGCATGCAGCCCACCGGGTTGGACGGGTTGCTCAGCATCGCGAGCTTGGGCGCCCGCGCGCCATTGGCGAGCGCCGCGCACCAGGCATCGACATCGAACTCCAGCGCCGGCGTCACCGGCACCAGCCGTACGCGTGCGCCCATCATGCGCGGATAGATGTCGTGCAGGCCGAACGAGGGCGCCAGCGTGACGACACTATCGCCAGGCGACAGGAAGGCCTGGCACAGCACTTCGAGCAGGTTTTCCGAACCGTTGCCGACCACCACCTCGCCCGCCTGCGCGCCTGTGCGCCCGGCGATCGCGGCACGCAGCGCGCGGCTGTTGGCGTCGGGGTAGATGCCGGCCGTCGCGGCCAGACCCGCCAGGGCCCGCGCCACGGACGGGCTCGGGCCAAACGGGTTCTCGTTGCTCGCCAAGCGTGCGACGTGGGTCACACCATAGCGCTGGCGCACCACTTCGGACGACAGGCCGGCGTTGTAGGCCGGCAGCTCCCTCACTTCAGGGCGGGCAAGGCGGGTCAGCAGATCGGCGCTCACAGTGTTCATGGCTTGGCTTTCGTGTCTTGGGGGTGGAGGTCGAACACCTTGCCCGGGTTGAGCAGGTTCAAAGGGTCGAGCGCCTGCTTGACGGCGCGCATCGCGGCGAGTTCGGCCGGCGTGCGGCTCGCGCTCAGGTAGGGCTTCTTGTGCAGGCCGATGCCGTGTTCGGCAGAGACACTGCCACCCCGCTCGGCGAGCAAGCAGTAGACGATCTGTTCCACCTCGTGCGCGGCCCGCGCCAGCGAGATCCCCTCGCCCAGCGAGCGCGCGTCCGTGGTCAAGTGCAGGTTGCCGTCGCCCAGATGGCCAAAGCGCAGCGTGCGCTGCCCGGGCCAGCGTTGCGACAGCGCCAGCACGCACTGCTCGGCGAATTCACCGATCTGGTCGATCGGCAGGCTGACATCGAAGTTGATCGGCACGAGGTGCGTGGGA
>Ga0066710_100002859_pt1 | contig 14276 bp, 13 predicted proteins | sample GraSoiAngelo_159_FD_79666 | JGI IMG/M metagenome (GOLD analysis project Ga0066710, IMG submission 79666) | Grasslands soil microbial communities from the Angelo Coastal Reserve, California, USA - 14_1009_16_40cm | ecosystem: Environmental > Terrestrial > Soil > Grasslands | place: USA...
CGCGAAGCGCTCGGCGCCGCAGTGCAAGCGCTCGAAGTCCTTGGCGGAAACGGCTACATGGAGGACTGGCCGATGGCGCGCCAGCTCCGCGACGCGCAGTGCCACACCATCTGGGAGGGCACGGAGAACATCTGCTGCCTCGACGTCCGCCGCGCCATCGCGCAGGATCGTGCTCACGAAGCGATCCTCGAGCGGGTGGACCGCTCGCTTGACGGGTCCGCACGTGACGTCGTCCTCGCGCCCGCGGTCGACGCGGTTGCCTCCGCGCTGGCAGAGACGCGCGACGCGCTCGCGCACTTTGGAACCCTCGACACCGACCTTCAGCTTCTGCATTCCCGTCGGCTCGCGCATCTCCTTGCGGACGTCAGCGAGGGCGCCCTGCTCCTCGACGAGGCCACGTGGCTCCTCGGCCGTGACGGGGACGCGCGCAAGGCGGTGGTCGCCCGGCGCTTCGCGCAACGCCGGCTCGTGAACTCGCGGGCTCGCGGCATCCTCGACGACGATCGCACCGCCATCGACTTGTTCGAACCGCTCGTTCGGTACGGCGCGATCGACCCCGCTGACGTCAAGTGAGGTGACCGCCAAACTCTCCGCGGCGGCGGTGTGGCGGATCACCCCCGCTCTAGTGGCCGCCCTCGACGAACGGCTTGGCCCTCCCCTCGACAGCTACATCAACGGGTCGCAGGTGTGGCTGCTCGACGATGCTCGAAGCGGCGACCCGGTAGCCGAGCCGGCGGCGGGCGATGCGCGGGCGCTGGAGTGGCACCTCCACCCGGTGGGGGGTTACCGCCCGCCCCGCGACTGCCCAACCTACGAACTGTGGGACCAGGTATCGGGCCAGCTGGCGGCCGGCGTCGACCCCGCGGCCCTCGTCCTCGGCTCGGAACGACGCCCGCTCACGAGCCTCTGGGACGGCCTTGAATCCTTTGCGGTCTTCGGTGCCGAGCCGGAGCCGGCCGAGCTCGGCCAACTCGTCACCGAAGTGCTCGGGATCGCTCCGGACGCGGTCGGCCTTGTCGATCACGAACGCATTGGCGACGTCTGGGAACGGTCGGATCGCGCCGCGTCGCTCATCGCGCTCTTGTTCGACGAGCTGCGCGGGGCGCCCGGTGACATGACAGGCTGAGGTGCGTGGCGACCACGAACGAGGGAGACCGCACTGCGCTCGGCCGCGCGATCTACGAATGCAGCCATCTCACAGGGACCTTCACGTTGCGTTCGGGTGCAGTCAGCCACGAGTACTTCGACAAGTACCGGTTCGAGAGCCGGCCGGAGCTGTTGCGCGCGATCGGCGAAGCGCTCGCGGCACTCGTCCCGGACGACACCGAGATGCTCGCCGGTCTCGAGCTCGGTGGCGTACCGCTCGCCACCATCGTCTCGCAGTTCACCGACCTCCCCGCCGTGTTCGTGCGCAAGGAGGCGAAGTCGTACGGCACCTGTCAGCTGGCGGAAGGTGCTGACGTCGAAGGGCGGCGCTTGTGCGTCGTCGAGGACGTTGTGACCTCAGGTGGACAGGTCGTGATCTCGTGTGGTGACTTGCGCGCGCGCGGTGCGACCGTCGAGCACGCCCTGTGCGTGATCGACCGTGAGTCAGGCGGAGCGGAGGCGCTCGCGGCGAACGGCGTCGAGCTGCGGACGCTGTTCACGATGTCGGAGTTGAAGCGCTCCGCCGAACGCAGCTGACGACGCCACCGCTACGCGGTCGACGCGCCTCTCCACGGCGGTATCCGCGGCGGATCGAAGTCGACGGGGAAGTCCACGTCGTCAATGGCCGCGAACGCCGTTTCGAGCCAGCGGGCGCCACCGGCGATCGGCCACGGCAACTCGTCACGGCCGAAGAAACCGACGCGGCGGGTCTCGAGCGGGTGCCCGCGCAGCTCGCCGCCGATCATCTTGCAGTGGAACACGAGCGAGTACAGCGGGAGGCGGGCGAAGCCGAGCCGCAAGCCGTCGAAGACCGCGATCAGCTTGATGGGCTCGACCTCGATGCCGGTCTCCTCGTACACCTCCTTGACCGCGATCTCCGATGGCGAGTACCCGACGTCAGCCCAGCCAACCGGATAGAGCCACACACCCGAGTCGGCGCGCTGCGTCAGGAGGAGCTCCTTGCGGTCGTTGCCGACGACCGCCGCGACCGCGACCTTCGGGGTCACGTAACCGGCAACGCCTTCGCCGACGGTGGCGAGCCATTCGTCGAACAAGGCATCCGCCTCGGCTTCTTCGAGGGCCGCCGAACGGATATCGGCCGCCACCTTGAGGACCTCCTCGAACCGCTCGCGCTCGTAGAGGCTCTGGGTGAATCCGAGCCCGGTGCGCGCGATGGCCGACAAGGTCTCGGCCCACCGCAACAGATCGACGGCGGAGATGGCGTGCGCAAGATCGACTCGACGAGGCTCGCTCTCGCGTTTGGCCGGCTCGCGCTCGCCCGTCACGGCCGCGAAGTTACAGGGCGTCGGGACCTGATTCGCCGGTCCGGATGCGCCACGCCTCCTCGACCGGCACGACCCACACCTTGCCGTCGCCGATCTTGCCGGTTCGAGCGCTCTCGAGGATGTGATCGACGACCGAACGCGCATCACCGTCGTCGACGAGGACCTCGACGCGCACCTTGGGCACGAAGTCAACGGTGTACTCCGCGCCGCGGTACACCTCAGTGTGGCCGCGTTGCCGGCCGAAGCCCTGGACCTCCGAGATGGTGAGCCCCTGGACGCCGACATCCTTGAGGGCCTCCTTCACGTCGTCGAGCTTGAACGGCTTCACGATGCCGACGATCAGCTTCATCGCTTCGATCCTTCCTCGAAGACCACAGTCGCCTTCGATGCCCAACCCGTGTCAGCCCCGTTCAAGCGCCCCGCCGACCCGTCCGGTACAGGGTGTGGTCGCGACCAGTCCCGCGACCGCCCCGGAGGCGCCGTCCCTGGTTGTGGCGTGGCCGGTCCGAATGCGCTCGACAGCAGCCAGGAGCACACGCAGCCGTCCCCCCGGTCGAAAACACCCCGGGGTCATCGTCCCGGGGGCCCCTGTCACGTGGGCGACAGTCTGCCTCGTCAGGAGCAGGGGTTAGGCGCGGCCCGCGAGCTGAGCGGTGAGCGCAGTGGCGAGAAGCCGGCCGGGAACGGGCTCGGCGAACAGGTAACCCTGGGCGGCGTCGACCCGGAGGTCGCAGAGGGCCTGGAGCTGCTCGTCGGTCTCGACGCCTTCGGCGACGACGGTGATTCCGAGCGCTCGGCCGATCCCGACCACCGCCGCGACGATCGCGTGATCCGCCCGGTTCGCCGCGCCACCGGTGAGGCCGCGTACGAACGACCGGTCGAGCTTGAGATCGTCGAACGGCAGGTGCCGCAGGTAGGCGAGCGACGAATAGCCCGTGCCGACGTCGTCGATGCTGAGGCGCGTACCGAGCGCCTTCAACAACTCGAGCACCTTCGCGGCCTCACCCACGTCGCTGATCAATGCGCTCTCGCTGATCTCGAGACAGAGCCACGACGGCTCAGCACCAGTTCGTTCTAGGACGTCGGCCACAAGATCGGGAAGCTCGGGATGCAAGAGCTGGCGCGCCGAGATGTTGACCGCAACGCCGAACTCGGCGCGCGCACCAAACTTCTTGCGCCACTGGACGATGGCGCGGCATGCCTGCTCGAGGACCCACTCGCCGATTGGCAGTACGAGACCCGTTTCTTCCGCGATGGTCATGAAGTCACGCGGCACGAGCAGACCGCGCTCCGGATGTTCCCACCGCACGAGGGCTTCGACGCCGAGCCACTCCCCGTCGGTCAGCGCGATCACCGGCTGGTAGTGCACTCGCAACTCATGGCGTTCCAAGGCGCGGTGGAGTCCGTTCTCGATTTCGCGCCGGGCGAGCGTCTGAGCCCGCATCGCCTCGTCGAAGATCTCCCACCGGCCTCTGCCGCGTTCCTTGGCCCGGTACATCGCCGCGTCGGCGTCGCGTAACAGCTCATCCGGACGCTCGCTCCCGTCGCCAATCGCAATGCCGACGCTGGCGCCGAGGAACTGCTCGTCGCCTTCGACCTCGAACGGCTCGAGGATGATTGCGAGCACGCGCTCCGCGATCTCGGCGGCTTGCATTCCCGCAGCCGAGTAGTTGAGGTCCTCGCACAGGATCGTGAATTCGTCGCCGCCGAATCGGGCCACGATGTCGGAAGGACGCAGCACCGCGCGCAGGCGGTCGGCCAGCGCACCCAGCAACTCATCCCCGGCTTCGTGGCCGAGGCTGTCGTTCACAACCTTGAAGCGATCGAGGTCGACGAAGAGCACGGCCACGGCGGTGCCCAGACGCCGAGAGCGCCCCAGTCCACTTTCCAGCAGTTCTTGGAACTGCGCACGGTTGGGCAGCCCGGTCAGCGGGTCGTGATGGGCCTGATGAGCGAGGCGGTCCTCGAACTCCTTGCGTTCGATGGCGATGGCGGCGAGCGGCGCCAGCAGGTCAATGGTCTGACGCTCCGCCGGCGTGGATTCGCGGGTTTCCCTGTACGTGAGCAACAAAGTGCCGATGACGCGGTCGTTGGCCCACGACACCAGCGGCACCATGCGCAGCGCGCGCAAGCCGTGCGCGCGAGAAAGCTCACGGTATCGGGCCAATCGCGCGTCCGATTGGATGTCGACGACGTCGAGCGACTCACGGCGCGCTGCCGCCTTGACAAGCTCTCCGTCTTTCACGATGGGCACGCGTGCCAGCGCTTGGCGGAGCTGGGGCGGAAAGCTCGGTGCGGCGGTCATGACCAAGGTCTCGCCGTCCTCGTCGGTGACCATCACGGTGCACAGCGAATCGGCGCTCTGACTCTCGATGGCGCGACAGATTTCCTCCAGCGTTTCGGTCAGAGGGGTGGCGGTAGCGATCATCTCGAGGATGTGGGCCTGGTCGCGCATCTGCTGCTCGCTGTGGCGCAGGGCGACCTCGGTCTCCCGCTCACGCGTGACATCGCGGGCAGTGACGACCAACGCACCGACGACGGGATCGTCGAGCAAGTTGTTGGCGACGGCTTGGAGGATGCGCCATGACCCGTCCTGGTGGCGCACCCGTACCTCGGTCGGAGTCCGGGCGTTGGGGTCCGCGAGACTTCGGCTGAATCCGACCAAGACTCGCTCGGCGTCGTCGGGATGGACGAAGCGCAAGAAGTCCTCGCCGAACCCGACGCCCTTCGGGTAGCCCAGAATCCGCTCCGCTGACGGCGACGCGTAGCGGATGGTGCCGTCGGCCTCGACCACCGTGATGATGTCGGAGGCGTGACTGATGATCGACTCGAGGTGATCGTCGCGGTCTCGCGCAATCGATCCGACGAGGTGCTTCGCCGATTGCGACTCAATCCGTGGGGTCTCGTCCCAGCTGGCAACCGCCACGCCCGAAGCGCGGGGTCGTCGAGCAGGTTCGTGATGCGAGATTCGATCCAGCGCCACGCGTCATGGGCGTCGCGTACCCGATACAGCATGTCGAACGACGAGCCCGGTTTGTCGGCGAGTTGCGCGCCGCGCGCCTTCAGGATCGGGCGGTCATCGGGATGAACGAATTCCCACAATGGTCGACCAACGAGGTCTTCAGGGCGAAAGCCGAGGCTTTGCTCAATCGCCGGACTGACGTACAAGCAGTTCGCGCTCGAGTCGTACATGGAGACGAAGTCCGCGGCGTGCTCGAGGACACGCGCGGCCTGCGTCGGGTCGAGCACCCGCTCGCCGGACGAGCCGTTGGCTTCGCTTGCCGCCGGCGCCTGCTGCTTGCTGTCGAGGGGCCTCACCGCCGCCATCTAACCTCGCCCCGCCCTCACGGCCAAACGCTCTACGCGTTCAGATAACCACCCAGAGCGTCTAAGCGTAGCTGGTGCGGGCAGCACCAAATTCACGTGCCGAGGCCGAGCCGGCGCAGTGCCTCCGCAGGCTCGAGGAGCAGTCCCGCGACGAACGGCCCGAAGTCGGCGTACTGAGCGGAGACCTCGTCGAAGCGCATCTCATAGACGATGTCTTTGAGCGCCGTGGGGTCGTCGGCCAGGAGGGTGACGCCCCACTCCCAGTCGTCCAATCCGGCGGAGCCGGTGATGAGCTGCAGCACCCTCCCCGCATACGACCGGCCGACCGCGGCATGCCCGGCCATCAACTCCTTGCGCCGGTCGAAGTCGAGCGCGTACCAATTGGCGCCCGCCTCGCGCCGCTTCGACATCGGATAGAAGCAAATGGCGCGCTTGGCGGGGAGCCGTGGATGCAAGCGGTGCTCGCGGTAGGCATCGATCCGGTCGTGCCATTCGGCCAGTCGCGCCTCCATTTCGTCCGGCGTCGTCACGCCGTCTTCCGCGGCGAGGCGCGCCTGCTCGTCTGCTTCGGTCGCGGAATACTCGGAGAGCTCGGTCAGCGAAACGTACGACCATTGCAACTGAAGCGGCGCCGCCGTCAAGTCCTGTTGGAAGACCTGGAGGCGCGCCAAATCGGGTCCCAAGGCGAGGATCCCGAGCTCGGCCTTGTGCCCGAGCACCACGAACGTCAGCGCTTGATGGCCGTCGGCTTCGAGCGACGCCACGGCGTCGAGGACCCGTTTCGCGGACTCCGGGTCGGAGTCAGCTCGAGCGCGGTCGACCGCGTAGAACAGATGGAGCACGCCCCACCCGGACGAAGGCTCAACGGGCTCGTGCACCGCTCACCGCTCCTAGTTCTCCCAAACGTCGTCGATCGAACGCTACCCCTCGAGGAACGAGGCGACTCCTACGCCGCGAGGCGCTGGTGCTCGAGTTGCTGCTTGGAACTGGTCGAGGTCGACGCCCACGCGGCGCAGGAAATCGGCGAAGTCCAAGGTCTCAGCGGCGGGCGGCGGCTGCACGCTGACGGTGACGCCATAGTCGACGAAGTCCATCCGCACCACCGCGGATGCGTGTTCGCCCCCCACCGTGAGATCGAGCGTCTCGCGAACACGGCGCGGGAGTCCGGCCTCGTCGATCCACACTTCAATGGGAATCGTGCGGCCGAATCCGTCGAGCTTGCCCGCAAGCCGGTCGCGGTACTGCTCGGGAAGTCTCGCGAGCGCCTTCGAGACATCGACCTGCGCGCGGTAACCGGTCACTTTGCGACCGTCGATGACGTCGGTTCCGAGCTCCTCGATGTCGGTCGAAACGCCGCGCAACGACTCGAGGAGCGCGTGCGGATCGGCCGAGCTCGAGCCGGCGCCGAAGTTGTCGGCGACGTCCTGCGGCGAAATACCCAGCGCCGCCGGATCGATCCGGAGCCAACGGACGCCGTCCGGCAGGTGAACGCCGTTGGTTCCGGCGGCCAGCGCGAACAACGAACCGAAGTCCATGTACGCGACGCCGTCGACGACGCGCATCTCGAAGCCGAGTCCGTTCCCGAGGCCGGCGAGCGCGCCGATGTCGAAGGTGAACGAACCCTCCTTGCCCGATTGATCGAACACGCCCGCGCCGTGCGCGCCGACGGTTTGTCCGCCGACGTGCATGTCCACGTTGAACTCGAAGCGCGTCGAGCCGGCGTCCTCACTCGCGTCGACCGCGGCGGCAATGACGTGCTGCGCCGACTCGGTGCCACCGCTGCTGCTCACTCCGCCACACGCTCCGAGTACCAGCAGCAACCCGACGGTCGCCGGCACTCGCCGGAGGCGGGCCTGCCGTGCCGTGCGCCCCATCGGACCTCCTCGAGTGCCGTCGATCGTACGTTGCCGGTGCCGCCGCGCCACGCCAGACGCGCAAGCGGGGCGCCTCCGGAAGCATCGTCCGGAGGCGCCCCGCTCTTGAACCGGGTGCTGATGTCGCGGTGACTCAGAAGTCCATGTCCGGCATTCCGCCACCGCCCGGCATCGCCGGCGCCTTGTCCTCGGGCTTGTCCGCGACGACCGCTTCGGTCGTCAGGAACAACGCCGCGATGGACGCCGCGTTCTGGAGAGCCGAGCGAGTGACCTTGGCGGCGTCGATGACGCCGGCCTTGACCAGGTCCTCGTACTCGCCGGTCGCGGCGTTGAGGCCGTAGTCGCCCTCGAGGTTGCGGACCTTCTCGACCACCACGCCGCCCTCGAAGCCCGCGTTGAGCGCGATCTGCTTCAGCGGCTCCTCGAGTGCGCGGGCGACCAACCTCGCTCCGGTGGCCTCGTCCTGCTCGAGGGTGCCGGCGAGCTCCTCGAGCTTGGGCTGCACTCGAAGCAGTGCCACGCCACCACCGGCGACGACGCCCTCCTCGACGGCCGCCTTGGTGGTCTGCACCGCGTCTTCGATGCGGTGCTTCTTCTCCTTGAGCTCGACCTCGGTCGCGGCGCCGACCTTGATGATCGCAACGCCACCCGACAACTTGGCCAGCCGCTCCTGCAGCTTCTCGCGGTCGTAGTCGGAGTCGGTGTTCTCGATTTCTTGCTTGATCTGGTTGATGCGACCCTGGACGTCTTCCTTCGTGCCCGAGCCCTCGACCATGGTCGTCTCGTCCTTGGTGACGACGATCTTGCGCGCCTTGCCGAGCAGGTCGAGCCCGACGTTCTCGAGCTTGAGGCCGACCTCTTCGGACACGACCTGGCCACCGCTGAGGATCGCCATGTCCTGGAGCATCGCCTTGCGGCGCTCACCGAAGCCGGGGGCCTTGACCGCCACCGACTTGAACGTGCCGCGGATCTTGTTGACCACAAGCGTCGCCAACGCTTCGCCTTCGACGTCCTCGGCGATGACCACGAGTGGCTTGCCCGTTTGCATCACCTTCTCGAGCACCGGCAACAGGTCCTTGACGGCCGAGATCTTGGTTGCGACGAGCAGGATGTACGGGTCGTCGAGCACCCCTTCCATGCGCTCGGGATCGGTCACGAAGTACGGCGAGATGTAGCCCTTGTCGAAGCGCATGCCCTCGACGAGGTCGAGCTCCATCCCGAAGGTCTGGCTCTCCTCGACGGTGATGACGCCGTCGGTGCCAACCTTGTCGAGCGCTTCGGCAATCATGGAGCCGATCTCCGCGTCCGCCGCGGAGATCGCCGCGACGTTCGCAATCTGCTTCGGGTCGGTCTCGACGCGCTTTGCCGTCAACTTGATCTCTTCGACTGCACGCGCAACCGCGGCCTCGATGCCGCGCTTCAGCACCATCGGGTTCGCGCCGGCGGCGACGTTGCGGAGGCCTTCGCGAACGAGCGCCCACGCCAGCACCGTCGCGGTGGTCGTGCCGTCACCAGCGACGTCGTCGGTCTTCTTGGCCACTTCCTTGACCAGCTCGGCTCCCACCTTCTCGTAGGGATCCTCGAGGTCGATCTCCTTGGCAATGGAGACGCCGTCGTTGGTGATGGTCGGCGCGCCCCACTTCTTCTCGAGCACGACGTTGCGGCCCTTGGGGCCGAGCGTGACGCGTACCGCGTCGGCGAGCTTGTTCATCCCCGCCTCGAGCGAGCGGCGCGCGTTCTCGGCATAAGCGATCTGCTTCGGCATGTGGTGCCCTCCTGGCGATCCAGGTCTGCTGGTGGACTGGGGACAGCGAGCGCCGCGGCAGGCACGTCGCCCGCTCTGGCACTCGAAGCTGCTGACTGCTAACCATGTTGGCACTCTCGGGCTGAGAGTGCAAATGGCCGCGATCGGCAGGCGGCGGAAAATTCGCGACCGGGGATTATCCTCAGCGCTCTCGGCGCCCCCACCGCCGAGAGCGGAGCCCGAGAGGCGAACGACCGCGAGGCGGGTACCCCGCCGAGCAGTGAGCCGTGGGCCGAGCGCCCCCGGCGCCGAAGGCGCCCAGAGCGGAGCACTGGAGGAGCGGCCTGTGGCCGAGTGGCACGACGCCACCGAGGAGTACCTCGAGGCCATCCTCGAGCTCGAGGAGGAAGGCACGTTGCCGATCCGCGCCCGGCTCGTCGAGCGCCTGGGCGTCTCGGCCCCGTCGGTGTCGGAAACCGTGAACCGACTCGTCGACCACGGCTACGCCGAGCTCCTCGAGGACCGCAGCCTGCGGCTCACCGAGAAGGGCCGCGACGTCGCCGTCGCCATCGTCCGGCGGCACCGGCTGGCCGAGCGGCTCCTCGTCGACGTCATCGGCCTCGAGTGGGAGAAGGTGCACCGCGAAGCGGATCGCTGGGAACACGTCATCTCGGCCGACGTCGAGGAGAAGCTCGTCGAGCTCCTCGGCGATCCGGCCGAATGCCCCCACGGCAACCCGATCCCGGGGTCGCGCCGCCGGGTCGAGCACCGCGCGGACGTTCAGCTCGATCGGGCTGACCCCGGCCCGGTCACGATCGCGCGGGTGAGCGAGAAGATCGAGCTCGACGACGCCGCGCTCCAGCTGCTCGCGACCGCGCGGCTCATTCCCGGCTCCAAAGCGGTCATCGTCGGCAGGGACAGCGACGGCGTTCGCGTCGCCACCGGTTCGGGCGAGCAGCTGGTGCCGCCACACGTCGCCCAACGGATGTGGGTGCGGAGCTGAAGGTCCTGAGCTAAACGCCGGCGGCGACGAGCGCGAGCTCTGTGCCGAAGCCGAGCACGATGCCGAGGAGCAGCCCCCACATGAGCATTTCCTTGTGGCCGAGCTTGAACGCGACGCCGATCAGCTCGACGATGACGTAGAGGATCGAGCCGGCGGCGAGCGCCAGGAACGAGATGCTGAGCCATTCGCTCACATAGCTCTGACCGATGAGCGTCCCGAAGAACGTCGGACCGCCGCCGATCAGGCCGCAGGTGGCGAGGAAGCCCCAGGTCGGGCGTTGCCCCTCGGCCGCGAGCGGTCCGACGATGCCGAAGGCCTCGGTGGTGTTGTGCAACCCGAAGCCGATGATCAGCAACACGGCGAGGCTGATCTTGTCCTGCGCGGCGGACTGCCCGATGGCCAAGCCCTCCGAGAAGTTGTGGAGTCCGATCCCGAACGCGATGAGCAGCGCCAGCCGATGCCCTTCGTTGAGACGGTGGACGCGCCGGACGAAGCTGAGCTCGCTGGTCGAGGCGGCACCCGGGCCGAAGTGCAGCTCCTCACCGCGCCGCTTGAGCCACCGGTCGTAGTACACGAGCCCGACGAGGCCGATGCCGACGCAAGCGATGAAGAGCAGCCCGCGTCCGACGAACGTGCCCCACTCGCTGTCTTTGACGGCTTCCTCGACCGGCTCGAACGAGTGCTCGAACGTCTCGATCAACAAGAAGACGAGGACGCCCGCCGCGGTGGCGTTGAGCAGCGCACGAATGCTCGTCGGCATCGCGCGGATGCGCGCGATGGGCAAGCCGATGAAGATGGTGAGTCCTGCGATCGCACCGAGGAGGAGGATTTCCGCGTCCGACATCCTCGCTGCGCTCCTGCCGACCGGTCACGGCGGGTGCGCCTGTCCCGCCTAGCTCTTCGTCTACTTAGGGCAGCCTAAGCTAACCCACCGATACCGTCAAGCGGAACCGCCCGCGACGGCCGGGATCACGCTCACGACCGTGCCGTCGGCGACAGGAGTGTCGAGGCCGGAGAGGAAGCGGATGTCCTCGTCGGCGACGAAGACGTTCACGAAGCGGCGCAGCCCGCCGGATTCGTCGAAGAGCCGCTCGCCGAAGCCCGGATGCGCGCTCTCCAGGGACGCGAGCACCTCGGCAACCGTCGCCCCCGAGCAATGGACCTCCGACGCGCCTTCGGACAGCGACCGCAGCTGCGTCGGAATGCGCACCGTGACCGGCATTCAGCCAACCTCCTCGGCACCCGATCCGATCGCGCCCGGGAACGCCTCGCGGAAGGCATCGAGATTCGGCGCGATCGTGCGCGTCGGCTGCGCGACGGGCTCGACCGCCTCGAGCGTCTTGAGCCCGTGGCCGGTGATGTACACGACGACTTGTTCGTCGCGGCGCACCACGCCCTCGGCGGCGAGCCGTTTGAGCGTTGCGACGGTGACGCCGCCGGCGGTCTCCGCGAAGATGCCTTCGGTCCGCGCCAAGAGACGAATGCCTTCGATGATCTCGTCGTCGCTCACCGCGGCGACGGCGCCGCCGGTCTCGCGGACAGTGCCGAGGGCGTAGTAGCCATCTGCGGGATCACCGATCGCGAGTGACTTCGCGATCGTCGCCGGCTTGACCGGGCGGATCGTGTCGGTCGAGGAGGCAAACGCGGTCGCGACAGGTGAACAGCCACTGGCTTGCGCGCCCGACACGCGCACGCGTGGCGCCTCGTCCACGAGTCCGAATTCGTGGAGCTCGCGGAAACCCTTGTGGACCTTGGTGAGCAACGATCCGCTGGCGATCGGGACGACCACGTGATCCGGGTACGTCCATCCGAGCTGCTCGACGGTTTCGAAGGCGAGCGTCTTGGACCCCTCGGCGTAGAACGGCCGCACGTTGACGTTGACGAACGCCCAGGGCAGCAGGCCGGACAGCTCGGCGCACAACCGGTTCACCTCGTCGTAGGTGCCGTCGACCGCGACCACGTTGCCGCCGTACACGGCGGTGGTGACGATCTTGCCCGGTTCGAGATCTGCTGGGATGAAGACGTAACTCTCGAGTCCGGCGCGCGCGGCATGGGCCGCCACTGCGTTCGCCAGGTTGCCGGTCGACGCGCACGAGACCGTCTTCAGCCCGAACTCCAGCGCCTTGGCGAGCGCCACCGCGACGACCCGGTCCTTGAACGAGTTCGTCGGGTTGCGGGTGTCGTCCTTGACCCAGACCTCGCCCAGACCGAGCTCGGCGGCCAAGCGGTCGGCGCGCACCAACGGGGTCCACCCGACGGGCAGACCCGTCGTCTCGCTGGGCGGCTCGACGGGCAGCAGATCGTGGTAGCGCCAGATCGAGGTTGGACCGGCTGCGATCGCCTCGCGGGACACCGCCGCGGTGATGGCGGGGTGGTCGTAGGCAACCTCGAGCGGTCCGAAGCACCACTCGCACGTGTACACCGGGCCGACGTCGTAGGTACGACCGCACTCGCGGCATCGCAATGTGTCGACGTGTGCCATGGGTCCTCCTCTTCGGCGGTGGTTCTCGCCACCGCGCCTCTCGAAGCTGGGTCTCTCGACGCGCTCCGAGCGCTTCGAGCGGAGGACCGCTCTCGGCTGCTCATCGGTCAGGCATTGGCACCTGACTCCCGATCCGGGTCCCGGTTCGGTCGTTGGTTGCCGCGGCGTCGTCGGGCCTGTCCCTCGGCCGCTCTTGATGAGCGCGTACTGCGGGGCAGGTTAGCAGCCAGACCCGGGCGCTCCCGCAGAGTTCGGCCTACTCGCCGCCGGCGGGCGCGAAGCGGTCATTCTCTCTCTAGGCTTTGACGTGATGAGGGGGCTCGACCTGTCCGCGCTGGCCGACGCCAAGCGGGCCCTGGGCGTCAGGGTGTCGGTCGCCCTTCCCGCCCGCAACGAGGAACCCACAGTGGGTCACATCGTGGCGTCGGTCCGCCGCACCCTCGTCGAGCGGACGCAGCTGGTGGACGAGGTCGTCGTCCTCGACGACGGGTCCACCGACGCGACGGCCGAGGCGGCCCGCTGGGAAGGGGCCCGGGTCACGGCGGTCGAGGATGTGCTCCCCGACCTCCCGCCCGGATCCGGGAAGGGCAACGCGCTCTGGAAGTCGCTCTTCGTCGCCGAGGGCGACCTGATCGTGTGGTGCGACGCCGACGTGCTGAATTTCGGGCCGCACTTCGTGACGCGGTTGCTCGAGCCCCTGCTCACCGACCCCGAAATCGGATTCGTCAAGAGCTACTACCGCCGGCCGCTCTTGTCGGAGCCCGTCGGGGGTGGCCGGGTTACCGAGCTCATGGCCCGCCCGTTGCTGTGCTCGCTGTTCCCCCACCTGGCTCACTTCGTGCAACCGCTGTCGGGTGAGTACGCCGGCCGACGCGCCTTGCTGGAAGAAGTCCCGTTCGTCATGGGATACGGAGTCGAGCTTGGCTTGCTCTTCGACCTCGCCGAGCGCTTCGGCCTCGACGCGATCGTCCAACGCGACCTCGGAGTCCGTGAGCACCGGAACCGACCGCTCGACGAGCTGGCACCGCAGGCGATGGCGATCTTGCTCACGGCGTTGCGGCGTGCGGGCATGCCGGCCAGTGCGCTGTCGAGCACCTTGATGCAGTTCGGCGACCGCCGAGACGTCGAGTGCGAACTGGTGCCGATCGAGATCCGTGAACGGCCGCCGATGATCACGGTCCGCGAATACCGGGAGAAGTTCTGCCGCGAGCTCTCCGCCTGACCGCAGTCCGAGGCAGAGTCAGGCCGTGCTCACGCGGCGAGGTCCCAGCCGCCGGCGGTGGCGCCTAGAGGGAGTGGTGGCGCGGCCGCGGGTGCGGCCAAGGCCGTCACCCCGGCCGTCGGACTGCCGAACGACGGGAATCCCGTGATCCCGTTCCAGAACTCACCGGAGCCGAGGATCCGTACGAGGAAG
>Ga0066710_100002860_pt1 | contig 14275 bp, 10 predicted proteins | sample GraSoiAngelo_159_FD_79666 | JGI IMG/M metagenome (GOLD analysis project Ga0066710, IMG submission 79666) | Grasslands soil microbial communities from the Angelo Coastal Reserve, California, USA - 14_1009_16_40cm | ecosystem: Environmental > Terrestrial > Soil > Grasslands | place: USA...
GCGCGGCGGCCGACGCGGTGTTGCACGCGACGACCACCATCTTGACGTCGTGCTCCGCCACCAGCAGCTCGGTGATCTGCTGCGCGAACTCGCGCACGTCGTGGAGCGGGCGAGGCCCATAGGGGTAGCGCCCCGTGTCGCCGAAGTACACCAGGTCCTCGTCGGGCAGCAGGTCGATGAGGGCGCGGGCGACGGTGAGCCCCCCGAAGCCGCTGTCGAACATGCCGATGGGCCGGTCGTCCACGATGCGCTTATGCGGCGGCCATCAGAAGTAGACGATCTTCTCGGCCCGCTCGACCACGTCGTCGATGTCGTCGGTCCAGGCGCCGGTGGAGAGGTACTTCCAGCCACCGTCGCTCGAAAGGGTCACGATCACGCCCGTGTCGATCTGCGCGGCCGCCTTGGCCGCGCCCGCCATGGCCGCGCCCGTCGAGATGCCCGCGAACACACTCGCCTCCTCGGTGAGGCGACGCGTCCACTCGATGGACTCACGCGGTCGCACGATCACCTTGCGATCGAGCACGTCGGGATCGAACACCTCGGGCACGAAGCCGTCGTCGAGGTTGCGGAGCCCCTCCACTCGCTCTCCGGCCGGGGGCTCGACCGCCCACACCTGCACGTCGGGCTTGCGCTCCTTGAGGAAACGGCCGACGCCCATGAGCGTGCCGCTCGTGCCGAGCCCGGCGACGAAGTGGGTGATGTCGGGGCAGTCGCGCAGGATCTCGGGGCCCGTCGTCTCGTAGTGCGCGCGCGGGTTGGCGGGGTTGCCGTACTGGTAGAGGAACGCGACGTCGTCCATCTCCTTGACCAGACGTTGCGCCATGCGGACCGCGCCGTTGGACCCCTCGGCGCCCGGCGAGACGATGATCTCGGCGCCGAAGATCTCGAGCAGTTGCCGGCGCTCCACGGAGACGTTCTCCGGCATGACGACCTTCAGCCGGTAACCCTTGAGCCGGCAGATCAGCGCGAGCCCGATCCCCGTGTTGCCCGACGACGGCTCGAGGATCGTGCACCCGGGCGTGAGGGTGCCGTCGGCCTCAGCCGCCTCGATCATGAACTTGGCGATGCGGTCCTTGACCGAGCCACCCGGGTTCTGTCCCTCGAGCTTGACGAGGATGCGGACGCCCGGGTTGGGGCTGAGCCGGCTGACCTCGACCAGAGGCGTGTCACCGATGAGGTCGAGGACGGAGCGGGCCGCGGGCACGACTACCCGCCGGCGACGGCCGGCAGGATGGAGATGACGTCGTCGCCCGAGACCTTGGTGTCGAGCTTCTCGAGGTATCGCACGTCTTCGTCGTTGCGATAGACGTTGACGAACTTGTGCATCGTCCCGTCGTCCTGCACGACCTGCCCGGCGAGGAGCGGGAACTGGCGGACGAGGTCTTCGAAGACCTCGCCCACGGTCGACCCGTTAGCCTGCACCGTCGCTTGACCGCCCGCGCTGTTGCGCAGGACGGTGGGAAGACGAACTACGACCGGCATCCTCCTGATCCTACCGACGTTCCAGAGCAACCGGCTCTTCCGTGACGGTGCCGTCGACGATGCGGTAGGAACGGAGCCGCGGCTCGGCTTCGCTGAGCGACACGATCACGTAGTGCCACGCGGGGTCGGGGGCCTGGGCCACGTCGGTGGGCGACGGATACGGCTCGGTGTGGGTGTGCGAGTGGTAGACGCCGATGATGTCGAGGCCCCGGCTCTGCGCGTCGCGATCGGCCCGCAGCATGTCCTGGCTGTTCACCGTGTACAGGCGGGCGGAAGCCGCGTCGTTGCGACAGCGGTAGGCGACCATCACCTTGCCCGTGCCCAGGGGACCGGCCAGCAGACCGCACGCTTCGTCGGGCAGGTCGTCGAGACTGTGGCCGACCATGGCGAAGTACGTGAGCTCGCTCAGCCGGAGCATCGGCGCCGAGGGTACTGCCGGTAGCGTGGACCCGGCATGGCATCGAAACGCCCGGCCGGGCCGAAGCCCATCGCCACCAACCGCAAGGCCCGTCACGACTACGACGTGATCGACACCTTCGAGTGCGGAATCGTGCTGGTGGGCAGCGAGGTGAAGTCGCTCCGCGACGGCAAGGCGCAGCTCAAGGATTCGTACGCGCGCGTCGAGTCCGGTGAGCTGTGGCTTCTCGGCGTGCACATACCTCCGTACTCTCACGCGCACGGCACCGACGGCCACGAGCCCGAGCGGCGCCGCAAGCTGCTGCTGCACCGGTCGGAGATCGACGAGCTGGTCGGGCGGACGCAGCAGGAGTCGCTCACGCTCGTTCCGCTGTCGATGTACTTCAAGGACGGAAGAGCCAAGGTGGAGCTGGCGCTGGCCCGGGGACGCAAGCGCTACGACAAGCGCCAGGTCATCGCCGAGCGCGACGCCAACCGCGAGGCCGAGCGGGCGATGTCCGCGGCCCGACGCGGGGGCGTGGGCAACCGCCGGATCTGACGGTCACGGCCGGCCGGTACACTGGTGCGGCAACACAGCGTCATTTGACATGGGGGTGCCAGGTCTCGACTTCGGTCGTCGAGACGGGAGAAGCGAGCCGTGGTCTCCGGAGCCACGTAAAAGAGCCGGAAAACAAACACAAACGCCGACGACAACGTCGCGCTCGCTGCCTAAACCACAGCGATGTCCGGCCGGTCCCAGCCCTGCGGGCCGGGTCCGGGCATCATCTCGCAGGGCTCACCTGACCGGCCTCGTCAACGGGTCGGACAGGGACACTTCAGTTGACTGGGGCTCCTCGCCGATGCCGGCGACAGCGAGGAGCCCGAGATCTCACCGCCGGCTGCGCTCGGAGAAGTCCCGTCGAGAAGCTGAAGGACGCGGGTTCGATTCCCGCCACCTCCACCGTTCTCACGTCACGCCGCAATAGTTGCTGCTCGGGCCTCCCTCGAGGAGGCACACCAACACTTCTTGTCGTACGCAGCGGTTCACGACGGTCGCGTACGACAAGAAGGGTTGGGGCGAAGCCCAGGAGCCCCCAATCCGATTCGGATTGGAGGCTCCCGGGGTTGCCATGTCACGGTCGTCGCCAAGACCGTGACTCAGCTCTGGGCGATCCGGTCGTGCGGCTCAGCCGTGCGAGAACCCGTACTTCACGGTGCTGCCGTGGCTGAAACCGTGGTTGATCTTCTTCATGGCTCCCCCTTTTGCTTCGCCCGAATGATTTACTCGGGCTCCTACTGAGAGCAGCGTGCGCCTCGGGGTTTGGACGGCCCTTGGATCCGGCCTGGATCGGCGTCGTGCTGGCATCACCGAGGGGATGCCGGGAGGCGCCCTTCCGGTGAAGGCGCAGCCTCCGCACAATGGGGTGATGCTGCCGGTGTGGATGGCATCCCGGACGCAGCTGCGGCGGCGTCGGGGTGCCACGGTCGGGCTTGCGCTCCTGGTGGGGCTGGCGGGGGGCGTCGTGCTGGTGGCCGCCTCTGGCGCCAGCCGCACCCGCACGGCGATGACGCGCTTCGTCGCGTACAGCCGCCCCGAGGACGTCGTCGTGATCGTGAACGGGGCGCAGGGCGACCCGTCGGATCCGGCCGTCTTCGCGCACGGCCTCGCCACCCGTCGCCGCGTGCTGGCCCTCCCTCAGATCGCGGAGGCGGGTCGCGCCCCGTACCTGTTCCTGTCGCCCGACAGAGCGGGGACACAGGTCGGTTCGATCAACCCCTTCGGCGCCGCCGACGACCACACCTTCCGCACCATCGACCGGCCGCTCGTGCTCCGGGGCCGCCTCGCCCGCGTCGAACGACCCGACGAGGTCGTGGTCGACGACCTCACCGCGGCCCGGCGCCACTTGCACGTCGGCAGCCGGGTGACGATGTGGGCGTTCTCCGCCCAGCAGAACGAGGAGACGAACGCGACCGGGTCGGGGAAGGTCCCCGCGCCCGAGGGACCCCGCTATACCTTCCGCGTGGTCGGGATCGTGCGCGACCCCTCGACCGTCAGCGCCCCGCCGCCGGACGTGACCCGTGACGCGATCTACCAGAGCACCGGCGGCATGTTCCTGACGCCGGCGTTCCTCCGCCGCTTCGCCCACGACGCGGGCACGCCGGTCGAGGTGCTCCCCGGCATGGAGTGGTTCCGCATCCGTCTCCGCCATGGCCCGGCCGACCTGCCCGCGTTCGAACAGGGTGTCCGCCGAGCCGTCGACCCCGGCGACGGCCAGGTCCACCCCGGCTCCGACATCCAGACCGCGGCCGACAAGGCGCAGCGATCCATCCATCTCGAGGCGATCGCCCTCGTCACCTTCGGCGGCCTGGCGGCGGTGGCCGCCCTCCTCGTCGTCGGCCAGGCGCTGGGCCGCCAGGTGGCGTCAGACGCCCGCTTCAACCCGACGCTGTCCGCCCTGGGCCTGAACCGCGCCCAGCTCGTCCTCGTGCCCCTCGTGCGGGCTGCCGTCATCGCCGTCGGCGGCGGCGCCACCGCCGCGGTCGTGGGCTTCGCCCTCTCTCCGCTCACGCCGATCGGGCTGGCCCGCCGGGCCGAGATCCACCCCGGGTTCTCCGTCAACGTGGCCGTGCTGGCGTTCGGCTCCGTCTGCGTCGCGGCCACGGTTCTGCTGCGCGCCCTCTTGCCCGCGTGGCGCGCCGCCCGCACGCTGCCGGACGCGGGCCACGAGCAGGCACCGGCCCGGCCCGGCCTGTTGCTCGGCGCGGTGGCCGGCTCGGGTCTGGGCCCCGCCGCCGTTGCCGGGATGGGGATGTCGTTCGAACGCGGACGGGGGCTCGCCTTCCGCACCGCCCTGCTCGGGACCGTGGTGGCCGTGGCGGGCGTGGTCGCGGCCGTGACCTTCGGCGTCAGCCTCCGCCACCTGGTCGACCATCCCGTCGAGCAGGGCTGGAACTGGGACGTGGTCGTCGGCAACCCGCACAGCAGCGAGGGCCTCATGGGCGACCCGGCCGCGGGCCCGCTCCACGACGAGATGGTGCGGCTGCTGGCCACCAACCGGTACGTCGCCTCCTTCGCGGGGTTCGTTCCCGTCGACGCGATCACCGTCGACGGCCATCAGGTGGACATCGTCGGCGTCGAGACGGAGAAGGGCTCGGTGTTCGGTCGCATCATCGAAGGGCGGGCCCCGGGCTCGGCCGACGAGATCGTGCTCGGCCGGGACGCCCTCGCAAAGCTTCACAAAGGCATCGGCCAGAGCGTCACGGCGCAGGCGGGCGATCGACGCATCACCATGCGGATCGTCGGCGCCTCGCTGCAGCCCACCGCCGGCGACCTGTCGCCCCGGCTCTCCCGCGGCGGTGCCACCACCGTCGCGGCGCTGCAACGTCTCGGTGTGGACGTGCCTGTCCTCCAGTTCGCGGTTCGGTACCGCCCCGGCGTCGACACCCGAGCGGCCCGCACGTCGTTGCTCGACGACTTCGGTCGTGAGGTGCTCCGGCCCTACCCGGGTGGCGAGGTGGGTGACCTCGCGCGGGTGGACTTCCTGCCCTCGGTGCTCGCAGGGCTCTTGGTGGTGCTGGCCGTCGGCGCGCTGGCACTGACCCTCGTCGGCTCGGTGCGTCGCCATCGGCGCGATCTCGCGATCCTGAAGACGATCGGCTTCGTGCGCGGACAGGTCTTCGCCACCGTGGCCTGGCAGGCGACGGCGCTGGCGGCCGGCGCGCTGGTGGTCGGAGTCCCCTGCGGCATGGCGGTCGGGCGGTGGACGTGGGACCTCGTCGCCGGCGGTGTCGGGAGCGTCTCGCCACCGATCGTGCCGCTCGTGGGCGTGCTCGCCATCGGCGCGGCCACGCTCGTGGTCGCAAACCTCCTCGCGGGCGGCCCCGGCTGGGCTGCCGGGCGCGTCCCGCCGGCCGAGGTCCTCCGGGCCGAGTGACGGCGCCGCGCCGCGCGCCCACGGCCCTCTCGTCGACCGCGCCCTAGTCTGCAGCCCGTGAGACGCGGTCCGCGCGCCCCGACGCGAGAGCGTCTCATCACCGTCGCCGTCGTCGCCGGTGCAGTGCTGTTCGTGCTCTGGCAGTTGCAGCCGTCGCTGCTGTTCTCGAGCACGACACCCACGGGCGGCGACACCGGCGGCTACGTGTGGGGACCGCAGTACATGCGCGAGCACCTCCTACCGCACGGGCATCTCACCGGCTGGACGATGGACTGGCACGCGGGCCTGGCCGCCTTCGTCTTCTACTTCCCGCTCCCGTCGTTGGTCATCGCAGTCGCCAGCCTTGTGCTCCCCTACGCGGTGACGTTCAAGGTCGTGAGCGCGCTGGGCCTGCTGACACTCCCCGTCGCCGCGTGGGCGTTCGGTCGGCTGACACGCCTCCGCTTCCCCGTGCCCGCGCTCATGGCCGTGACGAGCGTGGTTTTCCTCTTCGACCACTTCGCACCCCGAGCGCGCGGCGGCGATGTCATCTCGACCGTGCGCGGCGAGTTCGCGTTCTCCTTCGGGCTCGCGCTCGCGCTGCTCTTCCTCGGCCTCGTCGCGCGCGGCCTCGAGACCGGACGTCACCGCGCGTCGGCCGCCGTCGTGCTCGGCGTCACCGTGCTGAGCCACGTCTTCGCCGTCGTCTTCTCGCTCGCGGGCGCCGCGCTGCTGCTCGTCTTCCGCCGCAGCCGGGCAGGTCTCGTCCATGTCGCGGTCACGGTCGGCGTGGGCCTGCTGCTCGCCGCCTTCTGGCTCGTGCCGCTGCAGTGGCGTTACGCCTACGTCCCGCCGACGCGCATCGCCCAGGTCGGGCACTACCTCACCAACGTGTTTCCGTTCGTGAACTCCTGCGCCGACTCCGCCCACTGCGGGCGCGGGCGGTTCCTCTTCAGCCACGTCTGGCACCTCTTCCCGGTGACCGTGCTCGCGGTGACGGGAATCACCCTGGCCGTCCGCCGCCGCCAGCACGTGCTGCTCGCGCTGGGCGCGCTCGGCGCGCTCATGGCTCTCGCGTTCGTGCTCAAGCCCTCGGCCCGACTGCAGAACGACCGCTTCCTGCCGTTCTGGTTCCTCTCCCTCTACCTGCTGGCCGCATACGCCGTGGGCGAGCTGGGTCATCTCGCCCAGGACCTCGTGGCGCGCCGGCGGCGGCGTTACGCGGGGCCACGCGGCACCGAGCCCGCCCTGGTCGCCGCGGTACCGATCGTGGCCTTCGTCCTCGTCATGTGGCTCGTCGGGATCCCGGTGGCCGCCGCCCCGCGCGGGCTGCCGTTGCACGTGACCGACCGGAGCGACGTGCGGGGGTTCATCACCTCCGTGTACGGCGGCTACGAACGTCAGGCGGGGGCCCGCGAGTACCGCGACCTCATGCGGACCCTCGACGCGGTCGGCCGCGCCCACGGCTGCGGACGCTTCATGGGCGAGGCCGACCTGCACCCGCTGATCTCCTACGGCAGCTTCAACGCCCTGCTCCTCGTGCCGTACTTCACCGACGGGTGCGTCACGACGGTGAACGAGGGGCTCGAGGTCTCGGCGACCGCGCCCTACGAGCAGCTCCTCAAGAAGGAGCTCTCGCAACTTCCGTTTCTCAGCCTGCAGAATCTTCCCTACGGCCGGCTCGACGTGGCCCGCGGGGTCGACCATCTCCAGTTGCTGGGCGCGCGCTACTACGCGGCCTACACCGCCGGCGCGCGTCGTCAGGCCGACGCCGAGCCGCGCCTCGAGCGGCTCGCCGACGCAGGCAAGTGGCGCGTGTACCGGGTCGCGGACACCGCGCTCGTCACGCCGCTGAGGTTCCAGCCCGCGGTCGTCACCGGGATCGGCGGGCCCGGCCGTTCGTGGACCGCGGTGGGGGTCGACTTCTTCCAGCGCGACCCGTCGGCCTGGGAGGTGCCGTTGCTGGCCTCGGGCCCCCGCGACTGGCCACGGGTCGCGGCGCGACCACAGCCCGCGAAGCACACCAAGGACGGCCTCGTCGTGCTCGGCTCGACGGTCGACGTCGCCGCGCTACGACACCCGGTGACGCCGGCACGGGTGAGCAACGTGCGTCTCGACGACGACCGCGTGTCGTTCGACGTCGACCGCCCGGGCGCGCCCGTGCTCGTGCGGGTCTCGTACTTCCCCAACTGGCGGGCGACGGGCGCACGCGGGCCCTGGCGCGCCACTCCCAACTTCATGGTCGTCGTGCCGACCGCCCGGCACGTGTCCCTCCACTACGGTCGCACTCCGGTCGACACCGCCGGCACGGGGCTGAGCCTGCTCGGCGCGGCAGCGGTCGTCGTCCTCGCCTGGGCCGACCGCGCCAGGGCGGGCGCACCCGACCCCGATCCCGCACCCGCACCGGCTGCCGCCCCGACAGGTCCCGCGCGTCGCCCCGCGCCGGTCTCCCGGAAGCAGGGCCGTTCGAGATCTCGCCGCCGACGTCGCTGAGGTTCAGCGCTCCTCGCGGACCGCGAAGCGCTCGACGTAGAACCGCAGGGCGCGCCGCCGCTCCTCACGATCGAGACCGAAGTCCGCCAGGTCGTAGATCAGGCCTCCGTGACGACCCCGCGGGTGATCGGCCATGAACGAGTCCATCGCGGCGCGCGCCTCGGGTGTCATGGCTTGGCCCGCCACCCGGTAGATGCGCTCGACCATGGCGACGTCGTCGGCCATGAACTCGTCGAAGCGAACGTCGAGCGACTGGTCGGCGGGCAGGACGTCGCGCTCGTCGACGCACGCGTGGAGCATGTCCTCGACGCGGTCGGCCCAGTAACGGCCGATCTTCCGGGGGTCGACGCGTTCGTGGCTGAGCCGGGCCGAGTAGCTGATCATGGTGGCGAGCGACGCGGTGATCGACACCGGATCTCGGTGGGTCACCACGAACGTGGCGTCGGGGAAGGTGGCCATCAGGGGCCGGAACTGCTCGAGGTGTTGGGGCGACTTCAAGACCCACCTGACACCGCCGCGCTGCCACTGCAGCACCTTCAGCACCGTCTCGAGGTAGCGGTACGTCGGTGACTGGTCGGTGGACTTGTACCAGTCGCGCCAGGTGGGCATGACGGCCATCGTCTCGAACAGCATCGTGGAGAAGTCGATGGCGAGCAGCTGGATCTCCTCGTGCACGTGATGGGTCGTCATCTCGTGCATCCGTCTGAAGAGGGGCAGCGCGGCGTTGAGCACACCGAGCGCCTGTTCCGTGCGGGCGACGCGCGGGTCGGGCTCGTCGCGCCGCTGCCGTTCGTCGTCGGCGAGGACGGGCTCGAGGCTCTCCCAGTACGGAAGCGAGCGCAGGGCGGGGTCGGCCGACATGAGGTTGTGCAGATGCGTCGTCCCCGTGCGCGGCAGTCCCGCGATGACGATGGGACGCTCGATGCGCAGCTCGTGGATCTCGGGATGGCGCTTGAGCACGTCCTCCACGAGCAACCGGTTCTTCAACAACGTCACGAGCTGCGACCAGGTGGTCGTCACGCCGGCCGGGCTCAGTCCCGCCTCGGTCCGGAGCGCGCCGCACAGCACCGCGAGCGGCTCGCGGAAGCGGGGGTCACCGAAGTCGTCGAGGCCGGTCTGCTCGGCTGCCGCCGCGAGCAGCTCGTCGGGCTCGAGATGCAGGTCGGCGCCCATCGCCGTCATCGCGGTGCGGATCGCTTCGACGTCCGCGGGAAAGCGGGGGGACGCGAGGTCGTCGATGCGCACGTCGGCGGGCCGAGTCGCCACCGCTAACCGCCCGATTCGGCCAGGGGAACCACGCGCGCGGTGGGCCGCGACGGCGTGGCCTCCGGGTGGAACCACCGGAACCAGATTCGACCGCGCGGGTGGCCGGCCGTCGACACCCAGTTGGGATGGCCGGGGTCACGCGGCGCGACCACGATCACCCACGATCCGTCGGCGCGATAGGTGAGCTGCCCACCGTTGATCGTCACGCGCTCGTAGTCGTAGTTGTAGGTGTGCAGGAACGGGTTCCAGAGGCACATGTTCCAGAACGCGCACTCGGGTGAGGTGCCCTCGATCACAAGCGCCTCGTCGTCCGCCAGGTCGAAGCTGCCCATGGCGTACGCGGCGTCGCCTGCCGCCCACCCGTAGGTGACCTGAGGGACGCCATAGGGCTCGTCGACCGAGTTGGGCTCGCCGAGCGCGAGCGGCACGAGCTTGGCCTGTTCCTCGATCCACGTGCGGGCGGCGCGGAAACGACGGGCCAGCGCGGAGTCGTCCTCGCGCCAGGTGCGCGGCGGGTCGACGGCCTCGATGTGCCACTCGGCGCGACGACCGACGACCGGGTCGACGAGGTAGCAGCGCGTGATCGCGCACACCGCCTCGGGCTCGAGCTCGAGCCACGTCCCCGCGTGGGCCTCGGGACTGAGGACCAGCTCGAAGCAACCGTCTGCGTCGATGTCGAGGGCGCGATCGTTGACGGTGCCGACGATGCGCTCCGAGTAGCGACCGTCGTCGGGCCCGCCGTAGACGGTCAGCGACAGGTAGACCGCGTCGCCCTTCCGTCCCCGGACGCGGTACGTGCGGCGGGGGTCGATGGGTGCGAACTGGTAGAACGCGTCAGCGTTGTCGCCGCCCCACTTCTTGTAGGGCCCCACGATGTCGACGAACCGCGGCCGGTCGGGGTCGGCCCACACGTACACGTCGAACGCGACCTGCAGCACCGAGAAGGCCCACTTGTAGCCCTCGAGCACGCTCTGGGTGTCGAGCGGTTGCGCCGACTCGCCCAGGAACTTCGCCTCGAGGCCCCGCACCGCGTCGATCAACGCGTGGAACGCCTCACTCGTGCGCAGTCCCCTGTCGGTCACCGCCGGGCACTCTATGCCGCCGCTCGCGGCCGCGGCGCGGGTGCAAGGATGAGCGCCCGATGGAGCCCGACCGGTCTCGAGAGCGCATCATCACGCTCGCCGTCGTCGCGGGCGCCGCGCTCTTCGTCTTCCTGCAACTGCAGCCCGCCATGCTGTTCAAGCACACCACGCCGACGGGCAGCGACCTCGGTGGTCACATCTGGGAGCCCAACTACCTGCGCGGGCACCTTCTCCCCCACGGCCGGCTCACCGGCTGGGCCCCCGACTGGCACGCGGGTGTGCCCGCGCTCGTGTTCTACTTCCCGTTCCCCGCGCTCGTGATCGCGCTGTTGAGCGCGGTCCTCCCGTACACGATCACGTTCAAGCTCGTGCTCGCGCTCAGCCTGACGAGCGTCCCGGTCGCGGCGTGGGCGTTCGGGCGACTCTCGGGTCTGCGCTTCCCTGCGCCCGCGCTCATGGCCGTCGTCGCGGTGCCCTTCCTGTTCGACCACTTCCAACCCCAGACCCGGGGTGGCGACGTCATCTCGACGTTGCGCGGCGAGTACGCGTTCGCCATCGGGCTCCCGCTCGCCCTGTTGTTCCTCGGGCTGCTCGCCCGGTCGCTCGACACCCGTCGTCACCAGGCCGCGGCCGCCGTGCTCCTTGGGCTCGTCGTGCTGTCCCACATCTTCACGACGCTCTTCGCGCTGGCCGGCGCCGCGGTCATCGCCCTCATTCGACCGAGCCGGCGGCGCTTCCTCGACGCCGCGTTCGTCGTCGCCGCGGGCGGGCTGCTCGCGGGGTTCTGGTTGGTCCCGCTGCGCTTTCGCTACGGGTACGCGCCCCCGGGCCTGCACGACCACGTCGGCAAGTACTTCCAGAACCTCTTCCCGTTCGCCAGCCGTTGCGCGGTCCGGGGCCAGTGCCAACCCGGACAGTTCCTGACCGACGAGACGTGGCACCTCGGCGTGGTGACGCTGCTGGCCGTCGTCGGCGTCGTCATCAGCGCGCGACGGGGGCTTCGCATCGGCCTGGCCATCGGCGCGCTCGCGCTGGCGATGGCGGTCGGCTTCGTCGTCGTGCCCGGCGGCCGGCTGCAGAACGACCGCTTCCTGCCGTTCTGGTTCCTGGGTCTCTACCTGCTCGCCGCGCTCGGGGTGGCAGAGGGAGGCCACGAGCTCCAGGAATGGCGGGCACGACGCCGGGCGCGGGGGCGGGGGCGGGGGCGGGCGCGGGACGCGTCGGCGGGCGACGTCCGCCCCGCGGTCCCCACGATCCTGCCGGTCGCGGGACTCGCGTTCGTCGTCCTGCTCATCGGCCTGCCGCTGCGCTCGGTGCCGGGCTGGCTCCCCGTCCACACCGTCGACCGCGGCAAGGTCCGCCTCACCATGGACTTCGCCCTCGGCGGCTACGAGGGACGCCCGGGTTGGCACGAGTACGACGCCCTGATGACCACGATGGACCGCGTCGGGCGCGAGCACGGTTGCGGGCGCGCCTTCGCCGAGGCGGATCGCCCCGCGTTCTCGCGGTTCGGAACGCTTGCCGCGTTCCTGCTGCTGCCGTACTGGACGGACAGCTGCATCGCCACCATCAACGAGGGCCTCGAGGTGTCGGAGACCTCGCTCTACGAGCAACTGGTCAAGGTCGAGCTGACCAAGACGCCGAACATCAACCTCTACGACCTTCCGTACCAGAACCTGGTCGTGGGCCAGGGAGTGGAGCACCTCCAACTCATGGGAGTGCGGTACTACCTCGCCGTCTCGCCGGAGACGAAGGCCCAGGCCGACACCAACCCCGACCTCGTGCGGCGCGCCCGCTCCGGCCCGTGGAACGTCTATGAGGTGCGCGGCGCGCCGCTCGTCGCCCCGCTCGCCTTCCAGCCCGCGGTCATCGAGGGGAAGTACGCCTCCGGCGCGCTGTGGAGCCAGGTAGGGGTGAACTACTTCGAGAAGGACCGTCGCGGACGCGACGTCGCCCTCGCCGCCGGTGGTCCGGACAGCTGGGCGCGCGTGCCGGTGCGCGAGCTCGAACCCACCGCCAATGTCTTCAACCTGCCGGCGATCGGCACCGGAGTGAACGTCGACGCGCCCCGGGTGCAGGTGGCGCCGGCGCGCGTGAGCCGGATCCGGACGAGCGACGATCGCATCTCGTTCGACGTCGACCGCACGGGATCACCCGTGCTCGTGAAGACGTCGTACTTCCCGAACTGGAAGGCGTCCGGCGCGCGTGGCCCGTGGCGCGTCACGCCCAACTTCATGGTCGTCGTGCCGACCTCGCGCCACGTCAGCCTCCACTACGGGTGGACGCCGATCGACCTGCTCGGCTTCGCGCTCACGCTCACCGGCCTCGCCGGCGTCGTGTTGCTCGCCTGGTGGGGCCGGCATCGAGCCGGCGAGGTGGTGCCGGTCGCGCCGGCCCCCGCGCCGGTCGCGCCGTCGCCCCAACGCACCCGCCCGGCGCGCCCGCCGACGTCGAAGTCGCAACGCAAGAAGCGGAAGAGGTCGGGCCGAGCGCGCCGCTGACGTGTCGTGTCCGCTCAGCCGGCGCGGAAGAACGGGTTCCACGGCGACGCGCCTGCCGCGATCACCTCGTCGAGCGTGGGCTCGTGGCGGCTTCCCGCGCGCAGCGCGCCGAGCGTGGCCGCGCGGTTGTTGCCGTACACCTCGTCGCCGTCATCCGCGTCCCAGTCCACCCAGACGGCGGCGATCAACACGAGCTCGTCGACCTGACCACGCGGGATGGCGCCCTCGGACACCGCGTCGACCACCCCGCCCGCGACACCGGCCTGCGCGGGTCCCCACGTGAGGCGGGCGTGCCCGTCGCCGCGCACCTCGGCCTTGTTGACGAAGAGCGTGACCGGCTTGGCCGGAAGGCCGGGCCGCACCACGGCGACGAAGGGTGCGTGACCGTGGGTCGGTGTCGCCAGCGCGGTGGCGAACGCCGCGCCGACCGGGCCGGCCCGGGTGCCGAGCACGGTGTTCACGTGGGCGGCGTTGGCTCCCGACCCCACGAAGCTCTCGCCGATCTGCACGACCGCGACTGTGCTCAGCCGAGCCGCCCGTAGCGGGCCAGCTTCAACTGGTCGGAGCTCACGGTGTCGGGCTTGGTGTCGTAGGCGAGGAGGGCGACGTATCTCGGCACCCGTCCCGCGATCGGCGTGACCCGGTGCATCGAGTTGCGCCCCTCGAAGAGCATCAGGGTGCCCGGCGTCATCGGCACGCGCTCGACCGCCTCGTGCGGCTCGCCCCGGAGCACCCTCGCCACCTCGTCGTACCTCTCGTCGCCGGCGCTGCGGATGCGGCGCGCGCTCACGAAGTCGCCACCCTCCTCGCTGTCCTGGAGCGCGATGGAGACGACGAAGTCGGTCTGGTCGAAGTGCCAGCCCAGCTCGTCGCCCTCGACCATCACCGCGAGGTTCAGCGCGCCCATCGGGTCGGCGTAGCGGTACAGCGGTGAGCGCCCGAGCACCGCGCCGACGAACGTCATCATGGGACCCCACTCGTAGAGGGCGCGCAGCGGGGACGAGGGAGGGAACCGGTCGTACGCGAGCGCGCGTACTGCGGAGCGCACGACGAAGCGCCGCGGGTGGCCCTCGGCGAACGAACGATCGGGACGTTCGAGGTAGGGCGTGCCGCTCGCCTCGGAGAAGTGGGCCTGCGGCAC
>Ga0066710_100002861_pt1 | contig 14275 bp, 14 predicted proteins | sample GraSoiAngelo_159_FD_79666 | JGI IMG/M metagenome (GOLD analysis project Ga0066710, IMG submission 79666) | Grasslands soil microbial communities from the Angelo Coastal Reserve, California, USA - 14_1009_16_40cm | ecosystem: Environmental > Terrestrial > Soil > Grasslands | place: USA...
GACCAGGCCACGCGCCCGGGCGAGGACAGCTCGAAGATCAGCTTGTCGTAGGCGTTGGCGCCCATCAGGCCACCGCCTTCTCGAGGGCGCCCGCGAAGGCGTCGATCTCCGCTTTCGTGCGCTTCTCCGTCACCGCGACCAGCAGACAGTCGACCAGGCCGCGGTCGAAGGACTTGAGCGGCACCCCGGCGAGGAAGCCCTGCCTGGCGAGCCGCGTCACCACACGCTCCGGCGGCTTCGGCAGCTTCAGCGTGAACTCCTTGAAGAACGGCGCGGCGAAGCGGAGCGACACGCCGGACACCGTGGTCAGGCGCAGGGCCGCGTAGTGGGCCTTCGCCGTCGACAGCTCGCCGACCCGCACGAGCCCCCGGCGGCCGAGCGTGGCGAGATAGATCGTTGCCATGAGCGCGCAGAGCGCCACGTTCGTGCAGATGTTCGAGGTCGCCTTGGCCCGGCGAATGTGCTGCTCGCGCGTCTGGAGCGTTAGCACGAATCCCCGCTGGCCGTCCCGATCGACGGTGGCGCCGACGAGGCGCCCGGGCATGCGGCGCACGAGCTCGTTCTTGGCGGCGAACACACCGAGGTTCGGCCCGCCGAAGCTCATCGGCACGCCGAGCCCCTGCCCTTCACCGACGACGATATCGGCGCCGAGCTTGCCGGGCCCCTCGAGGACGCCGAGGTTCACCGGGTCGGCGACGACGACCAGCAGGGCGCCGGCCGCGTGCGCGACCTCCGCGGCGGCGGCCACGTCCTCGAGACAGCCGTAGAAGTTCGGCGTCTGGATGACGAGCGCCGCCGTCTTGGGGCCGACGAGCTTCTTCGCCGCCGCGAGATCGGTGACGCCGTCGGGCGCGGCCGCGTCGCGAAGACGGATTCCCGGGCCTTCGCAGTAGGTGGCGGTGACCCGTCGGTAGAGGGGGTTCACGCCGCGCGACAGCACGATCTCCCCACGGTCGGTCGCCGCGTGTGCCATCAGCGCCGCCTCGGCGAGAGAGGACGCCCCGTCGTAGATGGATGCGTTGGCGACGTCCATGCCCGTCAGCTCGGCGATCATCGTCTGGTACTCGTAGATCGTCCTCAGCGTGCCCTGGCTGGCCTCGGGCTGGTAGGGCGTGTACGCGGTGAAGAGCTCACCGCGCGAGATCAGGTGGTTGATCGGGCTCGGCACGTAGTGGTCGTACGAGCCCGCGCCCAGGAACGAGACGTGCGAGTCGGCGTCGGCGTTCCGGGCCGAGAGCGCCTTCATGTGGCGGATCAGGTCGGTCTCGGCGAGCGCCGGTGCCAGCCCGAGCGGACGCGCGAGCCGGGCCTTGGCGGGGATCTTGACGAGCAGCTCCTCGAGCGACGCCGCGCCGATCACGCCGAGCATCCGCTTCTGCTCGTCCGGCGTGTTGGCGATGTAGCGCGAGGCCATCAATGGCCTCCCTGCGCGAGAAACTCCTCGTATTGCTGAGCGGTGAGGAGCTGGTCCCACTCGCCCTTGTTCGAGGACTTGACGACGATCATCCAGCCCTTGCCGTAGGGGTCCTGGTTGACCGTCTCGGGCTTCTGGGGCAGCTCGGCGTTGACCTCGACGATCTCGCCCGAGACGGGTGCGAAGAGGTCGGAGACCGCCTTCACCGACTCGACGACGCCGAACGACTTCTTCCCGGTCACCTTCGTGCCCACCTTTGGCAGCTCGACGAAGACCACGTCCCCGAGCTGCTCCTGGGCGTACGCGGTGATCCCGACGCGCACCCGGTCGCCGTCCTGCTTGGCCCACTCGTGCTCGCGCGTGTACCTGAGGTCCTTGGGAACGTTGGACATCGTCACCCCTTTGTCCTCGTGATTCGCCGTCGGAGCGCCTTCGCAGGGCCTGCGGCGCCCGACGGTCGGGCTGTCAAGCCGTCTTCTTCACTTTCGACGGGTAGAACGGTGTGCGGACGACCCGGGCGGCCTTGTCCTGCCCGCGGATCTCGACTTCCAGCGTCGTGCCGACGGCCGCGTGCGCCGCCTCCACGTACGCCATCGCGATGTATTTGTCGACCGAGGGGCCGTACGAGCCCGAGGTGACGCTCCCGACCGGCCGTGCGTCCTTCAGGACCGGGTAGCCGTGGCGCGCGACGGCCTTGTCGACCATCTCGATCCCGACCAGCCGGCGACGCAGCCCGGCTGCGCGGATCTTCTCGAGCGCGTCCTTGCCGATGAACTCACCCTTGGCCGGCTTGACGACCCAGCCGAGCCCCGCCTCGAGCGGGTTGGTCGTCTCGTCGATGTCGTTGCCGTAGAGCGCGTACTTCATCTCGAGCCGCAGCGTGTCGCGGGCGCCGAGGCCGATCGGCGCGACGCCGTCCGCGCGCCCGGCCTCGAGCAGCGCCGCCCAGAGGCGCGTCGTGTCGCCGGCGGCCGTGTAGAGCTCGAATCCGTCCTCGCCCGTGTAGCCCGTGCGCGAGATGAGGGCGGAGACGTCCGCCACCGCGCCACGCGCGAAGCGATAGTAGCCGATCTTCGTCACGTCCCCCTCGGCGAGGCGGCCCACCAGCGCTTCGGCCTTGGGGCCCTGCACGGCGATGAGCCCGGTCTCGGCGGAGACGTTGCGCCAGCGCGCGCCTCTTCCGTGCTCGGTGACCCAGGCGTAGTCCTTGTCGATGTTGGACGCGTTCACGGTGAGCATGAACCGGTCGCGGGCGAGCCGGTACACGGTGAGGTCGTCCACGATCGTGCCGTTCGGGTAGCACAGAAGAGAGTACTGGACCTGCCCGTCCTCGAGCGCGGCCACGTCGTTGGTGGTGAGGGACTGCAGCGCGGCGAACGCGCCGCCGCCCTCGACCTCGAACTCGCCCATGTGGCTCACGTCGAAGAGCCCGACGGCCGTGCGCACCGTCCGGTGCTCCTCGATGATGCCGGCGTACTGCACCGGCATCTCCCATCCGCCGAACGGCACCATGCGCGCGCCGGCCGCGACGTGCGCATGGTAGAGGGGTGTGCGCTTGAGGGGCGTGTTCACGGTCGCCTCAATCGACCGTCGCCCTCACGCCTTCGGCAACCAGTCGCGGAGCGGCTTGACCTGACATCCCGCGCGGTCGAGCGCCTCGCGAACGGCGCGGACGATCTTCTGGGCTCCGGGCGTGTCGCCGTGGCAGCAGATGGTCTGGACCGCGATGTCGATCTCCACGCCGTCGATCGTGCGCACCTTGCCCTCCATGGCCATCTTCACGGCCTGGGCGGCGGCCCGCTCGGGATCGGTGATGAGCGAGCCGGGGAGCTTGCGCGAGACGAGCGTGAGGTCGACGTTGTAGGCGCGGTCGGCGAACCCCTCCGACGCCACCCGCACGCCCATCTTGCGGCAGAGCCGATCGTAGTGGCCGGAGGCGAGCGCCATCAGGATCAGGTCGCGGCCCGACTCGCGCGCCGCCTCGCCGACGGCGGTGGCGAGCGGCTCGTCCTTCTCGATCATCGAATAGAGGATGCCGTGCGGCTTCGTGTGCTGCAGCTCGCTGCCGGAGGCTCGCACGAACTCGCGGAGCGCACCGGTCTGGTAGCAGAGATAGTCCTTCAGCTCCTGGGGCGAGACGTCCATCACCCGCCGGCCGAAGCCCATCAGATCGGGCAGCGAGGGGTGCGAGCCCACGGCCACCCCGTGGCGCAGCGCCAGCGCGACCGACTTGCGCATCACGTGCGGATCACCGCCGTGGAATCCGCAGGCGACGTTCGCGGACGTGATGTGCGGCATGATCTCCTCGTCCGCTCCGAGCGTCCAGCGGCCGTAGCTCTCGCCCATGTCGCAGTTGAGGTCGATGAACTTCGCCATGCTGAAGCTCCTTATCCCCGCGCGAGCACCCGCGCGAGCGCATTGATGAAGCGGTCCACGTCCTCGTCGGTCATCGCGAGGGAGCAAGCGCCGAGTCCGCGCTGGGTCATGAGGATCCCCTCGTTCACGAGCCCCAGGAAGACGCGCAACGGCGCCTCCGCCTCTTTCGAGCGCGCGGAGCGATAGTCGGTCAGCGGCTCCGACGTCCAGTGTAACCAGAAGAGCGAGGCCAGACCCGTCACCTGGCCGCGGCGCCGCGTCCCCGCCAGCAGGCGGGTGACGCCGCCACGGAGGCGCTCGCCGAGCGTGTCGAGCCGCACGTACGCCTCCGGCGTCAGCGCGTTCAGCGTCGCGACACCGGCGGCCATCGTCACCGGGTTCGCGTTGAAGGTGCCGCCGTGGCTGATCCGGGCGCCACCCTTGCGCGGGTCGTAGAAGTCCATGATGTCGCGTCGGCCGCCGAAGGCGCCGACGGGCAGGCCGCCGCCGATGATCTTGCCGAAGGTCGTGAGATCGGGCCGGATGCCGAACCGCTCCTGGGCGCCGCCCCACGCGGTGCGGAACGAGATGACCTCGTCGAAGATCAGCACGATCCCGTGACGCTCGGTGATCTCGCGCAGCCGCGCCAGGAACCCCTCGGCGGGCGGCAGCAGGCCGGCGTTGCACATCATCGGATCCACGATGAGGCAGCCGAGCTGTGTCGCCTCCGCCTCGAGGATCTCCGCGCACGCGTCGGCGTCGTTCCAGGGCAGCACCACGACGTGCTTGAGGACCGCCGGCGGCAGGCCGGCCGACCACGCGACCGCCTTGGGCCGCTTCCGGCTGCCCGTCGCCTTGGCGTCGCCGCTGACGCTCACCATCACCCAGTCGTGGGTGCCGTGGTAGGCGCCCTCGAACTTCGCGATCTTCGGCCGACCGGTGAACGCGCGCGCCAGTCGCACGGCGTTCATCGTGGCCTCGGTGCCCGAGTTGGTGAAGCGGATCGCCTGGACGGACGGCACCCGGCGCGTCAAGAGCTCGGCCAGGCGCACCTCGTGCTCGGTCGGCCCCGGAAACGACAGACCGTGCTCCGCCGCCTGCTGCACGGCCTTCACGACCTCCGGCGGCGCGTGGCCGAGGATCAGGCTCGTGTAGTTGCCGTTGAAGTCCAGGCGGTCGATCCCGTCGGCGTCCCAGATGTGGGCCCCCTGGCCTCGCTGGATGGCGAACGGGTACGGATCGAAGAATGTCGTGGTCCGGCTGTTGCCGCCCGGCATGACGGCCAGCGCCTCCTCGTGCAGGACGCGCGAGCGGGCGGTCTTCGCGGTGTACTCGTTCAGCTCTTTGTCGACGCTCATGCGATCTCCTCTTTCACCGCGGTTTCCAGCACCGCGTCGGATTCGTACAGCAGTCGGTGCGCCTCGGCCACGCCGACCGCATGGAAGCGAAGCGACTGGCCAGGTCTCGCCTGACCGACGCGGCCGACGTCGCAGGAACAGACCGTGGCCACCTTCGTGTAGCCGCCGGTTGATTGCCGGTCGACGAGGAGCACGATGGGCTGCCCGTCACCGGGGACCTGGATCGATCCGAGCGCGATCCCGTCGGAGACGATGTCGTGGCCCCGCGCGTGCTCGACTCGAGGCCCGGAGAGCCGCGTGCCCATCCGATCCGACTGGGGCAGGACCTGGTACGGACCTTCCAGCAGCGCTCGGATCCCGTCGTCCGTGAAGCGATCGGCCTGCGGCCCGAGCACGACGCGGAGGGGCGCCTCGTTCGTGTAGTCGGGAATCGCCCGCGGCTCGACGCGCCGGGGCCGGACGTCCCCGGCCGGGAAGAACCCGAGCGCGTCGCCCTTCCGGAGCGCGCGCCCCTCGATCCCGCCGAGCCGGCCGCGCAGGTACGTCGATCGCGAGCCCAGCGCGAGCGGCACGTCGAGTCCCCCCGAGACGGCGAGGTAGACGCGGACGCCCGTGCGCGCCCCTCCGAGCTTGACGACGTCGCCGGCCTCGAGCGCGATCGAGGCCCAGCGGGGCCGGTCCCGGCCGTTCACGGTCAGGGGCGCGTCGGCGCCCGTCACTGCGATCGTGCACGCCTCGGTGACCTCGAAGCGAGGGCCGATCAGTGTGCACTCGAGCGCGGCGGCCGTGTCGGGGTTCCCGACCAGGCGGTTGGCGAGCACGAAGGCCATCCGGTCCAGGGGGCCCGACGGCGGGATGCCGTAGCGCATCTGGCCGGCGCGGCCGAGGTCCTGGACCGTGGTCTGGGGGCCGGCGTCGAGGATCTTGATCACGAGATCACCGGTCGGTACGTGCGCGCCGCGACCGCGCGGCCGATGGCGTCGAACTCCGCGCGATCGATCCGCCGAAATCGCACCCGGTCGCCAGGATGCAAGAGCGTCGGCGCCGACGCGGCGGGGTCGTAGAGGGCCAGGGGCGTGCGCCCGAGAATCCAGAAGCCGCCCGGGCTCTCGACCGAATAGATGCAGCACTGGATGCCGCCGATGCCGACGCTGCCCGGCGGGGTCTTCGTGCGCGGCGTGTCGAGGCGCGGGATGTTGATCCGCTCGGGCATGCCGGTCATGTACGGCAGCCCCGGCGTGAAGCCGATGAAGTACACGAGGTACTCGGCGCCCGCGTGGAGCCTCACCAGCTCGTCGGTCGAGAGACGGAGGCGCCGCGCGGCGGCCTCGAGTTCGAAGCCGAGCTCGGGGTCGTCGTAGCAGCACGGCAGCTCGACCGCCCGCGACGGTGGAAGTACGGCGGTGGTCGCCTGGGGCACGAGCTCCGCGATCGACGCGCACAACGCGTCGTACGCGACCACGCGCGGGTCGTAGTAGACGAGGAGCGACGAATACGTCGGGACCGTCTCGACGACGCCGGTCAGCCCCTTCTGCTGGATCAAGAACTCGAGCGCGCGGACACGCGTGTTGACCTCCACGCTGATCTCCTCGCCGAGCTCGACGGAGACGGCGAGATCGCCCGCCGGCAGGAACCGCAACGCGCTAGATCGCCGACAGCGCGGAGTTCGGCAGGTCCGTGATGAACATGTGCCCCGGGCTGTGCGTGATCATGAATGGCGGCTTCGATGCGAGCGCGACGGCCTGGGGCGTGACCCCGCACGCCCAGAAGACGGGCACGTCACCGCGACCGAACTCCTGCGGGTCGCCCCAGTCGGGACGCGTGATGTCCGTGATGCCGATCGCCGCGGGATCGCCGACGTGCACGGGCGCGCCGTGGGCGCCGGGGAATCGGGCGCTCGCCGTCACCGCCTTCGAGAGCTGGGCGGCGGCGATCGGCCGCATCGAGACGACCATCGGCCCGTGGAAGACACCGGAGGGCCGGCAGGCGATCGATGTGCGCCACATGGCGACGTTCTTCCCGTGCTCGACGTGCCAGAGCCGGATGCCCGCGTCGAGCAGCGCCCACTCGAACGTGAACGAGCAGCCCAGGAGAAACGCGACCAGGTCGTCCCGCCAGTAGGGCGTCGCGTCGGTCACCTCGTCGGCGAGGACGCCGTCCTTGTAGATCCGATACCGCGGAATGTCGGTCCTCAGATCGGCGCCGGGCGCCACGCCGACGGGCTCGGGCGAGCCCACGTCCGTCACCTCGAGGAGCGGGCAGGGCCGCGGGTTGCGCTGGCAGAACAGCAGGAAGTCGTACGCGTGGTCTTTCGGGAGCACGGCGAGGTTGGCCTGGACGTAGTTCTGGCCGAGGCCCGCGGTGATCCCCCTGAGCTTGCCATTCCGGATGTCCTGCCGGATCTCCCGCGGACGGCGCGCGTCGATCGGCATACGAGGATTCTACCTCTGGCCGAGGCGCGGCCACACATCCGGATTCACCAGCACCTCCGGCCGCTCGCCGCGCAGCACGCGCAGCATCTCGCCCGAGACCTGCATCGCCATCTGCCGGTTCGCCTCGCGCGTCACGCCGGCCATGTGCGGGGAGCACACGACGCTCTCGAGGTTGAGGATGGGGTTGTCCCGGGAGGTCGGCTCCTCCTCCCAGACGTCGAGGCCGGCGGCGGCGAGCTTGCCGCGGCTCAGCGCCTCGAAGAGCGCGCGCTCGTCCTGGACCGGGCCGCGCGAGGTGTTGACGAAGATCGCGCCCGGCTTCATGAGCCCGAGCGTCTTCTCGTTGATCATGTGCTCCGTCTCGCGCGTCAGGGGCGTGTGGCAGGTGAGGACGTCCACCTGCGGCAGCAGGGCCTCGAGACTCTTCACCGGCTCCGCGCCGCGCCGCCGCACCTCGTCGTCCGGCACGTACTTGTCATAGGCGAGGACGCGCATCCCAATCGCGCCGGCGAACTTCGCGACGCGCCGGCCGATGTTCCCGACGCCGACGATCCCGAGGGTCTTGCCGGCAAGCTCCGTGTTCCCGCCGCGGCCGGCGCTCCAGTCGCCTCCGCGCATCTGCTTATCGATGACCAGCGTGCGCTTCACGGCGACGAGCATCAGCATCAGCGCGTGCTCGGCGACGGCCTGGGAGTTCGATCCGGGAGCGTGCACGACGGCGACGCCGAGCCGGGTCGCGGCTGGTATATCGACCGTGTCGAGTCCGACTCCATGCCTTCCGACGACCTTAAGCTTCTGACAGGCCCCCATCAGACTTTCCGTGCACGGAGGCCTTATTCGAAACAGGATCCCCTGAGCCTCGGCAGCCGCCTTGACCAGGCCGGCTTCGGTCTCGTCCTCACAGACGACGACCCGCGCTTCCTTCTCGAGGAGTGCCCGGCCGTCCGGATGGATGGCGCCGGCGAGCACGACCAGCGGACGCGGAGCGGTGGCCATCCTGCGGATCTCCTTTCATGGTCGCGCCGCGGCCGGCGGGGGCTTTTCGTATCGCTCGCCTCGCGCCTGGGGGCTCCAGCCCCGGTTGGCCCTACGGCTCGCACCGCGGCCCCGCGACGGCCTGCGGCGCGCACCTCTCGCGCGGCAGGTTCCGAATTCTACTACTTCCAGGCGACCAGGACGAGGCGCGGCGCGTCCAGCGAGAACGGCGTGCCGTCGAGCCCTCCGTAGAGCTCGACGCGGCTCCAGCGCTCGGGCCGCAGCATCGCGGACAGCTCGTGAGCCGAGTAGAGACGGATCTCGCTCTCGCCGATCAGCTCCTGCGCGCTCTCCTTCGCCTTCACCCCGGCGCGCCGCAGTCGGAACCAGCGGGCGCGCCAGCGGCTCGTCGCCGGATCGAACGAGTTCTCGATACGAAGCGTCCAGCCGTTCACCCGCTTGCGCTCCTCGGGCGGCAGCGACCGCACGAGCTGGTCGCGGTTCCGCGTGTCGAGGATGAAGACGCCGCCGGGCCTGAGCGCGCGCCAGAAGCGGTCCACGACGAGGCGGTCCTCGTCGTCCGAGAAATACCCGATGGAGCTGAACAGGTTCACCGCGACGTCGAACTCGCTCGGGAATTCCATGTCGCGGATGTCCTGGCAGACCAGCGTGAGGCTCACCCCGGCTTCCTGGGCCGCCTTCCGCGCGCGGTCGAGCTCGGTCTCGCTGAAGTCCACGCCGGTGACCCGGTGGCCGAGGCGCCCGAACTCGATCGAGTGGCGACCGAAGCCGCAGGGTGCGTCGAGCACCCGGGCAGCGGCGTCGAGGCCCGCGATGCCGGTGATCCACTGCACGTCGGTCGCCGCGTCCATCGCCGACGCGAACGCGTGCGAGATCTGCGGCCACGCCTCGCGGAAGAACCGCTCGCTCTGGAACACGAGGGGCATTATATTCCCGTTCATGACCACGCTGGTCACTGGCGCGTTCGGCTGCATCGGCGCGTGGACGATCCGCGGCCTGCTCGCCGCGGGCGAGCATCCGGTGGTCTTCGATCTCGGCGACGACCCGTGGCGCGTGCGCATGATCGCCGGGCCCGACGCGCCGGGCCGCGTCGTCGTCGTGAACGGTGACATCACCGACCGCGAGAGCCTGGGGCGCGTCGTCCGCGACCACGCGATCCGGCGCGTGATCCACCTCGCGGCCTGGCAGATCCCACTCTGCCGTCAGGACCCGCCGCGAGGCGCCGCGATCAACGTCGTCGGCACCGCGAACGTCTTCGAGGCCGCGCGCGCCGCCGGCGGCCAGATCGAGCGGGTGGTGTACGCCTCGTCGGCGGCGGTCTTCGGTGGGCCGAGCCTCTATCCGCCGGGGCCGATCAAGGACGACGCGCCGGCGCACCCGGCCACGCACTACGGAGTCTACAAGGTCGCCAACGAGGAGACCGCGCGCGTCTATTGGGAGGAGCACAAGATCCCGTCGATGGGCTTTCGCCCGCTGTCGGTGTACGGGCCGGGCCGCGATTTCGGCCTCACCGCCGATCCGACGCTCGCGATGAAGGCCGCCGTCCTCGGGCGCCGCTTCCAGATCCGCTGGGGCGGCGCGACCGACCTCATCTACACCGAGGACGTCGCCCGCGCGCTCCTGGCCGCGGCCGGCGCGCGGCTCGACGGCGCCCGGGTCTACAACCTCCACGGCGCGTCGGCGGCGATCGCCGACGTCGTGGGGATGATCGAGGCCGCGTGGCCGACGGCCAAGGGACTGATCACCCACGTGGAGCAGCCGATCCCCTTTCCGCAGGCCCTCGACGACGCGCGGTACCAGAAGGACCTGGGCCCGGCACCTCCCACCTCGCTTGCCGACGGCGTCGAGAAGACGCTCGACACGTTCGCGCGACTGCAGAAGGACGGACGGCTCGACTGCCGAGAGCTGACGTGACGGCTTATCGGCGCCGGCGCGAGCGCGTCCCGTCCGTCACCGGACGCGGATCGTGACGACCGCCGACATCCCGGCGCGGAGCGTGTGCGGGTTGCTGACCCCCTTCGCCTCCAGGTGGATTCTCACGGGGACGCGCTGCACGACCTTCACCCAGTTCCCGGTGGCGTTCTCCGGAGGCAAGAGCGAAAAGCGCGCGCCGGTGCCCGCGCTCATCGACTCGAGCGTGCCGGCGAGGGTCTTCTCGGGGTAGCCGTCGATCTCCACGACGGCCTTCATGCCGGGCCTCAAACGGGCGAGCTGCGTCTCCTTGAAGTTGGCGACCACCCACACGTCCTGCAGCGGCACGATCGCGAGGAGCGGCTGTCCCATCTGGACCACCTGCCCCATCTCGACGCTCCGCTTGGACACGACGCCGTCGATCGCGGCGCGGACCTCGGTGTGCTCGAGCTGGAGCTCGGTAAAGGCGAGGTCGGCCTGCACCTCGCGTAGTCGAGCCTCGGCGCGGCTCGCCTCGGCGTCCTTGATCGCGACCTGGTGAATCTGGCTCTCGGCGAGGGCCAGCGCGGCGCGCGCCTCGGCGACGCGCTGCCGCGCCAGGTCCACGGCGTGGACCCGGTTCCCGAGCTCCGCCTCCGCCTGCTGGATCTCGCGCTCCGTCTGCGTCATCCTCCGCTGCAGCGCCTCGACGGTCGCGCCCGCGGTCTCGAAGGCCGCCTCGGCCTGGTCGTAGTCGCGTCGCGCCACCAGGTCGGTCTTCAGCAGGCTCCGGACCCGCTCGAGCTCGCGGGCCGTCTGGCGGTACGTGCTCTGAGCGCCGCTCACGTCGGCGCGCATCGCGTCGGTCGCGGCCCGCCGCGCTTCGAGCCGCGCGCGGGATTCATCGACGGCCGACTCGGCGGACTTGACGCCGACCACCGACGCCTGGAGCGCCGCCCGCGCCTGGTCGATCTGCGCCCGCGTGCCCTCGCGCGTCAGCGGCACTTCGGAGCGTGCCGCGCGGAGGTTCGCCTCGGCGGTGGCGACCGCGGCGCGCGCCTGCTCGCGCTTGGCCTCGAAGTCCCGCGGATCGACGCGCACCAGCAGGTCGCCCTGCTTGACGAGCTGGTTGTCCTGGACCCGGAGCTCCACGATGTGGCCCGCGACCTTCGCGCTGACCGGCGAGATCGTGCCATCCACGTAGGCGTCGTCGGTCGACACGTAGGTGACCGCGTTGTACCAGGCGTAACCACCGTAGGAGAGCGTCGCCAGGCCGACCAGGCAGCCGAGCGTGAGGAGCAGGTTACGCTTCATTGGGCGTCCCATCTTACCCCTGGAGGGCCGGTCGCGGATAGCTGCCGGTCCGGCCGCCCCCGGGGCCGGCGGAGCGGGTTTTTCGGAGTGGAGTGTGCTATATGTATGGGCCAGTTTTGATGCTAGGGCACCCTGCCACACTCGCACGCATTCTCGTGACAGGCCTGCTGCTCCTCGCGGGCGGCTGCAGTGTCTTGAGGCCTGCGCCGACGCCGATCCTTCCGCCGGAGGAGCTCTACCAGATCGGCGAGACCGAGCTGAACAACAAGCGGTACGATGAGGCGCGGCAGAACTTCCGGAAGATCGTCGAGCGGCATCCGAACTCGTCGTATGCGCCGCGGGCGCGCTTCTACATCGGTGAGGCGTTCTATCGGGAGGCCGAGTTCGACAAGGCGACACGCGAATTCGAGAGCTTCGTGGCCTTCTTCCCGCGCCACGAGATCGCCGATCTCGTCCAGTACCGCCTCGCGATGAGCTACTACGACCAGCTGAAGCCCGTCGAGCAGGACCAGGGGCTGACGCAAAAGGCGCTGGAGCAATTCAAGAAGCTCGCCAAGGAATACCCGCAGAGCCGTTACTTCGGCGACGCCCTCGCGAAGATCGACATCTGCCGCGGGCGGCTCGCGCAGAAAGAAGTGTGGGTCGCCAGCTACTACTTCAATCAGGGGAACCCGAGCGCGGCGCGCCAGCGACTCGAGCTGGTCCTCAAGGACTATCCGCGGACCCTCGTGATCCCGGAGACGCTCTTCCTGCTCGCCGAGGTGAACTTCTACGAGGGAAAGAACGCCGAGGCGATCGACCTGCTCCGCCGACTGGAGAAGGACTACGGGTTCACCGAGTGGGGCCGTCGCGGCAAGCAGCGGCTCAACGCCGCCGGACCCACCGGCAGCCTGAGGTAGCTCCGATGCACGACATCGTCGATCTCCGCTCCGACACGCTCACGCTCCCGACCCCGGAGATGCCCGAGGCCATGGCGCGTGCCGCGGTCGGCGACGACGTCTGGGAGGAGGATCCGACCGTCAAGCGGCTGGAGGCGCTGGCCGCCGAGCGCTTGGGGAAGCCGGCCGGGCTCTTCGTCGCCTCCGGCACGATGGGCAATCTCGTCTCGGTGGTGAGCCACACCCACGCCGGCCAGGAAGTCGTGCTCGACCTCGACTCGCACATCTTCAACTACGAGGTCGCCGGATCCGCGGTGATCGGCAGCGTCCAGATGCGGCCCGTCAAGACCGCGCGTGGGTTCCTGACGCCGGCGCAGGTCCGCGAGGCGCTCCGTCCCGCGAACATCCATCTCCCGCCGACCGGGCTCGTCTGTATCGAGAACACGCACAACCGCCACGGCGGCACCTGTTGCACGCCGGAGGAGATCAGCGCCATCGCCGCCGTCGCCCACGGCGCGTCGGTCCCGGTGCACCTCGACGGCGCCCGGCTGTTCAACGCGGCGGTCGCGCTCAAGCGCCCCGCGCGTGAGTTCGCCCGCGACGTCGAGTCCGTCACGTTCTGCGTCTCGAAGGGGCTCGCGGCACCGGTCGGCTCGGTGATCTGCGGCTCCGCCGAGTTCATCGCCCGGGCCCGGCGCGTGCGCAAGATGCTCGGCGGGGGCATGCGGCAGGTCGGCGTCATCGCGGCGGCGGGGATCGTCGCCCTCGAGCGGATGGTGGATCGGCTCGCCGAGGACCACGCCAACGCCCGCGCCCTCGCCGAGGGCGCCGCCCGGCTCCCCGGCCTCGTCGTGGACCTGGCGAGCGTCCAGACGAACATCGTGATCTTCGGCGTCGAGCGCGGAGGCGCCGCGGCCGCGGCGGCGGCCGCCACGAGCGAGCTGGTGCAGGGGTGCGCCGCTCGCAAGGTGAAGATCCACGCGATCGGGCCCACCTCGATCCGATGCGTCACCCACAAGGACGTGGACACCGAGGACATCGCGCGCACGCTCGATGCCTTCGCGGAAATCACCCGCAAGTGGTAGCTCCAGGGGGCGCCATGGCCGAACGACTGCTGGACGTCAAGGGGTTGAAAACCTACTTCTACACCGACGAGGGCGTCGTCCGCGCCGTCGATGGTATCGATTTCTACATCAACAAGGGCGAGACGCTCGGCATCGTGGGCGAGTCGGGCTCCGGCAAGAGCGTCACCGCCCTCTCGATCATGCGCCTGATCCCCCAGCCCCCGGGCCGCATCATCGAGGGCACGATCACGTACAACGGCAGGAATCTCCTCGAGCTGCCGCCGCCGCAGATGCGGAAGGTCCGCGGCAAAGAGATCTCGATGATCTTCCAGGAGCCGATGACCTCGCTCAACCCGGTGTTCACGGTGGGTGAGCAGATCGCTGAGGCGGTCCGGCTCCACGAGGGCCTGGGACGCCGCGACGCGATGGCCAAGACGGTCGACATGCTCAAGCTCGTCCACATCCCCAACGCCGAGCGCCGGGTGAAGGAATATCCGCACCAGCTCTCGGGCGGCATGCGGCAGCGCGTGATGATCGCGATGGCGCTGTCGTGCAACCCCAAGCTCCTGATCGC
>Ga0066710_100002862_pt1 | contig 14270 bp, 13 predicted proteins | sample GraSoiAngelo_159_FD_79666 | JGI IMG/M metagenome (GOLD analysis project Ga0066710, IMG submission 79666) | Grasslands soil microbial communities from the Angelo Coastal Reserve, California, USA - 14_1009_16_40cm | ecosystem: Environmental > Terrestrial > Soil > Grasslands | place: USA...
ATCTTCGTCCCGTCTTCGGTCCGCCGGAGCTCCGCTCCGGCTGCGCGAAATCGCTCGATCGTGATCCCGCCGATGAACCCCTTGCCGGTGAAGTCGAACACGGCACCGCCCGCGAAGTGCAGCGGCGGCTGGTTAAGCGCATAGGTGACGCTGTTCTTGGCAAAGAGGTTCTGCTCGATTTGGACCCACACGAAGGTGAGCGTGTCGGGGGAATGATTCTCGTAATGAATGCGCTCGGTTCCACGGATCACCGAGCTCGCCGTGTCGAGTGTCGCGCGGATCACGTAATCGGCGCGCTGCTGCCAGTAGTCCGGGCCCGGCGCGCCCGACGCGCCGCGCACGCGATTCGGTGCGGGAAGGGGGAGCGCGCGAAAGGGGGAGGAATCGCCGACCTGCGCGTGCAGCGCGAACAGGGTGGCGGTGACGATCTGCAGCAACGACTTACTCTTGAATCACGGTGATCTTAAAGCCGTCGGGATCGCTCACGGCGAACGCCCAGTCGCCCCACGGCGTTTCTGCCGGATCGCGATCGAGCGGCCAGCCCCTTTCCTTGATCCGTGCGGCGATCGTGATGATGTCTTGAACCGTGGCCACCCACAGCCGAAAGCCCGCGCCCTTCGTGCGGTCCGCGCCCTTCGCGAGGTCATCCTGGCCGAGCATGATATCGCAGGTCCCTGCCTTCATCTGGATGCCGCGCACCTTGCCCCCGTCCTCCCAGCGCTGCCCGACGATGAACCCCAGCACGTCGCGATACCACGCCACGCTCTTGTCCAGATCGGTCACCGTGAAGGACGCGGCCATGGACCGGAGCCGCAGCGTCTCCGGCTGCTGGCGCGCGGGACGCGACGCCGGGCGTTTCTTCCTCGTGGACATCCTCGAATCCTCGCTCTCTCGGGAGGGGAGTGTTCCCAAGCGTAGCGTCCCCGAGGCGGTTCCGCCAGATTTCCCGTCCTCACCCGCAGCGGAGTCGAAACGATGCCCACGAGTCAAGCGACGGCGGTCTGGGAAGGGAAGCTGAAAGACGGCAAGGGGACGTTCACCGCCGCGAGCGGCGCGTTCAGCGGTCCCTATACCTTCGCAACGCCCTTCGAGGGGAAGAAGGGAACCAATCCCGAAGGGCTGATAGCTGCCCCGCACGCAGCGTGCCTGAGTATGGCGCTGTCGGCCGGCCTGGAGAAGGCCGGCAAGCCCGCAACGCGGATCGAGACCCAGGCCGCCTGCACCATGGAGATGGTCGACGGGACCCCCACGATCACGCGCATGCAGCTCACGGTGCGGGGGAAGGTGCCCGGCCTCGACGCGGCCGGCTTCCAGAAGGCCGCGGAGGAGGCGAAAGCAGGGTGTCCGGTGTCGCGGGCGCTGAAAGGCATTCCCCAGATCACGCTGGACGCGCGGCTGGGGTGAGCTGGACCGTCTACATGCTACGGTGCCGCGACGGCTCTCTCTATACCGGCATCACCAACGACCTCCCGACGCGTCTCGAGCGGCATCGAGCGGGGACAGCGAGTGCGTACACGCACTCGCGACGCCCCGTGCGGCTGGTTTATCAGGAGCGCCAGCCCGATCGATCGGCGGCGCTGCGACGAGAGGCCGCGCTGCGCCGGCTGTCACGCGCCGCGAAGCTCGCCCTCCTGCGCCGAGTCGAATGAGACTCGAGGCGCGCGACCGTATCGGCCTGGCGGTCGCGTTCGTCATCGCGGGCGGTTGCGTCGCCATGGGACGGTGGCAGCTCGCCCGCCTGCACCAGCGGCGTACCTACAACGCCACCGTCCGGGCCATCCGTGCCCGCGCGCCGCTCAACGTCGCCGGCTCGCTCCCTCTCGACTCCGCGCGTGAGCGCCGCCTCCGCGCCCGCGGCCTGTACGACTACGCGCGCCAGCGGTTCTGGCGGCCACGCAGCTACGAAGGCATCCCGGGTGTAGACCTGATCACGCCGCTGCGGCTCGCGGACGGTGCCGCCGTTCTGGTGGATCGCGGCTGGGCGCCGTCGCCCGACGCGTACCATGTGGACCAGGAGGCCTACCGGGAGAGTGACAGCGCGGAGGTCATGGGGATCGGGTTGGTGGCACCCCGGGGCCGAGGAGATGTCGACCCGAGGGTCCTGCGGGACTCCCTGCCGTACCCGCTCCTGCCCTTTGTGCTGCAGCAGCTTCCGTCCGACCGTCTGACCGTCCGACCGGCCCTCACGCGCTGGCCCGCGCCGGAGCTGACGGATGGGCCCCATCTTTCCTATGCGATCCAGTGGTTCAGCTTTGCCGTGATCGCGGTCGTGGGATCCCTCGCACTCGCTCGAAAACGTGCTGGGGAGGCCGCAGTTACGCACAAATAGGGTGTGCGGGGTACAATTAACGCCCTGTCCTATCTATATTTACTCCCGTTCGCCCGCGGTGTGCATAACTTTGCTCTTAGGACCCGCGGGCCTTTTCTTGTGCCGTTTGAAAGGAGCCCGGTCGAGATGCCTGCAGCTCTCCCCATCAAGGAACCCGTCAGGGTTGGTCAACTGCTCCGGCGCCGGCTGCGGGAGCTCAAGCGGACGCCGCGCGAGCTCGCCGAGGCGGTGCAGGTCTCGGAGGACTACATGGCGGACCTGGTGGCAGGGCGGCGTCGTCCCCCGGCTCCGGGCCGGAGCGATCTGTACGCTCCCATGACCAAGTTCCTGCGGCTCCACCGCAATGACCTGCCGACGTGCGCCCGCGCCGAACGCGCCGCCGCGGTGGCGGCCGGACGGCCCGACCCCGAGGTGTGCCGCCAGGTGTTGGAGCTCTGCTCCGCGGAGCGGCAGCGCGTGCTGCAGCGCCGGTTCGCGCGACCCGGGGGGGAGGGATCGGAACTGGAGCGGGTTATCGTGGGCCGGCTGCTCCAGGTGGCCCAGGGGTTCGTGAATCGCAAGCTCGAGGATGAAGTGGGACTGCGGATGGCAGCGGCCCGGGAGGGCTGCACGTACCTCGAGGCGCGGATGCGGTTGCTCGAGTTCCTCGACGCCGACGCCGTGTCGCTCACGCCGCGGGACTGCGACGAGTTTCTGCGGCCGCGGATCACGTCGTGGGAGATCGAGCTGGAGACCCGGGCGATGCGCATCGTGCTGAAGTGAGCTCCCGCAGGGCCTGAAACACAACCGGCGCCGTCCCCAAGGACGGCGCCGTTCGTTTGTGCGTGGTCTAACGGCAGCTTAGAGCTTCACGACGTTCTGCGCCGCGGGACCCTTCTGGCCTTGCACGACGTCAAACTCAACCCGCTCGCCCTCGGCCAGCGACTTGAAGCCCTGCGCCTGGATCGCGGTGTGGTGAACGAAGCAGTCCTTCTCGCCGTTCTCGGGTGTGATGAAGCCAAACCCCTTCGCGTCGTTGAACCACTTCACGATACCGGTGATACGTGCCATCTGCTGTTACTCCTGACTTAATGTTGTTCGCGACGTCGTGCGGACTTCACCTTGCGGCGTGCCGCTGCCTTATCCTTCCGCCGTCGTAGAGCGCCGGGGCTCTCGTAGAAGCGCTTCCGCTTCATGTCCTGAAACAGGCCGGCTTTGGTGATCTGGCGACGGAACTTCTTCAGCACATACTCCAATCGGTCGCCGTCGCCTACGGTCACTTCCATCCGGTCTCTCCGGTGTGTGAGCCCCAGAAACGAAATGACCCGGGCGGTAGCCCAGGTCCTCGAAACAGTCTCTGGATCGTTATCGCTCGGGCTGGATGATCGCCGGGAAGCCGGGATTTGTCAACACCCTTGCTTGACGGGCGCGCCGGGGGCCCGCACGTTCTACGCCCGTTACCGGCACGCCGTCGGTCTCCCACCCTGGAGTCCCCTGATGCGCAGGTTCCTGACCGCGACGGTCCTCGCCGCCGTCGTTCCCGCGCTGTCCCTGGCCGCACAGCGAGCGGACAGCCTGCCCCTCAAGACGACGCGCACCATCGACTTCACGACCTCGGAAGGGACCTGGATCTCGCTCGATGTGTCGCCCGACGGTCACACCATCGTGTTCGAGCTGCTCGGCGACCTGTATCTGCTGCCGCTGGCGGGAGGCGACGCGCGGCGGATCACTTCGGGGCCCGCGTTCGACTCGCAGCCCCGCTACTCGCCCGACGGCAAGAAGATCGTGTTCCTCTCCGATCGCTCGGGCTCGGAGAACATCTGGATCTGCGACGCCGATGGGTCGCACCCCCGCGCGCTCACCAAGGGCGACAAGAACCTGTACGCCTCGCCCGAGTGGACTCCCGACGGCGATTACATCGTCGCCTCGAAGACCGGGATGCCGATCGGCTCGGTGTACGACATCTGGCTGTACCACAAGGACGGGGGCTCGGGGGTGAGCCTCACGAAAGAGGACAAGGGGCCGGCGCCCGGTCCGCCGGGACGCGGCACGTTGAACAATGGGCTCGGAGCCGCGTTCGGTCCGGACATGCGCTACATGTGGTATGCGCGCCACCGCGGCGGCTTCGGCTACAACCTGAACTTCCCGCTGTGGGAGCTCGCCATCTACGATCGGCAGACGGGGAAGGTGTTCCCGCAGACCGACGTGTACGGGAGCGCGATGCGTCCCGTGCTCTCCCCCGACGGGCACTGGCTGGTGTACGCGACGCGCCGTGACGCGGAGACCGGGCTCAGGCTGCGGGACCTCGTCTCGGGCGACGAGCAGTGGCTCGTCTACCCGGTGCAGCGCGACGATCAGGAGTCGCGGTTCACCCGCGACCTCATGCCGGGATCGTCGTTCACGCCCGACTCCAAGGCGCTGATCGTTTCGTACGGCGGCAAGATCTGGCGCGTGGAGGTCCCGTCCGGACAGGTCAGCGCCATTCCGTTCAAGGCGCATGTCCAACAGGACCTCGGGCCGCTGGTGCGCTTCGAGACGCGCGTGGACACGGGGGACGTGCTCGTGAAGCAGATTCGCGACGCGTCGCCGTCCCCGGACGGTCGCCGGCTCGCGTTCAGCGCGCTCGACAAGGTGTACGTGATGGACGTGCCGCAGGGCGTCCCGCGGCGCCTCACGAGCGACACGGTGCACGAGCAGGTACCGGCCTGGTCCCCCGACGGGCAATGGATCGCGTACGTCACGTGGACCGACCAGGGGGGGTACGTCCAGAAGGTGCGCGCGGACGGTCGTGGCAAGCCGCAGCGGCTCACGCCCGATCCCGCGTTCTACGACCACCCGGCGTGGTCTCCCGACGGCCAGCGGATCGTGGTGATCAAGGGGCCGCGCGCGCCGCGCGTCAGCGAGCTGACCGGGCCGGGATACGAGCTCGCCTGGCTGCCCGCGGCCGGTGGTGCCACCACGCGGGTGACGCCCATCGCCGGAGGCGGGCGGCCCCACTTCAGCCGCGATCCGAACCGCATCTTCCTGTACGAGGCGAACGAAGGGCTCGTCTCGATGCGCTTCGACGGCACCGATCGCCGGGTCCACATCAAGATCACCGGGTTCACCCTCAACGTGCCCGAGGCGCAGCCGTTCCCCGCGGACGAGATCCTCATCGCCCCGGATTCGGGCCGGGTGCTCGCGACCGCGAGCAACTACGTGTACCTCGTCGCGCTCCCCCTGGTGAGCGCGACGCCCCCGACGATCAACGTGGTGGACACGGCCGCCGCGCCCTTCCCCGTGCACCGGCTGACGCGCATCGGTGGCGACTTCATCGGCTGGGCCCCCGACGGCAAGACGGCGTACTGGTCCATCGGCCGCAGCTTCTTCCGGTACATCCCTGTCCTCGGCGACTCGCTCGCCAGGCTGAAAATGCGTACCGACTCGATCCGCGCCGATTCCCTGAAGCAGGCGACCAAGGAGAAGCCAGACTCGGTGGGCAAGGCGCGCGTCGATTCCCTTGCCAAGCTGCCGGCGTACGAGGCCGAGCGCGTGGACGTGACGATCCGGGCGCGCCGCGACGTCCCGCGTGGCTCCGTGGTGCTGCGGGGTGCGCGCATCGTCTCGATGAAGGGCGACGAGGTCATCGAGAAAGGCGACGTCGTGGTGACCGACAACCGGATCCGCTGCGTTGCGGCCACGTGCCCGGCACCCGGAGACGCGCGGGTGGTCGACGTGAGCGGCAAGACCGTCATTCCCGGCTTGATCGACATTCACGCGCACCCCTGGCCGACCTGGGGCATTCACGAAACCGAAGTGTGGAAGTACCTGGCGAACCTCGCGTGGGGCGTCACCACCACCCGCGATCCCCAGACGGCGACCACCGACGTCCTCACCTATGCCGATCAGGTCGAAACTGGAGACCTCATCGGGCCCCGGATCTATCACACCGGCCCGGGCGTGTTCGGCGCATTCCTGGAGGAGAACTGGGGTAGTCTCGACGACGTGCGCAACACCTTGAAGCGCTACAGCGAGTTCTATCACACCAACACGATCAAGCAGTACATGGCGGGTAATCGCAAGCAGCGGCAGTGGGTGATCATGGCGGCCAAGGAGCTGGGCCTGATGCCGACGATCGAAGGTGGGCTGGACTTCAAGATGAACCAGACGGTCCAGCTCGACGGCTATCCCGGCTCGGAGCACAGCTTCCCGATCACGCCGTTGTACGACGACGCCGTGCAGTTGGCCGCCCAATCGGGGATCACCTATACGCCGACCCTGCTGGTGTCCTACGGCGGGCCATTCAGCGAGAACTATTTCTACGAGCGCTACGACATTCACGACAATCCCAAGATCCGGCGGTTTCTGCCGCACGAGGAGATCGACCAGCGGGCCGAGCGGCGCGCCTGGTTCCGCGAGAACCAGTACGTATTTCCCCGCATCGCGGCGACGGCGGCGGCCATCCTCCGGGCCGGCGGCAACGTCGGCATGGGCTGCCACGGCCAGCTCGACGGGCTGGGATGTCACTGGGAGCTGTGGGCGATGGTAGGCGGGGGGATGACCCCGCGGGAGGCGCTGCGGGTCGGCACCATCGACGGCGCCCGGGGCATCGGGATGGAGCAGGACCTGGGCACGCTGGAGCCCGGCAAGCTCGCCGACCTGGTGGTGCTCGACGCCAACCCCCTCGACGACATCCACAACACCGAAAAGATCCGCTACGTGATGAAGAACGGCCGACTGTATGACGGCGCAACGCTCGACGACGTGTGGCCGAGGACCAGGCCGTTGCCCCGGATGTGGTGGTGGGAGAAGGAACCGAAAGGCGTCAAGTGAAGGTGCAGCGCAGAGACGTCTCCACTTGACGTATCTGCGTGACGTCGTTACCCTTCCGTCCGAACCAAGAGCTGGCATCCTTCCGTTGGACAGTCCCGCTCAGGAGCGGGTTCCGGCGCTGTACACACGCCCGGTCTCATTCCCCAGGTTCACAACCAGAGTGACGCTGCAGCGCAGTGGCATGAGCCACTGGCGGCGTGCGTGTGTGTGCGTTTGAAAGGAAGACGTGTAGCAATGCCATTCACCTCACTCGGGCTCGCGCCCGAGCTCGTTCGGGCCGTAGCCGAAGAGGGCTACGAGCAGCCGACCCCCATTCAACTCGAAGCCATCCCCCTCGCCCTCGCCGGGCGTGATCTGATCGGGTCGGCGCAGACCGGCACCGGCAAGACGGCGGCGTTCATGCTGCCGATCCTGCAGCGCCTGTCTCGCGACAGCGATAGACGCAGAGTCCGGGCGCTCATCCTCGTGCCGACCCGGGAGCTCGCGGAGCAGGTGCTCCAGAGCGCCCGCGCGTACGGGCGGCATCTCGATGTCGATGCCGCGGCGGTCTACGGCGGCGTCGGTATGGAGCCGCAAACCCGCGCGCTCAAGCGTGGCGTGTCGATCGTCGTCGCGACGCCCGGCCGCTTGCTCGACCACATGGAGCGGGGCCACGTGGACTTCTCCCAACTCGAAGTGCTGGTCCTCGACGAGGCGGACCGCATGCTCGACATGGGGTTCGCGCCGGACGTGCGGCGGATCCTGCGGGCGCTGCCCGAGCGGCGGCAGACGATGCTCTTCTCGGCCACCGTGTCGCTCGAGGTCGACGCGCTCGCGCGCACAGCGCTCGACGGCCACGCCTCGGTCGAGATCGGGCGCCGGGCCAAGCCCGCGGAAGGCATCGAGCACGTGATCGTTGCGACCGACAAGCTCCAGAAGCGCGGCGTGCTCGCTCGCATCCTGCAGGCCAAGCCGGCGGGCCAGACGCTGGTGTTCACCCGCACCAAGTATGGCGCGGACAAGCTGGTGACGTTCCTGCGGCGTGAGGGGATTCCAGCGCACGCCATCCACGGTGACAAGGCCCAGAGCCACCGCACCCGCACCCTGGACGCGTTCCGTTCGGGCGCGGCGGACGTGCTGGTCGCGACCGACATCGCGGCGCGAGGGATCGACGTGGACGGGATCCGGATGGTGGTGAACTTCGACGTGCCGCACGAAGCGGAGGTCTACGTGCACCGCGTGGGCCGCACGGCGCGGGCCGGCGCGCGGGGGCTCGCCCTCACGCTGCTGTCGCCCGACGAGTGGCTCCTCATGGGGGACATCGAGAAGCTCGTGGGTCAGATCTTCCCACGGGAAGTCATCCCCGGTTTCGAGCCGTCGGTCAAGCCACTGCAGCCGAAGCCGCTCCAGGCGGAGCAGCCCAAACAGGGGCCGTCAGTGCGCGCCCGCAGCGGGGGCCGCCGCCGGCGTTAGACGTCTCTGCTTGACGGTGTCGCGCGACGTATTTGCGTGACGCCGTCAGCCTCTTTTTTCGATCGGCACGTAGTCCCGTTTGTCGGGACCGGTATAGATCTGATGCGGGCGGGCGATCTTCTGCTCCTTGTCGAGCAGCATCTCCTGCCACTGCGCCAGCCATCCCGGCGTCCGCCCGATCGCGAACAGCACCGGGAACATGTCCACCGGGAACCGCATCGCCTCGTAAATGATCCCCGAGTAGAAGTCCACGTTGGGGTACAGCCGGCGCGTAACGAAGTACTCCTCCTGGAGCGCGATCCGCTCGAGCTCCACGGCGATGTCGATGAGGGGATTTCTCCCCGTGACGTCGAACACTTCTTCGGCGACGCGCTTGATGAGCTTGGCGCGCGGATCGTAGTTCTTGTAGATGCGGTGGCCGAAGCCGAACAGCCGAAACTCGCCGCGTTTCACCCGCTCGAGATACCCCGGGATGTTCTGCTTCGAGCCGATTTCACGCAGCATCTTGAGGACTTCTTCGTTGGCGCCACCGTGCAGCGGCCCGTACAGCGCCGCCGCGGCAGCGGCCATGGCCGAGTAGGGGTCGGCGTGGGATGACCCGACGCCCCGCATGGCGCTGGTGGAGCAGTTCTGCTCGTGGTCCGCGTGGAGGATGAACAGCACGTCGAGGGCGTGCTCGAGCGTCTTGTTCGGCGTGTACTTCACCTCCGTCGCCTTGAACATCATGTTCAGGAAATTGCCCGGATAGGACAGCTCGTTGTCCGGATAGGCGTACGGCATACCGACCGAATGGCGGTACGCGAAGGCGGCGAGCGTGGGCGCCTTGGCGATCAAGCGGAAGATCTGGTTCCGCCGCGACGCCTCGTTCGCGATCTGCTTCGCCTCGGGGTAGAACGTGGACAACGCCGCGACCGTGCTCACGAACATGCCCATTGGATGGGCGTCGTGATGAAAGCCGTCGATGAACTTCTTGATGCTCTCGTGCACGATGGTGTGGTGGGTGACGTTGTACACCCACGAGTCGAGCTCAGCGGCGGAAGGCAGCTCGCCGTGCAGCAGCAGGTATGTCGTCTCGAGGAACGTGCTCCGCTCGGCCAGCTGCTCGATCGGGTAGCCGTAGTAGCGGAGAATGCCCTTCTCGCCGTCGATGAAGCTGATCGCGCTGCGGCACGCCGCCGTGTTCACGAATCCCGGATCGTACGCCGCGAGCCCCGCGTCGTCGGCCGTGAGCTTGAGCTGCCGCAGGTCGACGGCGCGGATCGTGCCGTCCTGGATGGGGATCTCGTACTGTTTGCCCGTCCGGTTGTCGGTAACGGACAGCGTACTCTTCGGCACGCGCGATCGTCCTGGGCGAAAATGGTTGGCGAAAGATAACAAGGGGCGGGGACGGTAGCGGTAACGCCCGGTCCTCTACCGACCTCTACGACCTCTACCGACTTCTACCGCCCGCTTTATCTTGTGACTCCATGACCGCCCCCGCGGCCAAGCCGACCGCCCTGTACCCGACCCGCTCCGCCGCCGGCGCCCTGTTGGGCCAGCAGCTCGCCGGTCGCGGTTACCTCGGGTGCCTGCTGCTCGGCATCACGCCCGAGGGCGTCGAGATCGCGGCCAACGCCGCCAAGGCGATGGGAGCGCCGTTCGATGTCCTGGTCGCGGCCTTCATCAAGCTGGGGTCGAACGTCGCGCCCATCGGGGCCATCGCCGAGTCCGTCCCATCGGAAATGGATCCGGACTTCCAGCCGAGCGGCGGCCTGCTCGACAAATTGACCGATGCGATCGACGAGTCACGGGCGCGGGTGAGCCAGGATCTCATCCTGTACCGGACCGAGCGGCCCGTGAAGAAGCTCGCCGGCAAGATCGCGGTGATTGTGGACGGCCAGATCGCCTATCCCTGGAAGGCGCTGGCGGCGGCCAAAGCGGCTGAGCAACTGGGGGCCAAGCAGGTGGTGATCGCGACCCCGGTGGCGACCAAGGCGTCGGCAGACCGGATCAATGCCCGCGAGTACGAGTTCGTGTGCCCGACGATCGTCATGGATGCCCAGGGGCACCCGGCACCCTACGGTGATATGGCGGGCGAGACGCCGGAGCGGCTGCGGTCGATCATGATTGCGCACCAGGCGGCGTGAGACGGGAGAGAGCTTTGCCGGAAACGTTTCACTCCAGCTCCACCATCCCCTGCTCGAGCCAGCGATGCTCCCCGGCGAGCGTCTCCTGCGCCACGCGGTACGCCTCGGTGTCCGCGTTGCGCCACAGCTCGCGGAACTTGGCCTTGACCCGCGCCCGGGCCTGGCGACAGAACAGGTCGGCCACCTGCACGGCGCGCCGGCCCGCCGCCGGGTCTGAGCGCAGGAGCCACTGCGCGCGAGAGCAGGTCGCGGCCATGGCGAAGAGCTCGGCACCGACGTCCACCAGCCGGAACAGCACGGCCTGGCGGTACTCGAGTTTCGGGCCGAACCGCACCATCGCATGGAACACGCTGCGCGCGAGGCGCCGTGCCCCGCGCTCGACGTACCGGAGGTGCCCGGCGAGCGGCCCGAAGCCGGCGTATTTGGGCCAGAAGCTCCACCCTAGCCAGCGCGAGGGATACCACCAGGCGTAGAACAGGGCCGCGCGCACGAGCCCTTTCAGGCGCGCGCCCGCGCTCTTGCCGGGCATCACCACATCGCCCGCTACCTGCAGGTGCTTGTCCACCGCTTCGCGCGCGATGAACAGGTGCATGATCTCGCTCGACCCCTCGAAGATCAAATTGATCCGGAAGTCGCGCATGATCCGCTCGACCGGCACAGGCTTCTCTCCCCGGGCGCGCAACGAGTCCGCGGTCTCGTAGCCGCGACCACCCCGGATCTGCAGGGTGTCGTCAATGATCCGCCAGCCCGCCTCGGAGTTGTAGAGCTTCGCGATCGCCGCCTCGAGGCGGATGTCGTAGCTCCCGCGGTCGGCCATGGAGCCGCACAGCTCCGCCACCGCCTCCATCGCGAACGTATTCGCCGCCATGGCGCCGATCTTCTGCGCGATCGCATCGTGCTTGCCGATCGCGCGCCCCCACTGGACCCGCTCGCTGGCCCACTCCCGCGCGATCTCGAGGCAGCGCTTGCCCGCGGCGACCGACGAGATCGGGAGCGTGAGCCGACCCGTGTTGAGCGTGATCAGGCCGAGCTTCAGGCCCTTGCCCACCTCCCACACCACGTTCTCCTTCGGCACGCGCACGTTCGTCAAGCGGATGACGCCGTTGTACATCGCCTTCAGGCCCATGAAATGGCAGCGATGCTCGACCTTCACGCCCGGCCAGCTGGTCTCGACGAGGAAGGCGGTGATCTGCCGCCGCTCCTTGCCGTCCACGATCTTGGAGGGCGTGCGCGCGATCACCACGATGAGCTCGGCGCGGGTGCCGTTGGTGCACCACAGTTTTTCGCCGTTCAGAATCCAGGCTTGTCCGTCTTCGCTCGGCACCGCCATCGTCTCGAGCGCGGCCGGATCCGACCCCACACCGGGCTCCGTGAGCGCGAACGCAGAAATGGCGCCCTGGGCGAGGCGCGGCAGGTATTTCTTCTTCTGCGCCTCCGTGCCGAACAGCTTGAGCGGCTGGGGCGCGCCGATGGACTGGTGGGCGGAGAGCAGCGCCGTGAGCGAGCCGTCGATCGACGACACCAGCTCGATCGCCTTCATGTACGAAAGCTGGGATAGCCCCAGCCCCCCGTACTCGCGCGGAATCTTGATCCCGAACGCGCCCAGGTCGCGCAAGCCCTGGATCAGGTCGTCCGGGATTTCCCCCTCGCGGTCGATCTTGTCCGAGTCCACGCGCTCGCGCAGGAACCGTTCGAGCTGCTCGAGGAACGGCCGGGCCCGGCGCACCTCTTCAGGGTCCTGCTCGGGGTACGGATGGATGAGATCGAGCCGGAACTTCCCGAGGAACAGGTCGCGCACGAAACTCGGCGCGGCCCACTCCTGCTCCCGCGCGGCTTCGGCGACTTCGCGCGCCTCGGCGGCGCTGACCTTGCGTTCGGGAGGAGGGGGGGCGGTGGTCGTCGTCGCCATGACTTGAATCTAGCTCAGGCGCCCTGTCCCGACAGCAGCCGTGGCTGGAGGAGCAGGGCGATACCCGCCCCCCCCACCAGTCCCCCGACGTGCCCGTAGTTGTCGATGTACGGGCTCAACAGCCCGGTCCCGATCTGATACACGGACCATGCGGCGAGCACGAAGCCGATACGCTTGTCCCGGAGGTAGAATCGCTTCTGGTGGGCGTACAGGACCACGATCACCGCTCCCACTACACCGAAGATCGCGCCCGACGCTCCCAGCGAGGGACCGGGCGTCACCGCGGCGGAGAGCAGGGAGCCCGTCAGCCCGCTGGTGACGTAGACGATGGCGGTCCGCGCAAAGCCGAAGGCGTGCTCGCACGCCATGCCCACGACGTAGAGCACGAGGCAGTTGCCGATCAAATGGTCGAACCCGGCGTGCAGGAACGTCGCGCTGATGAGGCGCCACCACTCCCCGGCGATCACGCGGTCACGCACCAGGGCGCCGGCCGCGACGATGCTGTCGCGGTTGGAGAGCGCGCCGGTCGCGACCTCCCATCCGAACATCGCGACGTTCGCGGCAATGAGAAACAGGATCAGGGGCGGGGCGGTACGCATCCCGCGCTCGAAATCGCGACGCGTGTCCACCGCCGCCGCGAGCATGTCGGGCGTGATGATGATCGGCTGTTCGCGCACCTCGCTCACCGCCGCTCGCCCGTGTCGAGCATCACGCCGAGGGCGAGAGCCACGCGCCGGTCGAACAGACGGTTGCGGTCGGCCTTCAGGTCGAGCACGTAGCGGTCGAGGATGGTGAACTTCCGATTGAACTCGCCCACCACGTCCTCGGAGTCGCCGCGCACGATGATGAAATTCGTCCGCAGGATGCCCATGAGCGGTCCGATCAGGCGGCGTAACAGCGAGAGGATGACGGAGTCTTCCTTCGCGAGGTACAGCGTCGTTCCATCCGGCGCCTTCACGTACCAGCGCTTCCGAATCAAGTTATAGAGGTAGTTCTTCCAGAGACGCGCCAGCGTGCGTCCGGCGGCGTCGCGCACGGTGTACGTGGCGGTGATCGGCTGCCACTTTCGATCCTGCAGGACTTCGAGCAGCTTGGCGCGCTTGGTCTGGTCTCGATAGAAAGTGACGTGGCGCTTCGCGGAGAGGGCGATCCCGACCGCGAACAGGGCCACGAACGCACCCACCACGGCGAACATGCCGAGCACGCTCTCGTATGCGGACCCCTTGGCCATGTCCGCGAGCACCGCGAACCCCATCCCGACGACCGCGGCGGCAGCAATGCCGGCCAGAATGGCGCCGACGTTGCGCAGCAGGTGCGCCGGCCGCTCCACGAACACGAGCTTCTTCCCCTGCTCGTCGGCGACGTCGTACTTCTCGGAGATCTTGAGCAGCTGCTGGCGCAGCAGGAACACGTCGCGGTCGAACACGCCGTCGGCCTGAGGCTTGACGGCCCCCGGCCCCCCCGGGCCCACCGGTCGCCCCAGCCCTCCCGACCCCACCGCGCAGCCGGCGGTCGCGGGCACGGGATTTTCGCGCCAGCACTGGGGACACTTTACCAGCTTCCCGGCGAACTCGTACTTCAATTCGTACGACGTTCCGCACTGACAAGGCAAACGGACGGCAATGGTTGCCTCCAAGGTTGCGCCTTAACAGCGGCGCGGGCA
>Ga0066710_100002863_pt1 | contig 14269 bp, 14 predicted proteins | sample GraSoiAngelo_159_FD_79666 | JGI IMG/M metagenome (GOLD analysis project Ga0066710, IMG submission 79666) | Grasslands soil microbial communities from the Angelo Coastal Reserve, California, USA - 14_1009_16_40cm | ecosystem: Environmental > Terrestrial > Soil > Grasslands | place: USA...
ATCAGTGGGTGATGGTGGCCGGGGTGAAGGTGGCCTCGCAGACCCCCGCAGTGCGAAGCGGGCAGCGGATCATCTTCCTCACCCTGGACGACGGCACCGGCCTGGCCGACGTTACCGTGTTCGAGCGGGTCCAACCGTGGTGCGCCAAGACGATCTTCCATGGATTCATCCTGGCCGTGTGGGGACGGCTCAGGCGAACCGGAGTGAGAGGGGCGAGTATCATCGCCGAGCAGGTCTGGGACGTGGCCGCGCTCTCCACCGCCCGCAACGAGGGACGCCTCCCCGAAGCCCTCGCCGCATCCGCCGGCCAGAGCGACCATCCGAACGGACGCCCGGCCTCGGTCCGCAAAGTCTGGCATTCGAGTGGCGGTTCCGCGGGATGGTGAGGACGAGTGATCGTCCGTCTCGCCACGCTCGACCCGTCGACACGTCGGCAGGTGATCCATGCGGGAGAAAAACAGAGCCGAGGGCGGACCGGGCTCAGGCCGAGGGCGCACTGCTCGAACCGTCACTGCCGCACGGCGGTGCCCTTCCGCCCGCGCTGTTCGCCAACCGCCCGTTCACCTGGTTCGTGGCGTCGATCGGCGTCAGCCAGCTCGGCTTCTGGGGGTTCCTGGTCATCGTCCCGGGACAGGCGGGGTACCGGTTCCACGCCCAGGCGTTCCAGCTCGGCATCCTCTTCGCCAGCTTCTCCGTGGCGTTCCTCCTCCTCACCGCCCCCTTCGGGATGGTGGTCGATCGCTGGAGTCCGAAGTGGTTCCTGCTGGTGGGCCAGTTGGTCTCGATCGGCGCGGTCGTGGTGGCGCTGCTCGGCCGCTCGCTGTGGTGGCTGTACGCGGCGTCAGCCATCGACGGCGTCGGCGCCGCCGCGTCCATCCCGGCCCGCGGCTCGTTCGCGGCGCTGATCGTGGACCAGGACTCGCTGGTCAAGGCGAACGGGATGCAGAACACGGCATCAATGCTCGCCGTGACGTCTGCTCGGCGGGGATCACCGCGCTCGGCGGGCTGGTGCTGATCCAGCCGTTCCTGGTGGGTTCGGCGGTCCTCCTCACAGTGGCGGGGCTGTGGGGCATCCGGGCCGGCGCCCGGCATCGGCGGATCGTGCGGACCGCGTTCGTCGATGAGGCAGGCACGAGATGAACGGTCGGCCGCTCGACCGTTCACGGCCGGGCGTACCGATACTGCACGTCGACCTGGACGCGTTCTACGCCTCGGTCGAAGTGTTGAAGGACCCCTCCCTGGCCGGCAAGCCGGTCGTGGTGGGAAGCCCGGGGCCGCGAGGCGTGGTGATGTCCGCCTCGTACGCGGCCCGAGCGAAAGGGCTGCGTTCGGCCATGCCCAGCATGCGCGCTCGCCGGGTGTGCCCCGAGGCCGTCTTCCTCCCGCCCGACTTCCAGAGCTATCGTGCCTATTCGAACCGGTTTCGAGAGATCCTGCTGTCGTACTCGCCGGCCGTCGAGCCCCTGTCCTTGGACGAAGCGTTCGTCGACGTGGCCGGCGCGGCCAGGCTCTTCGGTCAGCCCGAGGCCATCGCCTCACGAATCCGGGCCGACGTGCGGAGCGAGCTCGACCTCACGGCGTCGGTCGGGGTCGGGCCGAACAAGCTGATCGCCAAGCTCGCGTCGGTCCAGGCGAAGCCGGACGGCTTGCTCACGGTGCGGTCCGAGGATGTCACAAGCTTCCTGCACCCGCTCCCGGTCGATGCCCTGTGGGGGATCGGCGAGAAGACGGCCGGGCTCCTTTCCCGGTTGGGGATCCGCACGGTGGGCGAGCTGGCCCGAACGCCGGCGTTCATGCTGGAACGCGCGCTGGGCGAGACCCAGGCCCGGTCGCTGCTCGGTCTCTCGTCCGGACACGATCTCCGCTCGGTGGTGCCGTTCGAGCAGCCGAAGTCCGTCAGCCATGAAGAGACGTACCCGCGAGACTTGGACGAACCGGACCAGATCCTACGGGAGATCCTGGCCCTGTCTCACCGCGTGGCCTCACGCCTGCGGGCCGACGGGTATCGCGCGAAGACCGTGACGCTCAAGCTGCGCCTTCCGAGCTTCGCCACCTTGACCCGTTCCCGCACCCTCGCCGCGCCCACGGAGACGGCGGCAGACCTGTTCTCCGTGGCCCGTGAGCTCTTCCTCAGGCTCCCCGAGGGCCGTCGCCGGTTCCGCCTGCTCGGCGTGGCAGCGACGGGGCTGGTGCCGGCAGGCGCGGAGCAGCTCGGCTTGGTTCGGGAGGGCCGGTGGCGCGAGGCGGAACGGGCCCTGGACGTGGTGGAGCGCCGGTTCGGACCGGGAAAAGCCAGGCCCGCGGCGCTGTTGCGTCCACCGGATCCCTGATTCCCCCATCCAGCCCTAACGTTCGTCCGGTCGGCCGACGATCAATGGGGGAATAGTCCAGCGGAGATACCGTTCCTATAATGAACCGAGCCCTCTCGAGGTAAGGTCCGATGCCTCTTTCCGAACACGAGCAACGCATCCTCGAGGAGATCGAGCGGCGTCTGGCCGAAGAAGATCCGCGGCTCGTTCAATCGGTGGCGAAGGCAACCGTGGCAAGCCATGCGCTTCGCCGCATCCGGTGGGGGATCGCCGGCTTCGCGGTTGGGTTCGTCCTCCTCTTGTTCTTCGTGGTCGACATCTGGTTCGCCCTGGGCGGGTTCATGGTGATGCTCGGCTCGGCGCTCGTCGTGTACCACTATCTAAAGCGAGTCGGACGAGATCAGCTTCGATCGTTCAGCGAACGCGGCGGGAACCTTTCGCTCACCGGGGCGCTGGCCCGTCTGGCCGAGCGACTGCGTCGCCCTCGCGGTTCGTCCTGACATATCCGCGGCCTCCGCAAATCGCGGCGAACACTTCGCAGCTCTTCGTCATTCGTTGTCGCTGCTCGCAGGCTTAGCTTGCGCGCCACCGCTCCGCTGGTCTAAAACACGGTCTTACTTCCCCTCCGGCAATGCCCTCCCGTCAGGGCGGGGATGCCGGCTACTGCAGGCCGAGACGGAACAGGAGCGGCGTTGGAGGGATTCACCGCCCAGCAGGCTTCGCGTTTCACGGGTTGCACGCCGCGTCAGCTGCGCTATTGGGACCAGGTGGGTTTGGTGCGCCCGAGCATCCAACAGACCGGCGGACGGCCCGGCGTCCCGCGGATGTACTCGTTCCGTGATCTGGTGGCCCTGAAGGTCGTGAAGTCACTCCTCGATCGGGGCATGTCGCTGCAACGGGTTCGCAGGGCGTGGGAATACCTGAACCGGGAAGTGGGCCTGGACGAACACCTGGCCAGCGTGCGGCTGGAGACGGATGGCAAGACCATCTTCCGAGTGGTGCGCCGAGAGGGCGAGGTCATGGACGCCCTGCGGAAGGGCCAGATGGCCTTCTTCGTGGCCATCGACGAGGTCACGCGGCAGGTCTCCGACGAGGTGGCCGAGTTCCGCCGCGACCGTGATCAGTTCCTGCGCGTGCTGAAGGACGCCAGCCGGGAGGCCCGCCAGAGCGGATAAGCGGGCTGGGCCCCGGGACTAGCGCCTGAGGTCCACCCGGAACCAGCCGGCCACGGACTTCCCGAATCCGGCGGATCTTCGAATCTGCTGAGCCACTCGGCGCGCTGAGGTCCTGGCCTGATCAGCCGCATCCGTCGAGAGAGTTGCGTCGGCGTAGGCGGCGCGGCCCGCCAGGTCGGTGAGGTTGTCGAGGTCGCCGTCCAGCGACAACCCCTTCTTCAACCTCGTCCGGTATTCCATGAGGGTCTCGGCGGGGCGACGTCCCCATCCGAGGTCACCGGCTCGCTGCGAGAGGACGACATACGCGGCGAGGATGCGGGCCCGCGCATCGGCGGATCGAGTCAGTGCTAACCGGCGGCGGACCAGCTTCACCCCCGGGATCGCAGCGACGGCGAGGATCAGCAGCAGCGCGAGCCCGTAGAGGATGAGCCGGTGCCCGCGCATGCTCTGAGCGGCGCCGTGTCCGGTTGCGCCTCTGCCCCCAGCGCGTCGTTGAGCGAGGACATCAGGATTCGCCGACGCGTTTACCGACGCGTTCTTCTTGCTCGCAGGAGCGTTCACGCACTCTTGACCATTGATTCGGCCGCCGAACAAGATCGCCCGGCAGATCTGGGCGGGGGTGGAGCCAGCCTGAGGAGACGGTGACCCGCTTGGCGGGAAGTTCGTGTAGCCGGCGACCGGGTTGCTCCGCCCGGGGGTGGGCTCGAAGGCCAACCAGCCGAAGCCGGGGAACAGCACTTCGACCCAGGCGTGCGCATCTTGCGAAGTCACCCTCCAGAGGTCGGCGTTGGGGTCGTACGCGCCGGAGGTGAACCCCACCGCAACCCGCGTCGGGACCCCGAGCGATCGAAGCAGGACGGCCATCGAGCCGGCGAACTGCTCGCAGAATCCCGCCTTGGTTGTCGTGAGGAATCGCAAGATGTCGTTCGTGCTGTGCCCCGGCGGAACCTTGACCGAGTAACGGAAGCCACCCGTGAGCTTCAGGTAATCCTGAATGGCCAAGATCTTGCGGTAGAGCGTCGGCGCGGAGTCCGACACTCGATGACCGATCGCTGCGATCTCGCTCGGCGTGTCCGATGGGAGCTTCGTGAAGTGCGCGAGCGTGGTCGGTCCGAGCGCATCGAACGACGTCACGGCGTCGAGCGCGTCGGGGTTGGGGTTCAATTCGACCGACGTCACGTCGTAGGAGAACTTCGAGTTGGTCCCGTTCGCGTCGAACAGGACGCCGCCGGTCGGGTCGTATCGCACCTGCTCGCCGGGCACGTCGACGGCGATCGGCTGGTACGCCGCCGGAAGATGCGGCTGCCCGTACTGCTGGAAGACGAAGTGCTGTCGCATGATGGCCCCGGGCGGCAGGGTCCCCGGCAAGGGCTGGAGCGAGGCGGGGATGACGGTGCCGCGGGACACCCCGGGATCGGAAGGAGACCACTGCCTGCCGTTGAACACGTCGTCGACCGCGATCCGCCAGTACGCCGCCTGCTGCGGCGGGTCGGTCCGCACCGTGAACATGTTGGCGTTCGGGTTGCTGAGCAATTGGGCGCGGATGTCGACGATCGGGTTGATCGATACGCGCGCGGTCTGCTGCTTCCCTTGGACGTCCACGAGCCCGGGCGAACGAAAGCCGGGCAGGAGCCCGGGAGCGATCAGCGCGATGCCGAGGCACGCCACCGCCACCCGCCTGGCGCCTCGCGTCGTGGTCGCGGGTAAGCGCGCCGAACGGCGTCCGTGCCACATCGTGATCGGTCCCCACTGTCCCAATCGCCACAATCCGTCCGCGAACAGGAGCGCGATGACCGACGCCAGGAACGGGATCACGTAGGCGGGCCGTACTCCGTCCTTCATCACCAGGTTCGTGAAGGCGATCAGCGCGGCAGGCGGCACCACGGCCAGAAATGGACTCCGGGCCCGGATGGCGAGGGCATGCGACGAGAACGCCGCGGCCCAGGCTGCCGTCAGGGCGGCCAGCATCAGCGGCGTAAGGGGAAGGGCCGGCGCGGCCTGGACGTTGGCGGTCCGGCCGACGGCTCCGAACGCGGCACCCATGGCGCGGAACGTGCCGGCCGTCGGAAACCCGATCCTGGTGGTGTCGGGGAACACCATCAGGGCGGCGAAGACCACGAAGGCCGCGGCGCTCACCACCGCGGCCAGGAGGATGTGTCGCCGTTCCATGGCGCCGGCCAACAGGACGGCGATACCCGCCGCCAGGGCCAGCCGGAGCGAGGGGGCGCGCCCGACCAGCACGCGGCCGAACGCCGCCGCGGCCGAGACGTCCATGGCCAGGAGGGCCGCTAGGAGAGCGATCCGGCCAGCCGGAGCTTTTTGTTCCTGCCTGTCTGCCATACCTCGGAGAACCTCCCGTCCGGCTCCACCATGAACACGTCCCATCCCGCGTGCTGGAGGGCCGATCGAGCCGACGTGGCCCGGGCCTCCAACTCGTTCGCCGCCGGAGACGGGAGATCGACCAGGCTCGCCGGGTAGACGAAGATGGCGAGCTTGCGTCCGAATCCGGAGCCGATCCGAAGCAGCGACTGGACCTCGTTCGCTGGCGGCGGCGCGGTTACGAGTGCGAGGCTCGTGTCGGCCCGCGCTGTAGCCCGCAGTGCGCGAAGCGACTCGCCGATCGATCGTGTCCGGACGGCGGAGACTGACGCCAGGATTTCGAGCAACCTGGTCTCGTCGACCAGTGTGGCCGGGCTGTCCACAGTCGCGAGATGGAGCGCGAACCCCTTCTGCGCGAGCAGCTTTCCCACGGTCGCCGCCAACGACACGGCTCGCTCGAAGGACCGCGAGCCGTCATGGCCCACCACACCGCTGCGATTGTCCAGGAAGAGGGTGGCGGTGGAACGCCGCGTCGACTCGTCCTGGCGGATCATCAGCTGGCCGGTCCGGGCCACGCTGGGCCAGTGGATCCGGCGCAAGTCGTCGCCGGTCACGTACTCCCGCATCGTGTAGAACTCGGCGGCCGAGTGCTGGAGGTGACGCACTGCGGACTCTCCCGACCCGGCTCCGTGCATGGCGAGGTTCCATGCGTCGATGTCTTCGACCTCCGGGTACACGATCAACTCGTTCCGCTGGCGAGATTCGATCCGGATCCGCGCGAGGCCGAACGGGTCCGTGATGAAGATGGAAAGTGGCCCCAGCGAGTACCGTCCCCGCCGACGGCAGTGGATCGAATACGAAACCGTCTCGTTGTTTCGGGGCGGGATTCCCGTGACGACCAGACGGGCCGGCCGGCCCAGAGAAGGAGGGATGGCGTCCTCGAGAAGCAGGAACGGAGCGGTCAGGCGGCTCTCGTTCTCGATCGTCAGGCTGACCACCACTTTGGTCCCCGGAAATGCCCGGACGGAGGAGAGGTGCCGATGCGCGTTCACCCTGATATGGCTCCAGTGCACGAACAGCGCGGCAAGGATCGGGAGGATCGCCAGCCCTGTCGCCACCATGTGAAGGTCTGGTGAGCCCACGAACCGCGCGCCGATCCACAGGGCGATGCCGGCGGCGAACGCAGCCCAGCCTCGCCTGGTTGGCATGGCCGGCTAGGCGCGGTCGCGAACGGGAACGGGCACGGACGACAGCACGTCGGTCAGCAAAGAGCCGGGCGACTTCCCGGCCATCGCGGCGTCCGCCGAGAGCAGGATTCGATGAGCCATGACCGGGATGGTTAGGGACTTGACGTCATCGGGCACGACGTAGTCTCGGCCCTCCGCCGCGGCCAGGGCTCGGGAGGCCCGCAGCAACATGATGGACGCTCTGGGGCTCGCCCCGAGGTAGACGTCCGGATGGTCCCGCGTGGCTTCGGACAATCCCACGATGTAGCCGAGGAGCGCGTTCGCCACGTGGACGTCTCGCGCCATCATGACCATCTCCGAGATGCCTCGGGCATCCGTCACCGGTTCGATGTCCTCGAGCGTCGAAGCGACCCCGTGCGTCGACAGGATCGACTTCTCGGCCTCAGCCCTCGGATACCCGATGGAGAGACGCATCATGAACCGGTCGAGCTGCGCCTCCGGCAGCGGGTACGTCCCTTCGTGTTCGATGGGGTTCTGTGTGGCGATCACCATGAACGGGATACCGAGGTGATACGTCACCCCGTCCATCGTCACCTGATGCTCTTCCATGCTCTCCAGGAGGGCCGACTGTGTCTTGGGACTCGCTCGGTTGATCTCGTCGCCCAGCACCACGTTGGCGAAGATGGCGCCGGGTTTGAACTCGAAGTCGCCGCGCTCCTGGTTGTAGACGTTGACGCCGGTCACGTCGGTGGGAAGCAGGTCGGGCGTGAACTGGATCCGCCGGAACGAGCAGTCAATCGAACGGGCCATGGACTTGGCCAGCATGGTCTTGCCGACCCCCGGGACGTCCTCGATCAGGAGGTGGCCCTCCGCCACCAGGCAGATCAGGGCCAGCTTGACCTCATGTTCCTTGCCCTGGATGACGTGCTGGATGTTGTCGGCGATCGATGCGAACGAAGACGCGAAGCGTTCCCACTCGGCTGGCTCTCTGCGCGCGACCACGACGCCTCCGGACTCAGGCTGGTCCTCCATCTTAGCCTCATATACGGAATGCAGCCCCGTTCAGTTTCCAAACGGCTCCGTTCATTGGTGCCGACACGGAAAGGCGCAGGTCCGTTGCTATACTCGCGACGGTCGCACGATGGGTAGATCCCTGGTCCTCAACGCCACGCTTCAACCCCTCGCGGTGGTCCCGTACCGCAGGGCAGTGGTGCTCGTGCTGAAGGAGAAGGCGGACCTGGTCGTGTCCAACGGCGTGGTCTTCCGGTCCGAGCGCGTGGAGATCCCGGCACCCTCCGTCGTCAAGCTCCGCTATTTCGTCCGTGTGCCCCACCGCGCGCGGGCCGCCCTGACCCGCCGGGCCGTCTTCGCCAGGGACCACTGGGTCTGCCAGTACTGCGGGAGTCCGGCCGAGAACGTCGACCACGTGCTGCCGAAGTCCCTAGGTGGCGGCCACTCCTGGGACAACGTCGTGGCGGCCTGTCGCCGCTGCAACTCCCGCAAGGAGAACCGCCTGCCCCACGAGGTCGGGCTGAAGCTGCTCCGGGAACCCTTCGTTCCGAAGGACGGCCTGCGTTTGTCGCTCGGGCGGCTCGAGCCCGAGTGGGAGGCCTACCTCTAGCAGCGCGCCGCTCGACTGATTTCCGGTAGGGAGACGTCCCGGCAGCTTCCCTGCCGTGCTGACCGATCACCCTCGCTCCGTCCTTCGACTGTTGACCCTCCTCCGCTCAACCCTTGCCCGAAATGTGCCGACCGCTCTTGACGAAGTGGAGTACTAGTGGCATAAACGTGGGGCTCAGTGGAGGAGAAGGGCAAGGTCTGTGGCAGAACTGCTCGGCCAGCATCGCTATCAGCTCGATACGAAGGGCCGCATCGCGCTCCCGTCCGGCTATCGGGACGCGTTCGCCGACGGCGTCTACCTCACCCTGGGCCAGGACGGCTGCCTGTTCGCCTATCCGGCGGACGAATGGCGGCGGCGCAGTAACGAGGTTCGGGCCCGTCCCCTCAGTGGACAGGAGGCCCGCGCCTACGCGCGGATGTTCTTCGGCAGCGCCGAGTCCGCGGAACTGGACGGACAGGGCCGGCTGGTCATCCCGCAACGGCTGCGGAACCAGGTCGGACTGAGCCGGGAAGTCGTGGTCGTGGGCGTCTCCGAACGCCTGGAGATCTGGGCGAGCGAGGCGTGGGAGCGCTACGAGCAGGCGTATGCGGGGGCGTACTCGGGCGGCACGCTCGAGCCCGAAGGCCAATAGCCGCCGAGAGGCGGGGGAGGGAACAGAAAGATGAAGGGTTCGCTGCTCTCCGAATTCGGGCAGAGCGTCTTCCTCATGGCGCTGATGGCGGCCATGGTCGGGGCCTACATCGGCCTCGGCCTTCTGGCCATGCGGGTGCTTGGATAGCCATCATCGTCCCGTCCTGGTCGCCGAGACGGTGGAGCTCCTGTCGGGCAAGCAGGTGGTCGTGGACGCGACCGTTGGAACGGGCGGCCACGCCGAGGCCCTATTGGAGGCGGGCGTGCCCTCCGTGATCGGCATCGACCGCGACCGGCAGGCGCTGGACGAGGCGAGCCGGCGACTCGAACGATTCGGGCCCCGTTTCCGGGCCGTCGAAGGACGCTTCTCGCGGGTGGCCGAGCTTGTCCAGGGGGCGAGCTCAGCCCAAGTCGGTGGCGTGCTGTACGACCTCGGCGTGTCGTCGCTCCAGTTGAACCTGGCGGATCGCGGATTCAGCTACCGGGGCGACGGACCGTTGGACATGCGGATGGCGCCATCTGCGGGCGGTCTCACCGCCGCCGACGTGGTCAACGACTACCCGGAGGAACGCCTGGCGAAGGTGCTTTTCGACTACGGCGGCGAGCGCCACGCCCGTCGGATCGCCGGGGCGATCGTGCGAGCCCGCCACCGAGGTCGGATCACGACAACGCGGGAGCTCGGGGCCATCGCCGCCGGAGCGGTCCCGAAGCGCCGTGGCGGCGCCCATCCGGCCCGCCGGACGTTCCAGGCGATCCGGATCGAGGTGAATGCGGAGCTGGAGGAGCTCGACGCCTCCCTTCCTCAGGTGCCGAGCCTCCTCGAGCCGGGCGGACGCCTCGTCGTCATCGCGTACCACTCGCTGGAGGATCGAACCGTCAAGCGGTTCATCCAAGCCGAGGAGGGGCTGGCCCCGCTCACGCGCAAGCCTGTTCGGCCGACCGCCGTCGAGGTCGCCGCGAACCCGCGGGCACGAAGCGCCCGCCTCAGAGCCGCAGAGCGGAAGGTGAGTGCATGAGCGGACGAAGAGCGGCCGCCCGCAGGCCGCCGCTGCGGATCGTGGCACCACGGTGTCGACCCGGCAGGCGCCGTACCCCCTTCGTCATCGCGACCGCGATGGTGATCGGTCCGCTCGTCTTCGGCGTGGTCGCCCTCCAGGCGCTCGTGTCCCAGAGCTCGTTTCGGATGCACGAGATCGTTAGGCAGAATGCGCAACTGCAACAGAGCTATGGCCAGCTGAAGCTTCAGGTCGCGCAGCTCTCGGCTCCGGGTCGAATCGCCCAACAGGCGCGGCGCCTGGGACTGCTGGTTCCGGACGGTGGAAGCGTCCATACGCTCGACGTCCCCCGGACGGCCGGCGGAGCGCAACAACCCACCATGGAGCCGGCGGGCTTCGCATTGAAACGGTTGCTCGGGGATCAGCCCTGATGCCGCCGCGCCGGGGAAGTGGCTCGCGGTCGCCGTCTGCGCGACTCGTCGCCATGCTCCTCGTCCTGGCCCTTGGCTTCGGCGGCATCTTTGCGCGCCTCGTCCTGCTCCAGGTGAAGGACGCGGCCGCGTTCCAGGCGCTCGCTCGGGATCAGCGGGTACGGGACATCCCATTGCCGGCGACGCGGGGAACGATCTTCGATCGAACCGGACAAGAACTGGCGATGTCGCTTCCGGCCAGGGCCGTCTTCGCCGACCCCTATCTGGTCCGCGACCCTCGAAGCGAATCGCGGATCATTGCCACGACGCTGGGCCTTTCCGCGGCCAGCGTGTTCGACCGGTTGACCGGCGGCGGGCGGTTCGTCTACCTGGCGCGGGGCGTGGACGTCGCCGCCGCGAAGTCGCTCGAGGATCGCAAGCTTCCGGGCATCGGGTTCCAGGACGAGAGCCGGCGCTACTACCCGGCCGGTGCTCTTGCTCCGCAGGTCCTCGGCGTGGTCGGCATCGACGGCGGCGGCCTGGCCGGACTCGAGCTCCAATATCAGTCGCTCCTGGCGGGACGTTCGGGGCGGCAGGTGATCGAGGAAGACCCGAGTGGCACGGTCATCCCGCAGGGCGCGAACGTGGACCAACCGCCCGTGCCCGGCGACGACCTGATCCTCACCCTCGACCGGGAGATCCAGTATCGGGCTCAGGTCGCGCTGGCCTCAGCAGTCCGAGCGAACCATGCCAAAGGCGGCACCGTCATCGTGTTGGACCCCCACACGGGTGACGTGCTGGCCATGGCCACGTACCCCTGGTTCGATCCGAATCGGCTCGCCGCTGCCAACCCGGACAACCTCACCAACCGAGCGGTGACGGACGTGTACGAACCCGGATCGGTGAACAAGGTCATCACTGCAGCTGCAGCGGTGGAGGAGCATGCCGTCGACCTCAACCAGAAGTTGATGGTTCCCGACAGCATCGACCTGTACGGGAGGCCGTTCCACGACGCCCATCCGCACCCGCCGGAACAGATGACGCTGGGCGACATCATCGCCTACTCGAGCAACGTGGGCGTGATCCAGGTCGCCCAGCGACTCGGCCAGGCGCGCTTCTCCTCTTATCTGTACCGGTTCGGGTTGGCCAAGACCACGGGGTCAGGATTCCCGGGTGAATCCGCCGGGCTCCTGCCTCCGGCAAGCGCGTGGTCCGGGACCAGCATGGCGACCATCCCGATCGGTCAGGGAGTCGCGGTGACGCCGCTCCAGATGGCGTGCGTGTACGCCACGATCGCCAACCGGGGGGTCTGGGTGCAGCCGCGCTTCGTTCGGGCGACCGTCGGCGCGGACGGGCAGATCATCGACGCGCCCTCTTCGGCCTCGCAGCGGGTGGTGTCCGAGCGCACTGCGGGCATCGTCACGCGGATGCTCGCGTACGCCGTCGACGTCGGAACCGGGACCCAGGCACAGATCCCGGGATTCTGGGTAGCCGGGAAGACGGGCACGGCGCGCAAGGTCCTGGCCAACGGAACCGGCTACGGCAACAAGTATGTGGCCTCGTTCATCGGATTCGCTCCGGCCGCCTCACCGGCCGTCGTGGTTGCCGCCGTGCTGGACGAGCCGATCACCGAGTTCGGCGGCGTGGCCGCGGCACCCCTGTTCCAGGAGATCGCTCGCTTCGCCCTCTCCCGGCTGAGGATCCCCCCGGGTCGGAAGCTGCCGGCTCCTCCGCATGCCATTCCCGCAGGGTAGACCCCATGGCCCTGCTAAGATCGGTGCTGCCCAGAGCCCCCGGCGAGCCGTTCGGGGGCTCCTTTTCACAGAGCCGTGACCATCTCGTCGTGACGACCGAGCGCACATCATCCAAGCGCGCCCGCACGAAGGCGCTGGCCGACCTCGTTGCGGCCATCGACCGGCGAGAGCTCATTGGCGACGATGCTGTCCCGGTAACCGACGTCACCTATCGATCTGCGGACGTCGGTCCCGGTTCCCTCTTCTGCTGTGTGCCAGGGACGCATGTGGACGGGCATCGTTTCGCTGCCGAGGCCGTAGCGGCCGCGGCCTCGGCTTTGCTCGTGGAGCGCCGACTCGCCGTGGACTGTCCGCAGGTGCACGTTCCATCGGTCCGCAAGGCGATGGGTCCGGTCTCGGCGGCGTTCTTCGACCATCCGAGCGACCGGCTGATGATGATCGGCGTGACGGGGACGAACGGGAAGACCACCACGACCTATGTGCTCGAGTCGATCTTCGAGGCGGCCGGGCTCACAGCCGGGCTCATCGGGACCATCGGTGTTCGCATGGCCGGTCGCCCTGTGGCGTTCGACCGCACCACGCCCGAAGCGCCCGACCTCCAACGGCTGCTTGCCCGAATGGTGGACGAGGGAGTCCACGCCGTGGCGATGGAGGTCTCCTCGCACGGCCTCGATCAACATCGCGTCGACGGGACCAGGTACCGATCGGCCGTGTTCACCAATCTCTCCCAGGACCACCTCGACTACCACGGCACCTTGGAGGCGTACTTCGAGGCGAAGGCCCGCCTCTTCACGGGTGGGCTCGCCGAGCAGGCGGCCCTCAACGGAGACTCTCCCGAAGGTCGACGTCTGGCAGAACGAACGGCTGAGGTCATCTCGACGGTCACCTTTGGGTTGACGGATTCCTCGGACGTGAGAGCGGAGCAGGTTCAAGTCTCATCCTCAGGTATCTCCTTTCGAGTGGGTGATTTGGCGATCCGCTCGCGGCTGCGCGGAACCTTCAACGTGTACAACTGCCTTGCGGCGATAGCCTCCGCACGTCAGGTGGGCATCGAGGATGAGGCCATCGCCCGGGGGATCGAAGCGGTCGAGGGGGTGCCCGGCCGACTGGAACCGGTGGAGCGAGGGCAGGCTTTCGAGGTGCTGGTCGACTATGCCCACACACCCGACAGCCTGGACAACGTGCTGCGGGCGGCCCGAGGTCTCGGCGCGGCCGGGGTCATCGTGGCTTTTGGCTGCGGGGGTGATCGGGATCGGGGGAAGCGGCCGCTGATGGGCGAGGTGGCCACGCGCCTGGCCGACTTCACCGTCATCACGAGCGACAACCCGAGGTCCGAAGAGCCCGCTTCGATCATCGCCGAGATCGAGCCGGGCGCCCGGCGCGGTGGCGGGGCGTACGTCATCGAAGCGGACCGGAGGGCTGCCATCCGCATCGCGCTCGAGCACGCGGGACCCCACGACGTGGTGGTCATCGCGGGAAAAGGACATGAGACCGGGCAGCAGTTCGCCGACCGAACCATCCCGTTCGATGACCGGGTGGTGGCATCGGAGGAGCTGGCCGCGACGGGCCGGGGCGCGCCATGATCCCGCGAACGCTGGCCGAGGCGGCCGAGGCCGTCGCGGGAAGCGTTCGTCCGCCCGGCACGGGCGGCACGGTCAGCGGGGCAACGGTGGACAGTCGCCTGGCCGGTCCGGGCGACCTTTTCTTCGCCCTGCGCGGAGAGCGGATCGATGGCCATCGCTTCGTCGGAGAGGCCTTGCGTCGTGGAGCCACGGGAGCCGTGGTACGGCGTGGCTGGGCGAACGGCAAGGGCGAAGAACCGCCGGGACCATGGATCGAAGTGGACGACCCGGCGGCGGCCCTCCTCCG
>Ga0066710_100002864_pt1 | contig 14267 bp, 7 predicted proteins | sample GraSoiAngelo_159_FD_79666 | JGI IMG/M metagenome (GOLD analysis project Ga0066710, IMG submission 79666) | Grasslands soil microbial communities from the Angelo Coastal Reserve, California, USA - 14_1009_16_40cm | ecosystem: Environmental > Terrestrial > Soil > Grasslands | place: USA...
GAGTTTACCACGAGCATCGACTACTCCCGATCGCGCAACGGTATCCAGCAGCAGGCGGGGACGGACCGAGGGAACACGCCCCTGCCTCGCACGTTCCAGGTCGGCGTGACCACCTCGTTCTAGGACAGAGGCGAACATGAAACGGACTGCGTGGGCGATCGGCGCGTCGTTGGGGGTCGCGCTCGTCTTGGGCTGCAACATCCTCGACACCGAGCCCCTGGGGACGCTGACGGACCAAACGTTCTACCAGACCGAGAAGGACTTCGATGCGGCCACCCTCGCGCCGTACTCGACGATGCTCAACCTCACGTACGATCAGAACGGCATGGGGTGGTGGGACGGCTTCCTCCTGCCCGATGACAACGTGGAGTATCGAGATCCGAATCGGGAGAACGATGTGTTCAACTGGTCGGCGACCAATGTCGACTTCGCCTGGGTCTGGGCGACGGCGTACAAGGGCGTGATGCGCGCCAACGTCGTCCTGGACCAGCTTCCGAAGGCGACGAAGTTCGGCGACCCGACGAAAAAGCCGCGCTACGAGGCGGAAGCCAAGTTCATGCGCGCCTGGTGGTATTTCCTCCTCGCGCGTAATTGGGGCGACGTCCCGATCGTTACCTCGGTGCCGACGAGCACCGCGGCCGCGCAGGTCGGCAATTCGCAGCCGGGGGAGGTCTGGGACCTGATCGAAAGTGACCTGGATTTCGCCGCGACGAACCTGCCCGCGGACTACGGCGCCGAGAAGGGCCGAGCTACGAAGTTCACGGCACTGGCGCTGCTCGGAAAGGTGGAGCTGTACCGGGCACAATGGTTCAATCAGCCGGCCAAGTACCAGGAGGCAATTGGACACTTGACCGCCGCGGCGGCCGGCCCGTTCAGCCTCGTGCCCGATTACCGCGACAATTTCCGCGAGCAGACCGAGAACAACTCGGAGTCGCTGTTTGAGGTCCAGGCCACCGCGGGTGACAACATCAACGCGTGGGGAGCCACCGACCTCGGCGGCGCGGCCGGTCACGCGTGGCCGATTTACGTGAGCCCGTCGTGCTACTACGGGACCGGCGGCGGGTGCGCACCGAAGGCGTGGGGCGAGGGCTACGGGCAGATCGACATCACCCCGTCGCTCGCGAGCGAGTTCGAAGCGGGCGATCCGCGCGCGGCCGCCACCATGTACTCGACGAGCGAGGACTACGGTGGTGTGCCCTATCAGCTCAACGCGGACAGCTTGAAGCTTGGAAAGAACTTCCCCGAGCTGTGGTCACGTACGGGCCATACGCCGGCCAAGTACGACCGGCCGTTCGATTCAAGCCGGTTCCCCAACAACCTGTCGACCAACAACCTGCGGCTGATCCGCCTGGCCGACGTGCTCCTCCTCCTGGCGGAGGCGAAGCTGCTCGGCAACAGCGACGTGGCAGGGGCCGCGGCGCTCATCAACCAGGTGCGCGCCCGCGCCCGTCAGACGTACACCATTGTCAACGGGACGGCTCCACCGCCCACGGTCTTGGCGGACGTGCCGACAGGGGTGTCGAGCGATTCACTCTTGACGCTCCTTATGCACGAGCGGCGCGTCGAGCTGGCGCTGGAAGACAGCTACCGATACGACGACCTGGTCCGCTGGCATCGCGCCGGCTTGATCACGCTCCCGAACAACGTGACATTCGGGTTCCCCGAGTCCAATACCAACTGGCAGCTACGCAACCTGCTCAAGCCGGTGCCCCAGCGCGAGCTCGACGTGAACCCGAACCTCAAGCAGAACACGGGCTACTGAGGCGGGCGGTAGAGGGCGGTAGAGGACGGTAGAAGACGGTAGAGGTCTCGGCTGCGCCCCCGGGAATCGTACACGGTCACTCTCGTGACCTCTTCGGGCACCTGCAGAAAGCGGGACGACTGCGACAGGTAGCCCGAGCCGTAATAGAACTCCTGTCTTCGGGTCGTGCCGTCCGACAGCGTGAGCACGGCGTAGGTGTCGAGCGCCTCGAGTCGAAGGTTGCGCGTCCGGCCGCTCCGCAGTGGCGAGAATACCTTGAGGCTGTCGTCGTTCTGCGTGACGAGCATCAGCGAGTGCGTGTCATCCAGCACCAGCTCCGCGACGGCCTTCGCGTCACCGTCCACGTAGAACCCGCTCGCCGCCCCGCTTACGTAGCGGAACTGCCCCTTGCCGTCCCCAAGGAGGACAGCGCCGACCGAGGCATCGTCCCAGCCCGCTTGCGGGTCCACGGCGTGCGAGTTCCCGACGAGTAGCGCGTCCAGGTTGCCGTCGCCGTCGTAGTCTCCCGTCACCATGCCGAAGATGGGAGCGACTTGCGCCGCCAGAGGGAGCGACCGGAGCGCAAACTTCCCGCCTCCCAGGTTCTCCAGGTACGCGCTGGCGAACGTCGCCGCCCGGGCCACGTAGGCCCGCTTCCGCTCCGCACGCGAGAGCGTGCGTTCGAGCGTGGCCTGCGCATAGTCGCCATAGCGCGGGAACCGCCCCTTCATCCCTCCCATCTGCTCGACCATCAGGTCCCGGGGGGCTACAGGGTAACTCTTTCCCTGGAGATAATAGGACAGCACCGGATCCACGGTGCCGTTCTGGTCGAAGTCGGCCGCGTACACCCGCACCGGCTCCTGTTCCGACGCCCGATACTTTGTGTTGAGGCCCAGGTTGCCGATGATGTAATCGGGGCGCCCGTCGTGGTTGAAATCCCCGGCGACGATGCTGTTCCACCAACCGTCCGTGGCGCCGAGCCCGGTGGAGCGCGTGACATCGACCAAACGGCCGCCGATGTTCTTGAAGAAGGTGATGGGCATCCACTCCCCGGCGACGATCAGGTCGACCTTCCCGTCCTGGTCGAAGTCGGTCCAGAGCGCGGTCGACACCAGTCCCACATGGCTCAAGCCCGGAGCCACGCTGTCCGTCACATCCGTGAAGCGCGCCCCGTCGTTGTGGAGCAGGTAGCTCCGCGGCGGCAGGGGATACTTCCCCGGGATCACCCGCCCTCCGATGAAGACGTCCAGCTTCCCATCGCCGTCGTAGTCCGCCGCCACGACCGCCGACCCGCTGCTGGCGATCCCGGGCAGTGCGTCGGGCGCAAGGGCGAAGCGGCCGCGCCCGTCGTTCACGTACAGCCGCGCCTGGAACGCGGTCGGGTCCGCGGTGATGAAGCTGCCTCCGCTCACCACCAGGAGGTCGTTGTCGCCGTCTCCGTCGGCATCGAAGAGGAGGGCGCCCATGTCCTGCCAGTCCTTCCCCCCGGGGAGCACGCGCCTCTCGAAGCGACCGGGCGAGACTTGCAGATAGATGGCCTTCTCGTGTCCGCGATCGGTGCCGACGTAGACATCCTCCCGCCCGTCACCGTTCACGTCGCCCACGGCCAGTCCGGGGCCGCCCTGGGAGAACGTGTGCGGCAGGAGGGGCGTGACCGCGAAATCGGGGACGATGCGTGGCTCGTGCCGGAACGCCAGTCCAGTGTTCGTGGCGACCCTGTGGAAGAGGCGGGCGTTCGTGTTCTCCGGCTCTCCTCCGCGCCGCTCAGGCCAGGGCTTTGCGTCCCGATGATCGACCCTGAGCATCTGGTTGACCGCCACCTGCAGCAGGACCTGACGAGCGCCGTCCGGCCAGCGAACCACGGCGGAGTCCACGCTGCGCGCCGCCCCCAGGCCGAAATGCAAGAAGGGCTCGACCGTGGACAAGTAGCCGCGGCTGGGGTTGAACTCCAGGTACTGGCGCGTCGGGCCCGTGTAAATGCTCACCTGCGTTCCGTAGCCATCGCGGTTCCCGGGCGGACCGCGGAACGCGAACCGGAGGAAGTTGTGATTCGCCAGCCGCTCGGCTTTGTTCTCGAAGACGAACGCGGGCCCGTCGAGGTTGTTGACCACCAGGTCCAGGTCGCCGTCATTGTCGAGGTCGGCGTACGCCGCCCCGGTGGAGTAGCTCTGTACGTCCAACCCCCAGGCCCTCGTCCGATCGCGGAACGTCAGGTCTCCATTGTTCCTGAAGACGTAGTTGGAGAGCTCGCGTCCAGGCCGCCGGCGGAGCCACTCGAGCAAACGCTGCTTGCGCTCCCGCGCGAGACCCTGGCCACCTGGCTCCGGCAGGTAGGCAGGGCTGAGCTGCCGCACGAAGGCGAGATAGTCGAGGTTCGTGACGTCGCGCGGATAGCCGTTCGTGACGAATAGATCCTTCCACCCGTCATTGTCGTAGTCCGCGAGGAGCGGGGCCCAGCTCCAGTCGGTCGCGTCCACTCCGGCGAGCTGGCCGATCTCGCTGAATGACGGAGTGCCATCCGGCCCGGGGCCGTTGTTGAGCTGCAGCGTGTTGCGCACGTACTCGGGCTCGTACCCCAACCGCCGGCTCATCTCGAACTGGTCGTAGGTCTCTCCCGCGAACATCTGCTTCCGGCGCACGTTATCCGGCGGCAGCATGTCGAGGACCATGATGTCGACGAGCCCGTCGTTATTCACGTCCGCGACGTCTACGCCCATGGCGGAGAAGCTCTGATGCTTCAGGTACTCCGCCGCCCGGTTGGTGAACGTCCCGTCCCGGTTGTTGATCCACACCAGATCGTTCGAGAGGAAGTCGTTGGCAACGTAGACGTCGGGCCAGCCATCGCCGTTCAAGTCGGTCACCGCCACGCCGAGACCGTATCCCTCGGCCAGGATGCCGGCCTGTCGCGACACGTCGGTGAACGTGCCGTCGCCGTTGTTGCGGTACAGCCGATCAGTGCTCGGCGCTTGCCCCTCGGCGATCTTGGGACGGATCCTGTTGCGGTTGTAGGACTCGAGCGCGTTCTTGAGGACGTAGAGATCGAGGTCCCCATCTCGGTCGTAGTCGAGGAACACGGCGTGCGTGTTGTAGCCGGAATCGGCGATGCCGAACCGCCGTGCCTCCTCCACGAATCTGGGCGTGCCGTTCCTGTCCGGACCCTGGTTGACGAACAGCAGGTTGCCGCGGTGCGCCGGGTCGGGGCCGCCTACCGAGAGATAGAGGTCCGGCAGCCCGTCCTGGTTGATGTCCACCACGGTCACGCCGCTGATCCACACATGGGTCGCCACGCCGGCGGCCTCGGTGACGTCCTCGAAGCGGAGATGCCCCCGGTTCAGGTACAGGCGGCTCGAGACCATGTTGCCGGCGAAGTAGATATCCGGCAGCCCGTCTTTGTTCACGTCCGCGATCGCCACGCCGCCGCCGTTGTACAGATAGTCGAAATCGATGACGTTGTAGACCGAGTCGTCCTCCCGTAGCGTGTCGGCGAACGCGATCCCGGTCTCGGCCGGGGAGCGCAGCTCGAACAAGGGTGGGACGCTTGTCATCTGGCATGCGGTGACGAGGACGACCAGCGCAGGTGCAACCGTGAGTCGGGCCGTCATGAGCGCGGCGACACGGCCGCCGTATAGCAGCCGCGGAAGCGCTCGTAGATCCGCTGGTAGTCACGGTGCGCTGCGGGATCGGCGTCCATGAGAGGCGCTCGCTCGAGCGTGCACTGCACCGCCGCCTTGAGATCCGGAAACGCACCCACGCCCACGGCCGCCAGCAGGGCCGCGCCGTACGCCGGCCCTTCCTCACGGTTCACCGTGGTGACGGGCAGGCCGAAGATGTCCGCCTGCAGGCGGCGGATGAACGCGCTCTTGGCCCCCCCACCGGTCAGCAGCAGGTAGCTCGGCGCCAAACCCAGCTCCTCGAGGATCGCCAAGCTGTCGCGTAGCGCGAAACACACGCCTTCGAGCACCGCGCGCGTCATATGAGCACGCGAATGCGCGAGGCTCAGTCCCACGAAGGCAGCTCGGAGCGAAGCGTCCCGGTGGGGCGTCCGCTCCCCCTGGAGATATGGCAGAAAGGTCACGCCCTCGGCGCCGGGCGGGACGTGCGCCGCTTCTTCGACGAGGCGCGCGTCGCGCTGATCCGTGTCGGCGAGCTCGCGCGCGAGCTGATCGCGGTACCACGCGAACGCGCCACCCGCCGAGAGGACGACGCCCATCACGTACCACACGCCGGGCACGACGTGGCAGAAGGTGTGCGCGCGCAGGCCCGGGTCCACGCGCGGCTCGGCCGTCGGGGCCAGCACGGTACCCGACGTCCCCCAGCTCGACACGGCCTCGCCGGGAGTGATCGCGCCCACGCCGGCGGCTCCGCAGGCGTTGTCAGCTCCACCCCCCACGACAGGCGTTCCTTGCGCGAGGCCGGTGAGCGACGCCGCTTGCTCGGTGACCCGGCCGAGCACGTCCGACGATCCGCCCACCTCTGGTAACAGCGAGAGCGGGAGCCCGACCGCGTCCATCATGGCGCGGCTCCAGCGCGCGCCGGCGGGGTCGAACATGAGCGTGCCGGATGCATCGGATGGCTCGGTCGCCACGGCGCCCGTCAGGCGGAGCCGCACGTAATCCTTGGCGAGGAGCACGGTGGCCAGCCGCGCGAAGGCGGCGGGCTCGTGGTTGCGCAGCCACAGAACCTTCGGCAGGGTGAACCCTTCCAGCGCGGGATTGCAGACCCACTCGCGGAGACGGGCCTCGCCTCCCGCCCGCTCGACGATTTCCCGGCATTCGGCCGTGGTTCTGCCATCGCACCACAGGAGCGCGGGACGGATCACGACGCCCGTCCGGTCGAGAAAGACCGAGGAGTGCATCTGGCCCGAGATCCCGACCGCGGCGAGGTCGGCCGACCGCTGCGTCAGGACGCCGCGGATGGCCGCGCAGCTCGCGGCCCACCACTCCTCCGGGTTCTGCTCCGCCCAGCCCGGTCGCGGCGTGTCGAGCGACAGGGGAGCCGTGGTGGCGGCTTCGACCGCTCCCGTCGGGCTCACGAGAATCGCCTTCACGCCGCTCGTGCCGACGTCCAGACCGAGGAACAAATTGTCCGCCACGCTTACCGGACTCCCAACAGCAGCTCCATGGTGAGCTGATCGAGTCGCTCGTAGGCATAGCCCTGCTTGCGAATCGCCGCGAGGTCGAAGGCTTTGGCCCGGAGCGCGCGCGCCTGCTCGGCGCTGAATGCCGCACGCGCCGCACCGTCTGCCCGACCGGCGAGCTCCGCCAAGAGTTGCCGGATCTCAGGGTCGTTGTTGAAGCGCTCGACCTTTTCCTTGAAGATCAAATAGGTGCGCATGCTCCCGCGGGCGAAGTCCCAGACTCCAGCTTCGTCTTCCGTCCGATACGCGTGGCTGTCGAAGTGGCGCATCCCCGACCAGCGGGCATCCTCGAGCAGCTTGACGAGGAAGAAGGCACCCTTCGGGTCCTCGCTCCCGAATCGGAGATCCTGGTCGTAGCGCCCCATCTGCTGCCCGTTCAGGTCAATGTGGAAGAGCTTGCCCGCTTCGAGCGCCTGTGCGACCGCGTGCGAGAAATCGAGCCCTGCCATCCGCTCGTGGGCGACCTCGGGGTTGACGCCGACCATCTCGGGGTGATCGAGCGTATAGATGAAAGCGAGCATGTGACCGGTGGTCGGCAGGAAAATGTCGGCACGCGGCTCGTTGGGCTTGGCCTCGAGCGCGAACCGCAGGTCGTAGCGCTGTGCCCGCACGTAGTCGCACAAGAAGTTGATGGCGTCACGGTACCACCCGAGCGCCGTGCGCGGATCTTTGGCGGCGTTGGTTTCGACGCCTTCCCGCCCGCCCCAGCAGACGTAGGTCGTGGCGCCGAGCTCGACGCCGAGGTCGATGGCCGCCAGGGTCTTCTGCAGGGCGTAGGCGCGGACCTGCGCGTCGTTACTGGTGAACGCGCCGTCGCGGAAGGCCGGGTCGGAAAACAGGTTGGTCGTGGCCATCGGCACCTTCATTCCCGTGTCCGCGAGCACCTGCTTGAACTCGCGCACGATCCGGTCGCGCTCGGCAGCGGCCGCGTCTCGCGGCACCAGGTCCTCGTCGTGCAGGTTGACCCCGAACGCGCCGAGCTCCGCCAGCCTGCGCACGATCTGCGCCGGCGCGACTGGCGGGCGCACCGGCTCGCCGAACGGATCGCGGCCGGGGTTGCCGACGGTCCAGAGACCAAAGGTGAAGTGGTGCTCGGAGCGAGGGGTGTAGGCATCCTGTGAGACTCTCGGACTCATAGTCGTTCACTCCCCGGCAGATTGGCCCGTGACTTGCCGCTGCATCGGTCGATCGCGATACTCGGGCGATACTCGGGCTCGACCCGCGTCTTGTCAAACCGCGAAAACAGGCATGGTCTGGGAACAGCGTTGGCATCCGCTGCGGCGTGAGTGGGTCATCGTGTCCTCCCACCGCAACGAGCGGCCGTGGCAGGGGGAGCGGGTCGCCGAAGCAGCGCGCGCCCTGCCGCCCTACGAGCCCGAGTGTTACCTGTGCCCAGGCAACGTGCGCAGCTCGGGACGCCGGAACGCGCAGTACAGCGGCGTCTTCGTATTCGACAACGACCACCCGTGCGTCGGCCCTGGCGCACCCAGGGACCTCGCCGCGCCCGCGGGAATCTATGAGAACAGGTCGGCGAGCGGCTGCGCCCGCGTGGTTTGCTTCACCCCGCGACACGATCTGACGCTCGCGCAACTCGGTGAGGCGGAGGTGCTGAATCTCCTGGGGGCGCTCCAAGCCCAGTACCGCGAGCTGGGCGCGCGCGAGGACGTACGCCACGTGCTCGTGTTCGAGAACAAGGGCGACGTGGTCGGCGTGAGCAACCCTCACCCGCATTGCCAGATCTACGCCACGAATTTCGTATTCAAGACCATCGAGCTCGAGGCGGAGGCGCAAGCGGCTCATCTGGCGGAGCACGGCCGGCCCCTGTTCCAGGACATCCTGGCCGCCGAGGAAGCGGATGGACGGCGGTTGCTCGTGCGGCGCGACCAGGCGGTGTCGTTCATCCCGTATTTCGCCCGTTATCCCTATGAGACGTTCATCGCGCCCCGGGCCACGCGCCCCAGCCTGGCGGATCTCGCGCCCGCCGAGCTCGCGGACCTCGCGGCCGTCCTGCGCGAGACCCTGATCCGGCTCGACAACCTGTGGCGCATGTCGTTCCCGTATGTGATGGTGCTGCACCAGGCGCCCACCGACGGGGCGCCCCGTCCCGCCTTCCACTTTCACATCCAGATCCATCCGCCGTTGCGCAAGCCTGGGCTCCTCAAGTACCTCGCCGGTCCAGAGATCGGAGGCGGGAATTTCCTGAACGACACGGCCCCGGAGGAGAAGGTGGCCGAGCTGCGGGCCGTCCCGAGCGTGCACTACACGCTGGGCACCTAACGTGGACGCCGCCAAGAGCCTCCTCGAGCCGCTCCTCTCGATCCACGAGCGGATCCGCGCAGCCGTAGTCGATGCGTGCGCCGGCCAGGCGCCGGAGCAGCTCGCGACCGTGGCTGGCGACGCCGGCGACACGATCTACGCCATCGACCGCGTGGGTGAGGATGCCTTCGTCCAGGGACTCACGGAGCTGGCGCGCGAGGAGCCGCTGTATCTCGTCGGCGAGGGGTTCCCGGGAAACTCGCTGGTGCTGCCGCGGGGAGCCGTCGAGGACGATTGCCGTTGGCGCCTGCTGGTCGACCCGATCGACGGCACCCGCGGACTCATGTTTCAGAAGCGCAGCGCCTGGATTCTCACCGGCGTGGCGCCCAATCGCGGCCCCGCCACCCGCTTGCGCGACATCGCGCTCGCCGTGCAGACCGAAATCCCGCTCGTCAAGCAGCATCTGTCGGACCAGCTCTGGGCGATCCGCGGCCTGGGAGTCGAGGCCCGGCGCTTCAATCGACTGTCCGCCACGTATGAAGGCCTCGGGTTACGGCCCTCCCACGCCGAGACGATCGCCCATGGCTTCGCGACCGTCGTGCGCTTCTTCCCGGGAGCGCGCGATGTGCTCGCCGCCATCGACGATGACGTGGTGCGGGCCCTGGTCCCGTCGACGCCGGGGCGGGTCGCCTGCTTCGAGGATCAGTACGCGTCGACCGGCGGCCAGCTGTACGAGCTGCTGGCGGGGCACGACCGTCTGGTCGCAGACCTCCGGCCGCTCGTCCAGTCGGTCCTCACGGCCCGGGGCCTGCCCCCCGGGCTGTGTTGCCACCCCTATGACCTGTGCACGGTGCTCATCGCCGAGGAAGCGGGCGTGATCCTCGCCGATCCGGCCGGGGTGCCCGTGGACGCCCCGTTCGATGTGACCGCCGATGTGGCGTGGGTCGGCTACGCAAACGAGCGCCTCCGCGCTCGGGTCGAGCCCGTGTTACAAGACGCGCTCCGGCGCAGGGGCCTGCTGCCCTCCCCGTCCCGTCCGTGAGAAGAGATCCTTCGCTCGCGCGGGTGCTGCAAGCAGATCCTTCGCTCGCATGCGGTTCCGCAAACAGATCCTTCGCTCGCGCGCGTGCCGCGCGCTCGCTCAGGATGACAGCTCCGCGCGGGCCCTTTGGGTAAAGAAAGAGAGAAGGAGGTCATTTCCATTTTTCTGTTTCGCGGAGCGACCGGGCTTGTCATCCTGAGCGCGCAGCGCGAAGGATCTGCCTTCTGGGGAAGCCTCTGGTGATCCCGCTCCACCGCCTTGCCGATGTCCGTCGCTCGGGAGATCTCGTCTGGTTCCAGCCGGCCCTCAACCTCCTGCGAACTCTGCGCCACGAAGCGGACCCGCGACTGAGGGAGGTCTTCGCGGGCGACTCGCCTCTCTACATCGCCCGCGCGCCGGGGCGACTCGACGTCATGGGCGGGATCGCCGACTACAGCGGGGCGCGGGTGCTGGAGCTGCCGCTCGCATGCTCGATCGCGGCGCTCGTGCGGCGACAAGTTGCACCGCGCTGCGATGTCGCCACGCGCCGAGGAGGAGATTGGCAGTTCTTCAGCGTCGACTCCCCGTCGCTCCTGCCAGACGGCCGGCTTGGCACGCGGGCGGCGCTGGCGGCCTGGCTCGCGGGGCGTGAGACCTGGGCAGGTTACGTCGTGGGCATCGTACAGCTGTGCCTGCAACGCGCGGCGCGAAATGGCTCGGGCGCGCCCCCGGGCCTCCGCTTGCTCATCGACTCGACGGTCCCGGAAGGGAAAGGGGTCGCGTCGTCGGCGGCACTCGAAGTCGCTACCGGCGCGGCCGTCGCCGCGACCTGCGGCATCGAGGTGACCGCGGCGGAGCTGGCGAGGGGGTCCCAGACGGTGGAAAACGAAGTCGTCGGCGCCCCCTGCGGCCTCATGGATCAGATGACCAGCGCCTGCGGCCAGCGCGACCGGCTGCTCGCCTTGCGTTGCCAGCCGGGCACGATCGAGGGATACCTCCAGATCCCCGCGGGCTTCCGGTTCTACGGTATTGATTCCGGCATCCGCCACGCGATCTCGAGCGCGGACTATGGGACGGTCCGCACCGCGGCATTCATGGGGTATCGCATGATCGCCGACGCAGCCGGATTGCCGGCGACGCGCGACGGCTCGCGCGTCCACATCGACGACCCGCGCTGGCGAGGCTATCTCGCGAATCTCACAGGGTCCGAGCTCTCGGAGCTCGGCAGCCGCCTCCCGGCGGAGCTGTCCGGCGCGGACTTCCTGCAGCGCTACGACGGCATCACGGACGCCGCCACCCACGTTCTGCCCGACCGCCGGTACCCGGTGCGGCCGGCTACCGAGCACCCGGTCCGCGAGCAAGCCCGCGTCGACCGCTTCGCGGAGCTGCTCGGCGCGCCCGCGGCCGACTCGCCGCAGGCGGTCGAGCTGGGACGACTCATGTACGACTCCCATGCGAGCTACGGGGCGTGCGGGCTCGGCAGCAACGGCACGGATCGCCTCGTCGAGCTCGTCGTCGAGGCGGGGCCCGAGCGGGGACTGTTCGGTGCGAAGATCACGGGCGGGGGAAGCGGCGGCACGGTCGCCGTGCTCGGCACGAGCGAAGCGGAGGCCGTCGTGCGCGAGGTAGCCGCCCGGTACCGCGCCGAGACCGGCCGCGACGTGGTCGTCTTCACAGACTCCGGGCCGGGCATGGCGGAGACCGGCGTGTTGATGCTCGCGCCCGACGAGCTCAGTCGCTCGGCGGAGTAGAAGCAGATCCTTCGCGCCTGCGGCGCTGACGTACAAGCAGATCCTTTCCTTCTATAAAGGCGCCCCGCGCCTTGTCATCCTGAGCGAGCGCCCGGAACGCGCGCGAGCGAAGGATCTCTAGGGTCAGCGTGCACCCACGACCCTGATCGTCCGGCGCAGCCGGATGTCAGCCGAGGACGCCGCCACGGCGAGCTCCACGGGTTCCTGCTCGACGACCCAGCGATGCGTGTCGGGATTCCAGTACGCCAGTGAAGACGCCGGGAGCGAGAACTCCACAGTGCGGGTTTCCCGCGGCCGGAGCGTGATGCGCTTGTAGCCGCGCAGATCCTCGCGGGGCCGCGCGACGCTCGAACCGAGATGCCGCACGTAGAGCTGTACGACTTCGTCGCCCGCCCGCTTACCGGTATTCGTCACGTCGACCCGGACGGTGAGCGTGTCACCGGCTGCGAGCGTGTCGGCGCTGGTGCGCAGGTTCTGGTACGCGAAGCTCGTGTAGCTCAGGCCGTACCCGAACGGGTACAGCGGCGTACCCGTGAAGAATCGGTAGGTCCGCCCTTCCATACGGTAGTCGTCGAAGGGCGGCAGGTCGGCGACGCTCTTGTAGAACGTCAGGGGCAGGCGGCCGCCCGGGTTGTAGTCGCCGAACAGCACATCCGCGAGCGCGCCGCCCGCCGCCTGTCCCCCGTACCACGTTTCGACGATCGCGCGGACGTGCTGCTCGGCCCAGTTCACCGCCAGCGCGCTGCCGTTGAGGAGCACCAGCACGGTGGGCTTGCCGAGGGCGACGATGCGCTCGAGCAGCTGCTGTTGCGGCGCGGGCAGGTCGAGCCGCGTGCGGTCGCCGCCCCGGAACCCCTCGATCTCGACCCGCATCTCCTCGCCCTCGAGCTGGGCCGTGAGGCCGAGACACAGCACGACGACATCCGCCTCCCCCGCCGCCCGCAGCGCGTCGGTCTCGAGCATCTCGTGAGGGGTCGACCAGAGCAGGTGGAGCTGCGCGTCGCCGTAGGACTCCTGGGCGTCCACCCGTAGCCTATAGCTCCTGCCCGCCTCGAGCCGCAGCGGCTCGCTTCGCACCGGCCGGGGGTCGGGGAATTCCCCATCGTGCGTGGGATACACCGACCGGACGACCAGACTGTCATCGAGGAAGAGCTGGAACCGCATGGTGCCGATCAAGCCGAGCCAGTAGGTCCCGCTCCGAGGCGGCCGGAACCTGCCCGTCCAGCGTACCGCGAAGTCGTCGGGGTTCAGGTCGGCACGCGGCGCGCCGTCGTGCCAGTTCACGTCGAGCGTCGTGTCGACCGCGGTGGACACGGGCGCGCCCGCCATCGCTCGACTGTTGAAATAGGCGACGTCGAGCCCGGGCCCGCCGGCGTTCGTCGCAAGCATATTGGACGACACGACGTCCAGCACGGGAAAGCCGTCGGCCAGGTCCGCCCCGCGGGCGTAGAGCACGCGCGTCCCCTTCCCAACTGCTTCGCGAATGCCGCGCAGCGGTGTCACCGGATCCGCCGGGAGCCCATTGTAATTGCCGAGCAGCATGCGCCATTGATCGGCGTTGGGCCCGATGACGGCGAGCGTCCGGAGATCTTTGCGGAGCGGCAGCAGGCCACGGGCGTTCTTCAGGAGGACGATCGATTCCCGCGCCGCCTGGCGCGCGAGCTCCCGATGCGCCGGCTGGTCGAGCACGCGCAGCGGGATCCGCGTCCACCGGACCGAATCCGGCGGGTCGAACATCCCCAGCTTGAAGCGCGCCAGGAACAGGCGCTTCACCGCCGTGTCGATCTCCTGCTCGGTGATGAGCCCCTGCTTGACAGCGTCGACGAGGTTCGCGTATACGCGGCCACATTCCAAGTCGGTGCCGGTCTTCACGGCCAGGGCCGCCGCCTGGGCGCCGGTCGCTACTACTTTGTGACGGGCATAGATGTCGTCGATGGCACCGCAGTCGGACACGACGTACCCCTTGAAGCCCCACTCGCCCCGCAGGATGTCTTTGAGCAGCATGTCGCTGCCGCACGCCGCCTTGCCGTCGACCCGGTTGTAGGCGCACATCAGCGAGTACGCACCGCCCTCCCGGATGCCGGCCTCGAAGTGGGGCAGATAGCTCTCGCGCAGGTCGCGCTCGCTCACGACGGCGTCGAACGTGTGCCGCTCGGGCTCGGGGCCCGAGTGCACGGCGAAATGCTTCACCGTCGCGACGGTCTTCAGGTACTTCGGATCATCACCTTGCATTCCCCTGATGAATTGCACTGCGAGCCGTCCCGTAAGGAACGGGTCCTCGCCGTAGGTCTCCTGGCCACGGCCCCAGCGTGGATCGCGGAACAGATTGATGTTGGGCGACCAGAAGGTCAGGCCCTGATA
>Ga0066710_100002866_pt1 | contig 14266 bp, 13 predicted proteins | sample GraSoiAngelo_159_FD_79666 | JGI IMG/M metagenome (GOLD analysis project Ga0066710, IMG submission 79666) | Grasslands soil microbial communities from the Angelo Coastal Reserve, California, USA - 14_1009_16_40cm | ecosystem: Environmental > Terrestrial > Soil > Grasslands | place: USA...
ACCTGCCCGGCGTGCGCCCATTCCCGCTCGTGAGCCAAAGCCGTTTCCACGGTTCGTCCATGCCACCTGTCTGCCACGTTTCCTCTCCTCGGAGGGCGGGCCGCAGACGCCCCGCACACGTGCCCTTCGAAACTCACCGTACGGCCGCGAGACCATTCGTCAATCAAAGGACGCCAAACTGCGCGCGCCTAAGACCGTTTAGCTCGGAGGCGAAGCCGAACCGGCGCTTCGGGCCGCCGGACTCGAAGACGCTGCCTAGAAGCGGTTCGGTTCCCGCACAACTAACATCGCGAGATATTCGGGATGCGGTCCAGGGTCATCGTCGTCTCCGTCTGTCTCATCCTGCTCGCCGGCGCGGTTGTGCTCGTATCGGTGGCTTTCCGAGGAGGCACGGGGGGCGTCGGCGAGGCCGAGACGCAGGTACTGCTCGCGGCCGGCGACATCGCAGAGTGCGACCGTCAAGGCGACGAGGCGACAGCGAACATCCTGGCTCGCTATCCGAGCGCGACGATCGCGGCCCTCGGCGACCTAGCCTACCAGCATGGGACACCCGAAGAGTTCAGGCAATGCTATGGCCCCTCGTGGGGAAAGTTCAAGAGTCGGACGAAGCCCACGACCGGGAACCACGATGAGGCCACGAAGAACGCGCAGGGCTACTGGGACTTCTTCGGCGCGCGAGGCGGCCCCTACGACCGCTACTACTACAGCTACGACCTCGGTGCGTGGCACGTCGTCGTCCTGAACAGCGACTGTTGGCGGGTCGGTGGCTGCGACCCGGCCGACCCCCAGGCAGCGTGGCTCCGCCGGGATCTCGAGCGGCACCCCGCCCTCTGCACGCTCGCCTACTGGCACCGGCCGCCCTTCAGCTCGGGACGGTACGGAGCGCCGAAGGACACTGGGCGGGTTCGACCGCTCTGGGGCGTGCTCTACGACGAAGGCGTGGATGTACTCCTTACCGGGCACGAACACAGCTACGAACGGTTCGCGCCGATGAACACGAAGGGCCAGCGGGACGACTCGCGCGGCGTACGCCTGTTCGTCGTCGGCACGGGAGGCGGCAATCTCCGTCACTTCAACTATGACCCGCTTCCAACTACGGAGGTGCGGCAACACGACACGTGGGGCGTACTGAAGCTGACGCTGACACCGACAGGCTACGACTGGAAGTTCCTGCCCGTTGAGGGGGGAAGCTTCGCCGATTCGGGCTCGGGCACGTGCCACTAGCTTGAGCCGCTACCTCGTCACCGGCTGCGCAGGCTTCCTCGGATCGCACGTTGTCGAGGCTCTCCTTCACCGCGGTCATGAGGTGCTCGGCGTCGACGCCTTCACCGACTACTACGAGCGCGCGGTCAAGGAGTCCAACATCGAGAGCGCCCAGAAGGAATCCGCCTTCTCGATTGTCGAGGCCGACCTCGCCGGAGACTCGATCGCACCGCTCTTCTCAGACATCGACGGGCTCTTCCACCTCGCAGCTCAGCCCGGTGTCCGTGGGAGCTGGGGCGACACGTTCTCTGTTTACCTCCGCGACAACATCCTCGCCACCCAGCGGCTCTTCGAGGCGGCCGCGCGGTCGGACGTCCGTATCGTCCTCGCCTCGACCTCATCGGTCTACGGGAACGCGGAGTCGTATCCGACGCACGAAGGGATGCTGCCTCGCCCCGTCTCCCCGTACGGCGTGACAAAGCTCGCGTGCGAATCGCTCGCCCGGACGTACGCCGAGTGCTTCGGCCTCGAGGCGATCGTCCTTCGCTACTTCACCGTTTACGGGCCCCGGCAGCGGCCCGACATGGCCTTCGCCCGTATCATTTCCGCACTCCTGGGCGAGAAACCATTCCACGTTTATGGAACCGGGGAACAGTCGCGGGATTTCACCTACGTCGCGGACGCCGTCGAGGCAACCGTCGCCGCGATGGAAGGCGGATACCCGGGGAGGATCTACAACGTAGGCGGCGGGAGCGAGACGACGCTTCGGGACGTGATCGCTCTCTTCGAGCGGCTGGCGGGAACGCGCCTCGACGTCCACTACGAACCGACGGCGGTCGGGGACGTGCGGCGCACAGCTTCCGACACGACACTCATCCGCTCCGAGCTCCCCTGGCGTCCCCAAACGGCGCTTGCGGACGGCCTCGCGAAGCAGCTGGCCGCCGCGCGGGGCGGGCTCGAACGCCTCGCCGGATCCTGATCGGCCGCCGCGCGGCTATAGGACCCAGAAGACGATCGCGAGTCCGATGGCGGCGCTGAGGCAGACCGACGCGGCGGCGAGAGCGACCTGTCGGCGCCGCGAGGCGAGGAAGTCCGAGAGTATCGGGACTGGGAGCGCCGAAGGGGGGATCGCCGCCAGGATCACAAGAAGGAGGGAAACGCCGACAGCGGCAGAGATGGCGGGGAGACCCGCACCCAATGCCTCCTTCAGTTCTCCGTAATGCCCCCCCTCAAGAATCACGATCGAATCACAGCCGAACGGCCGCTCCCGAGGTACAAGTGAGTGCTGCCCCTTCCTGAAGAAAGTAAGGCTCGTGAAGACTAAGCTTAGGCGCGGAATCGGGACAGGGCCCGGTCGAAACGAGCCGAAGGGGCTTCTCGAGTGAGCGCGATTTTTCCTCTCGTTCGACGCTGGTGGTGGCTGCTCGCTGTCGGAACCGCAGCAGCTGCGTTCGTCGGCTTTCTCGTCGCCTCCCGCTTGCCGCCCGCGTACGAGGCCCAGACCCGGCTCCTCGTCGGGCCCGTGAGCGGTAGCCGCGACACGATCCGCGCCGCCGGCGAGCAAGCGCGAACCTACGCCGAGGTCGCCACGGCCGCTCCGCTCCTCCAGGGCGCCGCGACTAGCGCCGGCCTTCAGGGCTCAGGGCTCGGGCTGAAAAGCAAGATCACGGTGACGGCGAGCGATGTCACGCGCCTGATTGCCATCCGAGCCCGCGACCAGAACGCCGAGCAAGCGGCCGCAATCGCGAACGCGCTCGCGCGCGAGCTCGTCGCGTGGGCTTCCCAGCGGGGCACCAACGCACCGGAAGGAAGACTCACGGTGGTCGAGGCCGCGAGCCCACCCAACCACTCAACAGGCCCCTCGTCGCTCGTCATCGTCCCCCTTGCGGCCCTGGCCGGGCTTCTCGGAGCGTTCGGATTGGCCGCGCTCGTCGATTCTCTCATCACGGTCGTGCGAAACGAGGAGGATCTCGCCTCCGTGGCACCGGTGAGCGTTCTCGGAGCGGTGGACGGGCGGTTGCCCTCTCGATCCAATCGACCGCTCGTCGTCGACGCGCGTCCGAGCTCGGATGCAGCCGCCGCGTACCGGTTGCTCGCGGCCAAGATCGAGCTGTCAGGGCGCGATGGTCTGCCGCGAAGCCTCCTCGTCCTTGAGGCCCGCGGAGGACGCTCCGGGTCTAGGCTCGCGGCCAACCTGGGGTCCGTGCTGACAAAGGCGGGGAAGCGGGTTGTCCTGCTCGATGGCGGCGAGAGAGACGAGCTCACAACCCTCTTCGGCCTTGACGGCAGAGGCGATCGACGGAAGGCGTCAGTGCGCAGGGCCCGCCCGGTTCGCATCGGGCAGCTCACGCTCGACCGCTTCCGCGTGCACGGCTCGGGCCTCGTCATCGTCCGCCCGCGGCCGCGCTCGGAGCCGCTCGACGCAAAGCAGGCGGCGGAGACGATCGACTCGCTGCTCGGCGAGGCAGATCTGGTGATTCTCACCGCGTCCTCGATCGATCGTTCGCCGAACAGCCTCGCCTGGTCGCGGGCGGCCCAGGCGACGATCGTCGTCGCCGAGAGTGGTCACACGAGGCGGGAGCAGATCCCGTCCGCACTCGAGACCCTCCGGATCGTGAACGCGAACGTCATCGGCACGGTGCTGTGTCGAGACAGCCTCTTCTGAGCGAGCACGCCGAGACGATGAGCACGCTCGATGCCGTGAGAGGGGCGAGCTTCGCTCCGGGGAGCAATCTACGGGGCGGCGGGGATGGCGCGAGTTGGTGTTTCCTTCTCCCGAGCCTCGAGCTCGGCCGAGTCGTCTGTCTTGGGCCTCCGTCCGAGGCCGCACTCACCACACTCGCTCGCCTGGGAGGCGAGGTCGTCGTCTGCGCACCTCGCCGCCAGCTCGAAGGCCTGCGTCGTGCGGCAGAGGCGCTGCCCGGTGTTTCCCTGCTCGAGCGCTCCCCAGGCGAACCGGTCCCGCTACCAGAGGAGAGCGCGGACCTCATCTTCCTGGCGAGCCGCCCGAGCGGCCGCGTGAACAGAGAGATCGAACGCCTGCTCAGGCCCGAGGGAGCCTTATACGCCGAGTATCGCGCGTTCGCAGACCGCTGGCGACATGGGCGCCTGGATCTCGGGCGGCTCGGGCCCGCTCAGCTCCTCTGGCTTGCGCCGGCCGCCGGAGAGGTTCGCGTCGCAGCGCCCCTCGAGGACAGACGGACGATTGCGTACCTCGAGCGTCGGTTTCTAGCCGGACGCATGCTCGGACGGCGTCTCCTCCGTCACCCAGTGCGCGTCTTGGGACGAGAGCCCGTGGTGAACCGTCTTGCGCGGAGGCGAGGAGTGCTCGTCCAGCGGACGAGGTCCGACTCGGCCGTCGGTCCCCCACGGTACTTGCAGGCGATCGCCGCCCGAGCCAGCGTCGACCTCGCCGGACGAGGATGGGGGCTTGCTGCCCAGGGCGTGTATGCCTCGCAGAAGCTCCTCCTCTTCTTCTTCGAGGCCGCGGGCGAAGCGCCGATCTACGTGGTCAAGATCACCCGCGAGCCGAGGCACAATCCACGCCTCGAGAACGAGTGGCGGGCGCTGAACCGCCTTCGGGAGCAGGGAATCGGAAACGACGGGACGCTTCCGGAGCCGCTTTTCCTGGACGCGCACGGGACGCTGGCGGTCCTCGGGGAAACGGCGATCGACGGTGTGCCCTTTTTCGGGTTGACCACGGCGACCGCCAAATGTCCATACGCGCGGGCGGCGATCGACTGGCTCCTCGAGCTCGGCAGCCGCACAGCGCATCGCGCGCCGGACGACGCGCCGCCTGCGGCTCAGGTGCTCGGTGCGCTCGTCGACCGTTTCAACGAGGTCTACCGGGTCGAGCGGGATCACAAAACCTTCCTGGCCGGGCAAGCCGGCGCCCTCCTGGAGACCAGGATGGAGCTCCCGTTGGTCTTCCAGCACGGCGATCCGGGGCCATGGAACCTCCTCGTCACGCCGGACGGCCGCCCCGCCTTCCTCGATTGGGAAGCCGCGGAGCCGGCCGGTATGCCTCTCTGGGACCTCTTTCACTTCCTCCGCAGCTTCGGCGTCGTCGTCTCCCGGGCAGCCGGAAGGCACGATCCGCTGGGGAGCTTTTCCGACCAGATTCTCGCGGACTCCGAGCTCAGCCGACTCCTGGCGGAGACGACGAGCCGATTCTGCGCGCAGACCGGCCTTGCGCCGAGCTTGGTGGAACCCCTCTTCTATCTCTCGTGGATGCACCGAGCCTTGAAGGAAGCGGCGCGCCTGCCGGAGGACAGGCTCGAGCACGGCCGCTACGTCAATCTTCTGCGGCTCGCCATCGAGCGCCGGGACTCGCCGGGCCTCCAGCGCCTTTTCACTCTTCCCGCACCCGGCTGAGCTCAAGGCCGGTGCGAATCCTCATCTGCGCAGTCGAGGCTCCGCTTCCGCCGATCAACGGCTTCCGTCTCATGCTCGGTGCGCTCACGCAGGAACTCCGCCGCAAGCACGAGGTCCGCGTACTCGCCTTCCGCGCCGCTGATCAGGAGGCGGCCTCAAGAGCTGAGAGCCAGCTGCGCCTCGTTCCGCGGCCGGAGGCGAACAGCCTAGGCGACGCCGCGGCCGTCCTGCAGGCGCTCCTCCGCCGCCGCCCGCTCAGGGCCGATGCGCTCGCCGCGGCCCTCGCCGGCCCGCTGCGCGAAGAGCTCGAGGACTTCGACGCCGATGTCGTCCACGTCACGTCGGGGCGGCTCGCCGCGCTCGGAAGAGCGCTCGCTGGACGACGATCGGTGCTGGGCGCGCTCGACGCCTGGCACCTGAACGTCGAGGCGCGGGCTCTCGTAGCCGCGGGCGCTCGCCGCCGGCTCTTGCGTGGGGAGGCCTCCCGCGTGCGGAGGTTCGAGGCCTCCGAGTATCGGCGCTTCGGCCGAGTCGTCGTCGTGAGCGAGGCGGACCGCGACGCACTCCGCGAAGTCGACCCGATGCTTGCAGTCTCCGTCATCCCGAACGGCGTCGACGCCGGGTACTTCGCGCCGGATCCGGATGTGTCGCGCGACTCGAGCCGCGTTGTCTTCACGGGCGTCATGAGCTACGCGCCGAACGTGCTCGCCGCCGACTTCCTCGCCCGCCAGGTCTTTCCGCTCGTCCGCGCTGCGCGGCCTGCCGCGCAACTCGCGATCGTGGGGAGAGCGCCGGCCCCCCGCGTGCAGGCCCTCTCCGAGCTCGACGGCGTCGACGTCACCGGCGAGGACGAGGACCTGCGCCCGTGGCTGGTGGGCAGCGGCGCTTACGTCTGTCCCATGATCAGTGGGACGGGGATCAAGAAGAAGCTCCTCGAGGCGATGGCGTGCGCCGCGGGATGCGTCGCGACGCCGCTCGCGCTTCAGGGCCTACGAGTCACGCCCGGGCAAGAGCTGCTCGTCGGCACGACCGCCGAGGAGCTCGCACACGCGCTCCTTCGCGTTCTGGAGGACGACGAGTGCCGCGCAAGCCTCGGGCGGGCCGCGCGGGAGTACGTTCGGTCTGAGCACGACTGGCGGTCCGTCGCGCGGGCCTACCGAGATGTGTACCGGGAGCTGCAGCCGAGGGATGCCGGGGCGGCTATCTGAACCGCCGAACGTCGCGGCCGTGGACCAGGGTCCGGACGTTCACGGGATCTCTCAGTCGTCGCCACTGGAGCCAGGCGAAGGCGGAGAACCCGAATGCGAGGCAGAGCTCGGGCCATTCCCCGATCCTCGTGACCGTGAAGCCCGCCTCGGGGAAGAAGGCGAAGCGGAGGAGTTTGTAACCGAACATGACGAAGAAGGCGGCGGTGAGGAAGAGCGGAGGCATCAGGAAGTCGACGAGCTCGCTCGGGCGATGCCGCCAGCCCCACCGGACGATCCAGGCGCCGATCGACCCGTACAGGCCGGCGATGAGGTAGACGACGTTCGTGAGCTGCTGCACGGAGTCGATGCTTGTGGACCGTCACCTCCTTCTGCTCGTTGATCTCCTCGAGCCGCTCCGGAGTTCCGTAGCCGAGGATGCGCTGGCCCCAGGCGATCTCCTCCCCGGCGACGAAGAAGCACCCGAGCCCGAAGGCGAGATATGCGAGAGCGAGGAGAGGCCGCCCAGCCTGCCGGAGCCGCCAAGCGCAAGCAAACGCAAGGATCGAGGCGGACGCGAAGCCGAGGAACTGAGGCCACTCGAGAACGGAGTCTTCGTCGGTGACGAAGCGGAAGAGCGGCTTGTGGAGTCGTGCGAGCAGGACCGCGACCGCTCCGATGAAGGGCAGTACGAAGAGCGCCTCCGCAAGCCCGGGCGGGACACCCCAGGGATCAGACGCCTCTTGGCGCAGACGCATTCGGAAGGACCCCAGAGGTCCCCCCACCTCGGTTTGAGCGACGCTGCTCACCCGGTTCACCGGCTCGCGGCCAGAGTAGAGGCTCCGGTGGCCCGCATCAAATACGTGCGCGCCTCTTGCTGGAGGTGCTATGACTCACGCATGCGGCCGGGCGCACGACGAGAGGGGGCTGCGCGCGCATGGAAGCAGAGGTAGAGGGGCGTCCGGGCCTACGGAAGGGCACGCGTCGAACGCAGCAGCGCCGGCTGAAGGTCGCCTACGTGATGTCGCGCTTCCCAAAGCTGACGGAGACGTTCGTGCTCTACGAGATGCTCGCGGTCGAGGAACTCGGCGTCGACGTAGTTCTCTATCCGCTCCTCCGCGAGCGGGAGCCGGTTTTTCACCCGGACGCGGTCCCCCTGTGCGCTCGCGCTCACTTTCAGCCATTTCTCTCCGGGCCGATCATTCGCAGCCAGCTCATATTCCTCCGGCGCAGCCCGCGCACGTATCTCAGCACTCTTTGGGGGCTCCTGCGCGGGACCTGGGGCAGTCTCAACTTCTTCGCCGGGGCCGTAGGCATCTTCCCCAAGGTGGCGCATGCGGCCCGGCTGATGGCCGCCGAGGGAGTCGACCACGTTCACTGCCATTTCTCGAATCACCCTGCGGCCGCGGGCTTCGTCATCCACCGCCTCACCGGCATCCCCTTCAGCTTCACGGCGCACGGCTCCGACCTCCACGTCGACCGCCGTATGCTCTGCGCCAAGGTCACCGAGGCGGCCTTCGTCGTGCCAGTCTCCGAATACAACGGCGAGCTGATAGTCAAGGAATGTGGCGAGGGCGCACGCGGGAAGCTCGCGGTGCTCCATTGCGGCGTCGACACGCAATTCTTCCGGCCCGCGGAGGTCGCCGTCGAAGAAGGCCCTCTCTCGATCCTGTGCGTCGGGAAGCTCCACGAGGTCAAAGGACAGGCGTACCTGGTGGAGGCCTGCCGCCTTATCGTCGAGGCCGGCGTCAACATGGTCTGCACCTTCGTGGGCGACGGGCCTGACCGGCGAGTCTTGACGCAGCAGATTGCCGACAGCGGGCTCGAAGGGTGTGTGTCGATACTCGGCGAACGAGACCGGGTCCAGATCGCCGCGCTCTTGAACACTGCCCACGTGCTTGCCGCTCCGAGCGTCCCGACCAGCAGCGGGAAGCGGGAGGGAATCCCGGTCGTGCTCATGGAGGCTATGAGCGCAGGAGTCCCGGTCGTCGCGAGTCGGCTCTCCGGCATTCCTGAGCTCGTCGAAGATGAGGTCAGCGGCCTGCTCGTACCTCCCCGGGACGCAGCTGCGCTCGCAGCCGCGCTCCGGCGGCTGCACGACGACCCCCCTTTGCGACGGACGCTGGGCTTGAACGGCCGCGAGAAGGTCGTCCAGGAATTCGACGTCCGCAAGAACGCGGCCGAACTCGTGCGCCGTTTCCGCAGCACGAGGGCAGCAGCATGAGACGGCTCCTTTTCTGGGCGGCGGTCGTGACCCTGCTCTATACCTACCTCCTCTTCCCGATCATCGTCCTCGTTCGCGCACTGATTCGGGCGCGCCCTCATGCTTCGGCCGCTATCAGGCCCACCGTGTCGATGGTCATCGCGGCGCACAACGAAGCGGCGAGCATCGGCGCGAAACTCGAGAACATCCTCTCGCTCGACTATCCCGTCGGCCAACTCGAGGTTGTGATCGCCTCAGACGGGTCGGACGACGGCACCGACGAGATCGTCCGTCGCTATGCGGACCGGGGCGTTCGGCTTCTCGCGCTCCCGCGCGGAGGCAAGGCGCCTGCGCTCAACGCCGCTGTAAGTGCCGCCCGCGGGGAGATCCTCGTGTTCTCGGACGCGAATAGTCTGTACGCGCCGGACGCGCTGAGTGCGCTCGTGCGCCCGTTCGCCGATCCTCTCGTCGGCGGCGTCGCCGGCGACCAGCGGTACATGGCCGATGGGCGCGGGGATGCGATCACCTCGGGCGAGCAGAGCTACTGGAATCTCGATCGCATGCTGAAGACGGCCGAAAGTCGCGCCGGAAACGTCATCGCGGCGACAGGGGCGATCTACGCCGTGCGCGGATCACTCTTTCGCCCGGTCCCAGACGGCGTAACAGACGACTTCTTCACGTCGACGGGGGTGATCGCGCAGGGCTACCGGTTGGTCTTCGCCCCCGACGCCGTGGCATTCGAGCCGGTGGCTGGGACCGCGGAGCTCGAGTTCGGCCGGAAGGTGCGTGTGATCACCCGCGGCCTACGCGGCGTCCTGCTCAGGAGGGAGCTCCTCGACCCGCGCAGTCATGGCTTCTACGCCGTCCAGCTGTTTTCGCACAAGCTTTTACGCCGCATGATGGTGTTCCCGCTCGCCGTCGCCGGAGCGACCAGCCCGCTGCTCTGGCGGCACGGGCGCATCTACCGCGTGGCAACGCTCCTGCAGGCGGCACTCTACGGATTCGGGGCGGCCGGGATCCTGCTCGCGGGCAAGCCGCTCGGGCGCCGCAAACTCTTCGTCCTCCCTACCTTCTTCTGCTTCGTCAACGTCGCCGCGTTGCGGGCGACGTGGAACGTCGTGCGCGGTCGGCGGATCGACCGCTGGGAGCCCAAACGTGAGCCCGTACGGCCCGACACCGAAGCAGCGGACGCACGATCAGCGCCTGCGGCGCGACGTGCCGGCTGAGACCGCAGGAGGCGGCGAGGGTCCGTGTCCATCGTTGACCAGTCCCGCGCCGTAGCTACATACCCACGCGCGAGCGAGGCGCCGCGAAGAGCGCCGTGAGCGGGCGCGTGCACGGGCATCCGGCGTTGCGAAGCTCGGGCAGCCGCCACGCGTCCTCGATCGTGCGCAGGAGCGAGTAGTGATCGTAGGGGACCGCGACCTCGACGCCCCTCCGCGCCAGGGGGCCGGCGACGATCGTCGCCACCCGGCCCCCCGAGGCTTTCTCGCAGCACCCACGCGTGGAGTCCGTCTCCCCCTCGTCCCACGTGACGAAGAGGACGCCCCTCGGCCCGAGCGCACGTAGGAGCCGCGGAACGAGGCCGGAGAGGAAGCGGTCTCCGGCGGCGACGCCGCAGTCATGCATGTCGTGGCAAAGGTCGGGCGTGATCCACGTGAAGGCCGGCGACCTGCCGCCCTCCAGATCGGAGAGGAGCTCGGTGAGGGGCACGACCCGGGAGCACCGTGCGGGGTTGCGTGCGACGTCGCTGTAGTAGACGAACGGATCGTGCTTCTTCGCATAGCGGCCGGCCGCGGCCCCCGTGAAGCACGGCCGCGGGAGCCCTTCCATGTAGGCCTTCCATGAGATGCCAGCGCGCTCGAGTTGGTCGACAAGGTTGGTTGCCTGAACGTGACAATCCTTGCAGTCGGACGCTATCCCGAAGGTCGATCCGCCCGTGAGCGCGAGGTAGTTCGGGAGCGATGGGTGCCTGATGGCGAAGTAGCTCGTTGCGAGCGCGTACCGGCGCGCGAGCTTGGTCAGGAAAGGAGCGTGGCGGTTGCCGATGACGTCGCCGCACTCCTCGTTCTCCATCACGATCACGACCACGTGGGAGAACGCGGGAAGGCGGCGCGCGGGCCGCCCGCGGCTTCCCGGGCGGGCGGCCAACTTCGCGCCGCGCGTGCAGTTCTGGAGATCGGCGCGCTCCTCCTCCTCGTGCCGGTCGCGTGCATGCTCGGCAAGGAGGGCCCAGCCCGCGCCGGCAAGCGTTCCGACGACCGCGAGGCCAGCAAGGGCGATGAGAGCCCGGTTCATCCACTCCTGTTTGTACATGTTCCGGCGCGACGGGCGCGTGCAGCCGTCCGAACGTCTAAAGCCGCCAGAGGCGCGGGCCGAAGCCGCCTACAGCGGCTCGGACGTTCTTCATTCGCACGATGAACACCGAAGGAGAAGCGGCCAGCGGGCTCACCGCGATATCTTCACGGTCGGACGCATGAGACCGCCGGTTGCAACTGCAGGCCTCGAGCGGCGCGGCGCTGAGCTCGCGCGGCTTCGGGGCGACCCGAGTGTGCCTCCCGACGCGAGCATCGTCATCCCCGTGAACGCCCAAGCCGATCTCGTGAGCGTCCTCGACGTCATTTCTGAGATCGCAAGTTACGAGGGAGAGCGAACCTTTGAGGTCGTTGTTGTCATCAACAACTACCCGGCGGACCAGCCTCCGAAGGAGTTGAAGACTTACGCGCAGGCAGGCATGCGGACCCTCGGCTTCCCCAGCCTCTGGAGACCTGGCGAGGTCGTGAGCTTCACGGCTCGAATCCCGGGCTCCCGAGAGGCAGCCTCGGGGTTCCTCATTCACTTCGACGCCGATTGTCGGATAGGGAACTCCTCAGCGCTCCTGGACTGGTATGTCGCCCAGTCCGAGCGCGGGATGCAGGCCGCATACTCCCATGTGGGCTACTACGATCTGCGCCCGGTCTGGTCGGTCCGAGCACGAATCGCGATTCACCATGCCGCGCGCTGGTTCAAGAGAGCCGTTTTGAGGATCCCTACGATTCGCGGAAGCAACTACGCGGTAGAACGAGCCCTCTTCCTTTCTCTCTACGATCGGGGACTCCTGACCGACGATCTCAACGTCGGCCCGGCGGTCAAGGCGAGCGGAGGTTCGATCGCGTACGGAAGAGCGAGGGACCTCCAGGTGCTCACCTCCGGGCGAAGGTTCAGAGGCGGGTGGTTGAAGCTTGCGCGCTATCTCTGGTATCGGACGCGCTACAACATTCGCGTTTTGCCGGTTCGCGCCTCAACGCCGGGAAAGGCGCGAAATCCCTTCCATCAGAAGCCACTCAGGTGATGCACCGCGCCCTCCAGATCTCTCTCGCGCCATGACGCTCCCCACCACGGTGATCGCCGGCGCACCCAAGTGCGGCACGAGCTCGCTCTTCACGTGGATGGTGGATCATCCCGAGGTCTGCGGGTCGAGCTTCAAAGAGACCAGATACTTCCTTGATCCCGATCACGCTCTTCTCGACCGCCGATCGAACTACCACGAGCACGGGATGGCGGGCTACGCCTCCCATTTTCGCCAGTGCGACGACGCTCATGCGAAGGTGGTCCTCGAGGCGACTCCTCATTACCTGTACCAGAGGACGGCGCTCGAGGCTCTGTCCAGCCTCGACCCCCTTCCCACTGTCGTCTTTCTCCTGCGGAAGCCTTCAGACCGGACGTACTCGGAGTACCAATTCGCGCGCAACAACCGAGCCGTGATCGATCGAGACGTCACCTTTCGGGAGTTTGTCGGGATGGTGAGACAAGAAGACGCGTTCCTCGCCGGACGCCGACAGCTCGACGCGGCAATAAACCACAGTAGGTACATCAACTACCTGGAAGCGTGGGCCGGCCGTTTCCCCCGGTCGAAGATCAGCATCTTCCTCTTCGAGGACCTACAGCGGGATAACAGATCCTTCATGCAAAACGTGGCGGCGTCTCTCGAAATCGATCCGGGCTTCTACGAGACCTACGCGTTTCCCCTCAAGAACCTGACGTACCAGGTGAGGTTTCAGGTACTTCATCGTGTTCGCAGCGCAGTCGGGCGGCGAATTCCCCGCGGGCCGGCAAAGAATCTCGTCCACAAGACGACGAGGCGGGTTTACTCTGCCATCAACATCGAGCGAACACGGGCCGCGAAGACTCATGACGACTACGAGGTTCTGGCCGAGCTCGATCGCGAGTTTGCGCCATACAACGCGAAGCTCGCGCGCGAGATGAGTGTCGACCTGTCCAGCTGGCGTTCAGCTGGCGATGAGCCGCGCTCGGGACACCGGACTCAAGAGGGCGTGAGATAAGGGCGATGACAAATCGCGCCGGAACGATTTCGACGCTCGGCATTTGGCCGCAAGATCGTACCGCGCACGCCCAGTCGCGCAGCCTCGCAGACGACTTTGCCGTCCTCGCCTTCTTCTTCATCTTATGGGCGAACCTCGCCGTCGTCGCGACCCGATTCCACGGCGTCCCGCAGATTGTCGGGTCGGCCGTGATCCTCCTCCTCGTAGTCCCCCTCGCAAGGTACATCCTCGTCGAGCGGCAGCCGCTCGCGGTTACCCCCGTGCTCCCGCTCGTGTTCATCTTTCTCGCCGCGCTGCTGCTGTCGGCCGCCCTCTCGAAGGACCCGGGCGTTTCCCGCGCGCCCGTCGTCCTCTACCTGACGGAGGGACTGCTCCTCTTCCTGATCGTGTCGAACGCAGTGCGCACAACCGCGACCCTGAGCAGAGTTCTCTGGGTTCTGATCCTCGCCGCAAGCTTCATGGGCGCGCTCTCGGTCTACCAAGAGCTGACCCATACCTATGGGAGCGATTACGCCGGACTGGCGCAGGTGGAAGGCTACGGGACCGGAGGAGGATTCAATGTCGCCCCCGCCGACTCACAGCAGAAGATCCTGCGGCCGCGGCTCGCTGGACCGCTCGGGAGCAAGAACCGCTACGCGCAGATCCTCGCTGCGGTCCTGCCGCTTGCACTCATCCGCGCGTTCGGGGAGCGGACACGGCGGCGGCGCCTGGCGGCGGCCGCGGGGTCTCTCTTGATCCTGGGCGGCCTCCTGCTGTCCTTCTCACGGGGAGCAGCGGTGGCAGTCTCTGTGACGTTTTTGTTCATGGCGCTGCTTCGTGAGCTCCGGCTCCGCCAGCTACTCGTCGCCCTCGCGGTCATCACCGCCCTCACGCTGTTTGTGATTCTCTACGCGCGCGCGGGCGCACTTCACGGCAGCCAATTCCGGCTGTTCGCGGCCGCTCCCGGCGCGAACAACCTGAGAAAAGGCAGCGAGGTCTGG
>Ga0066710_100002867_pt1 | contig 14262 bp, 16 predicted proteins | sample GraSoiAngelo_159_FD_79666 | JGI IMG/M metagenome (GOLD analysis project Ga0066710, IMG submission 79666) | Grasslands soil microbial communities from the Angelo Coastal Reserve, California, USA - 14_1009_16_40cm | ecosystem: Environmental > Terrestrial > Soil > Grasslands | place: USA...
CAGCTTCCGCGCGATCGGTTGAAATCGCAGCTCTCCCACGTCCCTCTAGCCGAGTATCAGCGGCTAGATGGTGCCGAGGATCGCCCGTTGGTCTAGGTCGATCCAGCCCTTTCGGCGATCGGGTCAGCCTTTGAGGTGGGAGATGTCCGCCTGCGACTCGATGAGCCCGTGGCGGTATGCCCAGTGCACGGCTTCGGTGCGGCTGCGAACGTCGAGCTTTCGGTAGATGTTCGTCAGGTGGAACTTGACCGTCTGCTCCGCGAGCCAGAGCGACGCGGCGATCTCCTTGTTCGAGTGCCCCTGGGCGAGCGCCTGGAGGACCGCCTGCTCCCGCTCCGTCAGGCCCTTCTCCTGCAGAGCCGAGTCGACACGCTTCTCCGAGCGCCCGATCGCCTCCGCGACCGGAGCTTCGGCCGCGCGGCGAATCGCGTTCGGCAGCTCGGTGGGATCGACGCTCTTGGAGATGAAGGCATTCGCTCCCAACCTGAGCGCAGCCTCGATCGCCTCGTCCGCGTCGAGACCGGAGAGCACGGCCGTCCGCACCTCCGGGAAACGCTCCCCCAGGAGCTTGATGCAAGTGAGCCCGTCCATGCCCGGCATCCGTAGGTCGAGGACCACGAGGTCCGGATTCGTCTGCTGAACAAGTGGCAAAACCTGGCTGCCGTTTTCCGCACAGCCGACGATCTCCATATCGTCCTCGTTTTCCAGCGCGAGAGCGATCGCCTCGCACATGAGGCTGTGATCGTCCGCCAGTAGGAGTCGCAGGCGCCGCATGCCTTCTCCTTCAGATAGATGCAGGTTCCACCTGAAATCCTGTGTTTTTTCGCCGGCAAGGGAATCCCTCTATCGAGGGAACTGCGCCGCGGCTAATAAACGTACGGAATCAGTCTGCGCCGGACCCTCGCGAGGTAATCGCGGTAGGCGTCGTCGACGCGGAGCATCCGTTCCTCTTCCGACATTCGCACGAGCTGTGCGCTGGTCCCGATGAGGAGGAGGATGAGATTTCGCGGCGACGGGTTCTCGGCGACATATCCCAGGTAGCTCACGAGGTAGCCGCTGTACGCGGGGTGCCGCACGCGCGAGTACAACCCACTCGTCTTGATACCGCGGTTGGCGGCGACGATTCCGAACGAGCGGCCGAGCGCCCCCAGTGCGACCAGCACGACCCCGAAGCCGACCAGTTGCACGACCTCGAGCAGGGCGAGTGGGCCCGCGTCGGGATGCGCGACGGGGCGGGCGCCGAGCATCGCGAACGCGCCGAGCAGCGCGGAGATCCATGCGAGCGGCCGGCCGCTCGTCGCCATGGGCGAACGGCGGATCAAAAAAAGGCAAGCGGTGAAAGCCTCCAGCAAGACCGCGCCGAGTCCCACCGGTCTTCCCGTCTGTTGCCAGCGGACGAGGTTCGCGTACGAGAAGCCGAGGAAGAGGACTACGAGCGACGCGTTGAGCACCAATGCGCGCCTGCGATGACCGCTCATTTTCCGCCGGTAATCGATTCGAGAATCTGCAGCGCTGCCGGCCCGAGCAGAACCACGAACATGCCCGGAAAGATCAGGAACACGAGCGGGAAGATCATCTTCGTCGGGGCCTTCTGCACCCGCTCCTCCGCGAGCTGGCGCCGGCGCTTGCGCATCTCGACTGCAAGGTCGCGCATGATCTTTCCGATCGAGACGCCGAGCGTCTCGCCCTGGAGGATCGAGCGCACGAACGAGCGCATCGCGGGTGTGTCGGCGCGCGAGAGCATGTTGGTCAACGCCTCGTTGGCGGACAGCCCCATCTCCTGCTCCTGGAGGGCCAGGCGCAGCTCCTCGCCGAGCGCCCCGTGGAAGCGCGTCGCGGCGAGTCGCAGAGAGCCGCTGAACGCGACCCCGGCCTCGACCGTCGTGACGAGCAGGTCGATCAGCTCCGGCATCCCCGCGTCGATCTCGTCGAGCCGCTTGCGCGAGCGCCTCCGCACGAGGAGCAAAGGGCCCTGCCACCCAAAGGCGAGCGCGAACGCGAGCCCGATGATGAACCGCAGCGGCCCTCCGCCTGTCGCCGACGCGAACCAGATCCAGACCAGGGGTAGGGTCACCGTCGAAAGGAAGCGGTAGCCCATGAACTTCCGCGCGCTCATCGTGTAGAGCCCGGCCGCCTGGAGCTCCTTCCGAAGGGTGTCTTCTTGGAGCTTCTTCATGTGGCCCGCGAGCAGCGCACCGACGCTCGTCGCCAGGGCATCGAGGCGGCCGCTCAACGGGCGCGGGCCGGCCGCGGCTGTTGCGGGGGACGCTTCGAAGCCGTACGCGTCGATCTGATCCTGCAGGCGTGCCGGCGTGGGCCGCTCGACGACGAGCAGGCGGGCAAGCATGACGACGGCGAGCGAAGTCAGCGCGAGCCCGATTAGCAGTAGAAGCATTCCGACCCCCTACACCTTGATGTTGACGATTCGCTTGATGACGAGCGAGCCCGTGATCACCATCACCGTCGCGATCGCGAGGAATACCTGTCCCGTCGTAGTGGCGAAGAGCGGGTGCATGTAGCTCGGGTTCAGCAGAGTCAGCACGACGGCGAGGAAGGCCGGCAGCAGGCTGAGGATCCAGCGCGCCATCCGGCCCTGTGCCGTCAGCGTCTTGATCAGGCGCCGGAGGTCGAAGCGGTCACGAATGGTCTCCACGACCGTTTCCAGCACCTCGGCCATGTTGCCGCCGCTTTCGCGCTGGAGCTCCGCGAGCAAGCCGACTTGCTCGAGCTCGCCGCTTTCCATCCGGCGCGCGACGTCGCGCAGCGACTCGTCGATCGGCACCCCGAGCTGGTCGTCCGCGACGACTCGCTTGAACTCGCGCTGGGCGGGCTCAGGCGCATCCGCCGCCACGACGGAGAGCGCGCCGACGAAGCTGTGGCCGGTGCGGAGCGCAGAAGCGAGCACCTGGAGGTTGTCGGGCAACTGGTCGGCAAACTCGTCACGGACCTTCTTCAGCTTGCGGCGAACGACGCTTCGCACGATGAACGGAACTCCCAGCGCGAAGATCACGAACACCGGAGAGATCAGGAAGAGAATGACGGCCGCGACGAGCGTCCCCGCCGCGGCGCCGAACAGGATCTGAACCGCTGGGATCGGGATCCTCGCGATCTCCAGCTCATGCTGGAACTGCGCCCACCATTTCGTCTTGGCGAGGGATTCCTCCGCGCCGGCGAAGACCTTCGTCGTCAGCGTGTTCCGGTGAGCCGTCTCGTCGTCGGGTGAGGAGATCGAGACGAACTCTCCGATCCGTCTCAGCAGGGTCCCCTTCGGGACGCGCAGCAGGAGCATCGCGCCGAACGCGGCAAGTCCTGCGATCAGCAGGACGACGATGGCGAGCGAGGCCGGCGACGACCAGAACCGTTCGAAGACCGAACGGTGGAACGGCGCGATCGGCGCGGGACGCGGCGTCAGGTAGGTGGCGGAGACGTCGCCGAGTCCCGCGATGCGGACCAGCACCGAAACGTGGGTGCCCGGAGAGTTGTGAGATCGGTAGCGAATCACGTACTCCGTGCTCAGGCGCCTGCCGAGGGAGTCGTAGATCGAGGTGAGGTCGGCGACCGAGGCCGCCTCGAAGTACGAGCCACCCGTTCCGCGTGCGATCCGGCGCAGAGAGGTGGGCTGGAACGAGTGCGAGCGCAGTCCGACGGTGAAGACGCGCACGTGCTGCGAGCGGGCTCGCTTGATGAGCGTCTGCTCCGTGAGCCGGCTGCCGGTGTCGGCGCCGTCCGAGAGCAGGACTACCGATCCCGATGAGAGGTCGGTGCCCGCCAGCTCGCCGACGGCAGTTCCGACGGCGTCGTAGATGTGCGTTCCGTAGGCGAGCTGCGGCTGGCGCGCGAGTGCACCAGCGAGTGCAGCGTCGCCCTGCTCCGGAGTGCTGAGGACGGTAGCCCTGCGGTTGAACGCCACAACGCCAATCCGCACGCTCGCGCCCGCACGCCGCACGAACGCGCGGGCGGCGGAGACGGCAGCCTTCTCGGCGGGACCGCGCATGCTGTTGCTGGCGTCGAGCACGAGCATGACGCCGAAGCGGCCCTCGACCGCCTGGATCGGCGTGAGCGTGAAGTTGGGGATCCGCCGGCCGTTTTCGAACACCCTCACCCCTGGGTGTGCGATCTGAGTGGCCGGCGGCAGGTCGAGCAGGAAGCCTCGCTCAGGCGCACGGACGCGACCGATCGGCGTCAGGTGCGTGAAGCCTCCCGTGTCCGCGCGAGCAGAGGCTCCGAGGCCGGCCGCCAGGGCGACGGCGATGAGTGCCAGAAGCGGCCGCCTTACCACTTCGTCCCCGCGCCCACCGGCTCGCTGCCGTTGCCGACGAACATGCTCGACGGCAACTCGATTCCGCGCTTTAGGAACTTGTGCACGAAGTTCGGCCGGAGGCCGGTCGGCTTGAGCTCGCCGAGCACGGTGCGATCGGGCATCACCTGCTCGATCTTGAACTCGTACAGGTCCTGGAGCGTGATGACGTCCGACTCCATGCGCTGGACCTCGGTGATCGCAACCACCCGGCGCGAGCCGTCCTCGAGTCGCTCGAGCTGGATCATCATGTCGAGGGCCGAAGCAGCCTGCTGCCGGATCGCCCTGATGGGCAGCTCGAACCCCGCCATCATCACCATGGTCTCGATTCGCGAAAGCGCGTCGCGAGGCGTGTTGGCGTGGACCGTCGAGAGCGAGCCCTCATGGCCCGTGTTCATCGCTTGGAGCATGTCGAGCGCCTCCGCGCCGCGGACCTCTCCGACAATGATCCGGTCCGGCCGCATGCGCAGCGAGTTGCGGACGAGGTCGCGGATCGTGATCTCGCCCTCGCCTTCGATGTTCTTGGGGCGCGACTCCAACCGCAGCACGTGCTCCTGGACGAGCTGGAGCTCCGCCGCGTCCTCGATCGTGACGATGCGGTCGCTGTTCGGGATGGCCGCCGAGAGCGCGTTCAGGAGCGTCGTCTTGCCCGCGCCCGTACCGCCCGAGATCAGGATGTTGAGCTCGGCTTCCACGGCGAGCCGCAGGAACTCGACCGTCTCCTGGGAGAGCGTCCCGATTCCCACGAGCGCGTCGAGGTCGAACCGCTTCTGCGAGAACTTCCTGATCGTCAGAAGCGGGCCCGAGAGCGAGAGCGGAGCGATCACGGCGTTTACGCGCGAGCCGTCGGGGAGGCGGGCGTCGACCATCGGCGAAGACTCGTCGATCCGTCGCCCGACCTGCGCGACCATCTTGTTGATGATTCGGCGAAGGTGCGAGTCATCGGTGAAGCGCAGCGTCGTCTCGTAAAGGCGCCCCTGGCGCTCGACCCAAATCTCGTGCGCGCCGTTGACCATGATCTCCGAGATCGACTCGTCGGCCAGCACCCGCTCGAGCGGCCCATAGCCGACGACGTCGTCTGTGATCTCTGACAGGAGCCGCTCGCGGTCCTCGCGCGACAGCCCAGGTTCCTCTTGGAGCCGCTCCTTCAGGTCGCTCTCGACCCGCGTTCGAATCTGAGCCGAGTCGGTGCCGAAGGTGAAGAGCTGCGGCCCGAGGTCGTTGATCAGCGCCAGATGGAGGCGGTTCTTCAGGTCCGAGAATGGATCACGCCCGTCGGAGCCGGTGAGCGGCCGTGCCGTCTGGATGCGTTCGTGCAGCTCCATCGTCAGGTCCTCCGCCCACGCGCCAGCAGGCGCCGCCGCCGCTTTTGGGACCCGTTCCCGTTACTCGAAGACGACGTGTCGGCCGCGACCTCGTCCTGAACGTAGAGCTCGGCCAGCGCGTGGAAAGCGCGAGCCGCGTCCGACCGCCCGGCCGCGACGACGATCGGCTGCCCGGCCGTCGTCGCGCGCGGGATCTCCCGGTCGCTCGGCACGAAGACGTCGGGCTTTCGTCCCAGGATCGCCTCGGCTTCGCTGTGCTTGATCCCGACACTCGCGTCTGCGCGGTTGAGCACCAGGCGGATCCTCTCCGGATCGCAGCCCATCAGCGCCAGCGTCTCCAGGCCCAGCTTAGTGTCCTTCAGCGACAGGGCGTCGAGCATTCCCACCACGAGCAGGTTCGAGGACACGTCGATCGACGCGATTACCTCGGGCGTGAAGCCGGGAGGCGTGTCCACGATGACGTAGTCGTACCGGCTCCGGAGCACTGCGTAGAGCTCTCTCAGGAACTCGACGGTCACCGTCCCCGCCTGGTCAGGCCGGCTCGGGGCGAGCAGCACGCTCGCGCCCGAGGAATGGTCGGTCACGAAGTCTGCAACCTTGTCCGGATCCAGCGAGCCCCCCACGCGGGCGAGGTCGTAGATCGTCCGATCGGGGTTCAGGCCCATCGCGATGCCGACGTCACCGAACTGCAGATCGAGGTCGACGACGAGCGCACGTCGCTCTTTCTGGGCGAGCGCAACGACGAGGTTGGAGGCGGCGAGCGTCTTGCCGGTGCCGCCCTTCGGCCCGACGATGCAGATCATCGGGTTTGTCGTCCCGCCGGCGAGTGTGCCGCGGCGCCGCGCCATCACCTTCCGAAGCGAGAACTCGATCTCTTCGGGCGGCGTGGGCATGGTCAGCAGATCGTCGGCGCCCATCTCGAAGGCCCTCTGCAGGAACCCGTCGGGCGTGCCGTAGAAGAGCACGACCACCGGCCGGTCCGGCCGCTGCTTGGTCGAGGCCTCGATCAGGTACAGCGCCCGTTCCGAGTAGCCGGCGCAAGCGACGACGAGCAGGTCGGGCGAGGTCTCCTCGAGCACGGTCCACCCGCGGTCGAGGCCTTCGATCACGCCCGCCACCTGTACCGGCGAGCCGGCCGGGAACGCGTGCTCGACCGAACGGGAGTCCACGTCGGAGTCGATCGCTACGAGCGTTCTGATCGTCCCGCCGCTCATCGCGATCCGCCCCTGTACTCCCTCAGGTACTCCGAAACGACCTTCCTCGACACCGGCAGCGGCGGCAGGCCGAAGACCTCGCTCTCGACCGTCACCAGCCCGGGCGCCGTGGAATGCGCGTTCACCGCCGGCCGCAGAGCCAGCCAGACCTTGCCGTTGTCGGACGCGAAGGCCATCTTCGCCGCCTGGGCGTCGTTCATCCGCAGGCTGACGTTGCTGTTGTTCTGCGCGGCGACGGCGCCCTTGGCCGCCCCGCTCGCGTCGACTACGAGAACGTTCTCCATCAGTCGCCGGACGACTGGGAAGGCCTGCATGCCGCTGGTGACCGTCCCAACCGGAGTGATGTTGAACCCGGCGTAGACATCGACCCGGTCTCCCGCCTGCAAGTGCCCGATCAGGCCGTGAGCGGTGTCGAGCGGGACCGTGACGATCCGCTGCGTTCCGGTGAGCGTGCTCGGGAGCGAGACGGTGCCCGCCACGAAGTCCGCGGCCGTCAGCTGCTGGCCCTTGTAGACGTCGCGGACCGCAACACGGCCGCGGATCGCCGCCGGGTCGCTGAACGCGCCCTCGCGAAGCTGGCTCTCGCGCAGCGTCGCCGTCGTGAACATTGCCTGGGACGCGACGACGTCGCCGGAGGTGCCCTTGGCGATCCCCCGCTTGGCGACGAGCACCGTCACGGGCGCACCCTGGCTCGAGACGCTGTGGCGGTAGCGGTTCAGGTACACCGCGATCGAGATCCCCGCCAGCAGCGCGGCTCCGGCCGCCACTGCGATCGTGCCGGCCCTGGTCGAGATGAGTCGCTGTGCGAACTCCATGATCCTCCTCCTCTATCTGGTCAGCACCGAGACGCAGTTGCCGAACGCGTTGAAGTCGCAGAGGTCAGTGCCTCCGCCGCCGGTGTTGAGGCTGTCGATGTACTTGATGAAGTGGCCGACGATCGTGCCGGCATCGTTGTTTGGCACAGGGTCGTCGCCGTTCCCCTGGCAGGGGTTGTTGAAGCCGCTTCCCTGGCCGGTCCAGCCGGTCAGGTAGAAGGTCGCGAAGTTGATGACGGGAACGGTCGTGTTGCCGCTGCCGCTGAAGCTCCCGAAGGGCGTCAGGAAGACGTGGATGACCCGGGGATCGCCGGGCGGGAAGTTCGGAAACATGCTCCAGTTGTTGTGGCCGAGCTGGCCAGCCGGCGGGCAGGCGTTCGGCTTCTCGCTGCCGAGGACGCGCAGGTTCAGGCCCCTCGGGACCTGGTTCGTCGCGTGGCCGGTCTGGACGGCGACGCACGGCCAGGGCTGCGGGGAACCCCACAGCGCGTTGACGCTGTTCGGGCACACCGTGCCGAGGTTCTTGGTGTACGTCGGCCGGCAGCCATACGCGAGCTCTTGGTAAAGGTTCGAGTAGTTCGGGTCGCAGTCGAGCGACTGGCTCAGGTTGGCGACCACCTTGAGCGCAACGATCGGGTCGCTCACGCTCTGCGCGTTCCCGAGGCTCGCGGTGATGCCGAGCTTGATCGCGAGCTTGTGCGTGTTCGGCGTCGCGTTACTCTGGAACGAATCCGCCCAGAACGTGCCAGGCGCGCCGCCGTCGTAGTTCCAGACCTGGAGCAGCTTGATCGGGCCGGTGAGAGCGTCGGTTCCGATATAGCTACGCCGCATCGGGTCGGGGGCGAAGGTTCCCTTGCAAGGGTTGTTGCCCTTGTTGTTGCACGTACCGAGGCCGGTGACAGTCCCGCTCTGCTCCTCCCACTTGAGGGTGAAGGGGACGACGCCCGTGCCGGTGATTGCAATGTCGCCCGACGTCCAGAGGTCGCCTGTGCCGTGTACGAGCGTGCAACCCTTGTTCGGACAGTTGCCGCCGAATGCAGTGATCACGACCGCTGACGGGGCCAGCGCGCCGACGTCGATGTGCGCCGAGATCCGCACGTTGGGGCACGGCTCCTTGTCGGAGGAGAAGTAGGGGTCGGAGCAGCCGCTGCCGGTGAGGAGTTGGACGCTGCGCGCCTGGGGCGGGCTCGGCTGCGCGCCGCTAGGAATGCTCGACCAGCCGCGGATCCGCACGAGCGACGTCGCGGTTCCGGTCTCGTAGCACGTGACGAGGACCTGGTTGCAGAGCGCCGAGCCGGCTGCGGCGCTGACCCCGGCGCCGCACTGAGGCGTCGCCGCGAGATTGCAGAGTGTTGTTCCGGCGAGCGCGATGCGGACCCCGACGTTCGTCACGCCGATCGGCACGGTTGCGACCGAGCCGGTGCTGTCCCAGACGACAACGCCGTTGCTCAGCGTGATGCCACGCGCGAGCGGGACTGTGCACGTCGGCAGCGCAACGCCGCTCGCCGAGTCGGTGCAGCTACTCAGGGCAGCGCCGGTAGAGTCGTCGACAAAGGTCGCGATGGCCGAGACGGGATTGACGTCTGGAACCCCGACCGGCAGCGCGCCTCTTGAGCTCGTCTCGGAGCGAACCTCGACTCGCGCATGGGCGTTGATCGCGGGCAGCAGCCTCATGTTCAGGAAGTTGGGAACGACTCCCAGGAACAGCGGTAGGTTCGCCTCGGTCGCCTTGACGTCGACCATCTCCGCCTGGCACGGCGGAGACTCGACGGTGTCGTCGGGCCCGGGACCCCCCACTGCATAGGTCTTGCTGTTGATCAGGACTGTGACAGCGCCTCGGTTCGAGCCGCCGACCTGCGCGTTGTAGCCCGAGGTCGCACCGGGGTCGCCCGCGTACCGGCGCGCCGTGTTCTCGATGGTCGTGCTCGCGCTCCCCCCGCCGAAGCAGAGGTTGAAGGAGCCGCCTGCGGCGAGAGCACCGGCGTCGGCCTGCGTCTGGAGGTGCCGCTTGTGCACGAACCAGTTGCCGACGTCGAGCACGAATGTCCCGAAGAGCACGATTACGGGCAGCCAGATCGCGAAGATCACGAGCGTGGCGCCCCGGGCGTCCGAAAAATGCGGCCGGCTCATGTGCACGACCCAGTTCCGCCGCTGCCGGCTGAATAGCTCGTCGGCAGCGCCTCGAGGCGCATTGTGGCCGTGCCGCTGATGCTCCCCGGGAGCGTCAGCTGGACACTCGTGCCGCCGAGAATGTGAATACGCGAGCGCAGGAACGGAATCCACGGGTAATTGGCCTTGACCGTGACGCTCACCGGGTCGCCGACCTGCTGGCTCGTGCCGGTGTCCGGATTGGTCGGGAACGAGACGCAGACGGTCGCCAGGCTGCGCAGCTCGCTCGTGTCGGCCTGCTGCTGGATGTATTGCTGGAGCGTGCCGCTGCCGGGATTGGAGTTGACGACGGCCCACCTCGCGCCCTCGGCTGCCAGGTGCGTCTCGTCGTTCCAGTAGTTGAAGGCCTTGCCGAAGTCGATCAGGCCGAACAGCAGCAGCGCCAGGATCGGCAGGATCATCGCGAACTCGACGAGGGCTGTGCCCTTCTCGTTTCTCACCAGCTTGCGCATCGAGATCACCACGGCCTAGAGGGCCGCCGCGACCTCGGCGAGCCGGGCGGCGACGGCCGCCCCGACGGGGGTGAGCGCGATGGCCGTGATCGACACGAAGGCGAGGATCAGGGCGTACTCGACAAGGGCCTGCCCCTCTTCACGGGGAAGCCGGCTCTGTTCGGCCGGTGAGGTTGTGGCGTTCGTGTCAGACATGGTTGGTCGTATCGGAAACCGGTTGCTGCCCGGGGAAGCCGCTGCGAAGCGGCCTCCCTGGGCAGCGGTTCGCCGGCTTACGCGCCGCCGATCGCGGTGGCGATGTTCCCGAGCTGCGTGGCGACGTTGACGCCGAGCGCCGTAAGCGCACCGATGCTGACGACAGCGATGAGCGCCAGAATCAGCGCGTACTCGACGAGCGCCTGGCCCTCCTCGGAGCGAAGCTCCTCGACGCGGGCGAAGCTCTTGGTTGCCCAAATGGCGAACTTCTCGAGCATCCGACTTACCTCCCCTCAGTGGTTCGCAATGAACGCTCACGGGCGGCAGGCCGACCGCGAGTGCTTGTGCTTAGTTGGTTTAGATCGCGGTAGAGATGGTCTGAACGGCCGAAGGTTTGGACGTATCCGGCCCTTTGGCTGGGGTGAGAGGCGTGACCTGAGCGCGATCCTTGTCCCCATGGCTTCTCATGCGATCAGCGTGGAGCGGGAGCAGGGTGAGGTCGTCTGTGGGCACTGTCTGCTCGCAGACAACCCATGGATGAGGCTGCGGGGCCTACTCGGGCGCGGCGGGCTCAGCCCTGACCAGGGCTTGATGCTACGGCCGGTGAACGCGATTCACACGTTCTTCATGCGCTTCGCGATCGACGTCGTCTTCCTCGACCGCGACTACGTCGTCGTTAAGGTCGTGAACGACGTGCGGCCCTGGCGTTTCTGCGCCGCACGCAGCGCGAAGGTGGTGCTCGAGCTCGCCGCGGGTGTTGCGGCCGGTCTACAGCTCAGCGTCGGGGAACGGCTCGTGCCGGTCCCCCAGTGGCAGCGGGAGAGCGCGTGACCACGGTCGCCTCCGAGGCGCGCGCGGCCGCGGGCATCCACCGGCCGCGGCGTCTCGCGCTCGACCGCTCGATCGCGGCGTGCTTCGCGTTCGCGGCCCTGCTGCACGTCGGCTTTGGAGCACGCGGCCTGCTGGTCGCGGCCATGGTCGCAATCGTCGTCGAGTTGGCCGCGATCGACCTGGAGCGCAGGATCCTGCCGAACCGAATCGTCGTCCCGAGCCTCTTCGCCGTCCTCGTGGCCCAGCTCGCCCTCGACCCCGGCCGCTATCTCGAGGCGGTCGTCTACAGCTTCGGCGCGGCGTTGTTCTTGTTTCTCCCGACGCTCATCCGACGAGATGCTGTCGGCATGGGCGACGTCAAGCTGGCTGCTCTGCTCGGCGCGGGGCTGGGCAAGCTCGTCGCGGCAGCGCTCGCGATCGGCTTCTGCGGCGCCGGAGCTGCCGCGTTGCTGCTCGTCGCGGCCCGGAGCCGCACGGCGCTCAAGCAGGAGATCCCGCTGGGGCCGTTCCTCGCCGGCGGCGCGATCGCAGCGGTGCTGCTATCGGCGCCCGGCGCCCTGGGCTAGGCCCTTAGTAGCGTCCCTGCAGGTGTCCCGCGGCAGCGCGGATCATCCAGGCGGCCGCCAGGAACACGTACGTCAGCGCAGGCAGGACGATTCCGAAGCTGACCACGAACTGTGCCGCAGGCAGCCCAGTGCCCCTGACAACGTGGATCGCAGGGACGATGAGCTGCACGAGCACTACAGAGACGCCTACGTGCAGCAGCGCCTTCGTCACGTCGTCGGGGCCCCGCTCCGGGAAGCGAAGGAGGAGCCAGAACGCGAGCAAGGCCGCGCCCGTGCACAAGAACATGACGAATACCATCATCGGTCCGTCCACCATTTCATCGTCTCATCGGCACAGATCTTACGACGGCCGTAGGACCTTCGTCTGCGAGAGCAACCGAAAGGTCTAGTTCGAGGGCCGATTCCTTGTATATGCACGGTCTTCGTCCTACGGTGGCCGGTGGGGAGGCATCAAGCCTCAAAGGCAATAGGGGAGTTGGGTCCATGCGGCGACTCAAGGTTCTCATCGTGGACGACCACCGCCTGATGCTGCGGGCGATTAGGGCCTCGCTGTCGCGCCACGAGGACATCGAGATCGTCGGCGAGGCCGACTCGGGCGAGAAGGTGCTTCCGCTCGTCGGCCAGACCGGCCCGGACGTGGTGCTGCTCGACGTGCGGATGCCGGGGATGGACGGACTCACGGTGCTCGAACGGCTCCGGGAGCAGTACCCGAGCATCGCGGTCGTGATGCTTTCGGGAATCGACGACCCGGTGCTCGTTCGCGCGGCCCTCGAGCGCGGCGCCGCGGCGTTCGTCCTCAAGCACGTCGATTCGCGCGACCTCGGCTCCGCGCTGCGCCAGAGTGTCGGCGGGTCGATCTTCCGGCCGCTCGACCTTTTGAACGCGAACCAGAGCGCGTTCGAAGACGCGGGGCTGACGAAGCGCGAGCTCTCGATCCTCGAGGAGCTTCCGGCGGGTGGATCGAACCAGGAGATCGCGAAGCGGCTGTTCCTCGCGGAGCAGACCGTCAAGTTCCACCTGACGAACATCTACCGCAAGCTCGGCGTCGCCACGCGCACCGAAGCACTGCGCCACGCGTACGAGCACGGGCTCGTCGAGCGGCCTCTCTCCTACGTCGCCTAGCCGCTCGGCTGAGAGCACCCGGACGTTCGACCGATGTTGCCTACGCGCGGCTGGGCGAGAGTGAGCTCTCTACCAACTGCGGGGAGAGGGGAGGACGGCCTTGCGCATTCACGTGGGCAAGTCCGAGCTCGTGCCGGAGCTCATTCGATACTTCGAGCGGCATTCCGACTGCGTCGTGGTTCAGGTCGGCGAGACGGAGATCGAGGTCTCCTTGCTCGGCTCCTATCGGCACGACAAGCACGAGGTCGCGGTCGAGCAGCTGCTGGCGAAGTTCTGGCTGTCGGATGGCGGTCCACTCGAACCTCACGTGACGAACGGTCACAACTAGATTCTCGCGTCACGGCGGCGGCCCTACACTCCGCCTGTGGCCGAGGTGCAGGAGATCTCGCCCGGGCACGGCGACCTGGAGTGGGAAACGCCGCTCTACCGGACCGCGCTCGCGCAGTACGAGCAGGCCCTGCCGCACGCGAACGTCGAGGATCTTGTTGCCGAGCGGCTGCGCTACCCGGAGCGCTCGCTCGTCGTCAGCATTCCGATCAAACTCGACTCCGGCAAGTACGCGGTGTTCCCCGGCTACCGCGTCCAGCACTCGACCGTGCTCGGTCCGACGAAGGGCGGCGTCCGCTACGACACCGAGGTCTCGCTCGGCGAGTGCGCGGCCCTCGCGATGTGGATGACGTGGAAGTGCGCGCTCCTGCGGCTGCCGTACGGCGGCGCGAAGGGCGGGGTGCGGTGCAACCCGCGCGAGCTCTCGAGCGACGAGCTGCAGAAGATCACGCGCCGCTTCACGGCCGAGCTGCTGCCGATCATCGGCCCGCAGGCGGACATCCCGGCGCCCGACATGGCGACGAACGAGCAGACGATGGCCTGGATGATGGACACCTATTCCATGCAGGTCGGGCACGCGGTTCCGGAGATCGTCACGGGCAAGCCGATCGCGCTCGGCGGGTCGCTCTTCCGGCACGAGGCGACCGGCGCGGGCGTCGTGATGGTCGTCGCGCGCGCGTGTGACCGGTTGGGCTGGACGCTGGCGGGACAGCGCTGCGTCGTGCAGGGCTTCGGGAACGTCGGCGGCGTGGCCGCGGGGGAGCTCGACGAGCAGGGCGCGCGGGTGGTGGCCGTCTCGGACCTCTCCGGCGGCGTCCACGACGAGGGCGGCCTCGACGTCGCGGCGCTTCGCCGCTACGCGGAGGAGCACGGCTCGCTCACGGGCTACACCGACGCCGACCGGGTGACGAACGAGGAGCTGCTCGAGCTGCCGTGCGACATCCTCGTC
>Ga0066710_100002869_pt1 | contig 14257 bp, 13 predicted proteins | sample GraSoiAngelo_159_FD_79666 | JGI IMG/M metagenome (GOLD analysis project Ga0066710, IMG submission 79666) | Grasslands soil microbial communities from the Angelo Coastal Reserve, California, USA - 14_1009_16_40cm | ecosystem: Environmental > Terrestrial > Soil > Grasslands | place: USA...
ACCCCGTCCTCGATGCCCTCCAGGCGGTGCGACACGGAGCGCAAGCGCCGCGTCAGCCGTTCGATGTCGGCGGCCGAGGGGATGTTGAGCGCGCCCATTGCGACCTGCTGTGCCTGGGATGCCTTCTCACGAGCGTCAAACGCGCGCCCGATCGCCGCCGTTAGCAGCGGGTTCTCGAGCAGGTCAGACAGCGCCCGTCCAAGCCGCTCCTCGGTGGTGTCGCTCAACCTGTCGCGCAGGCTTTTGGCGACGCTGCTCCCGTCAGACATCCTCGCGCTCCTTGATCGTCCTCGTTGGCCTCGCGGCTCGCCGCCGCGGCCGCACCGCGAAGGAAGGATACGGTGCAGACGTGGCCGAGCGCCTGTTCCTGTTCGTGCAGTTCGAGTTTCCCTGGGAGCTGGGACCGCCCGACGGTCGCTACCTGGTGCGCGCCCCCGGCAGCGATGAGCCCGAGCACGTGGTCGTGCTCGGCACCCTCGCCGCCTCCCGCCGAGCTGGGGGCGGCGGCTTCGCGCGGGCGCGCTCGCGCCGCCGCACGACGCCACCGCAGCCGACTCCCCAGCCGAGCGAGGTCCCGGTGGCGCGCGTCACGATCGTGGACCCCGTGTCGATCTCCGCCGAGCGCCAGGCGCGCGCCTGGCTGGCCGACCTCGACGCCGAGCGCGACGTGGGCGCGGCCGCGGCGGTGCTGAACAGGGTCCTGTATCTGCATCGCATAGCCTGCGCCGACCCGTACATCCACGAGGTCTCTCCGGCGCAGGCGCTGACGATTCGCGCGGGCTGGGGCGAGGGCGAGCAGGTGGCGGGCGGGCAATGGCGGTTCGCGCACGAGCTGGCCGCGGCCGGCGTGCACCCCCTAGGGCGCAGGTGGCCGGGCGGGCGACGCTACTCGGCCGCCTTGCGCCCCGGCGAACGGCTCGCGCAGCTGCTCGGCGGCCGGGCGCAGCCGCTCACTTGCGAGGAGTTGACGCTGCGGGCGCGCCTCGACCTGGACCAGGGCCGGCTGCATCATGCCGCGATCGAGCTGCAGGCCGCGGTCGCGACGGGCCTTCCCGAGCTTGCGGCGGAGGGCAGGCACGAGTTGTCCGTCCGCATCGCCGAGCTCCAGAAGCTGTCCGCAGCCGTCGCCGCGCAAGATCGCGCCGCGCGCGCCGCGAGCGAGCAGGGTCCGAGCGAGGAGGTCGTGCGTCACGCGCTCGAGCGCCTGGAGGCCGCCCTGCGCGCGCGCACCGCGGCCGGGCTACGCTGAGGTGATCATGGACCCCACCGCGACTGCTCTCGGCACGTGGAGCGGAGGGCGCTTCATGCACTTCGGCGAGCCCGTCTCGGAGGCGCGGTTGAGAGCGCTGCTCACCCCGGGCAAGGGGATCGACACCGTGATCAGCGCCGACGTGTACGGCATGGGAGCGGCCGATCGCCTGCTGGGGACGGCGCTCGAGGGCAGGCGGCGAGAGAGCTACTGCCTGGTGGGCGCGGTCGGGCACGACTTCTACGAGGGCCGGCGCGAGGGCGCCAAGGGCTTCCCGCGCTTCACCGATCCGCGCCTGCGCAGCGAGCGCGCCTACACGGGCTACCTGCGCCGCGCCACCGAGCGCAGTCTCGAGCGCTGCGGGGCGGAGCGCTTCGATCTGCTGCTGCTGCACAATCCCGATCGCACCGGCTACACCAGCGCGGCCGTATGGGACGGGATGCAGGCGCTTCGCGACGCGGGGCTGACGCGTCTGCTGGGCGTGGCGCCGGGCCCGGCCAACGGCTTCACGCTCGATCTGATCGACTGCTTCGAGCGCTTCTCCGATCAGATCGACTGGGCGATGATCATCTTCAATCCGCTCGAGCCGTGGCCCGGCGAGCTGGTGCTGGACGCCGCCGCGGCTCATGGCGTGCAGTTGATCACCCGCGTGGTGGACCACGGCGGGGTCTTCCACGACGACGTCTCCAGCGAAGACGACTTCTCCGAGCGCGACCACCGTCGCTTCCGTCCCGCCGGCTGGGTTCCCGCCGCGCGCGAGAAGCTCGAGCGCATGCGCCCGTACGCGCAGCGGCACGGACTGACCGCGCTGCAGCTCGCGTGCGCCTGGAACCTGGCCCACCGGCCCGTGCGCTGCGTGGCGCCCACGCTGCTTCAGGAGCGGGGGCCGGGCGCCCGTGCGATCGAGGACAAGCGAGCGGAGCTCGCGGGCGTGCGCGCCGAGGGACCGCTGAGCGGCGAGGAGATCCGCGCGATCCGCGCGATCGGCGAGAACGCCGGCTGCATGGCGCTGAAGGGCGCAAGCACCGAACACGAGGGGCCGCCCCACCCGGATCGCTGGCAGCTCGGCGAGCTCTCGGCGGTGGGTACCCGCTGGGGCATCGACCCCCGGCGGGACCTCGCACGGCGCGAGCTGACCGCGACGTGAGCTGATTGCAGCCGGGCCGAACGAAGCACCCGACTGGTGATGCGGAGAGCGGGCGCGTCGGCACCGGGCGGCTACTGCTGCTGCTGCAAACCCAGCGCGGCGAGCAGCGTCTGTAGCTCGTGCACCACGTCGCCGGTCAGGCGCGCGGAGGCGAGGTGCTCGAGCGGCGTCGGGCCCTGGGTGATGATCGCCACCGCTCCGCCGGCCGCGTGCGTGAGCTCCGGCAGCCCGGCCACCGGATACACCTCGAGCGATGAGCCGACGCACAGCAGCAGCTCGGCACGTTCGCACAGCTCGCGCGCGCGCCCGAGTGCCTCCGCGGGCAGCAACTCGCCGAACAGCACCACGTCGGGCTTGAGCGGCGACCCGCAGGACGCGCAACGCGGCACGCCGTCGGGATCGCGCGACAGCCGCGCTCGCGCCTGCTCACCGCTGACGCGCTCCTCACAGGCCTGGCACGAGCACGTGGCGATGCTGCCGTGCACCTCGATCAGCTCGGCCGTGCCGGCCTTGCGGTGCAGCATGTCGACGTTCTGCGTGATCACCGCATCGAGCATGCCGGCGCGCTCGAGCGCCACCAGCGCGTGGTGGGCGGCGTTCGGCTGCTTGCCGCCGAGGGTCGCGAAGCGCTCGCCGTAGAAGCTCCAGAAGCGCACGGGGTCGCGGTGAAAGGCGTCGATGTGCGCGACCTCCATCGGGTCCACCTGCTGCCACAGGCCCGTGTCCGGCGAACGGAAGTCGGGGATCCCCGATGGCACAGAGATGCCCGCACCGGTCAGCGCGACGACCGAGCGCGCGCCGCGCACGAGCGCGGCCAGCCGCTCGAGCTCCGCGGTGGTGGCGAGCTGCGCGGCCACGCGGGCTAACTACCCCGAAAGCGGGGGGAACGTTTGGCGAGAAAGGCCGAGATCCCCTCCCTCGCGTCGGCGCTCGCGAACACCTCGGCGAACGCTTCTCGCTCCGCCGCCAGCCCCCGCTGGAGGTCGCCCGCGCCGGACACGCGCTTGATCTGCGCCAGCGCCAGCGGAGCCTGCGCGGCCAGCCGCCGCGCCCAGGCGAGAGCGGTGTCGAGCAGTTCGTGATCGTCGACCACGCGATTGGCCAGCCCCAGCTCGAACGCTTCCTCGGCCAGGATCGGCTCGCCGATCAGGTTCATCTCCAGGGCCTTGCTCGCGCCCGCCAGGCGCGGCAGCCGCTGCGTCCCGCCGAACCCCGGAATGATCCCGAGCTTGATCTCCGGCTGGCCGAACAGCGCGGTGCGCGCCGCGATGCGCACGTCGCAGGCCATCGCCAGCTCGCAGCCGCCGCCGAAGGCAAGTCCGTTGACGGCGGCGACAGTCGCCACGTCGCCGGAGCCGAGCTCCTCGAACAGCGCATGCGCGGCGTTCAGCAGTTGCTCGCCGCTTGCCTGGTCGAGCGTCGTGAACGACTTGATGTCGGCGCCCGCCGAGTAAAGGAAGGGGTTGGAGGAGGCCAGCACCAGCGCGCGCACGCCGGTGTCCTTGGCCTTGCGCCATACCTTCTCGAGATCCTGCACCACCTGCGGCGAGATCGAGTTCATCTGGCCGTGCGCCAGCCAGACGATCGCCACGCCCGCATCGCGCGTCTCGAGCGTCACGACCTCGCCCGGCTGGTCGGGATCTGGGCGGGCGTACGGATAAAAGCCCTGTCCGCTCTTTTGGCCCAGGCGCCCCTGGGCGACCAGGCGGCGCAGGATCGTCGGCGGGGCAAAGCGATCGCCGTAGCGCTCACAAGCGCTCTCCATCCGCTCCAGGATCGTGTCCAGGCCCTCGGCGTCAGCCTTCATGAACGGCGGCAGCAGGCCGCGGCGCGGGTCGAGCCCGGCGCCGGCCATCAGCCCGAAGTCGATGTCGCGATGTGTCGCCACCCCCTCCTCCAGCACCAGGCAGGCCTCGCTGAGCGTCTTCAGCGACAGCAGCTCGACAAGCTCGGCGACGTCGGGGTCGCCGTCGCCCTCGACGTTCGCGGCCCCCTCGGGGTCATAGAAGCCAACGCCGCCGGTCTTCGCGCCCAGCTTGCCGTCGGAGACGAGCTTTTGCATGCCCTTCGGCACGTAGAAGCGCTCCTCGCCATACGAGCGTTGCAGGTGCTCGGCCACGTGCAGCACCGTGTCCAGTCCGAGCAGGTCGACGAGCCGGAAGGGACCAACCGGGACGACGCCAGCCGCGCCCACGCCCTCGTCGATCGCCTTTATCGAGAGCCTCTTTTGCTCCTGTTCGCGCCACACCTCCGAGACGCCGGAGTTGAGTATGCGGTTGACCACGAACCCCGGCACCTCCGCGCAGGTGATCGGCTGCTTGCGGATTGCCTGCGCGAACGTGACCGCGGCGGCGGTGGTCTCGGCGGATGTCTCCTCGCCCTCCACGATCTCGATCAACGGCATGACCGAGGCGGGGTAGAAGTAGTGGAAGCCGATCACCTTGTCTGGACGCAGCGTTGCGTCGGCGATCTCGCTGATCGACAGCGAGGAGGTGTTGGACGCGAGGATCGCGTGTCCGGGCACCGCCGCGTCGAGCTGTGCGAAGACGTCCTGCTTGATCTCCATCTTCTCGGGCACAGCCTCGATGACGAAGTCGACCTCGCCAAAGCCCGCGTAGGAGATCGTGCCGCTGATGCGTGCCAGCACCTCCTCGAGCTGGGCCTGCGCCTGCTCGGCGCTCAGCTTCTCGCGCTGCACGAGCCGGTCGAGCTGGCCCCGGGTGACGTTTCGCGCCTCCTGCAGGCCCGCCTGCACCAGCTGCTCGTCGATGTCCTTGAGCACGACTGGTACCCCCGCCGCGGCGATTGTCTGGGCGATCTGGCCGCCCATCGTCCCGGCGCCGACAACGGCGGCTTTGAACACGAACATGCGTTGGTTCTCCTATGCTGAGATGGGTGGCGGCAGCCTAGCGCGAGCGTGCGGCGGCGCACCTTCAGGGGCCCGCGCGGGTTCTTGCACCACAAGGCCACGCACGGAAGCGCCAAGGAGGCCTATATGCGCTCATCGATGATCCGCCAGCGGGGACGAGGAACGAGCAGGCCCGACCAGCCAGCCCCAGGCGGAGGCTCCGCGCCCGCGCGGGCCGGAGTCGCGACGCTCGCGGCGTGCTGCGCCGCCGGCCTGTGGTCGGCTGGCGCGGCGGTGGCAGCCTCTGCGCCATCGGCGTCCACCGGCACGGCGCGCCTGGTGAGCTACGCCACGGCCACGCTGACCGGCACGGTCAACCCGCACGGGCAGGACACCTCGTACTTCTTCCAGTACGGGCCGACGAGGGCTTACGGCTCCCAGACGGCGATCGCGGACGCCGGCGCCGGCACGAGCACCGTCCGCGTCAGCCTCGCGGTGGGCGGCCTGCAGCCGCTCACGCGCTACCACTTCCGCCTCATCGCCGTAAACGCCAGCGGCGCGAGCACGGGGAGCGACGCCTCCTTCACCACCAAGAGGGTGCCCCTGTCGTTGGCGATCCTGGTCGGGCCCAACCCGGTGACCTACGGCGGCAACGCGTTCGTGCAGGGCACCCTGTCCGGCACCGGCAGCGCGGGCGCCGCGGTACAGCTGCAGGCTAACCCGTTCCCCTACCTGGGAGGCTTCGTGAACATCGGCAACGCCCAGCTCACGAGCGCCAGCGGCGGCTTCTCTTTCCCCGTCTTCGGCCTCACGCAGGTCACCCAGTTCCGCGTCGTCACGCGCTCGAGCCACGCCGTGGTGAGCCCGATCGCCGTCGAGGCCGTGGCGGTGCGGGTGACGAGCCACGTGGGCCGCACATCGCGCCGGCACTTCGCGCGCATCTACGGCACGGTGACCCCCGCCGAGGACGGAGCGCAGGTCGGCATCCTGAGGATCGCCCACGGACGCGGCGTGCTTGTGGGCGGCACCGCGCTTCGCCACCGCAGCGCCACCAGCTCGGCCTTCAGCCGCGTCGTGCCCGTGCACGCGGGCGTCTACCGCGTGCTGGTGCGTGTGACAAGCGGGGCGCAGATCTCGAACTACAGCCGCCCGCTGCTGATCCGCTGAAGCCCCGCCGGCCCGGGCCAGCCGGGCGGCGTTTCGCCACAGCCGCCGCTGCTGATCGGCCGAAGCCCCCGCCGGCGCGGGCCGCCCGGGCCCGTTCGCCTTGGCGCCGGCGGCTAGTTGACTGGTCAGTTAACCCACTCGGGTAGCGCGGCGCGAGGCGATGAGCAACAATCGGAGCGTGCAGAGCGCGTTCCCGATCGTGGTGTTCGGAGCGGTTGCCTTGTCGGTGGTGATGTCGCTGATCTTCCTGTTCAGCCGCGGCAGCAGCTACGACGAGATCGGACAGGGAGGGCTCATGTCAGGCCCGCAGGGAGTTGCCGGGCCACCGCCGCCCGCGCCCGACTCTCCCGCCGGGCGCGCCGAGCGCGAGCTGGAAATACGCCAGATGCTGCGCGCGCGCAGCGAGCGCCTCGTAGGCCGCGGACAGCCGGCGCTTGACATCGACGCCGAGGTGGCACGCCTGCTGGGCCCGGCGCCGCCAAGCGCTCACTCCGCCGGGCTCACCGAGGAGGTGCGCCAGCTGGTGGTGGCCCGCAACGAACGGCGCATGCGCCAGGGGCTCGAGCCGCTAGACGTCAATGCGGAGGTCACGCGCACGCTGCAGGAGCTGGACCCGTGAGAAGGGCAACCCCCAACATCGCATCGCTCGAGAGGGTATAAACGCGCCATGAGCGACGCGCGACGCTTCCAGCTCGATGAGCTCACGATCCGTCCCGGGACCTACTTCAATCCGCAGACCGAGATCTTGATCGTGGTCGACGACTCGCCGGAGGTCGATCACGAGATCTTCGAGATGGACGAGTTCGAGAGCACCGACTGGGTGCTGATCTCCGACGAGTCTCCGCTCGACGAAGACAAGCGCGATGAACTGATCGAGCAGTTCCGCGTTTCCTACCAGCCGGGCGGCGAGCTCTCGCTGGCGGGCGACGAGGAGGTCGAGGACGAGGAGGACGAGCTCGAACCGGACGACCTGGAGCTCGAACGCGAGTAACCCGCGCCGGGCACCTGCGGACGTAGCGTAGCGGGACGCCGGTGGCACCGGCGCGCGCGGTGCCACTCGCACCTAGGATCGTCGATGTGTACGCGACGAGGATGAGGAGCGTCGTGTGCGGCGGGCTGATCATCGCCGCGCTCGTGTGCTGCCCGGCGGCCGCGGCGCGCACGAGCGTCACCAGCGCGCTGCTTGGCTTGGAGCACAGCGGCGCGATCACGTCGGCCGCGTACGCCGGTTACCGGGCCACGTACGTGTCGGCTCAGCGCGCGCTCGGCAGGCTCGCCGGCACGCGCCGCACGGAACTGGGCGCGGTGCTCGAGAACGTGCGTGCGATCGCCGCAGCGGGACGCTTCACGCCGTCGCGCCTGCCGGCGCTTTTTCTGACACTCGAACGCAATCGGCAGTGGTGGACGAACCAGCAGCTGCTCGGAAACGGCGTGCGCGTGAGCTTTCCCGGCAGCCGGCTGGTTTGGCAGCACTACGCGGGTCAGGGACTCGAGATCCAGTGGCTGGGCACGTTCGGGCAGGCAAACGGCTACTACCTGTCGGGACACGAAAACGCGAACCTGCGCCATCTGCTCGATGAGGCGCTGCCGCTGGCGGCGAGCCGCGCCGGCGGAATCGCGTGGGAGTACCTGTTCTCCTTCGGCGGCGGCGCCCCGCCCTGGACCAGCGGGCTCTCTCAGGGCACAGCGCTTCAGGTGCTGGCGCGCGCCTGGTCTCGCTTCAAGGAACCCGCCTACCTCGCGGCTGCGCGCCGGGCGCTGGGCGTGTTTCGCGCCCCGCCACCGCAGGGCGTGCGCGTGCGCAGGGCGGCCGGCGTGCACTTTGCCGAGTACACCTACGCGCCGGGCGACCGCATCCTCAACGGCTTCATTCAGGCCCTCGTCGGCCTGTATGACTACACCGCGATCACAAAGGACCCCGGCGGGCTTGCGCTGTTCGAGGCCGGCGACGCCGAGGCGCGAGCGGAGGTTCCCCGTTACGACACCGGCGCATGGTCACGCTATGACCAGTTCACCGAATCGACTCTCAACTACCACGAACTGCTGACCGAATTCCTGCAGCACCTGTGCGAACGCACGCGCAAAGGCGCCCCGCTCATACCCGGCCCCGCGCCAGCGCCGGCGCCACCCCCGACGCCGCCGGCCACCACCGCACCGGCAGCCACCGCGCCGGCCACCACCACACCGACCGCCACCGCGCCGGCCACCACCACACCGACCGCCACCGCGCCGCCAGCCAAGCCGGCGGCGGCCAGCACACGGCCCGCCCCGATCGCCGCGGACGCGATCTACTGCACGACCGCCCGACGCTTCACCGCGGACGAGCGCACGCCGCCGGTGATCGCGCTGCTCACGAGGAAGGTTCGCGCCGGCACGCGCGCGGGCGTGCAGGTGAGGCTGTCCAAGGTCTCCAACGTGAGCCTGACCATCCGCCAAGGCGGCCGCGTCGTGTGGCGCACCGGCGCAACCGTAGAAGGTGGGCGGCCGAGACTGCTGTGGGTGACCCCGAACAGCGGCGGCACGTTCGCGGTCACTCAGAGCGCGACCGACCCGGCGGGCAACTTCGCCACGGCCCAGGGCACGATCACCGTCGAAGGCCACGCCTAGACTGAGCTGGTGAGCAGTACGGCGACGGCTTGCAGAATGGACGTGCGCGCATGATCAAGCTCATGCAGGCGTGGCGCGCGATGGAGCGCGAGCAGCGGCAGGCGGCGCTCGCCGCCCTGGGCCTGTTCGTGTCCATGTTCCTTCCCTGGTACAGCAAGACGGTCGTCGCGCGCAACGCCGTCAGAGCAACCGAAACCAGCCTCAGCGCGTTTGGGGACTTCTCGTTCGTGGAGGCCGCCGTGCTGCTCGTGAGCGCCGGCGTGCTCGCGATGCTCTACGCACGCGCGGACCGGCGCGACTTCCACCTGCCCGGCGGCGACGGCCTGATCGTGATGCTCGCCGGCGCCTGGACCGCGCTGCTCATCTTCTACCGGCTGCTGGACAAGCCCGGCCTTCAGGGCGACCAGCGCTTTACAACGACCGTGGGCGTGAAGTGGGGAATCTTCATCGCGCTGCTGGTCGCGCTCGGGCTGCTTTACGCCGGCACACGCCTTCGCGCCACCGAGCGACACCCGCCCGACGCGCCAGCGCGTGATGCCGCGGTCGCCGCCGGCGAGACCGGCGCAGCCGACGCTGAAGACTCGGTCGGCAACGGCGCGCGCGAGGAGGCAGAGACGACGGCCCTGCAGGCACGGACGCGGCCGCAGACCCCGGCCTCGGCAGTGGGCGAGCGCGCGTCGCCTTCCGGGCGTCCGCGCTACCCGCCGGCGCCGTCGGAGCAGATGTCCTTCGAGGATCCTCCGCCCGACGCGGGCTAGCCCCAGCAGCACACCTCGCGACCCCCTCGCGCCGCCACGTGGGCGGCCAGCCGCGGCCTATCATTGGGGCGGCGATGAGCGCTTCGCCATCTCCGCCGCCGGACCTGGTGTCCTCCTCGCCTGAATCGGCCGAAGCCGTGCGCGAAGGCCTGCGCCGGGTCGGTTACCTGCCGGGTGAGTCGACCGCGCTCGTGTCCTACCTGTCGACCAAGCTCGGCAAGCCAGTGCTGGTCGAGGGACCGGCGGGGGTTGGCAAGACCGAGCTGGCGAAGGCGCTTGCGCGCTTTTTGGGGCGCGAGCTGGTGCGCTTGCAGTGCTACGAGGGCCTGGACGAGGCCAAGGCCCTGTATGAGTGGAATTACCGCAAGCAGCTGCTGCGCATACAGGCCGAGCCCTCGGGTACCGGCTGGGACGCGGTCCAGGAGGACATCTTCGGCGAGGAGTTTCTGCTCTCGCGGCCGCTGATGACCGCGATCTCCTCCGAGCAACCGGTGGTGCTGCTGATCGATGAGATCGACAAGACCGACCAGGAGTTCGAGGCGATGCTGCTCGAGGTCCTGTCTGACTTTCAGATCTCGATCCCCGAGCTCGGCATGGTGCGCTCGCGAACGCATCCCATCGTGCTGCTCACCTCCAACAACTCGCGCGAGCTGACCGAGGCGCTCAAGCGCCGCTGCCTGTACCTGTGGCTCGACTATCCCGAGCTCGAGCACGAGCTGGAGATCGTGCGGCTGCACGCACCCGAGCTGCCCGAGACCATGGCGCGCAAGCTGGTCGAGGTCGTGGGCATGGTGCGCGCGCTGGACCTGAAGAAGCCGCCGTCGATCGCCGAGTCGATCGACTGGGCCCGCGCGCTGCTCTTGCTGGGAGCGGAGGAGATCGACGCGGAGACCTTCACGGAGACGATGTCGGTGATCGTCAAGCACCGCACTGACATGGACGTAGTGGCCGAGCGGGTGGGGCTCAAGCTTGGATCGCCCGCCGATGTCGTCTGAGCACGACCTCTCCTCGCGGCTTCCACTGGCGGCCCGCATCCTGGAGCTGGCCGAGGAGCTGCGCCACGAGGGGGTGGCAGTTGGCACCTCCGAGCTGCTCGACGCCTTCGCGGTGCTCGGCGAGATCAGCTGGACCTCGCAGGAGGACTTCCGCGAGGCGCTCGCCGCGACGCTCGCAAAGAGCCAGGAGGACAGGCGCGTCTTCGAGCTCGTGTTCGAACGTTTCTTCTTCCGCGCCAGCGAGATCGCTGCCGCTCGCCACGGGATTCACGAGCAGGACGCGGCCGGCCTGGAGGAGCTCAGCGACGATCAGCTCGACGCCCTGCGCGCCCAGATCGCTGCCGCGTTGAGAGACGGAGCGGACGGGGCGATGCGCGATCTCGCGCGGATGGCGATCGCCGCGTTCGCGCGCCGCCAGGAGGGCTCCGGCGTGATCGGCGTGGACGTGCAGCGCATCCGCCGCGCGCTCGGTCTGCGTGCCGAGCCCCAACCGGAGCTGCCGGCGGGCGACCCGCGACGCGACGGAGTGCCGCGCGAGGCGCTGCGCCGCTTCGAGGCGCTGCTGCGTCGCGAGCTCGAGCGCGCGCAGATCGAGCGGACGGGCAGCCTGCCCCCCGCACGGCCGCTCGGCGAGCTCGATCGGGCGCTGCCGACGGGGCCGCTGGCCGATCTCGCGGCGGTCCACCGCGTCGTCGCCCAGCTGCGGCGGCGGCTCGCCACCCAGGGCTTGCAGGCGCGCGGGCATCGTCGCCACGCCCATGTCGATGTGCGCCGCACGATGCGCGCCTCGCTGCAGACGGGCGGCGTGCCGGTGGTGCTCAAGTTCCGGCCGCGCCGGCCGCGCCGCCCCGAGATCTACGTGCTATGCGACGTCTCCACGAGCGTGACCTCGGCGTCGGTGTTCTTTCTGTCCGTGCTGCACGCGCTGCACGACACGTTTCGTAAGATGCGCTCGTTCGTGTTCATCGAGCGTATCTCCGAGGTCACCGACATCTTCGAGCACGAGCGCAACTTCAAGGCGGTCAGCGAACGGATCGCAAGCGACGCGGGCGTGGCCGACATCTCCGGCTACACCGACTACGGCCGCGTCTGGTCGGAGTTCCTGTCCGATGTCGAGGACGACCTGCACCCGCGGGCCACCGTGATCGTGCTCGGGGACGCGCGCACCAACGGGCGCGACCCCCGCGCCGACGTCTTCGCACAGGTCGCGGCGCGTGCCGGTCGCACGTTCTGGCTCAACCCCGAGCCGCGCCTGTACTGGAACTACGGCGACTCGGTGATCGCAGCCTACGAGCAGTACTGCACGGCGTTCGAGTGCTGGACAACCGCCCAGCTCGAGGACTTCGTGCGAGCGCTCACGCGTCCGGCGATCGCCGCGTCGCGCTAGCATCAGCCCAGAGCAGACACCAGGGGGGCTGGCGGGAAGGCCGGCTGAGATGGCGTCCGGGAAGCGATTCCCCCGGCGCCGACCCTTAGAACCTGTGGGGTAATGCCCGCGAAGGGAGCGACGTGCCAACCCAACTGCAATCTCGCCCACGGCCCTCTCAGAGCGGCAGCGCGGACGTTGGGATCGCGCTACAGGGCGTCGGGCGCACCTACCGCGACCGCCGCGGCGCAGGCGTGCGCGCGCTGGACGCGATCTCGCTGCGCGTCGCGCCCGCCGAGGTGCTCGCCGTGGTCGGGCCCAGCGGCTGCGGCAAGAGCACGCTGCTGGAGCTGATCTGCGGGCTGCAACGGCCCGACCAGGGCACCGTCGCGTGCGCGCCCGCCGTGCTCATGCCGCAACGCGATCTGCTGCTGCCGTGGCTAAGCGCGCTCGACAACGCCGCGCTTGCGCTGCGCATCTCGGGTCTGAGCCGCGAACGCGCCAGGGCACGCGCTGCGGCGCTGTTCGCCGAGATGGGCCTAGACGGCTTCGAGCACTCTCGCCCGAGCGAGCTCTCGGGCGGAATGCGCCAACGCGTCGCCTTCCTGCGCACGCTGCTGTCGGGCAAGCGCGTGCTCTGCCTGGACGAGCCCTTCGGCGCGCTGGACGCGATCACGCGCGCAGAGATGCAGGAATGGCTCGCCGGAGCGCTCGCGCGCGAGCCGCGCACGGTCGCGCTCGTCACGCACGACGTCGAGGAGGCGATCGTGCTCGCCGACCGCGTGGCCGTGCTCTCGCCCCGCCCCGGGCGGGTGCTCGAGGTGCTCGAGGTGGAGGCGCCCCGTCCGCGCGCCCGCACCGACGCGGCGCTGATCGCGCTGCGCGAGCGTGCCCTGGGCGCGCTGCAGGGCGCCCCAACGCCGATGGTGGGGGCGCGATGAGCAGGCGCCCGCTCGCTGCCCCGGCCCGGCAAACGGGGCCGCCTCGCCGGCGCGCGCGCGCCGGGCTGCCGCCGCTGGCGCTGGTGGGTGCCCTGCTGGGGGCGTGGGAGCTGTACGCCGAGTCCGGCTCGACCAGCTCCTACGTGCTCCCCTCCCCGCACGCGGTCGCGGCGGCGCTGTGGGACAACGCCGGCCTGCTTGCCGCAAACCTCGCGCCGACGGCCACCGAGGTCGGGCTGGGGATAGCGCTGGCGCTGGCGCTCGGCTTCGCGCTCGCGGTGCTGATCCACTTCTCGCGCGTGCTGCGCCGCGCGGTATATCCGCTGGCGATCGGCTCCCAGGCTGTGCCGATCGCGGTGATTGCGCCGCTGCTCGTGTTCTGGTGGGGGTTCGGCGTGTTTCCCAAGCTCGTGGTGATCGTGCTGATCTGCTTCTTTCCGGTGCTGGTCACCACCGTCGACGGGCTCGAGGCCGTGGACCGGGACCAGCTGAAGCTGCTGCGCACGCTCGATGCCTCGCGCTGGCAGGCGTTCCGTTTCGCCGAGCTGCCAGCGGCGCTCCCGGCCGCGATCAGCGGGGCTCGCATCGCGCTCACCGTAGCGGTGATCGGCGCCTACATCGCCGAGTCACAGACCGTCACCGTGGGAACCCATGCTGGGTTGGGACACGAGATCAACGCCGACCTGACCGCGCTGCAGACGCCGCGCGCGTACGCCGCCGCGGTCGTGCTGTTCGCGTTCGCGATCGCCTGCTTCTATGCCCTGTCTCTCGCCGAGCGGCGGCTGGCGCCGTGGGCGGCGCAGCCGCGCGAGGTACACGCGTGACGGCGCCGGCGGCAGCGTGCCGCAGGCGCGCCCGCGCGCACGGTGCGATCGCGTTGCTGTGCGCGGGCCTTCTGTCCGCGCTGGGCCTGACGGCGTGCGGCACCAAGCAGGACGTGATCGCCGCCGGTAGGACCAAGCCGTTTACGCTCGCGCTGGACTTCTTTCCCAACGCCGACCACGCCGCGATCTACTCGGCGATCGCAAACGGTGACTTCCGGACGGTGGGGCTGGGCGTGCGACCCGAGGTCCCCGCGGACCCCTCGGCGCCGCTGAAGCTGCTCGCCGCGGGCAGCGTGGACATGGCGATCTCCTATGAGCCCGAGCTGCTGCTCGCCCGCGACCAGGGGCTGCCCCT
>Ga0066710_100002870_pt1 | contig 14256 bp, 13 predicted proteins | sample GraSoiAngelo_159_FD_79666 | JGI IMG/M metagenome (GOLD analysis project Ga0066710, IMG submission 79666) | Grasslands soil microbial communities from the Angelo Coastal Reserve, California, USA - 14_1009_16_40cm | ecosystem: Environmental > Terrestrial > Soil > Grasslands | place: USA...
CTTCGCGATCCTCGCCCTGGCCGTCGTCCTGTCGTCCTGGCCGCTCTATCGTCTGGTCAAGCAGGAGTACGTGCCGAGCGACGTCGACGAGGCCGAGTTCGAGATGATCGTGGTCGGCCCGGAAGGCATGAGCCTGGCCGCGATGGACGAGGCGATGCAGGCCCTGTCGCGCGAGGTGCGGGGGACGCCGGGCGTGCGGATGATGCTGGCGCAGGCCGGCGGCAGCTTCCTGAATCGCGTGAACCAGGCCTACGGCTACGTGCGCATTGCGCCGCACGTCGAGCGTACGATCAATCTCGAGAAGTTCTGGTCCGGCGTCCGTCGCGGCGAGCCGCTGGCCGTGTTTCGCGGGAACTACACGCAGCGTGACGTGATCCAGCACGTCCGCGCCCGGTTGCGGAAGTTCCGCGACTTGCGGGTCACGGTGCGCAACATCCCCGGCTTCAATATCGGCAGCGGGAGCTTCGACATCGACTTCGTCGTGCGCGGGCCGGATCTCGTCGCGCTGGGGGAGTACGGTGAGCGCCTGCGCGAGCGCTCGCAAACGCTCGGCGGCATCGTCGACGCCGACACGACGCTCAAGCTCGACCGCCCGGAGCTCCGGGTGCAGATCGATCGCGACCGCGCCGCCGATCTGAGAGTCGAGACCGAGCAGATCGCCACGGCGCTCCGCTTGATGGTGGGCGGCGACGACGAGGTGTCACGCTTTCACGATCCGCTGGTCGACGAGGACTACGACGTCACGCTGCGGCTCGTCGAGGAGCATCGCCGTCACGAGGACACGATCGCGCGGCTCTACGTCCCGCGATCGGCGGTGACGACCGCGACCGGCACCGGCGCCCAGCCGCAGATCGGCCTGGCGCCCGGCGGGGGGCTCGTCCGGCTCGACAACCTGGTGCGGATCGTGCGCATGCAGACGCCGGCGCGCATCGACCGCTCGGACCGGCAGCGCGAAAACCGGCTCCGCGCCCAGGTGGCGCCCGGACACGGCCAGGCCGATCGCATCGACGCGCTCCGCGGGGCCTTCACGGCGATGAACCTGCCGTCGGCCTATTCGAGCGCGGTCTCCGGCCGCGCGAAGGAGTTCGAGAAGACGTTCGTCGAGTTCCTGTGGGTGTTCTTGCTGTCCATCATCTTCATGTACATGATCCTCGCCTCGCAGTTCGAGAGCGTGATCCACCCCCTGACGATCTTGTTGTCGCTGCCGCTCTCGGTGCCGTTCGCGATGCTCTCGCTCTGGTACACCGGCAACACGCTGAACCTGTACTCCGCCCTCGGTATCCTGGTGCTGTTCGGCGTCGTGAAGAAGAACGCCATTCTGCAAATCGACCACATGAACAACCTGCGCGCGCACGGCATGGATCGCCTCGCCGCGATCATGCAGGGCAACCGCGATCGGCTGCGCCCGATCCTCATGACCACGCTGGCGCTCGTCGCCGGCATGCTCCCGCTCTGGGTCGGGACCGGACCCGGCGCCGAGGAGCGCCGGGCCATCGCCGTGGTCGTCATCGGCGGTCAGATGCTGTCGTTGCTCCTGACGCTCCTGATCACGCCGGTCGCGTATTCGCTGTTCGAGGACGCCGCCGCGAAGCTCCGGTGGCCGAGGCCGAGCCTGGTGGGCGGTGAGCCGGTACCGCGACCGCGACGGCGCCTGCGCCATCGGCTGCGCAGACTGCTGCCGGGGACCGCTCACGCGAGCAAGGCGATCGAAGCGAGCGCGACCTCCACGGTCGAGCAAACGCCTGATTAGTCACTGACGCGAAGGAGACATCGCGATGCGCAGCATCGACGTCCACGCTCACCTGGTGCCGCAGTCACTCTGGCGGACCGTCGCGAAAGGCGACGTCTGGTACGACACGCGATTCGAGCCGGGCGAAGACCTCGGCGTCCTGATCACCGGCGGCAAGAAGCAGCGCGTGCAGGGTCCGAAAATCAAGTTCACGCCGGAAGAGCGGCTGAAGGACATGGACGCGCAGGGCGTCGACGTGCAGGTCGTCTCGATCCACACGCCGCTCTTCCACTATCACGTCGACGCCGCACAGGGGCGAAAGCTGGCGCGGGAAGTCAACGACGAGATCGCCGGCATGACGAAGCACTGGCCGCAGCGCTTCGCCGGGCTGGCGACCTTGCCGGTGCAGGACGTCGGCGCGGCCATCGACGAGCTCGATCGCGCGGTGCACGTGCTCGGGTTGAAGGGGGCGGAGCTCGACACGCTCGTGAACGGCGACAACTGGGACGAGCCGCGCTTCCTGCCGCTCTTCAAGGCCGCGGAGCAGATGGGCGCCGTGCTCTTCTTTCATCCCCAGCCGCAGCACAACTTCATGCTGACGCGCACCGAACGGTATGGCCTCGCGAACAGCCTCGGTGTCATCGTCGAGGACGCGCTGGTCGTCGCGATCCTGATCTTCGGGGGGATCCTGGACCGGTGCCCCGACCTGAAAGCCGTCGTCGCGCACGGGGGTGGTCCGGCGTGCTTCGGCATGGGGCGGATGGACCACGGCTGGCAGGTCCGGTCGGAGGCACGGGTCAACATCCAGAAGCCGCCCAGCACCTATCAACGGCGCCTCTACTACGACACGGTGGTCGGCAGCGAGGCGGCGCTCCGCTATCTGCTCGACGAAGTGGGATCGGATCGTGTCGTGCTCGGCAGCGACTGGCCGTTCGTCCCGTGGAATCCGTCTCCGGTCGCGTGGGTGCAGGGACTCACGAAGCTGACGGCCGAGGAAAAGGAAAAAATCCTGTGGCGAAATCTGGAGTCCCTGCTGGGACTAGCGTAGCTTGAGATCATGACGACCGACGAGTGCAAGCACGGATTGAAGAGCGGATGCGTCTATTGCCACGCGCGAGAGCCCGAGGTCGTGGTCAAGCCCGGCCGAAGGGCGACGCCGAAGGCCTCCAGGCTCTCGGACAGGATGAACGACCGCATGGCGGCGCTCAAGAAACGGCTGCGAGAGATCCGCGGCGAATAGCGCGATCTGACGAGGCCTTACAAAGATACTTGACAGCGCCCGGCTCCGGGCTGTATCTGAACTGGATTGCAGTGAACCTGGGCACGGCTGGGGGCGCTGAGCCTGCTTGTTGCCGATGCCCCACACGCCGGGCTGGTTTTGGTCCCGTCGTGGAATTCATAACGGTCTGGATTCACATGGAGGGTAGGTCATGACCTTCCCCGTAGTTCCGGGAGGCAGCGAGCGGCGCGACCCGTTCTTCGTCGGACGGAGCACGTAGCTCAAGATTGGAGTTCTGGGTCTGAGCCTCGTCGTCGGCCTGCTGCCGTTCAGTAGCCCGGTCGAAGCGGCTCAAGTTCCGGCGAACTGCAGTAACAATGGCGTCTCGATCGACATCCAGAAGAGCGCCACGGGTATCAACAACGGCGATACCGTCACCTACACGGTCACGGCGGCGAACGGCAACACCCCAAGCTGCAACACCATCAACAACGTGATCAAGGGGTTCTGCCCGGACGCGAGCGGGAACCCGAACTCGACGCCGGTGGTGACGTTCCCGACCATCCCGACTCTCGCGGTCCCGACGGCGAGCTTCACCGTGGGGACATTCCAGTGTCTCATCAACGTGAGCCCCGGAATCATCAGCCCGACGGCACAGGCAACCCTGTCCGGGTCGCTACAAGACAACCCGCAACAGGACGATCCGTTCAGCATCCTCAAGACCGTGTCGGTGATCGTGGCGCAGCAGCCGAACCCGCCGCCGCCACCGAACCAGGTTCCGACGATGTCCGGCTGGGCCATGATCCTCTTCGTCGGATTCATGATCGCGCTCGGAGCGTTCATGCTCCGGCGGAAGCCCGTCGCGTAAGCTTCTCGATCCGTCACTCTCGCGGGGGAGCGTTCGAGCTCCCCCGTTTTTTTGCCACGCAGGGTTGCGGATCGACCACCCCCGTCAGCGGGGTATACTCCCGGAAACGGTTCGCTGAAAGGACCTCCGCATGCCGACCTTCGAACATCACGGAGCCACGATCTACTACGAGGAACACGGCCAGGGCTTCCCGATCCTGACGTTCGCGCCCGCGGGCCTCCAGTCCACCATCGCCGTCTGGAGCCAGCCCTCGGCGCCGGTGAATCCCATCACCGAGTTCGTGCCGCCCTTCCGGGTGATCGCGATGGATCAGCGCAACGCCGGCGGCCGGTCGCGCGCGCCGATCACCGCGCAGGACGGCTGGCAGACCTACCTCGGGGATCACGTCGCTCTGCTCGATCACTTGAAGATCGACCGCTGTCATCTCTATGGCCAGTGCATCGGCGGCTCGTTCATCATGAGCCTGCTGAAAGCGCAGCCCGAGCGCGTCGCGTCCGCGGTGCTGGCTCAACCGATCGGACGGGTCGGCGCGATGCCGGCCGCTCGCTCCGCACGGTTCGACGCGTGGGCGAAGTCGCTGGAGAGCCATCCCGAGGCGACGGAGCAGGTGCTGGACGCGTTCTACAAGAACCTCTACGCGCCCGGCTTCGTCTACAGCGTGGACCGCGCGGTCGCGTCGAAGTGCACGACCCCGTGCCTGGTGCTGGCGGGGAACGACGAGGCGCACCCGTATCCGATCTCCGAGGAGCTGGCGAAGCTGCTCCCCAACGCGGAGTTCATCCCGGAGTGGAAGACGGGCGCGGCGCTCCAGTCGGCGAAGGTCCGCATCAAGGAATTCCTCTCGAAGCATCGATAGGCAGAGAGTTCGGCCACTCACCGAGGAGGATGCGATGAAGGATGGCCTCCGGTTCGTCGATTCCGACATGCACATCATGGAGCCGCCCGATCTCTTCGACCGCTATCTCGATCCGAAGTACCGGCATCGGATCACCGTGCCGGTCGGCGCGGATGGCCGTCCGAATCGTGGGCCCTCGGGCCTGACGCTGATCGACGGACAGCCGACGTCCGACATGGATCTCCAGCAGTATCGGAAGAGGGTGCGGCCGAGCTCGTCGCAGAGCACCCAGCTCCTGTCGGGATCGCGGCTCTTCGACACGGGGCGGCTCGACTTCGCCGTCGAGCGCAACTACGACCCCGTCGCCCAGGTGATGGGCCTGGAGATGGAAGGCGTCGACATCGCGGTCCTGTATCCGACGAGCGGGCTCGCGCTCATCGCCCGCGACGGCCTCGATCCCCATCTCTCCCTGGCGCTCTGTCAGGCCTACAACAACTGGATCCACGAGTTCTGCCAGTACAGTCCGGACCGCCTCAAGTTCGTCGCGATGCTGCCGGTGCACGACGTGCACCTGGCCTCCCGCGAGCTGGTCCGCTGCGTGCGCGAGCTTGGCGCAGTCGGGTCGTTCATCCGGCCGAACCTGGTCAACGGTCACTACTGGCACTCGAACTACTGGGATCCCCTCTACACGATCCACGAGGATCTCGGCGTGACGTGGGGCTTCCACGAAGGCGTCTCCGCGATCTACTCGGGGATGATCCCGCTCTACGGCGAGAACCGCTTCTACCGGCACGTCGCCAGCCACTGGATCGAGATGCAGCAGGCGCTCATCGCGATGATCATCGGCGGCGTGTTCGAGTTCCACCCGAAGCTCCGCGTCGGGTACCTGGAAGCCATGAACTCGTGGGTGCCCGGTCTCCTGTCTCGCATCGAGTGGGATTACCCGCAGTACCGCGATTCCCACGCGCCGTACCTGACGTTGACGCCGCGCGAGTACTTCCGGCGGAACTGCTGGGCGGCGGTCGAGGGGAGCGAACCGGAGATCGAGGCGACGGCCGGGTTGATCGGCGCCGACCGGATGTGCATCTCCACCGACTATCCGCACTTCGACTCGAACTTCCCGCACGTGTCGGAGAATCTCTTGAAGAACGTCCCGCGGGAGATCGGCGCGCAGATCCTCGCGGGCGGCGCGCATCTCTACGGCTTCACCGACGCGCACTTCGCGAAGGCCGACGCCGCGCGGGCGGCCGGGCGCTGATCGAGCGGCACGCGCGATGGCCCTGTCGCCACGAGACCTGGAAAGGCTCTGGGAAGAGCACCTGAAGGGTGAGTTCGAGACCAAGGACGTCGAGGCCACGCTCGACACCATGGTCGAGGACGCGTACGTCAACCACATGCCGGTGGGGAGCGGCGGGCGTGGAAAGGACCAGCTCCGCCGCTTCTACCGGGACGACTTCATCCCGTCCTGGCCCGAAGACCTGGTCACGACGCCGCTGAACCGGGTCGTCGGGGACGGCCAGCTGGTTGACGAGCTCAACACGACGTTCACGCACAGCCGGCCGATGAACTGGTTCCTGCCGGGCGTCGCGCCGACCCACAAGAAGATCTCGGTGGACATCGTCGTGGTCGTGCAGTTCCGCGGCGACAAGCTCGCGTGCGAGAGGATCTACTGGGACCACGCGAGCGTGCTGCGGCAGGTCGGCCTCTTGAAAGGCTGAGCAGGGCTACACCTCCACCACCATTCCGTCCTCCGCGCACTCTTCCGGCACGTCGCCCCGGTGGGCGAGCATCTCCCCGCTCATGTGCGTGAGGATCACGCGTTTCGCGCCGCCGTGGCGCACGTGCTCGGCGATGGCCGGGTACGTGAGGTGCCACCGGATCGGCTTCGCGTAGAAGTAGCACTCGGCGATCAAGAGATCTGCGCCGAAGGCGACCTTCGCGACGTCGCCCGTCCATTCCGTGTCGCCCGTGTACGCGACGACGCGATCGCCCACCTCGATTCTCACGGCGGTCGGGTTCGTCTCGGCGACGTGCCGGGCCGGCTGTGGCGTGACGACGAGATCGAGCACGCGGTTCGCGACGCCGAGCGTCATCTCCGAATACGTCAGCGGGAATGTCGGCGTCATCACGCGCGAGCCTGGAAAGAGCGCCTCGCGCAGCGTGTCGAGGTGAGCCTTCGTTCCGGCCGGTCCGGCGATCGTCAGCGGCCGCTCACGTTTCGCCGCGAGCATCGCGTCGAGGATCAAGAACGGCACGCCGCCGCAGTGATCGCCGTGCAGGTGTGTGAGCAGGATCGCGTCGATGCTGTTCGGCTCGATCCCTTGCTGCGCCAGAGCGATGAGCGATGACGCGCCGAAATCGATCGCGAAGCGCGTCGTCGGCCCGTCCACCAGGATGCAGGTTTGAAAGCGTCCGCCGCTGCCGAACGAGTCCCCGGAGCCGACGAAGCGAACCGTCACCACTCGAGCGCGTCCGCCATCCGGCGCTTGTGCCAGCGCGGGTCGCCGAGATAGCTGTAGAGCGTCCGCGACATCTGCGTGTGCGCGACCAGACCGTACTCGATGAGGCTGCCCTGGCCGGCATGCACCTCGTGCGCGGCGTTGCACGCCTCGAGATACGCCTCGCTGGCGACCGCCTTCGCCATGTGCACGGCGGCCGCGGCCGGGCGGCCGGTGTCGAGCTTCCAGAGCGCTTCCGCGGTCGTCCAGCGGGCGGCGTCCAGGTGATTGACGAGCCGGATGATGTGGTCCTGGACGCGCTGGAACTTCCCGATCGGGACGCCGAACTGCACGCGCTCACGGCTGTGCGCGACGGACATGTCGAAGACCTGTTGACAGCCCCCGACCATCGACGAGCAGAGAACCGGCAGCGCGCGCATGAACGCCTGGTGGACCGCGCCCCAGCCGTCGTTCTCCCGCGAGCCGAGCAGCTGCGCGGCCGGCACGTCGACCGATTCGAACGTGACCTCGCCCTGCCACGAGAGAAATCCCGGCAAGGGACGGGTGTGCACGCCGGGCGCCCCGGCATCGACGCGCAACAGGCTGACGTCGTTCGGACCGTCGCCCGTCCGCACCGCCACGATCAGGTCGGTCGCCGCGGTGGCGTCGCTCACGAACACCTTCGCGCCGTCGAGACGGTATCCGGCGCCGGTCCGCTGCGGCGTGAGGGAGATTCCCTGCGGGCCCCACGAGGTGTTTGGCTCGGTGATGGCGACCGACAGCACGGACTCGCCGCGCGCGACGCGCGGCAGGATCGCGCGCCGCTGTTCCGCGGTCCCGGCTTCCATCACCGTCAGAGCCCCGAGGACGCCGGAGCTGAAGAACGGCCCCGGCACCGGTCCGCGTCCGAGCTCCTCGTACAGCACCGCCGCGTCGGTGAGGCTCTGCTCGCTCCCGCCGTACTCCGCCGGAATCAGGACACCGAGCCAGCCGAGCTCGGCGGCTTTGCGCCAGAGGTCGGGCACGAGGCTCGAAGAGGCGCGTTGCAGAGCGACGATCACATGGCTCGGCGCCTCTCGCGTGACGAAGCTGCGCGCGGCAGACCGAAGCATCTCTTGCGATTCGGTCAGCGACAGGTCCATGTGTCAGTCTCCGCGGTGCGTGGTAGAGCCGGGCCCGGGTTCACCCCGGGGCCGGCGAAGGTTGGGGGTATCGGGGGCCATTTCGGGGCCCCTGATTCAATCGGTCGCCCCTGATCCAATCAAAGCACCGTGCCCGTCGCTTCGCGCCCCGCCCGGCCGATCCCGATGCGCCGCGCCATGCTCACGCGCTGGATGTCCGCGGTGCCGCCGGGATGCACGGCGACGATCCCGTTGCGCTGCTGCAATTCCAGGAAACCGTCGGCCGAGCCCCACGTCTCGTCCGTCGTCAGCGCGGCCGGCCCGACCGCCTCGAGGATCGCGCCCGTCATCCAGAGGCCGGTCATCTTGCGGTAGTAGGAGAGCTGCGGGCCCTCGTACGAGCGCGGGCGACGCGCGTACGTGAGCCAGAAGTTCCGTAGACCGAAGAGCCGCTGCACCTCGGTCTTGATGTAGATGTCCGCGAGGAGATCGCGCGTGTCCGGATGCTGCACCAGCGGCACGCCGTCGCGCTTTTGCTCCTGACAGTAGCGGAGCAGGCGGTCCCAGACGCGATGGCGGCCGATGCGCCCGCCGGCGCCGTGCTCCAGCTCGAGGTGCGTGCTGGCGGCCCTCCACCCGTTGTTCTCGCCGCCGACCAGCGTGAACGCCGGGACGCGGACCTGATCGAAGAACACGGTGTTCTTCTGCACCGGATCGGTCCCGCCTTCGCCGCCGGTGCCCATCAGCTCCATCGGCTGCACCGTGATGCCCGGCAGGGTCGCATCGATCATGAACCAGGAGACGTTCTCGTGCCGTGCGCCGCCCGGATTCGTGCACGCGATCATCCAGATCCGGTCGGCGCCGTGATCGCTGCCGACGAAGATCTTCTGGCCGTTCAGCACGTACTCGTCGCCGTCGCGAATCGCCGACGTCGTCACGCCCGCCAGATCGGAGCCGGCGCCCGGCTCGGTGAGGAGCTGCCACGTGCGGACGTCGCCGCGGTAGATCGGCGGCAGGAACGCCCGCTTCTGTTCCTCGGCGCCCCAGACCAGGATCGTCGCCGAGCCGAGCCGGCCGCCGCTGTCGTAGTACGGCGGGAGCGCGAGGCCGAGGCGGTCGGCCTCTTCCTCGAGAATGATCGTGTGATCGACGTCCAGCCCGCCGCCGCCATACGGTTTCGGCGCGCGCGGATAGAGCCATCCCTTCTCGCCCAGCTTCCTTCCGAGCACCCGCAGCTCGCGGTAGCGCGCGAGGCTGTCCTCGGCCGACGTCGGCGTGCGCGTGATGGCCGCCGGCACGTGATCTTCGAGCCACGCCCGCACCTCGCTCCGAAAGTTCTGCTGCTCTTGCGTGTACGTCACCTCGAAGTCCATGGCCCCTCCTCGGTCGCCGATTCCGTCATCCTCGGCCGCGGTCGTCGAGAACCATGCGCGCCGCCGCGATCAACGACGGGATGCGATCCGCGATCCGCGCCATGCGAGGATCCGTGCTCTCGCCACGCACCCAGCGGCGATGGAGCTGCTGGACGACGACGACCGTTTTCCAGAGCGCGAACGCTTCCCACCACCGGACCGTGTTCACGTCGATCGTCGCTCGCGTGGCGTAGTGCCTGATGATCTCGGCGCGCGTCGGCAGGCCCATGCGCGCCAGGCCCGGAGTGCCGAAGCGCTGCGCATCCTCGGGGTCCGTGGAATTCGGCCAGTAGTTGAGCAGCGTGCCGAGATCGATCAGCGGATCCCCCAGGGTCGCCATGTCCCAGTCGAAGATGGCCGCGACACGATTCGGGTTCGCGGGGTCGAACTGACAGTTGTCGAGCTTCAGGTCGTTGTGGACGATCGAGACGCGGCTCATGGCCGGCATCTCGCGGCGGAGCCGTTCGTGGATCGCCAGCATCGCGGCCGGCGAATCCTCGAACTTCGCCAGCTCCCCGCGCTTCGCCCAGCCGTTCAGCTGACGCTCGACGAATCCATCGGGCCGGCCGAGATCGCCGAGGTCGCTCGATCGTGGATCGAGCGCGTGGAGATCGGCCATCGCGTCGACCAGTGCGAAGGCGATGCGCCGGCCGACGTCCGCATGCCCGCGCATCGACAGCGGGATCGTGCTCCGCACGACTTCACCGCGGCGGCGCTCCATCACGAAGAAGTCGGCGCCGACGATCGTGTGATCGTCGCAGAAGAGATAGGCGCGCGGCGCCCGGTCGAAGGACCGCCAGAGTCGCGAGAGGACCCGGTATTCCCGCTTCATGTCGTGCGCGCCCGGCGCCAGCTCTCCCATCGGAGGCCGTCGCAGGACCAGCTCGTGAGCGCCCATCCGCAAGAGGTACGTCAGGTTCGCGGAGCCGTTCGGAAACTGGAGAATTTCGAGCGGGCCGTCGACGCCGGGCAGGGCCTCGGCGAGTCGCGGAAGGAGCCACGTCTCGAGGGCGGAATGGTCGAGCGTCTCGCCGGCACGGACGGGCGCGATCTCGGCCGGGGCGTCGTCGGAAGCGACCGTCATCGACGTCCGGCTATCTCCGCGCGATCAGCCGGCGGAACACCGCGCCGTGCTTGAACGGGTACGGCTTCGCCAGCTCGGCGGCGTGCTTCCGGATCCGGTCGCCGATCGTTTGACCTCGCGGTACGTTGAAGCCCGGCACCTGGCTTTCGTGACGGATGAGCGCGGCGATCTGTCGCTCGATCGCGCCGGTGACGTCGACGATGACGTCCGGCTCGTCCGCCCCCCAGTACCAGAGCTCGCGCACCTTGTGCGGCTCGAGGCCGTCCTCGGCGAGGTGCTCGGGAAAGTGCAGGTGATCGCGCGCGAACGGATAGACGGCGTCCGTCGCGGCGATGCCGGCCTTGCGATGATCGCGATGCTGAAATCCTTTGATGCGATGGGGATCGTGGACGAACACCGTGTGGGGACGGTACTGCCGGATGGCGCGGACGATGTCGGCCAGGACCTCGCGCGTGTCCTCGAGGCCGCCGTCCGGATATCCGAGCATGACCAGGTTCTTCACTCCCATGAAATCCGCGGCCGCCCGCTGCTCCGTCGCCCTCTGCTCGGCGAGCTCGGCCGGGGTGAGCGAGCGATCCGCAGTGCCGGCGCTCCCGTTCGTGCAGAGCACGTACGTGACCTCGCAACCTGCCGCGACCCATCGGGCGATGACGCCGCCGGAGCCGATCTCCGCATCGTCGGGGTGGGCGAAGATCACCATCGCCGATTCGGGGACCTCGCTCACCACCGTGAGCGTTCGACCACCGACCGGACGCCGGCGCACTCGGGAAGGCCGTTTCGTAGCTCGCCGCCGATTCATCGAACTTGCCGGGGGCCCCGAAATGGCCCCCGGACCCCCAACGCTCGGACGCGCCCCGGCCGAGCGGTGGCGCGCCTCGGGATCGACATACGCCGATTCATCGTCCCTCTTTCTCGAGGCTCATGACGTTTCGCCGGCGCGTGCGTCGGCGTTCCGCCATTCTCACACGGCTCGTTCCGTCCGGCGACGGCGCATACCGCCGGACGAGCGGACCGGACCGGGTGGCCCGGCGATCCGTCATACTCTGCGGGAGAAGGGCGGCGAAATTCCACCCGGGAGAACCCTCATGCCGACGAACGAGACGTGGCTCGGGCTCGTGCGAGAGACGCCGATCGATCCGGAGCGACCGATCGTCGATCCGCATCATCACCTCTGGGACACGCGCCAGAGCCGGTACCTGCTCGACGAGCTGACGGCGGACCTCGGCGAGGGACACCGCGTCGTCGCGACGGTCTTCGTCGAATGCATGTCGATGTACCGCGCCGACGGCCCGGCGCATCTGCGGCCCGTCGGGGAGACCGAGTTCGTGAACGGCATCGCGGCGCAGAGCACGTCCGGGCAGTACGGTGCGACGAGGGTCGCGGGCGGCATCGTCGGCTATGCGGACCTCACGCTTGGCGCCGCCGTGGACGAGGTCCTGGACGCTCACGTCGCCGCTGCGCCGGCGAGGTTTCGTGGCATCCGCCACGCGGCGGGGTTCGATCCACACGACGAGATCCGTAACTCGCACACGAACCCGCCGGACGGGCTGCTGCGACGTCCGGAGTTCCGCGAGGGTGTCAAACGACTCGCGCGCCACCAGCTCAGCTTCGACGCGTGGCTCTACCATCACCAGATCCCGGAGCTGACCGATCTGGCGCGCTCCTGCCCCGACGTCACGATCGTCCTCGATCACTTCGGCGGCCCGCTCGGCATCGGGCCCTACGCGGGCAAACGGGAGGAGATCTTCGCGCGATGGCGAACGGACATCGCGGAGCTCGGACGCTGTCCGAACGTGGTCGCGAAGCTCGGCGGCATCAACATGTCGGTGAACGGCTTCGGCTGGCACCGGCGCGACCGTCCGCCGACGTCCGACGAGCTGGTCACCGCGACCCGCGACTACTACCTGCACGCGGTCGACGTCTTCGGCCCGGATCGCTCGATGTTCGAGAGCAACTTCCCGGTCGACAAGCTCTCGTGCTCGTACGGAGTCTTGTGGAACGCGTTCAAGAAGATCGCGCAGGGCTTCTCCGCGGCGGAAAGCGCGAAGCTCTTCCACGACACGGCCTCGAACGTCTACCGGTTGGGCTGACATCCGCCAGATATCCGCCTGATATTCGATTGACCGGCGCCGCGCCGGTGCGAACATGAGTGGAAACAGGAGCCGTCAGGAGCCGCCACCATGCGCTATCGACGCTGGAGTTATCGCTACACGGTGGTCGAAAGCCCGGCCCGGCGCTGGCCGTCGGGCGAGATCTGGCAGACCGGTCCTCTGCGGCTGCTCGTGCCGCTCCACTGGCGCCCCGACACCGATCTCTACGAGACCGCCACGACCGTCGAAATGATCGTGGACCTGGCGGGCGTCCACGAGGACGACTTCGAGATCCAGCTCTTCGAGGACGTCCTGGTCGTCGACGGGCAGCGGCGCATTCCGACCGGTGACGGTGACGTCGTGTATCACGCCGTCGGTGTCCGGAAGGGACCGTTCCGCGTCGAGATCGCGTTGCCGGCTCCGGTCGACGCGGAGCGCGTCGAGGCGCACTACGATCGTGGCGTGCTCAGGATCACGTTGCCGAAGCGCGGGGAGGCCGGATGATGGCCATCCCTCCGCCGACCGGAGCTCCGAACTTCACCGTTCCCGACGCGCTGCCCGTCCTGCCGCTTCGCGACACCGTCGTGTTCCCGCTGACCGCGGCCCCGCTCGCCGTCGGACAGCTGCGCTCGGTCCGACTGGTCGACGACGTGATGCGTGGCAATCGCTTGCTGGCGCTCGTGGCGCAGCGGAACACCGAAGCGGAGCCGGCCATGCCGGACGACCTCCATCGCGTCGGCACCGTCGGGATGATCCACCAGCTCGTCCGGGCGCCCGACGGCAGCGGCGTCCGCCTGATGGTGCAGGGGATCGAGCGCGTTCGCATCAGCGACTGGATCAGGACGGAGCCATACCTCGTCGCGCGTCTCGAGGACGCGATAGACGTTGCGGTCGACGAGTCCGAGGCGGACGCGCTGCTGCGCGCCGTCGTCGACATTTTTCGCCGGATCGTCGAGGTGTCGGCGGAGTTGCCCGACGAGCTCGCCGTCGCCGCGGAGAACGTCCCCGACGGACGGCACCTCGTGTACTTCATCGCGTCGGTCATCCCGCTCCCGGTGGCTGCGCGGCAGGAGCTGCTCGAGACCGATCCAGTGACCGCGAAGCTGCGCCGCCTGGTGGATCTGATGCAACGGGAGCTCGCCGTGCGCGAGCTCGGCCGGAAGATCACGACCGACACGCAGGAGCGCCTGTCCAAGTCGCAGCGCGACTTCTATCTGCGCGAGCAGCTCCGATCGATCCAGCGCGAGCTCGGCGAGACGGAGGGCGGCGACGCGCAGGTGGCCGAGCTGCGCCGACGCATCGAGGAGGCCGGGCTTTCCGACGAGGCGCGGCGCGAGGCGGACCGTGAGCTGGGCCGCCTGGCGAGCATCCCGCCGGCGTCGCCCGAGCACGGCATGATCGTGACGTACCTCGAGTGGATGGCGAGCCTGCCGTGGAGCAAGCTCTCCGGCGGCGCGATC